>JAABUN010000349.1_pt1 | contig 120476 bp, 124 predicted proteins | sample 5559311 | NCBI WGS metagenome assembly JAABUN01 (sample SAMN10711877, study PRJNA513370) | rock metagenome | isolation source: Antarctica rocks | place: Antarctica: Victoria Land, Siegfried Peak sud | reverse complement strand
GAGATACAGCCATACCGCGTGCCGGATGACCTCGGGCGGAAAGCGGTGACCGTGGAAGGGAGAACGGCGCATGTCGGGAACCTACCGGAACCCGTGCCCCGATCCACCATCCAAACGTGACATTGCCGCCGCTAGGGAGTCCCGCTTCTTCACCCGCAGAGATCCCCACTGCCCCATCGTTTCCGGAGCTCACGGGCTAGGCAGTCCGCCAAGCCTCCGGCAGGTTCTGCACGGGGGCACGAGGAAGAACGAGTGGGGTCGGTTCGCCGGAAATTCGGAGGCGGTGTGGGCCTGGTTTTGCTCCGCCCTCTCGCGGGCGCGGCTGCGCCGGCTGCGGGAGGATTTGAGGCGGTAGCTGTCGCCGTTCAGGCTCAGGATGCTGACGTGGTGCGTTAGCCGGTCGAGCAGCGCGCCTGTTAGCCGCTCGGAGCCCAGGACCGTGGTCCAGTCCTCGAACGGCAGGTTCGAGGTCACCAGGGTCGAGCCGCGCTCGTACCCGCTACCATTCTGCCCGCGGTTAGCACCGTTTCGCGATCAGGTCGACTTCGACCCTTGCACCGCGTGCAAGGCCGGTCACACCGATACAGGTTCGGGCGGGAAGGCTGTCCTGCGCGAAGTACGAGGCGTAGGCCGCGTTCATCGGCCCGTAATCTTCCGCGAAGTCGGTGAGGTAGGCGCGCACGAAGACGACGTCGCGTAGGCTCAATGACAGGCCATCCAGGACGAGCTTCAGGTTGTCCATGACCCTTCGGGTTTGCGCCTCGATGCCGACGGGCAGCGGAGCTGCATCATCTGTCGGATCGGTCGGCATCTGGCCTGTCACGAAGATCCAGCCGTCCGCTTCGACCGCGTGGCTGAAAGGCCCGACCGGCGCCGGCCCGGAGGCGACCATGTGGAAGATCGGAGCCACGTCGCTACCCCCTGGCCCCGTGCTTCGGGCAGCTGTGAATGCTACCGTCACTGGCTGCCTTTCGCGCCGGTCTCGACCGCCTTCAGGTCGGTGTCGTTGATCTCGTCGAGAAGGGCGTTGGTGTAGAGGCCTGACGGATCGAGCGCGCGTTCGAGCTGCCCCCCGGCAACCATATAGTCGACCACCGCTCTCCAGGCGTCGGAATCGTACCAGCCCCAGGGCTTACCGGGAGTGTGCGGGGAGTAATCCAGGAACGTTCTCAGAATGCGCACCTGATCCATGACGGCCCGGGCCTCATCGGTGCCCGGGCTCCTCGCGGCAGGGAAGCGCTTGAAGAACGCCTTCACGCAGCCCTCGGGATTGGCTTGGCAATAGATCTGCCCCTTGATGAAAGCGCGGGCCAGGCCCACAGCCTCCTGTCGGTTGCTCTCCAGGTAGCTCGCCTTCGCGACGAGGCCCCAGGCGAAGATCGGCTCGACCTCTGGCGTCGTGATGTAGCGGAACCGGGCGCCCCGGTTCTCGAAACCGGCATAGTTCAGGACGTTGGTGGACAGAGCGGCGATCTGGCCGTCCTGGAGCGCCTTCAGGGCGGATGGACCGGCTCCCACCTCGACGTAGCGGAAGTCGCTATTCAGCTTCAGGCTGGCGGATCTGAGGATCGATTGCGTCGTGTAGTATTGGACCGCAGTCATGGAGTGGAGGCCAATCGTGGTTCCCTTCAGGTCGGCCGGACTCTTGATCGGCCCGTCCGCGAGCACCGCGAGCGGGAAGGGGCTCCGGGTCGTGGAAGCGAAGAAGAACTTCAGTGGCGCGCCCTTCGCGTAGGCGACCAGGACGTTCTCGGGCGGCGGCATGCCGTACTGGGCTGTGCCGTTCATGATCTGCTGAATCAGGACGCTCGCGCCCTTGGTCGGCTGGACCTCGACGTCCAGCCCGGCTTCGGCAAGCCATCCCATCTCTTGGGCGACGGCCCACGGCGCGTTGCGGATGTCGATCGCGGGGACAGGCTGCAGCAATGTCACCTTCTTCAGAGGCGCGGCTGCCGCGGTCCCGACCAGGAGGGCGGCCAGTCCGGCCGCCAGGGTCGCGGCGCGCACGAGTCTCGGCATGGTTCAGGCCTCTCGAGAGGGAAGGTTACGTGGCGCCCGGAGCGGCAGCGGCTGCTCGCCGAGGAGGTCGCGTGCGATGACGTCGCGGGCCGCCTCGAGGTCGAGCCCGTTCAAGGCGGCCGTCTCGGCGGAATCGGCCAGCACCATGTCGATGTCGCCCATCAACTTCAGCCGCTTGAAATGGTCCTCGTGGACGATGCCCATGCTCTCGCCCACGACCTCCAGGAAATTGACGATCTCGAAGGGCCAGTCCTGCTCGTGGCTGCACAATTCGCGGTGACAGGCGTGGTACACCCCGGCAAGCGTTGTGACGTCGGCGTCGGCGGCCGCTTGCAGCAGCCCCGCATGAAGGGATCGCTTGAAGGCCGGGAGCGGCTGCAACGTGTTGCACATCCAGCCGACGCTTGGCTGCGACAGGTCAACGAAGGTGACACCGGGGACGGCGCGGAGGATGCGCTCGGCGGCCTTGGTCACGCCGACGACGCCGGGATGCTCGTGCAGCCCGACCCGCTTCTCGACCCTGCCCGTCAGGTGGGGGCGCAGTTCGTCGAGATGGCGGTCCAGGAAACGGACGAACGATTCAATCGTGAACGCCTTCTCGGGCTGTTGTGACTGATAGCCGGGCAAGACGTTCTCGCCGAGCTGGACCTGGCAAGTCGGGCACCAGGACAGCACCGTCGGGGCTTTCGCGTCCGCGAAACGGTCGAGCGTCCGGTAGGCGATGCGACCGGCCGTCTCGACGTCGCCGGCCCGGTACTGGAGCACGCCGCAGCAATCGCCGGGCCCACCGTGGACGCGATACCGGAAGCCGAGCCGATCGAGGATGTCGAAGCAGAGGAGCGCGATGTGCGGCGTCTTCAGGAGGTTGCAGCCCGTGTAGAACACGATGTCCGGATCCGCCTCGTCCCGCCGGTCGCGAAAGCGGTGGAGGACGTCCGGCGGCAGCTGGATCTGAGACAGTGCCCGGACGCCGTGGGTCATCGCCGCGAAGGTCTTCGCGCCTAGACGGAGCCGGTCCTTCGGCTCCGCGCGACGGCGGAGCGCGAGCCGCGCGAGAGAGAGCATGAAGCGTGGGTTGACGGCCTCGGGGCAGGCCGGAATGCAGGCGCCGCTGCCGGAGCAGGCCTCCGCCCAGCGCAGGGTCGGATCGGGCGCCTCCTCACCCCGGATAAGGTCGAGGATCCCGCCCACCACCGCCGGGCCGTGCTCCCCTTCGATCCCGGCCGGCCTCGTCATGGGGCAGGCATCGAAGCAGGCGCCGCAGCGCGTGCAATTGTCGAAGATCGCCCGGGTGCGGGCGTCCAACGACTCCGCGAATCCGGCTTCGGCCTGGCTCATGATGCAACCCTCCGCTTGACCCAGAACAGGACGGCGCGCTCTAGCCTGCGCACGGCCAAGTTCGCCGAAAGGCCGATCCCAGCCAGGAAGGCGAGGATCGCGAACATAGCTGCGGTGTCGAGATTGGTCTGGGCTTGCAGCAGCAGCACGCCGAGCCCGCGCTGGGCGCCCACGAACTCGGCCACGATCGCGCCCGTCAGCGCGAGGACCACGGCGACGCTCAGCCCGGTGAAGATGGTGGGCGCCGCCGAGGGCAGGCGGACATAGAGGAAGGTCTGCCACCGATCGGCCAGGAGGATGCGCATGAGGTCGATGCGCTGCGGATCGACGATCGCGAGCCCTCCCAGCGTGTTGATCAGAACGGGGAAGAAGGTGATTAGCGCGACCACCACGACCTTCGACTCGATCCCGAACCCGAACCACATGATGATCAGGGGCGCGATCGCGACCTTCGGCAGGGACTGGATCGAGACGAAATAGGGAAAGAGCAGCCGGCCGGCCTTCTCGAATTCGCTGATCAGCACGCCCAGGAGAATGCCGCCGCAGCTTCCGATCAGGAACCCGGAAACCATCTCGAAAATGGTGACCCCGAGATGCTCCCAGTAGAGGCCGCTCGCGAAGCCGCCGATGAGGGCGTAGGCGATGTCGGAGGGCTTCGCGAACATCAGCGGCGACACGTCGAAGGCGACCACGACAGCCTCCCACCCGGCCACAAAGCCGAGCAGGAGAAGCAGGGGCAGCATGCGGCCGCCGACCGCCCGGACCGATCGACCGGCCGGCTCGGCCGCCGACTGAGGCGCGATGGCGCTCGCCGCCGATATGGCCTCAGTGCTCATGGCGCTCGGCTCCCCGGTAGGCATTCGACCCTTCGGCATGGAAGTGCCGACGGATGCGGTCGCACAGGGTGGTGAAAGCCGGGTCGGCCATCGTTCTCGCGCTTCGCGGGCGAGGGAGGTCGATCCCAATGTCGTCGGCGATGCGACCAGGCCTGGGTGTCATGACGAGGACCCGGTCGGCGAGGAGCACGGCTTCCGGGATGCTGTGCGTGATCAGGAGGACGGCGCAGCCGCTGTCCTCCGCAATTCCAGAGAGCTGCAGGTTCATCGTCTCACGCGTCAGCGCGTCGAGGGCGCCGAACGGCTCGTCCATCAGGAGAAGGCGCGGTTCGGCGAGGAGGGCGCGGACGATTGCGGCGCGCTGGCGCATGCCGCCGGAGAGGTTGTCCGGATACCCGTCCTCGAAGCCGCCGAGACCGACGGCGTGCAGCATCTCCCGCGCTTGCGTCCGCGCGGCGGGCAGGCTGCGCCGTGCGATCCGCTGCGGCAGCACGACGTTTTCGAGCACCGTGAACCAGGGCAGCAGCACGGCGTCCTGGAAGATCATCCCGATCTCGGGCCTCGGCCCGGCGAGCTTGTCGGTTCCGAACACGGCCGATCCGGCGGTCGGCTGGACAAGGCCCGAGGCGATGCGGAGCAACGTGCTCTTGCCGCAGCCGGAGGGCCCGACCACGGCCACGAACTCAACCGGGCCGATTGCAAGCGAGACATCGTTGACCGCAAAGACGTCGCGCGAAGGGCCGCGATACGCATGTGTCACGCCGTCGAGCGCGAGGATCGCTCCGGGCCAGGGAGGCGAGGCGGCGGTCGACGGCGCGAGCGGGGCCCTGGGAGTGAGCATGTTGAGCAGGAGACGGCTTTCGCGGTGGGGATGCCTCTCTGCGGCAAGGTGCATGCCATATCGAGCGCCGGCTGTCGGGCTGCGCCCGATCACGATCGGCAAGGACGCGGGTCTCCGCCCAATTCGGTGAAATATCGATATTCTGGTCCGCCCTATGCATAAGCTGCCCGATTGACCACACCTTCCGGCTTCTCCGTGAGCGGCGATCCCCAGGACCTCTCTCGCCCAGGTCTCTATCGGCAGCTCGGGTCGTATTCTGAGAGCGCGTATGCCGTTTTGAAACACGCCATCATCACGCTCGAGCTTCCTCCGGGTTCGAGGCTTGGCATCCGCGAGCTGCGCGCAAGGACCGCTCTCGGGGCCGGTCCGCTTCGCGAGGCCCTGGCCCGGCTGGCGGGAGAGCGGCTCGTCAATGCGGCGAGCCAGCGCGGGTTCACGGTTGCCCCCATCTCGCGCGCAGAGCTCGCGCAACTCGCGAAGCTGCGGGCCATGCTTGAGGCCGCGACGGTCGCGGATGCGGTCAGCCGGGGCGAGGCGGGCTGGCTCGCCCGAATCGAGATTGCGCTTGCCGCCTTTACGGGCGAAGCGCAGGGCGTCGGCGAGACGAGGCCTCTGACCGAACACTGGGATTACAGCCATCGCAGCTTCCATATGACGCTCATGTCCGGCTGCGGCGAACCGGTGATGCTCGACCTCGCCGAGGCGGTCTACGACCGCTTCGACCGTTACCGCCGCCTCGGCATCCCGCAACGGGGTTATCTCGCGGGCGTCAAGGACGACCACGCCGAACTTGTCCAATGCGCGATCGCCGGCGACGCCGAGACCGCGCGAGCGGTGGTCGTACGGCACGTGATGGATGTCTCGGCGATCCTCGACGGGAACATCGCATGGGAGAAGCGGCCCTGATCTTCGAGCCGTGCGCTCGGGGGGACGACGCCGCGCCTCAGCCGGCCCGAACCTCGCGCTGGAAGATGGCGAGCGCCTCCGCTTTGGTGGCCACGAAAGCTGGTGCCGCCATCTGGCTCGGTGAACGAGGGCGGGGCAGGGAGACGTCGAGCATGGCGGCGATCCGGGTCGGGCGCCTTGTGAGCAGCAGCACTCTGTCGGCCAGGTACACCGCTTCTTCCAGGTCATGGCTGACGAGGAGCGACGTCGTCCGGGTCTCGACGAGGACGCGTTGCAGGAGGTCGCGCATCGTCAGGGTCATCTCGTAATCCAGCGCCGAGAACGGCTCATCCAGGAAGAGCACCTCGGGCTCGACCACCAGCGCCCGCATGATCGAGACGGTCTGCTGCTGCCCGCCCGACAGCTCGTAGGGATAGCGAGCGAGGTCGAACTTGAGGTCGAAGCTGGCCGCGAGCCGTTCGATCCGCCGGTCGCGCTCGGGCTTGGCGATGCCCATCAGCTTCAGCGGATAGGCGACGTTGTCGATCGAGCGCTCCCATGGGAACAGGGCGTCGCGATAGTTCTGGAACACGTATCCGATGCGCGTGTCCCGGACGGTCTTGCCGCCGAGCAGGATCTCGCCCCCATCGATCGGCAGGATGCCCGCAATCATGTTGATCAGCGTGCTCTTCCCGCATCCGTTCGGGCCGAACACCGACATGATGCCGCCGCGCGGCACGTCGAGGTCGAAGCCGGAATAGAGCGGCGCCCCGCCGAAGCTCTTCGACAGGCCGCGAACGGTGATGTGGATATCGCCAGGCGCCGCGTCGGGAGCGGCGGGATGCCTTTCGACGGCGATCCTCGCCAGGCTTTGACGCGCGGCCTCAGTCACGAGCCGAGATCGCTTGACTTCAGCACGATGTCGCGGACATCGAACTTGCGCTTCAGGACGCCCTCCGACGAGAACACGTCGACCAGGGCCTGGTAGGAGGCGAGGTCCGTCGCATCCAGCTCCGCGAACGCGCGGAGGTAAGGCTGTGCCACGATGCCGGTCTGATCGCCCTTCAGCGCCGTGTATTTCGGCAGGATCGCCCGGACCTTCACGAAGTCGCGATTCGCGATGGCGGTGGCCTCGTCGAGCACCTCGACGACCTTCCTGGCGACGGCGGGCCGCTCCTTGATGAACTTGGTCGTCAGGAGCGACACGCCGGAATAGAACGGGTCCGCGATGACGGACGCGACCGGGTTCGTCACGGCCCGCTTAGCTTCGCCGACGCCGATCGCGATCGAGCCGACGGGCTCGAGCGACAAGGTCGCGTCGACGGTGCCGGCCACGATGGCCTGCACCTGCAGCCCGACCGCGAGCTCGACCAGGCGGACGTCGCGGTCCGGATCGAGCCCGGCCTTGCGGACCATGTAGCGCGAGATCGTGCGCCACTGGATGCCGGGCAGGTGCCCGAGGGTCTTGCCCTTGAGATCGGCGAACGACGCGATCGGGGACGCTTTGGCGACGATCAGGCCGTCGTTGATCCGGTCGACCTTGATGCCGCCGCCCTGGAGGCCGAACACCTTGAAGGTGCCCGGAAACTGCGCCTCCGCCAGCGTCGCGATTCCGGCGGCCGCCCCGGGGGCTCCGACGTCGACGCGGCCGGAGACGAGCGAGTCGATGATCTGGTTCGGCGCCTCGAAGCGCACGGCCTCGACGTCGAGGCCGGCCTTCTCGAACAGCTTCTCCTCCATGGCGACGTAGAAGGCGGTCGTCTGCATGATCGGGAGCCAAGCGATCGTCACGCGCTCCCGCTGCTGCGACGCGACGGTCGAGGAGGCGATGGCGAGAAGGAGGCTCGCGAGCCCTGCGCAGAGAAAGCCCGAACGGCGCATGTGACGAGTCCCTTGGCGGCTCAACGGGTCGTCCAGTGGACGATCCGGGATTGAGCGGTGAGGAAGAGGAGGTTCAGCCCGTAGCCGAGCGCGCCGGAGACGAGAATCGTCCCATAGAGCTGGGGCATGTCGAAGGTGATCTGCGAATCGATGATGCGTTTGCCGAGCCCGTTCTCGGCCCCGATGAACATCTCGGCCACGACGATCACCACGAGAGCGAGGGAGACGGCCGTCCGAAGGCCGACGAAGGTCTGGGGAAGGCTCTCGTAGAGGATGACGTCGCGAAAGATCCGCAGGCGCGAGGCCCCCATCACGCGGGCGGCCAGCATGCGGGTCTGGCGCGAGTTCATGACCCCGTAGGCGACGTTGAACAGCACGATCAGCCAGGCCGAGAAGGCCGCCACCGCCACCTTCGAGAGGTCGCCAAGCCCGAAGATGATCATGAATAGCGGGAACATCGCCGTCGCGGGCGTCGACCGGAAGAAGTCGATCAGGAACTCGAACGACCGGTAGGTGCGCCGGCTCGCCCCGATCAGGATCCCGAGCGGCACGCCGAACACGGCCGCGAGCCCAAAAGCGTAGAGGGTGCGGGCGAGCGTTCGCGCGAGGTCGCCGAGCATCCCGCCCCCCGCCAGGTTCTCGGCCACCGACTCAAAGGTCCGGACGGGCGAGGGCAGGAGCCGCGGGTTGATGAGCCCGGTCGTGTGCGCCACGTACCAGAGCACGAACAGCCCGACGGGTCCGACCGCATGCTCGACCCATCGCCCTCTCCGAAACGACGAGAGGCCGAGCCGTGCCCATCCGGGCGTTCGCGGGGGGCGGCTCGGACGCGCCTCGGCGATCGGCAGGGCGGTGACTGGCGGGGATGAGCTCATCGAGGGTCCTGGCTTGAGGGCGCCGCCGCAAAGGCGATGCCAAGCACCCCGGACCGGGCGCCCCCGTCGCGAGACGGTTGGCACATGGCTTGCGCCGAACGAGGGTCACCCGATACCGAAGGCCCGCACCCCATGTCCGATCGCAACCGGTCCACTCTCGGTGGGAGTTGCACCTGCGGCTGTGCTGGCCCGTTCGCGTGCGCGGCGCCGCCGGTCGAGCCCACGTCCGTGGAGGCTCGGCTGGATCATGCGGTCGAGTCGGCGATCCTGCGCGCCGCCTTCCCGTCGACGATCACGCGGCGCCGGCTTCTGTCGGGGGTCGGGGCGACGACGCTGCTGGCCGCCCTGTCCGACGTCCTGCCGCTCGGAGCCGCCAAGGCCTTCGCCCAAACTGCGGCCGGGCCGCTTGAGAAGACGAAGCTCACCGTCGGCTTCGTGCCGATCACCTGCACGGTGCCGATGCTGCTGGCCGACGCCATGGGCGACTACCGGAAGGAGGGGCTCGAGCTCAATCTCGTCCGAACCCCAAGCTGGGCGCTGGTGCGAGACAAGCTGAACTCGGGCGAGTTCGACGCCTCCCATCTCGTTCTCGGGTTGCCGCTCACGATGACGCTCGGCGTCGGGTCGGCCCCGACCCCGACCTACGTCGCCACGGTCCAGAACACGAACGGCAACGCCATCACGATGGCGCTCCGGCACAAGGACAAGCGCGACCCTCGGGATTGGAAGGGCTTTCGGTTCGGCATCCCGCACGAGCACTCCATGCATGCGATGCTGCTCCGCTACTATCTCGCGGAGCACGGGCTCGATCCGGATCGCGACGTGGAGCTGCGCGTCTACCCGCCGCCGGATTCTGTCGCCAACATGGTATCCGGCAACCTTGACGGCATGCTCTTCGCGGAGCCCTGGGGTCAGCGCGCGGTGTTCGAGGGCGTGGGCTACCTCCACCTCCTGACCAAGGACATCTTCCCCGGCCATCCCTGCTGCACGCTATCCGTTGGCCAGCGCTTCCTGACGAAGAGCCCGAACAGCTTCGGGGCGATGATGCGGGCGGTGATCCGCGCGGGCGCCTTCGCGGACAGGCGCGAGAACCGTGGACAGGTCGCGGAGCTCCTCGCGCCCGCGAACTACCTGAACCAGCCGAAGCCCGTGCTCGAGCAGGTGCTGCTCGGCCGCTACGCCGATGGGCTCGGCAACATCGTTGACGTGCCGGACCGCATCGGCTTCGACCCGTTCCCCTACCAGGCGACCGCGATCTGGCTCCTGACTCAGCTACGACGCTGGAAGATCATCCCGGCGGACCTCGACTACAAAGCGGTCGCCGAGCGCGTCTTCCTGTCGACGGGCGCGGCAAGGACGATGGCCGATCTCGGCATCGCGGCCCCGAGCACCGGGATGGCGACACGCAGGATCATGGGCCGCGAGTTCGATCCGACGAAGCCGGCGGAGTATCTCGCCGCCTTCCCGATGAAGCGGGCCTGAGGAGGCCTTGATGCGGGGCTACCATGATATCGGCGGCGACGAGGCCGGGCCCGTGCCCCTGGTCGAGCTTCCCTGGCTCGAATGGGAGAAGCGGGTCGAGGCGATCCGCAACCTGCTTGGCGATGGCACGCGCCGGCTCGTCAGCCTGGACGAGATGCGCCGCGGTTTCGAGTCGTTCGGCATCGAGAAATACAAGACGCTGTCCTTCTACCGGCGCCGGATCGAGGCCATGATCGACATCCTCGAGGAAAAGGGGGTCCTCACCCGCGCCGAGCTCGACGAGCGGCTCCGGGCCATGCCGTCGGGAGCCGACGCATGATGCCGCGCTACGCCGTCGGCCAGCCGGTGAGCGTGCTCGAGCTGAACAAGGCCGGGCACATCCGCACGCCGCACTACATCCGGCACCGGACCGGGATAGTGATCCAGTTCTGCGGCGCGTTCCTGAACCCGGAGGATCTCGCGGTGGGCCAGACGGCCGGGCCGGTCGTCGAATGCTACCGGGTCGAGTTCCTGCAACGCGACCTGTGGGACCGCTATAGCGGCTCACCGGAGGACACCCTCGTTATCGAGGTCTACGAGCATTGGATGCGACCGGCCAAGAAGGAGGCGCATCATGCCTGACGCGAAGGCGGAGGATGGTTGCGCGGTCCCGCTCAGCCCGTCCTTCCTGGCCCAGGAGGCGCTCGTCGTAGAAGACGAGGCGGGGAGCGCGGAGGCGGCGCGCCTGACGGCGGCGCTCCAGGCGCTCCTGGTCGACAAGGGGCTGCTCGCCCCGAAGGAGGTCGACCAGGAGATCGGCCGCCTCGAGGCGCCCGGCCTTCACCTCGGCGCCCGTATCGTGGCGCGCGCCTGGATCGATGACAGCTTCAAGGCCCGTCTCCTCGCTGACGGCAAGTCGGCCGCAGCCGAGCTCGGGATCAAGATCGGCGAAGCGCAGCTCGTCGCGGTCGAGAACACCTCCCGCGACCACAACCTGATCGTCTGCACTCTGTGCTCCTGCTATCCGCGCTCCATCCTCGGGCAGCCGCCGTCCTGGTACATCTCGAAGGCCTATCGTGCCCGCGCCGTCCGGGAGCCCCGCAACGTGCTGCGCGAGTTCGGGCTCGATGTCCCGGCCGATATACGGGTCCGGGTGCACGATTCGAACGCGGATATGCGCTATCTCGTCCTGCCGCGCCGGCCGGACGGGACAGAAGGCTGGAACGAGGGCCAGCTCGCCCGTCTCGTGACCCGTGACACCCTGATCGGCACCGCGGTCGCGAGTGCGACCGACACGGCCGTCTGAGCGCATCGACATCTGAGGAGGGAAGCCCGTGAACGGACTCGGCGGCCTGAACAAATCACCGAACGGCGTCGTGCTCGGCCTCGTGCAGCTGCAGCTCCCCGTGGTCGAAAACCCTGACGACCTCGCGCGCCAGACCCGGGTGATCACGGACTTGGTCGGTAAGGCGCGCCGGAACCTGTCGACGATGGACCTCGTCGTCTTCCCGGAATACGCGCTGCACGGCCTGTCGATGGACACGAACCCGGCCATCATGTGTTCGCCTGATGGGCCGGAGGTCGGAGCCTTCAAGGCCGCCTGCCGTGAGCACGCGATCTGGGGGTGCTTCTCGATCATGGAGCGAAACCCGAGCGGCAATCCCTACAACGCCGGGATCGTCATCGACGATGCCGGCGAGGTCCGGCTGTACTATCGCAAGCTCCATCCCTGGGTGCCGGTCGAGCCCTGGGAGCCGGGCGATCTCGGCATCCCCGTGATCGAGGGTCCGAGGGGCGCCAAGCTCGCGCTGATCATCTGCCATGACGGCATGTTCCCGGAGATGGCCCGGGAGTGCGCCTACAAGGGCGCCGAGATCATGCTGCGGACGGCCGGCTACACGGCCCCGATCCGGCAGTCCTGGAGCTTCACAAACCAGTCGAACGCCTTCTGCAACCTGATGGTCACCGCCAATGTCTGCATGTGCGGCTCCGACGGCTCCTTCGACTCGATGGGCGAGGGCATGATCGTGAACTTCGACGGCACGATCCTAGCGCACGGCACGACCGGGCGGCCGAACGAGATCATCACGGCGGAGGTGCGGCCTGACCTCATCCGGGAGGCCCGGATCCATTGGGGCGTCGAGAACAACATCTACCAGCTCGGCCATCGCGGCTACACGGCCGTGGCCGGCGGGGCGCAGGACTGCCCCTACACCTTCATGCACGACCTCGTGGACGGCAGGTATCGGCTGCCCTGGGAGGACGAGATCAAGGAGATCGACGGCACCTCCTGCGGTTTCGCGAAACCTACACGGCGCTATGGCAAAGCGCAGCGGGAGGCCGCGGAATGAGCGCCGCCATGCCGACCCTGAGCCCGGCTCCGGCTGTCGGCACGACGATCCCGGCTGACCCCTACCCGTGGCCTTTCGACGGCAGCCTCGACCCGGCCTGCACGGCGCTCGTCGTGATCGACATGCAGACCGATTTTTGCGGCAGTGGCGGGTACGTCGACTCGATGGGCTACGACCTCTCGCTCACGCGCGCGCCGATCGAGCCGATCAGGCGCGTTCTCGCCGCCATGCGGGCCGGCGGCTACCATGTCATCCATACCCGGGAGGGTCATCGTCCGGACCTCTCCGACCTTCCGGAGAACAAGCGCTGGCGCTCGCGGCGGATCGGGGCCGGGATCGGCGATCCCGGTCCCTGCGGCCGCATCCTGGTGCGGGGCGAGCCGGGCTGGGAGATCATCCCGGAGCTCGCGGCGTTGCCGGGTGAGATCGTGATCGACAAGGCCGGCAAAGGCTCTTTCTGCGCGACCGATCTCGAGCTCATCCTCCGCACCCGGAAGATCAGGAACCTCGTGCTCACGGGCATTACGACCGACGTGTGCGTGCACACTACGATGCGGGAGGCGAACGACCGCGGCTTCGAATGCCTCATCCTGGAGGATTGCTGCGGCGCGACCGATCGGGGCAACCACGAGGCCGCGATCAAGATGGTCAAGATGCAGGGCGGCGTGTTCGGTGCCGTCAGCGAGAGCGCGACCCTGCTGGAGTCGCTCCGATCCCAAGGGTCGGTCGCGGCGGCTTGAAAGACGGATTCGACCTCGAGCGGCAACGCAGCCGCCGTAAAGCTGTTGAGAGGGATGCAGCAAAGAACGTCGGGCGGACTTTGGCGACTTCGACCGCCACACTTTCCGCTTGTGGTGCTGGTTGGCTGGCGCGGGTTCTTCGTCCTTTTGTTGGCGTGAAGTATCTGTTCCCGACGAGGCCAGCGCTTGCGGCGCGCGCCGTACAAGCAGGCTTATTGGTCACGGGTACCTCCGGAGCGAACCCCGCTTCCGAAGGGCTTGCGGCTGTCCGGGAACTTCGTTCGCCTGCGCAACCGCCTCCCAAGAACGCTGGGGAGCGGATGTCTCCCCCAAGCGGCTACGCCCTCGTGAGTTCGTCGGACGCCCTGGTGGGCGCTCGACCGGCGGAACGCGTGCCTCACGCCGTCAGCCACCGAGATAGGCGTTCTTCACCCGAGGATTATCGGCCAGGACGTCGGCCTCGCCGGACAGGATGACCGATCCCGTCTCGAGGACATAGGCGCGCGCCGAGATCTCGAGGGCCATGGCGGCGTTCTGCTCCACGAGCAGGATGGCAAGCCCGGCCTCCCGGTTCAGGTCCCGGATCCGGTCGAACACCTGTTCGACGACGATCGGCGCGAGGCCGAGAGACGGCTCGTCGAGCATGAGGAGCTTCGGCCGGCTCATCAGGGCGCGGCCGATCGCCAGCATCTGCTGCTCGCCGCCCGAGAGCGACCAGCCCCGTTGCGTGCGGCGCTCGGCGAGCCGCGGGAACAGCGAGAAGATCAGGTCGAGATCGGGGCCGAGCTTGTCCGCACGGGGCCTGACGGCCGCGCCGGTCATCAGGTTCTCCATCACTGTCAGGCCCGGGAAGACCCGCCTGCCCTCGGGACAATGGGCTATGCCCAGCGCCACGACAGTCTCGACGGCTAACCCAGTGATTGTCTTGCCATTCCAGCGGACGTCGCCGCGTCGTGGCCTGATGAGGCCGGAGATGACGGACAGCGCCGTCGTCTTGCCCGCGCCGTTCGCGCCCACGATGGCGACGATCTCGCCCGGCGACACGTAAAGCGTGAGTTCCTTCAGGGCCAGGATCGAACCATAGGAGGCACTCAGCCCCTCGATCTCAAGCATGGGCGCGCCTGCGGCCCAGATAGGCGCCGATGACGGCCGGATCATTCTGGATCTCGGCCGGCGTGCCTTCGGCGATCTTCTTGCCGAAGTCGAGAACCGAGACGCGGTCGCTGATTCCCATGACGAGCCGGACATTGTGCTCGACCAGGATGATCGTGATCCCGATGCGGCGACGTAGCGTCTGGATGATATCGAGGAGCAACAGAGCTTCCGTCATGTTCATGCCCGCGGCCGGCTCGTCGAGCAGGAGGATCTGCGGCGAGCCAGCTACGGCACGAGCGATCTCTAGCAGTCGCTGCTGGGCGTAAGGGAGGGACGTCGCAGCGTCGCCAGCTCGGTTTCTCAAGCCGACGAGATCGAGCGCCTCAAGCGCACGCTCTTCCGTCTCGCGCTCGGAATCGCGATAACCGCGGCTCCTCACCAGGATATCCAAGATGGTGACGGGAGCATGCCGCTGCGCGGCGACCTTGACGTTGTCGAGCGCGGACAAGCCGCCGAACAGCCGGATGTTCTGAAAGGTCCGGGCGAGCCCGTGCGCCGCGATCCGGTGGCGGCGAAGACCCACACCTCCCGTCCCATCAGCTTGACGGAGCCGGAATTCGGCCGGTCGGCGCCAGACAGGATGTTGAGCAGCGTCGTCTTGCCGGAGCCATTCGGACCGATGACGGCGTGGATGGCGCCTGTCCTCACGCCGAGGTCGACTCCGCCCAGCGCCGCGACGCCACCGAACCGCTTCACGATCATCGTGGCATCGAGCAGCAGGCCGGCAGTCACCGGGCAGGTCTCAAACGGCGCACCAGCAGTGTCGTCCCGGCTGCTAGCCCACCGGGGAGGAAGACCACCATGGCGATGACGCCGATCCCGTAGAGCACGAGGTACCACTGTCCGAGGAAGCGCAGCGCCTCGGGCAGAAGCGTGAGCCCGATGGCGCCGGCGATCGCTCCCGGGATCGACCCCGTTCCGCCGATGATCAGCATCGTCAGCAGAAGCACGGCATGCTGGTTCGTGAAACTGTCGGGGCTGATGTAGCGGATCGTGGACGCGAACAGGCACCCGGCGACGCCGGCGTAGATCGCGCCAAGCGTGAGCGCGAGGATCTTGGTGCGGATCGTGTCGATGCCGGACAGTTCGGCCGCGATCTCGCTGTCGTTCGTAGCGACCATCGCCCGGCCGAAGCTGGAGCCCCGGAGCCGGGCCGCGAACAAGGTCGCGACCGCCAGGACCAAGGCCAGGAGATAGAAGCTCGAGACCTGCGTCTCGATCCGCTGTCCGAACAGCGAGATCGGCGGAATCGCGCGGAGGCCGGACGAGCCGCCAGTCACGCCGTCCCAGTGTATGAGGACGAGACGGACGATCTCGCCGAAGCCGATCGTCGTCATCGCGAGATAATAGCTCCGCAGCCGGAGCGTGGGGGCGCCGAGCACGAGGCTGGCCACCGCCGCGACGAGGCCGGACAGGAACGGCGCCGCGATCCAGGGAAGACCGGCCAGGGTCGCGATGCCGGTCGTGTAGGCGCCGAGTCCATAGAAGGCGGCCTGACCGAAATTGATCTGCCCCGTCCAGCCGGTCACGAAGTTCAGACCGAGCACAACCATCGCGTTCAAGAGCGCGATGTTGAGCACCTGGATCAGGTAGCCTTCGCCGAGCAGGACGGGGATGGCGAGCACGAGGGCCGTCGCGACTGCCAGAATCAGGGCACGCGGCATCAGACCTTCTCGCTTGTCTTCTCGCCGAACAACCCGCGCGGCCACACGCAGAGGACTGCGATCATGATGATGAACGCGTAGGCGTCCCGGAAATCGGAGGAGATGTAGCGCGCCCCGAACGTCTCGATGAGCCCGAGAGACAGCCCTCCGATCACTGCGCCAGGAAGGCTGCCGAACCCGCCGATGACGCTGACCACGAAAGCCTTGAGGCCGAGGATGCCGCCCATCGTGGGTTCGGCAAGGAAGATCGGGGCGACCAGCAGGCCCCCGAGGCCCGCGAGCGCGGTCCCGAGCGCGAATGCGACCGCGATCGTTCGATTGACCCGGATGCCCACGAGGCGAGCGGTCTGCAGGTCCTGCGCCGTCGCTTGCATGAGCACGCCGAACCGTGTCCGCATAAGGAACAGCCACTGCGCCACGAGCACGACGGCGGTCGTGCAGAAGATGACGAGTTGGTGCATCGAGACGACGATGCCGAGGAACCGTAGCGGCCGGCCCGACACGAGGGTCGGCAGCGAGACCGGAAGCGGTCCCCAAACGATGAGGGCGAGGTTCTCACCGTGATCCGTGAGATGAAGCGGCAGGGCTTCGTCAAGCCGGTGATCGGCGGCACCCCGCTGATCTCGTCCGCCATCCTGAAGGCCGCGCCCGAGATGCCGATCGTGGCGCCGGGCACCTTCAATGCGGGCCAGAAGGGCGAGCGCGTCGAGAAGTTCGTGGCCGCGCTCGCGCCGATCCTGCGCAAGGAGAGCGGCCTGCCGCCCGAGATCGATCCGAGCATGTACGACGCGAACATCTACGAGATCGTGTCGATGTACCTGGACGCGGTCAGGAAGGCCGGCGTGACCGGCAAACCCGAGGATCTGGCCAAGGATCGCGAGCGCGTCCGCGACCATCTCGTGTCGCTGAAGGGTTTCCAGGGCCTGGCCGGCCCGATCACCTTCAACCCCGATGGCGACGCCATCAAGTCGTTCTTCGTCTATGTCGGGCAGAACGGCTCCTGGGCCGAGCGCGCCCGCGGCTGCAGCTCGGCCGACGGCAAGGGCTGCTGAGCCGACCGCCACCCCAAGCGCGCCCGCCCCGGCGCGTCTCCCTTTCACGATCGGACGAAGCCCATGCTGGCTCAACAGCTCGTGAACGGGCTGACGCTCGGGGCGGTGTACACCCTCGTCGCCCTCGCCTTTTCCCTCGTGAGATGCGGTCCTCGGGCGCGAGATCCAGCATCCGCACCGACTACTCGCCGCAGGCGAGGTAGGCGCCGTGGTGTTGACGGCTCCTTTTGGCGGGCCAGTGGTTCCCGAGGTGTAGATAATGGTGCAGGGGCCCGAGCCCTTACCAGCCAACGGAGCGTCCGGGCCGGCTTCGTGCCCGATGCCACCATGGGGGGACGCCGGAACGGAAAGGCAGGAGCCGCTCCGGATACCCGCGCAATCTTCCTAGTCGATCTTCTTCAACTCGCGGAGGGTCTCCTCGGCCGTGCGGAAGCCCTCGATCCCGGCCGGCAGACCGCAATAGACCGTGCACTGGTAGAGCACTTCCTGAATCTGCTCGACCGTGCAGCCGTTGTTGATGGCCGATCGGACATGGGCGCGAAGTTCAGTCGCCTTGCCCATAGCCGTCATGAGGCCGATCAAGATGAGGGACCTTGTGCTGCGCTCGAGGCCGGGCCTGGTCCACACGTCGCCGAAACATGCCTCCTCCGAGAAGGTCCGAACCGGCATGTTGAAGGCGCTGGTCGTGGCCTCGCGCCGCTCGAAGTATTCGTCCCCGAGCACCTCCCTCATGATCGCTCGACCCGTTTCACGCCTGCTTGTCACGTTCCGCTCCTGGGTTCCGTTGTAGAAGGGCACCGGTCAGCGCGCCCGTACGACGGCGCCTGCCCATTCCTCGAACAATTTGATGGTCTCAGCGTAGTCCTTGCCGGCGAAGCCCTGCCCGACGGCGCTCTGGAAGAAGGTCTGGGCCGATTTCGCCATGCATAGCCGGGCTCCCGAGGCATCCGCTTCCGCTACGCCGAGATTAATGTCTTTAAGCATGAGCTCAGTCGCGAAACCCGGCGGGAAGGTGCCGGGCAGCACGGATTTTGGCATCTTCTCCAGGGTCGCGAAGTTCCGGCCGCTAGAGACGTTCAGAACGTCGAGCATGCGTTCCGCCGACAATCCTTCCTTCGCTCCGAACACCGTCGCCTCGAAGCTCGCGACCGCGCAGCAGGCCGCGATCATGTTGTTCACGAGCTTCATCGTCTGGCCGAGCCCGGCCTCCGTGCCCATCACGAAGATCTGCCGTCCAAGCAGCTCCAGCATCGGCGTGACTTCGGCCACCGCAGCCTCCGGACCCGAGACCATCAGGGTGAGCGTTCCAGCCGCGGCGCCCGTGACCCCGCCGCTCACCGGCGCGTCGAGGAGCACCTTGCCGGACGCACTGAGTGCGGCGCCGACGTCTCGCGCAACGCGCGGCCCGGTGGTCGAGAGGTCGACCGCAACTCGCAACCTCGTGCCCGCCGCGAGGCCGTCCGCACCGAGGGCAACGGCCTGCAACACGGGCGGCGTCGGCAGGCTGAGGAACGCGATCTCCACCTCATTGGCGAGTTGGAGCGGGCTGTCCGCGACCCGGGCGCCGCGCTCCACGAACCGCCTGCAGGCCGCGGCATCGGGGTCGCAGACCACGAGCGGGTAGCCGGCCTCGGCCAGGCGCGCCGCCATGACGGCCCCGATCCTTCCCAGCCCGACAAAACCAACCGGTGCCTTGACACTCATCCGATCGCTCTCGCTTTCGTCAGCTCGCCTCGCGAGGCATGCGCCGGCGCCGCGCTTCGCCCGGACGCGCCGACGCCTTCAGGCGTCGGGCGGCCTCGATCCGGAGCCGCCTCTCAGGCGAGGCCGAGTTCACGGGCCTTGATCTGGAGAGCAAGATACTTGGAGTAGATCCGGCACTGGGTCATGCTTCCCGCATTGAACCAGAGCCCGTCCTGGGGCGTCCGCTGCCACATGTTGCGCAGCTCTCTCTCGTTCCCGAAGCCCCAAACCGGCCCGATCCGATCCGCGACATCGTCGCCGAGGAAGCGACGCACGACATCCTGCTGGTTCTTGAAGCCCGTCGCCGTCACGAGGAGGTCGACTGGGCGGACGCTGCCATCTTTCAGAAGGATGCCTTCCGGAACGAACCTCTCGATCTCGGAGAACTGGAGAAGTGCGATCTGACCATTCACGATGAGGTCCGAACATCCCACGTTGAAATAGTATCCGCCGCCGCGGGTGAGGTACTTCATCTGGAAGCCCGATCCGTCGGCGCCGAAATCGATCCTGAAACCGCGGGACACGAGGCCCTTCAACAGGTCCTCGTCGGCCCGGCGGATCGACTCGGTTAGCTGCTGGTAGCTCTTGACCAGAACGGGATGAGGAACGGCCAACGCCAACAGGTCGGCATCTTCGACGGGGAGACCCTCGCGGTACAGCGCGTAGAGCTTCTGCGCTTCCTTCAAGCTCAGGACTGTTGTCGGGCTGCGCTGGATCATCGTGACCTTCGCGCCGCAGCCATGGAGATCCTGCGCGACGTCGTGGCCACTATTGCCCGTTCCCAGGACGTAGGCGTTCTGTCCCGCCCACCGATGTCCCGCATCGTATTCACCCGAATGGACGACCGTCCCGGCGAAGTCTTCCAGCCCCGCGACGCGCGCCGGAACCGGGATGGCGCTGACGCCGGTCGCGAACACGAGATGCTTGGGTGAGAGGCTTTGGCGCTCGCCGCCCCGGTCGACCTCGACGGACCAGCGCCGCCCCGCCTCGTCATAGGACCCGCTCACCAGGGAGGTCCTCATCCACACGTTCAGGTCCATGCCCGTGGCGTAGGCTTCGAACCAGTCCGCCAACTTGTCCTTCGGCACGAACTTGGGAAAGGATGGTGGAAACGGCATGTATGGCAAATGATTGCCGTAGACTTCGTTATGCAGCGCCAACGAATGGTAGCGCTTCCGCCAATTGTCGCCGACCTCTTCGTGGCGGTCGATCACAAGCGTATCCACGTCGAGGGCACGGAGACGGGCCGCGACGGACAGACCGGCCTGACCCGCCCCGATCACGAGCACATCCGGCTGTCGCCCGTCGTAGCGCAACTCGTTCCGGCGCTTGTCGGCCCAGTTCTCGCCCCCGAATTCGCGCGAGGAGGCCTCGTTTTCCCCGCCCCTGAGCTTCGACCACTCCGCGTGCCCCCTGATCTCGGACAAGGCCGTCATGAGGATCCAAGCCTTAGCCGTGCGCCCTCCGTCCTCCTGCACCAGCCGGATCACGCCCGTCCCGGATCCGGTCGCCGTCTTAAACTCGACGAAGGCCTCGATCGTCTCCACGCCCGCTCGCTGCACCAGCCGCGGTTCCTGCCGCGACATCGAAAGGCGGAACGAGACCGGCTGAGACGCGGGGAGCTTCGCGGCGAAGGCGCGCTCGATCTCGTCGCGACCTACCGCCGTCTCGATCGTCCAGCCGAACCCCAGAACGTCGCGCCAATCTCCGTCGCGGGAGAAGAGCACGGCCAGGGCCCGGGAATCCCCATGTAGCAATGCAGCCGAAAAGCTCTCCGTCCAGGCCGCCGCGACCTCTTGCGGGCTCAGCGGCAGCGGGGCGGCGGCAGCGACGCGGCGCTTGTCGAGTTGTAACATAACAAGCATCCCCATGAGACGGCGCGAGGCCAGGGGCGGATGGTGCGGCGTCTCCTGCGTACCCGCTCCGCGTCGTCGACAGGCAAGCGGACCACGTCGTGCCGGGGGTGTCAACGCGACTGCCCTGATATGACGGCGCGACATTCCAGCTATAAGCTCCCTCCCGGGCGGCATCGTGGGACTGGACGAATTCCTGCCGACTGGCCGCATGCCGACCCTTAACTCTCCTATGTCGACCGGTTATAACAGTTAGAGCGAGATTACCTATTGTTCCGCCGGCTCGCATGGCTGAGGCTGGTGCCGGACACAACCACTCCCGCCGATCGGCGGGAACAGAAAACAAACTGGGAGGGAACTGTGGCGAGACGTCTTGTCTGGGGGGCTGTCGGGTTGACGCTGAGCCTGTGCGCCGGGTCAGCCCTGGCGCAGAATGCCGAGCCGATCCGCATCGGGGTCCTCGACGACATGAGCGGCATCCTGGCCGACCAGCAAGGTCCAGGCGACGTGGTCGCGGCCCAGATGGCCGTGGAGGATTTCGGCGGCAAAGTACTCGGACGCCGGATCGAGGTGCTGAGCGCCGACCACATGAACAAGGCTGATGCGGGCGCCCAGGTCGCGCGCTCATGGTACGACCAGCAAGACGTGCAGATGATCACAGGCCTGGGTAATTCGGCGGTCGCCCTCGCCGTCCAGCAGATCACGCGCAGCAAAAACCGCGTGCAGATCAACACGTCCGCCGGGACGGCCGAGCTGACCGGCAAGGCCTGCTCCCCGAACGGAGCCCATTGGGTGTTCGATACGTACGCTCTCGCCCAGGTGACCGGTAATGAGGCCGTGCGGCGCGGCGGAAACAGCTGGTACTTCATCACGGCCGACTACGCGTTCGGGCACGCTCTGGAGCAGGACACCGCCCGGGTCGTGCGCGCGGCCGGCGGGAACGTGTTAGGCGCATCGCGGTACCCCACCGGCTCACCCGATTTCGCTTCGTATCTCCTGTCCGCTCAGAACTCTGGGGCGAAGGTCATCGGCTTGGCCAACTCGGGCGGAGACACTGTCAATTCCGTTAAGCAGGCGAACGAACTCGGGATCGTGAGTGCCGGCCAGTCGCTGGTGGCGCTTCTCGCGTTCACGACGAACATCAAGGCTGCTGGCCTGGCGGCGACCAAAGGTCTCATCTTCACGGAAGCCTTCTATTGGGACCAGAACGACGAGACGCGCGCGTTCTCCACCCGGTTTGCCGCCCGTCACCACAACCGGCCTCCGACGAGCCTCCAGGCCGGGACCTACAGCGCGACCCTGCATTACCTGAAGGCAGTCGCCGAGGCCGGAACCCTGGAGGCTTCGGCCGTTTTGAAAAAGATGCGGGACCTCCCCGTCAACGACTTCATGACGAAGGACGGACGGCTGCGGGAGGATGGCCGTCTGATCCGCGACATGTACCTGCTTCAGGTTAAGAGCCCAGAGGAATCCAAGGGGGACTGGGACCTCCTGAAGGTACTGTCGACGGTGCCCGGGGACGAAGCATTCCGGCCCCTCTCGGAGGGTGGTTGCCCCTTGGTCAAGGGTTAGGGTAACTCCCGCCCCGCGGCGGCCAAAGCCTGTTGGGGAGGCCTGCGCTCGAGAGGGCAGAGGGCTACCTTGGATCTCAGGCAGATGCGCGCATTCGTCCATGTGGCGGATCAAAGAAGCTTCAGCCGGGCGGCCTCTGTCCTCAGGATCACGCAGCCGGCGCTGAGCCGGCAGATACGCCAGCTGGAGGAGGAGCTCGGCACCAAGTTCTTCCATCGACACGGGCACGGGGTGGCTCTCACCAATACCGGAGCGATCCTCTTCGAACGATGTAAGCGGATACTGTCTGACGTAGAGGATCTCCGAGGCGAGATCGGGCGCCAGCTGCCGCGCCCGGGGATCACGGGAACCGTAACACTCGGCGTGCCCGCCCCTATGGCGTGGCGTTTCGCTCATCCGTTCCTTAGTCGCTTCGGCCAGCAGTTTCCGGGTGTGACGCTTCGCGTCGTCGAAGGATTCAGCGCCTTCCTCCACGAGTGGCTGCTCAGCGGTACGGTCGACCTCGCCGTCCTGTACGGGCCCCGACCCAGCAAGATCATCGAGGCCACCGAGCTCCTGATCGAAGACCTGTTCGCAATCGGGCCGCCGAGCTTTGCCGACCGGAAGGCGATCACCGTGGAGGAGCTGAGCAAGCATCCGCTGATCGTGCCCCATCCTCCTCACGTGATCAGGACGCTGGCCCACGAGGCCGGATTGCAGCCCTCACGCTTCGTCGAGGTCGACGCGCTCAGCCTGATGGTGGAGCTTGCTCACCAGGGGAAGGGCTTCAGCCTACTTCCGATGACGGCCGTCAGGCAGGAACTGCTGAGCGGCTACGTCGCGGCGCTCGCCATCCAAAAGCCGGCACTGAGCTGGAGCGTTTCTCTGTGCAGAAACGATCTTCGCCCGGTCAGCCCGGCCTCTGAAGCGCTGTTTACTCACGTGAAAAGAGAGGTCGCGGAACTCGTGCGTGCGGGCCAATGGGATGCCCGACTCGCTGCCGGGCTCGTTTGACCTTCTAGAGAGGCCTAAGAAAGCTAGCGGTCCTCGGCGGTCCGCAATCAAAATGTCCCGGACGGGTCGCCAGCGACAAGCCGCGAGGTCGGGGATTGAGGCCGAAGGCAGGCGCCGCGGCGGTGGTTCGAAACCTGAGTGTCGGAAACGACCTGCAGCGCCGCGATGATGCGGCTTCGCACTCGGTCCGATGATGCCTAGCCTTTTTGCGTAGATCCGGTCGCTGATGCCGTACGAGCCTCCTGCTCGAGCGAGCAAACTCCCTGTTCCCCGTCGCAGGGAACTCGGATGTAACCTGCAGCAAAAATTTGACTTTTGCTCCGCGGAGGCCGGCAAGGATGCGCATTATACGGAGCGCACCCCCCTATTGCCGAGCGCCCGAGGGCGACGAGTGCGAAACTGCCCGCGTTCCGCCGCCACGAAAGCAAGCACCACGACCGAGACGACCGCCAACCACCAAGTCTCGCCGCCATCGATCCCGAAGAGAGCGAGGCAGAACGCCGTCGCAGTCGCGCCGGCTAAAGCAGGAAGGAGCGGTCCAAACCCGGCCGTCGCGCCCGTCAGCCCGCTTGCGAGGGCGGTCGCAACGGCCAGCGCCCCGACTGCCCCGACCTCATACCATAGACCGAGAACGGGAGCGCCGAACGCCCGCAACTCGCGAAGGTTTCCTTCAGCGCTACGCAGTGCCCCGACGCCTCGGCCGGTCAAGAGCCTATACGGGTCTTGAAAAACCGCCTCCCGCCACGCCTCCATCACGGCCGACCAGCCGGCGAACCCAGCTATGCGCGATGCCAGTGGGACCCCCCACACGAGCAGCGCGGGTGCAGCTACGACCAGCACAGCGAGGGCGAGACCTGTAGCGCTCGCGCCCCGCCTTCCGAAAAGGTGCGAGATCGAATAGGCGATCGCGCCGAACGCGAGGGCGTCAACAGCACTCGTGCCGGGGGTGCCCGCCCACGCGGCGATGAGGGTCAGACCCGCGATGGCCAGCGCTTCGACATCACGGCCGCGAGAGCGGAGCCAAGCAACGGCCGGCCAGATGAGGAGCACCAGCACGGAAAGCCCGCGTTCGATGCGGCGGTTCATCTCGGGATCGGCGGCGGTCGAGCCCGCGAGCGAAAGAACCGTGATCGTGGCAGCCCCGATCACCACGCCAACCGGAACCAGGTACAGATTGGCCGCGCGCATCCGTTCGGGAAGCGACAGGAATGCAATGACGGCCAGCACGGGAATCCCGATCGCCGCGAAAACCCCCGTCCGAAGGATAGGCGTCCAGGCAAGTGAGAGGAGCGCCCAACCGGCCAACACTGCGATTGCTACCAGAGCGGGAGAGGAGGCCAGACGGCCAAAGCTCTCTCGAAGACGACGAGACGCTCGATCGAACACGGCCGCGAGGGCGATCAGCGCCACGCCGATCACGAACACGAGGACTGTGCCGTTGCGTGACGCCAACGCGCCGAGCGGCAGCCCGATCAAAAGGACAAGGAAGCCGATCCGGCGGAGCAGGGAGGCCGAATCCCGGGCCGGATCGACCGTTGTTTGAGGAAAGCGCACCACTCGAGCCCGGGCCAGAGGACGGAATGCGGGTCGGAGCCCACACGCCTTCTCTTAAGGGTCGTGCTGCGTCAGCGCTGTAGGAGAGCGGCCACAGGGTCGAGTTCGTGCAACACCGCTCCGTCAGGCGCCGCCCTCGCGCAGGAACCTGACGATGGCCGAATAATCTTCCGCGCCGTGGCCGGCTGCCCCGAAACGCTCGTAGAGCGAGGCCGCCATGGCGCCGAGCGGAGTCGTCGCCCCTCCGCTTCGCGCGGCTTCCTGAGACAGTTTGAGATCTTTCAGCATCAGGTCGGTCGCGAAGCCGGGCTTGTAATCGCTGTTGGCGGCGCTCGTCGGGACCGGACCCGGGACAGGGCAATGGGTGGTCAAGGCCCAGCACGAACCGGACGAGGTCGAGGCCACGTCGAAGAGAGCCTGGTGCGACAGGCCGAGCTTCTCGGCGAGCACGAAAGCTTCCGAGATGCCGATCATCGAGATGCCGAGGATCATGTTGTTGCAGATCTTAGCGGCCTGACCGGCGCCCGCCTCGCCGCAATGGACGACCCGGCGGCCCATCTTCGACAGGATCGGCTCGCCCTTGACGAACGCCTGCTCGGAGCCGCCGACCATGAAGGTGAGGGTCGCGCCCTTCGCGCCGACCGTCCCCCCCGAAACCGGGGCGTCGAGCGAGAGGAGGCTCGCCTCCGCCGCGATGCCATGGGCCTCTCGCGCGCTCTCGACATCAATCGTCGAGCAATCGATCACGAGCGCGCCCGCCGCGATCGCCGGGACGATGTCGGTCCAGACCGAGACCACGTGCCGGCCGGCCGGCAGCATGGTGACGACCACCTCGGCGCCCGCGACCGCCTCGCGCGCGGAGGCCGCGGTCGCGACCCCCTCCCCCCGCGCGGCCTCGAGTGAGGCCGGGACGAGGTCGAACCCGGTCACGGCGTGGCCAGCCGTCACGAGGTTCGCGGCAATAGGCCCGCCCATGTTGCCGAGCCCGATGAACGCGATGGTGGTCATGTGCGGCCCTCTCTTGAACGCGCGTCAGGCTATTCCGCCTGACGGAATACCTCACCCCACGACGTTTTGTTGTGATACGAGCATTTGGGACAGAGACACCGAAAGGCTTTGCAGACAAGCCGGTGCAGCGGTTTTCCGCGTTTGAGCGGGCCGCGCGACGAAGGCTGTTGTTCCTGCATCAGGCCGTCCGGCTGGACGACATGAGGAGCCCTCCAGGCCATCGGCTTGAACTGCTGAAAGGCGATCGGATGGGCAGCACTCGATTCGGATCGACGATCAGTGGCGCATCTGCTTTGTGTGGATCGAGGAAGGAGCGGAAGATGTCGAGATCGTCGACTACCGCCGACGAAGGCGAGGCCTTGCTCGACCCGATCCATCCCGATGAGATCTTGCTCGAAGATTTCCTGAGACCTTTGGCGATCAGCCAGAATCGGCTCGCCCGCGACATCAGCGTCCCGGTCAGCCGGATAGCCGCCATCGTCAAAGGGAGCCGCGGCATCACGGCCGATACGGCGCTTCGCCTGGGGCGATACTTCGGCACGAGCCCCGATGTTGGGCTCGGCCTTCAGAACGAATTCGATCTCCGAGTCGCACGTCGCGCAACCGGATCGGCTTTTGAGAGCCGCGTGCGCGTCCTGGCGGACTGATCGCCGTGCCAGGCGTCGAATCCAGCATGATACGCGAGGTCGAGCATGACGGCGGCCGCAAGCTCGAAGTCATGTTCGTCAGCGGCAAGACTTACGTGTACGACGGCGTCGGCCGTGAGCTGTATCAGGCCTTGCTGAAAGCCGAGTCGAAAGGTTCATTCTTCAACGCCTGCATCCGCGGCGCCTTTCCTTATGCCGACGTCACCGGCCAACGAGCCCCCGCGCGATGATCACCCGCATGACCTCGTTCGTGCCCTCCAGGATCTGGTGCACCCGCAGGTCGCGGACAATCTTCTCAACCCCGTACTCCGACAGGTAGCCGTAGCCCCCGTGCAGCTGCAGGGCGTCGTTGGCGACCTTGAAGCCGACATCGGTCGCGAAGCGCTTGGCCATGGCGCAGCGTTGCGTGGCGTCGGGGTCGCCGCGGTCGTAGCCGGCGGCGGCCGCGTAGAGGAACACACGGGCCACCTCGAGCTCGGTCGCCATGTCGGCGAGGCGGAACTGGAGCGCCTGGAACTCGTCCAGGCGTTTCCCGAAGGCCTTGCGCTCTCGCGTATAGGTGAGCGCCTTGTCGAGCGCCGCCTGGGCACCGCCGAGGGAGCAGGCGCCGATGTTGAGGCGGCCGCCGTCGAGCCCGGCCATCGCGATCTTGAAGCCGATCCCCTCGGGGCCGAGCCGGTTCGCTGCCGGGACGCGGCAATCCTCGAAGATCACCTGCCGGGTCGGCTGGGCATTCCAGCCCATCTTGCGCTCGCTCGGTCCAAGCGACAGGCCCCGAGCGTCTCCTTCGACAACGATCGTCGAGATGCCACCCGGTCCGTCGCCGCCTGTCCTGACCATCACGACGTAGAGGTCGCCCGCGCCGGCGCCGGAGATGAACTGCTTCGACCCGTTCAGGACGTAACCGTCCCCGTCCTGCCGCGCGGTGGTCCGAAGGGCTGCCGCATCGGAGCCGGAGCCGGGCTCGGTGAGGCAATACGAGGCGAGAAGCTCCATGGTGCAGAGCCGCGGCAGCCAGCGCCGTCGCTGCTCGTCCGAGCCGTAGCGGTCGATCATCCAAGCCGACATGTTGTGGATCGAAATATACGCCGATACCGTCGGGCAACCCGTGGCCAGCGCCTCGAAGATGAGAGCCGCGTCCAGCCTTGTCAGGCCGGACCCACCGACGTCGTCTCGGATGTAGACGCCCCCCATCCCGAGCGCAGCCGCCTCGCGCATGACATCGACCGGAAAGTGCTTCTTCTCGTCCCACTCCAATGCATGCGGGGCCATCTTCTCGGTCGCGAAATCGCGCGCCATGTCCCGGATCGCGATCTGGTCGTCCGGTAGGGCGAAGAGCGCGGGCGCCGCTCCGGAGGCTGGTGATGGATCAAGCATGGGTCCGCCCTCGTCCGACGCGGCCAACCGGATAGCGCCGCGCGCGAGCCGCGTCGACAGCTCACGGACCTGTTACGTCGACCGCCTGCTGTAGGCAGCAGCGACCACCGTGATTGGTATCAACCAGCCTCTGACCCCGGGCCGGCACCCGCGATGTTACGGCGGGACGGCTTCCCTAGGATCTCGCCGCCTTCTGGCTGTCGCGGCTGGGTGCGGAGGCACTACGGCGCGGGTTGTGCTCCACGACGAGAGCGATCATCTCGTGCTGGACGACGCAGTTCCGAGCCCTGCCTTTCATACGGGCGGCTCGAGCCGGTGCCGCCCTATTGAAGCGCGTCCAATTCGCATCTCGCGTAATCTGCCCCCGCTCTCAAGAAGGCGTTGAGCTTGGCCACATAGGCGTCTGCGCCAACCTTAAAACCAGGGACCTTCTCGTTATAGGCGCGGATCGCGTCGTTATAGCTGTGCGCCTCCCAACCGAGGCAGCCGGGCGTGCCGGGTTTGGCGTCGACGCAGGGCGACTTCGCCGGAAGGGCTGGTTTCGCCGGACGGGATGCGGGATCGGGGGGCACAGGGGCGACGCAAGCTGCCGAGGCCGCTCCTGCAGCGTTCAAGGCGCCGGAGACAAGGAGCGCGAACGTCACCCGACGCGACGTTCCGGTCGACCGATGGCGCCGCCGCGATCTCACGCGGCGTTCCGCATCCGCCAATGCTCGACCCGGTCGATGCAGGTATCGGCGTCGACGATGTCGACGTAGCGTCGGCCGATGTCGCGCAGGTTGTCGCGGTGCGGCCCCTCCTCGTGGTCGCCGACGCAATCCTCCGGCACGATGGTACGGAAGCGCCAGGAGAAGCTGTCGATCGCTGTCGCCCGAATGCAGCCGCTCGTGGTGCAGCCGGTCACGATGACGGTGTCGACGCCCTCCTTGATGAAGTAGGGAGCGGCCCCAGTCTGGAAAAAGATCGACGGGCCCGACTTCGTGACCGCGAGGTCGTAGGCCGGATCGTAGATGGTGGGGTCGATCTCGGTCCCGGGCGCGCCGTGGATGAAGGTTTCGCGCACGGCGCTGATCTTCCAGTGCGGCATCTCGCGCTCGTTGAGATAGGCCGTGTTGCAGGTCGCGACCGGCACGCCGGCGCGGCGAGCCGCCTCAAGCAGCCGGCGGGTGTTCTCGACGGCCCGCATGATCAAGGGTGCGCCGCCGAGCGGGTATTGCGGATCGGTGAAGCCGTTTGGAAGTCGACCACGACGATCCCGGGCTTGCGGCCGAAGCCGACCGGCGTGTCGCCGTAGGAGCGGCGGGCGTAGTCGTCCATGCAGTGTCTCCCGTTCAACAATGTAGCAGTGTCGTAGCCGCATCCTCTCGGGTTCGCGACTGGAGCAAATCGATCGACACTACCGATCGAGGACCGGGCTTGCCTTCGGCCGAGGGCCTAGCTTTAGCTATAGAGTACGTGCGCAAGATCGAGCCATGGCCCACCGAACCACCCGCCGAGGAGTACTCGCCGCCGGCAGAGCACTCGGGTTCCTGGCAATCGTCGTTCGGCCGACGCTGGCGGCCGAATACAAGTTCCGCCAGTTCCACAACCAGGCGATCTCAAGCCCGCTGCATCGGCGCCTGTCCGAGCTGTGGGCGGTCGTGAAAGCGGAAACCAACGGTCGCGTCGAATGCGAGGTCTTCGCTGAGAATGCCGGCATCGAGGGCTCTGACCCGGCTGCGCTGAAGATGCTCATCTCGGGCGAGCTCGACTTCTTCACGCTGATGGGCGGCATCCTGGGCCAGGCCGTGCCCGTGGCCGAGATCCAGCAGGTGCCGTTCGCGTTCAAGAGCGAGGGCGAGGCGCATGCCGCGGCCGACGGCCCGCTCGGCGCCTATCTCCGGGAGGAGATGCTGGCCAAGGGCATCCAGGGATTCCAGGTCGGCGCCTTCGACAACGGCATGCGGCAGACCTCCACCTCGGTCAGCCCGATCCGGGAGCCCAAGGATTTCGAGGGCATCAGGATACGGCTGCCGGCGGGCCAGATGTTCACGGACACGTTTCGGGCGCTCGGGGCCGAGCCGGTGACGATCAACGTCAACGGGATCTACGACGGGCTGAGGACCGGCAAGGTCAACGCGCAGGAGAATCCGCTCGCCGTCACGGAGGTATTCAGGCTCTACGAGGTTCAGAAGCACATGGCGATGACGAACCACATGTGGTCGGGCTTCAACCTGATGGCCAATCTCGCGACCTGGCGCAGGCTTCCCGAGGACATCAGGGGCGTCATCGAGCGGCACGCGACAACCCATGTCCGCCTTCAACGGCAGGATCAAGGCCGCTTCAATGCCGGTCTGCGGCAGACGCTCGCCGGTCGAGGCATGAGTTTCAACGAGATCGACCAGCCCGCCTTCCGGGCTCGGATGGCGCCGGTCTATGCGGCCTGGAAGGAGAAGCTGGGCTCGCGATCCTGGTCCTTGCTCGAGTCCCAGGTCGGCAAGCTCGGTTGACCGCGGGCAGCCAGAGCCGGCCCGCGGTCGCGGATCTACGAAGCGCCAACATCTGAGGGAGCGCGGTCCTTTCGCGAGGAGCTTAACACCGCTCCAAGGGTGCACAGCAGACGTCACCGACCTTGTTCGGCTGCGATGGCCGCGGCGTCAGCTCGAGCCAAGCAGGTCGGCGGCGTCCAGAATGAGCCCGGGCGGCTCAAGCTTGAGGGCGCCATGAGAGACGATCCGGGTCGCAATGAGGTCGCCTTCGGCCCTGGCGTGGTGAACGATCGTCGAGCGCTCGGGATCGACGATCAGGTAATGGGCTACGCTCTCAAGGCCGAAGTAGCCGGCGAGCTTCGCTCCGACATCCCGGTAAGCCGTGCTCGGCGAAAGAACCTCCACTACGATCACGGGCTGCCGAACCTCGGTCGCATCGCCGGGCAACTCCGCGCCGCAATAGACGAGTGCGTCCGGCTCGTAGGCGGTGTTCGCGTCAATTCTCACCGTCATGCCGTCCGTCAGCGCGTGGCAGCCTCCCGCAAATTGGCGGCAGGCCGCGCGCAGGGCTGCGTAAGCGGCGCCCTTGACGACAACGTGTCGGATGCGCTCGGGGGACATCGCGACGATCCTCCCGCCTTCGAGCTCATAGCGCCCGGGCTGCGTCTCGGCCCAGTCCAGGAACTCGTTGACGGACATCAGCGGCAGCGTCGGCTCGGCTCCCACGGGACCTCCGTTTGCCCTTCTCGAGCACCATACCACACTCAGGAGGAGGCCCGCACCGCAACCGAATGTTGCCCGGTGCCGGCACTCACCTCGCTATGCCGTGCTTTGGGACTCCGACAACCGGTACCCCCGAGGCGGCCGGGCCGGCGCTGTCCTGACGAAAGCCTATCCCATGACCGGAATCGAGAACTCCGCCCCCTCCTTCACGCCTGAGGGCCACCTCGACGTCACTGTCTTCGTCTTCGTGTAGAACCTGACCGAATCCGGGCCGTGCTGGTTCAGGTCGCCGAAGCCGGAGGCCTTCCAGCCGCCGAAGGTGTAGTAGGCGATCGGCACCGGGATCGGCACGTTGATGCCGACCATGCCGACCTCGACTTTGGCGGCGAAGTCGCGCGCCGCGTCGCCGTCGCGGGTGAAGATCGCGACGCCGTTGCCGTATTCGTGCTCGGAGGGGAGCTTCAGCGCCTCCTCGTAGTTCTGCGCGCGCACCACCGACAGGACCGGCCCAAAAATCTCCTCCTTGTAGATGCGCATGTCGGACGTGACCTCGTCGAAGAGGCAGCCGCCCATGTAGAAGCCGTTCTCGTAGCCCTGCATGGTGAAGCCGCGCCCGTCGACGACGAGCTTGGCTCCCTCCTTGATCCCGGTCTCCACGTATCCCTGGACACGCTCAAGCGCGGCCCGGGTGACAAGCGGCCCGAAATCGGCCGACGGGTCCGTCGAGGGGCCGATCTTGAGGCTCTCGACCCGCGGGATGAGCTTCGCCATCAGCGTGTCGGCCGTCGCCTGCCCGACCGGGACCGCGACCGAGATCGCCATGCAGCGCTCGCCGGCCGAGCCGTAGCCGGCGCCGATCAGGGCGTCGACGGTCTGGTCCATGTCGGCGTCCGGCATGATGATCATGTGATTCTTGGCACCGCCGAAGCATTGCGCGCGCTTACCGGTCGCGGCCGCACGCTCGTAGATGTACTGAGCGATCGGCGAGGAGCCCACGAACCCGACCGCCTTGATGTCGCGGTCATCGAGGAGCGCGTCGACCGCCTCCTTGTCGCCGTTGACGACGTTCAAAATGCCGGCCGGAAGACCCGCCTCCATCATCAGTTCGGCCAGCCGCATCGGCACGCCCGGATCGCGCTCGGACGGCTTCAGGACGAAGGCGTTGCCGCACGCAATGGCGGGCGCGAACTTCCACATCGGGATCATGGCCGGGAAGTTGAACGGCGTGATGCCGGCGACGACGCCCAGCGGCTGGCGCATCGAGTAGATGTCGATGCCGGGTCCCGCACCTTCCGTGTACTCGCCCTTCATGAGGTGCGGGATGCCGCAGGCGAACTCGGCCACCTCGACCCCACGCTGAATGTCGCCCTTCGCGTCCGGCACGGTCTTGCCGTGCTCGCGGGCCAGGATGTCTGCGAGCTCGTCGTAATGCGTGGTCACGAGGTCGACGAAGCGCATCATCACGCGCGCCCGGCGCTGCGGGTTCGTGGCGCCCCAGGCAAATTGGGCTGCCTTCGCGTTCTCAACCGCCTCCCTCACCTCCACCTTGGAGGCGAGCGCTACCTGGGCCCGCGTCTCGCCCGTCATCGGCTCGAACACGTCGCCGAAGCGTCCCGATGTGCCGGCGACGTGCTTGCCGCCGACGAAGTGACCGTAGCTCAACATGGCCGCTGTCCTCCCTAATGCCTGGCTCGCGCGCGACCGTCGCTCACGACGCGCGCTGGATGTCGAACTGGCCCGTCTTGCGGAAACGTTCGAGATAGCTCGGAACGATCGCCTCCATGGCCCTGGGCGTGATGCCGAGTCCCTGGAAGGTGCGGCCTTCCGCAACGGCGGCTTCGGAGACCACGTTGTCGGACCGCAGCAGCTCGACTTGGTCCCGAGTCAGCTTAAGGGCGTCCGGAAGCAACCCGAGCGTGAGCGCGTCCGCGATCTCCAGAATCTGGGCCTGGAGGCGCGCGGTCCCGAACGGCAGCGAGAGGACCACCCGCCGTCGCTTCGTCACGGTGAGAACGTACGCGACGAGCTCCCGAAGCGTCCGAACCTCCGGTCCGCCGAGCTCGTGGACGCGTCCGCCCGGAACCCCGCCGTCAACCGCGCGCGCCACCACGTCGGCGACGTCGCCCACGAACGCCGGCTGAAAACGGGTGTCGGCGCCGGCCAGCGGCAGGACGGGGAGAGCCCGCGCCAGCGCGGCGAAGCGGTTGAAGAAGCTGTCGCCCTCGCCAAACAGGAGCGAGGGTCGCAGGATGACGGCGCCGGGGTGCGCAGACGCGATCGCGCCCTCGCCCCTGGCCTTCGATTGGGCGTAGTCCGATGTCGAGGTCAGGTCCGCCCCGAGCGCTGAGACATGGACGAGGGGCGTACCCACCGGGACCGAAGCGGCGATCGCGCGCGCCCCCTCCGCCTGGACGTCACCGAACCGCTGCCGGCCACTCTCCTGCAGGATCCCGACCAGGTTCACGACCGCGTCGGCTCCTGCGACCGCTCTCTCGACAGAGCCATGGAAGCGCAGGTTCGCCTGAACCGGCTGGATCTGGCCGACCACTCCGAGCGGCTGCAGGAAGAAGGCGAGGTTCGGCCGCCGCACCGCGACACGAATCCGGTAGCCGCGCTTCGCCAGGAGCCGCACGACGTTTCGGCCGAGAAAGCCCGATCCGCCGAACACGGTCACGAGCTTCGGCGATTGCCGCATTGCGTCCATGAAGCGTCCCTTGGCCGACGCTCCGACCCTTACCCAAGCCCGCCGCCCCTGTGAAGGCTCGCGTCGCGGCCGCGCCCGCTCGCGACGTTGTGCGGCGATCGACCATCCGGCCTCGCGCGCCTTGGCATGGACGATGTAGGCTCGCATCCGGAGGCCCGACCGATGATCGCGACGCTCACCCGCCTGCACGCCGCCCTGCTGCTTCTCGCAACGCTTGCGACGTTGGCCGCCGCGCCCGCCCGGGCCGCGGAGGGAAGCTGCCCCGGCCTCGTCGCCGGCCGCGCGCTGCCGATCGTCCCGGCCGCTTTGGCCCCGGACGAGGTGCAGCTCACCTACATCGGCCACTCGACATTCCTGTTCGAGACGCCGTCCGGCTCGAAGATCGCCACCGACTACAACGATTACGTCCGGCCGCCCGTGACCCCCGACATCGTCACCATGAACCGGGCCCATTCCACGCATTACTCGAACAATCCCGAGCCCGGCATCAAGGAGATCCTGCGTGGCTGGAACCCGGCTGGCGGCCCTGCACGGCACGACCTCCAGACGGGCGACATCCGCATCCGGAATGTCGTGACCAACATCCGGCAATGGGGCGGCGACACGACCCTCCCGGACGGAAACTCGATCTTCGTGTTCGAAAGCGCCGATCTGTGCATCGCGCATCTCGGCCATCTTCACCACACGCTGACGCCCGAACACCTGAAGCAGCTCGGCCGGATCGACGTGCTCCTCGTGCCGGTCGATGGCAGCTACACGCTCGACCTCGACGGCATGATGGAGGTGGTTGCCAGCATCAACCCGCGCATCGCCATCCCGATGCACTTCTTCGGGCCTTCGACGCTCAACCGGTTTCTCGAACGGGCGGAAGACCAGGGCTTCTCGATCGAGCGCCGGTCGACGCCGACGCTGACGCTCAGCCGCGCAGGACTGCCCGGAACCCCGAAGGTAATCACGCTGCCGGGTCGCTAGTTGCGCGAGCTATCCTTTCGGCTTGTATTCCAGCGCTTCCTTGAAGACCATGATCCAAAGCTCTCCCAAGGACCGGATATGATCCTCGGTGACGCCCTTGTAGAGCGATCCCGCCAAGGTCAACATGAGTTCGTCATTCGGGTTGGTGAACATCTTCGTATAGAGGGTATTGCGATTGTAGTCGTTCATCCATGCCGCGTCGATGGCGTCCTGCCTTCCGAGATTAACCGCAAACCAGAGCGTGACACACGCGTTGTTTTTACAATTCTCATGCCAGATATAAGTATCGGTGTCGTCGATGCTGGCCTTGATGCTAGCGCTCTCTCCGCTGCGATAGATCTCAATATTCGAAAAGCCGATGCCCCTCATGATGCGGAGCGTAGCGTCGAGAGTGATGGTCGTCAGCAGGTTGGAACCCTGGGCCGGCTGGCCGGCTCCGGAGGGTTGGCCGAGGCGGATCTGGTTGGAGGTGTCGCCCGGGGTGCGGTTCCCTACCCGGCTGTTCTCACTCGACGGGAAGGTTTGAGCCCATGGCGCGATCACGGTCGTCAGGGTCACGACAAGGCCTGTCAGGAGGGCGGCAGCCAAGGAGTTCATCGGACGCCTCTCGTGCGGTGCTCGCTCACCGAGCCGCGCCATCACAGCGGAGAATCGCTCCGTCGTCTAGGGAATCGGGGCACAGTCCACGCCCGGCCGTCCGTGGGAGCATCACGGGAGCATGCATATTCCGCATCCCGGACGAAGCTTGCCCGGCGGGACGGAGCAGCCGGTCCTTCTTACGATTGCTGCGCGACCCTGCTAACGGTCGCATCTGGTCGGCATGCCGCCCGACCGTCGCGTCAGTAGCCGTCCCGCCCGGGACGCGGAGCACCTTTTGAGCGTCGTTGAAGAGACCCAGCTCGCCGCCCGCAGCCTCTTGTCCGCCGCGGCCGTCCGCGAGCGTGCAAACGAAATCCTCGAACTTGGACTTTCAGGCGCATTGGAGCATTTCGCGGTCGATCTCGATCGGCTCGGGCCAGCGGCGGATGCCGTCGTCGAGACGATCCGGTCCAACTATCCGACCCTCGACATCCCGTTCCACGCTCGCTGGCGTCACTTCGCGGCGGGCGGGCTCGACCGCTGGGCGACGCTGAACGAGGCGATCCCGTGGGCCGACATCCGGGAGCGCGCCCGCGCCGCCTTTGACCTCGCCATCGTGAGCGTGCTGCTCGATGCAGGCGCCGGGCCGGACTGGCGCTATGACGAGGGCCGGACAGGCGAGACGTTCGCCCGATCCGAGGGATTGGCGGTCGCGAGCTTCGACATGTTCGTCGGCGGAACCTTCTCGGGCCAGCCCGCTGACCCGCTCAGGGCCGATGCCGGCACGCTCGCGATGCTGGATGCGACCGAGCTGGCGCAAGGCTTCCAGGTCCGGATCGACAATCCGCTGGTCGGCCTCGCCGGGCGCGCGGAACTGCTGCGTCGGCTGGGCCGGACGGTCGCGGCCGCGCCCGACATCTTCGCCCGGCATGATGCCCCACGGCCCGGCAGCCTCTTCGACCATCTCGCGGCGCAGACGGACAGCGAAACGATCGAGGCGACCGCGATCCTCAAGGCGCTCCTCGTCTATCTCGGCCCCGTATGGCCGGGGCGGCTCTCGATGGCCGGCATCGATCTCGGAGATACGTGGCGGCACCCCGGCGTCACGGCCGAGGACGAGACGGCCGGGCTCGTCCCGTTCCACAAGCTGTCGCAGTGGCTCGCCTATTCCCTGATCGAGCCGCTCGAAGCGGCCGGCATCAGGGTGGTCGGGCTCGACGGGCTGACGGGCCTGCCGGAGTACCGCAATGGCGGCCTTTTCCTCGACACCGGCGTGCTTCGGCTGCGGGACCCCGCCGCGGCGCGGGAGCCGCAGGAGATCGGCTCGGTCCTGGTCGTGGAATGGCGCGCCCTGACGGTGGCGCTGCTCGACCGGCTTGCGCCCGAGATCCGCACGCGGCTCGGCCTCGATGCGAAAGCGTTTCCGCTCGCCAAGGTGCTCGAAGGCGGAACCTGGTCGACCGGCCGGCGTCTCGCCCGGGCCGCCCGACCCGGGGGCGCTCCCCCGATCCAGGTCGTAAGCGACGGGACGGTGTTCTGACGACGAGTCCCGTCAGAGACCCCCGAACCGGTAGGTGAAGCCGCCGCGGACGAGGTTGCCCTCGGTCGTGAAGCGGGACGTGTACGAGCCGGTCGGACCGCCCGGGAGCACGCTGTTCACGAGAACGTTGCGGCTGCCAAGGTCGTAGCGGAGGTACTCGACCTTCACGGTCACGGCCTCGGACTTGATGATGTTGAAGTAGCTCAGCAGGTTGAACTTGTTCAGGAAGCTGTCCACCGGAATGGCGTATTCGATGCCGCCGCCATAGACATAGCCCGTCTGGATTCCGTCGTACCGGCCCGAATAGACGAGCGCGTTGTCGGTGTTGCGCAGGAACGCCACGCGATAATCGACGCCGCCATAGGCGAAGCCGCCGGTGCCATAGACGAGGAAACGGTCGAAAGCGTAGCCAACGCGACCCCGCACCGTGCCGAGAAAGTCGAGCTGCTGGCGAAAGCCGCTGAGCTCCGGAACGAAGCCGTTCGCGGGCTGGGCCGGGCTCACGTAGCCACGCCGGCGTTCGAGGTTCATCAAGGTCGCGTCCGCCGCTACGCCGACGACGAGGCCCGAACCCGGGTTGAACTGGTAATCGTACCCGATCCCGCCGCCGACGCTGGTGAGACCCTCCTGCTGGCTCCGGATCGTGGCGGGACGCCGTCCCTGCGCGACGTTCAGCTGGGTGTTGGTGATGCCACCTGTGCCGTCGTTGTTTCCACGGGTACGGATGGTTTGATCGTCGCTGAAGGAGTAACCCGTGAGCGTCCCGGCGTAGAAGCCCGTCCATGTGAAGACCGGGGGCAGAGCGTAGACCGGGGGTGGGGCGCGGCTCGGCAAGTCGGCCGCGAAAGCCGCGCCGGACAGGAGAGCCATCGCGGCGGCGGGGAGCAGCGATCGTTTGATCATGTGAGCGCGAGCCTCGAGTCGAGTTGCCCCTCATCTACGCCGTCGCCGGGAGGATCGGTGTCACCAAGAAGTGACGCCGGCCCGAAAACCCCAAGCGAGACGGGGTCTGTGCACGAGAGCCGGCGACGTGCTTCTCTCGGGTGACGGTCGCGCATTGGTTTTGTACTGAGGAGTTCGTTCGGGAGGTCACGATCATGCAGGGGGTCACGGTCGTCGACCATCCGCTCGTCCAGCATAAGCTGACCCTGATGCGGGACAAGACCCGCTCGACCAAGGGTTTCAGGCAGCTCCTCCACGAGATCGGGATGCTTCTCCTCTACGAGGTGACGCGCGACCTGCCGCTGGAAAGCGTGGACATCGAAACGCCCCTGACCCGGATGAAGGCGCCGCAGCTTGCCGGTAAGAAGCTCGTCCTCGCCCCCATCCTGCGGGCCGGAGTCGGGTTTCTCGACGGGATGCTGGAGCTGGTGCCGTCCGCCCGCGTCGCGCATATCGGCCTCTACCGCGATCCGGAAACGCTGCAGGCGGTCGAATACTACTTCAAGGCGCCCTCGGACCTCGAGGACCGGATGGTGCTCGTGCTCGACCCGATGCTGGCGACCGCCAACTCGGCCGTCGCGGCAGTCGATCGGCTGAAGGAGCGCGGCGCCCGGGAGCTCAGGATCGTGTGCCTCCTCGCCGCGCCGGAAGGCATCGCGAACCTCCAGGCCATGCATCCGGAGGTGCCGATCTGGACGGCCGCCATTGACGAGCGCCTGGACGAGCACGGCTACATCGTGCCCGGCCTCGGCGATGCGGGCGACCGCATGTTCGGCACGCGCTGAGCGGGACGGGTCATGCGCTTCATCGCTCTCGACTGGGGCACGACCCGCCTCCGCGCCATTCTCGTGGACGGCCTCACGGCCGTCCACCGGGCGGAGTCCGACGACGGTATCGCGAGGTTGCGGAAGGGCGACCACCAGGCCGCCTTCGAGCGCGTGACGGGCGGCTGGCGCGCGGCCGAACCGGACCTCCCGGTCGTGCTGGTCGGCATGGTGGGCAGCCGTGAAGGGTGGTTTCCCGCCCCCTACGCGGAATGTCCGGCGGGACCCGAGGAGATCGCCGCCGGCGCGATCCCCGTGGAGGTCGGGGCCGACCGGCGCAGCCATGTCCTTCCGGGCGTGCTCACGCGCCACGGCGGCGGTGTCGACGTGATGCGGGGCGAGGAAACGCACCTCCTCGGGAGCGGAGTTCAGGACGGGCTCGTCTGCCTGCCGGGAACGCATTGCAAATGGGCCGAGATGCGGGCCGGACGTATCGCGCGTTTCGCGACTTTCATGACCGGCGAGATGCACGCGCTCCTGCGCGAGCACTCGATGATCGGACGTCCCGCGGCCGAGCCGGCCGACCCGGCCGGCTTCGCGCGCGGCCTTGCGGATGCCTGGGCTGCCGATCGCGGGCAGGAGCCGGGTTCGCTCCTGAACCTCCTGTTTCGCGCCCGCGCCGCGACCGTGACCGGCGCCCTCCCCCCGGCGGAGCTCGGCCCCTACCTGTCCGGCCTCTTGACTGGGGACGAGATCGTCGGCGCGCTTCGCCTTTTCGGCACGCCGCGGGCGGTCACGATCGTGGCCGACCCGCCTCGCTCCGACCTCTACGTCGAGGCGCTCGGGCAGCGCGGAATCACCACGACCGTCGTCGGGCAGGAGGCCACCCTGCTGGCCGGAATCGCCCGGATCCTTCCGCATCTCGGGACCGCTCAAGGCGAGCATTCGCCGTAACGGCTCCGCAACCACCTTTCTCGCCTGTCCGCTCTCGCATCGTTCCGTTAGGTCTCCGTCCACCACCTTGCCCGGATGATCGCGCGGGGCGATGCGGGCGGGGCGCATGACGAGGCCGATCATCTGGGCCGTAGGGACCTTCGGGGTGATCGCGCTCGCGGCCAGCGTCGCGGGGGAGCGCCTGTCGCGGCTCTCGGCCGGCATGTCGCCGAACCGGAGCCCGACGGAAGCGTCGGCGAGCGCTTTCGAGCCCTCGAAGAGCGGCCCGACATTCGGCAATGCCGGCCGCACCCTCACGGTCGACGGCGACCGCAACGGTCATTTCATCGTCGAGACCGCCGTCGATGGCCGGCGGCTCACCATGATCGTCGATACGGGGGCCAGCATCGTGGCTCTGTCGCACGAGGACGCGTTGGCGGCCGGCATTCGCCCGCTGCCGAGCGACTTCAAGGGCCGCATCTCGACCGCGAACGGCGACATGGCCGTCGCGCGCGTCCGCATCCGCGAGATCCGGGTCGGCGACATCTACGCGCGCGATGTCGAGGCGGTTGTCGTCCCCCAGGGCCGGCTCCGCACGAGCCTGCTCGGCATGTCCTTCCTGCGGCAGCTGCGCGGGTTCGACATCGCCAGCAACCGGCTCACGCTGCGGGGCTGACGGCGCAGGCCCGAACGCGCGTGGGCGCCGGCCCGTCGTTCAGGTGGCAGGCGGACAGCTGGCCGGTCGCGACCGTCCGAAAAGCAGGCCGCTCGATGCGGCAGCGCTCGAAGGCGTGCGGGCAGCGAGGGTGGAAATGGCAGCCCTGCGGCGGCGCGAGCGAAGAGGGTAGCTCCCCCTTCAGGGCCGAGAAGGCGCGCTTGCCCGTGTCCAGCCGCGGCACCTCGGCGAGCAGCGCCTGCGTGTAGGGGTGGTTCGGGCGCGCGAAGATCGCGTCCGCGTGCGCCTCCTCCACGATCCGGCCCAGATACATGACCGCGACCCGGTCCGAGATGTGCTCGACGACCCCGAGATCGTGGCTGACGAACAGGATGGTGAGGTCGAGCTCGCGACGGAGCCGGGCGAACAGGTTCAGGACCTGCGCCTGGATCGAGACGTCGAGTGCGGCCGTGGATTCGTCGCAGACGAGCACGCTCGGCCGGACCGCGAGCGCGCGCGCGATGCCGATACGGGCGCGCTGCCCGCCCGAGAACTGGTGCGGGTAGCGGTTGCGCATCGCTGGATCTAGCCCGACGGTGAGCATCGTGTCGGACACGTAGCGGTCGAGGTCGGGCTTGGCCACCAGGCCGTGCACGGCCGGCGCCTCGCCGATGATGTCGCCGGCCCGCATGCGCGGATTGAGCGAGGCCATCGCGTCCTGGAATACCATCTGGACCGCGAGGTCGGCCTCGCGCCGTTTCGCGCGGCCGAGCGCCGCCCGGTCCCGCCCGTCGATCCGCACGAGCCCCGCGCTCGGTTCGAGGATGCCGGCCGCAATGCGGGCGAGCGTCGATTTTCCGCATCCCGATTCGCCGACAAGCCCGACCACTTCGCCGGGCGCGATCGCGAGACTGACCTCGTCCACGGCCCGCACCACCTGCGGCCGACGCCGGGCGCCACACAGGTTCGCGATCCGCTCGGCGAGGTCTAGCGGCCGGACGAAACGGCGCGAGACGTTGTCGAGGGCGATAGCTGGCGCGGTCATCGAGGGGTGCGCCCCTGCCCTCCCCCTTGCGGTCCGGGCTCCGCCCGGCGGGAGGGTCGAGCCGAGCCCCGGATCTGGTCCGGGGCGAAGGCCGGGGTGGGAGTCGCTCCGCCTGTCGCGACGGTCGAGGTGCCTCCTGCACCACCCCCACCCCGGTCTTCCGCTTCGCTCCGGCTCGGCCCTCCCGCCGGGCGGAGCCCGGACCGCAAGGGGGAGGGAAAGGCGCGCCGTAACGTCGTCATCCCTCAGGCCGCCTGCGGGAGCGTCAGGGGGTGGTGGCAGCGCGCCTCGTGGGCGGGCCCGTGCGGCTCCGCGGGCGGCATCTCGGTCTGGCACACGGCGCTCGCCCGATCGCAGCGCGGATGGAAAGGGCAGCCGGGCGGCAGGGCGGCGAGGCCGGGCGCGTGGCCGCGGATCTGCGCCAGCGGCGCCCCGCGCCGGTTGCGGCTCGGCACGGAGCCGATCAGCCCGGCCGTGTAGGGATGGACCGGCCGTCCGAGCACGGACGCGACCGGGCCCGTCTCGACGATGCGGCCGCCATACATGACGGCGATCCGGTCGGCGAGGCCGGACACGACCGAGAGGTCGTGCGTGATCCAGAGGAGCGCGGTTCCGGTCTCGGCCTGCAAGACCTGCATCTCGGCCAGGATCTGCGCCTGGATGGTGACGTCGAGAGCGGTCGTCGGCTCGTCCGCGACGAGGAGCGCCGGGCGGTTCAGGAGCGCGGTCGCGATCGCGACGCGCTGGCGCATGCCGCCCGAGAACTGGTGCGGGTAGCCGGAGAGGCGCTCGGCCGCAGACGGGATGCCGACCCGCTCCAGCGCCCGGCGCGCCCGCTCGCGGGCCGCTTTCGTGGACACGCGCTCATGCGCCTGGATCGCCTCGATCATCTGCGTGTCAATGCGCAGCACCGGGTGCAGGGTCGACATCGGGTCCTGGAAGATCATGGCCATGCGGGAGCCGCGGAGCCTGCGCATCTCGCGGTCCGGCCGGCCGACCAGGTCCTGGCCCTCGAACAGAACGGAGCCGGACGCGATCCGGCCCGGCGGGTCGACGAGGCCGAGGATCGCGAGCCCGGTGACCGACTTCCCCGACCCGGATTCCCCGACGAGCCCCAGCACCTCGCCCGCCGCGACGTCGAGCGACACCCCCCGCACGGCCGCGAGCGGGCCGGCATCGGTGTCGAACACGACGGTGAGGTCGCGGACGGAGAGCACGGGAGACATCGGCCCACCTTCTCCCCCCGAGCGAGCGCGGACAAGTCGAGCCGGTTGGCGGCGCGACGAACGCTCCGCCAGCCGGCCCAATCCTTTGCTTGTCGGGGAGGGGCGCCCAAGTTCCGAACACCAGCGCCAACCGCACAATCCCGATCGACGCAATCACTGGTTGCCGAACATCCAAGCTCTGTTATTTTGGCATGTCAGTCGCAGCTGAATGACGGACGCGCAGCCCGCAAGGCTGCGCGTCCGTGCCTCGTCGACCTAAGCCGTCATCGCGGGGGCTCGCGCCTCCGTGGGGCGGCCCTCAGTTCGTCACGACGGACGGGTGAGCGATCACCGGGCAGTTGATGATCGCGCGCGTCGGGCGCAGGCCGAACATGAAGGGGTTGCCGGGGCCGGCCGGGTTGATCATCGCGCTGGTGACCAGGCCGGCATCGATCAGGCTCTTGAGGTCCTCGAAGGAGGTGATCCGTCTCACCTTCTTGTCCTTGATGGCCTCGTCCGTCCACATGTTCACGTGGGCGTCCCACATCGGCGAGTAGTTGTTCGTGTCCGACGGGTCGTCGTTGTCAGGCCGGATCGGGAAGATGTTGATCGGGTCGATGCCGCCATTGGCGAGCGAGGCCGCGAAGCCCTGGTCCTGCCCCGTCTTGGTGTCGGTAATCCCGTTCAGCACGGGCGAGAAGCCAAGAAGCGCGGAGGTGTCGGTGGGCGCCGACTTGCCCATCTCGGGGATCAAAGCGAGCTTCGGCGCGTAGACGCCCTTCTCCAGCACCGCAGGAAGGTCCGCCGAGACGTCGGTCACGAGGTGGTAGTAATATTGTTTGCCGCCCTGGTACCCGTCCAGAAGCGACAGCGTGACGGTCTGCTTCTTGAGATCAACCTCTTTCACCCGGTCGTGATCACCGGACGCGTTGTGCACCATCTGGACGTTGAGCACGGTTCCGCTCGGCATCACGACGAGCGACGACCATTCGGCATCGGCCATCGCGCCGGGTTTCGCGACCTTCGGCGGGAACGGCATGGGCGAGCCTGGCACCACGGTGTATTTCGGCGAGAAGTCCACATCGCCCTTGAACGTGATCACGCCCTCGGCGGCCGTGACCTTCTGCGCGCCCGGGCTGCCGGCCGCGTGCTTCATCTTGGGCGAGTAATTGATGCCCATCTGCTTCGCGACCTCGAAGTCGGACGCCTCCGTGATGATGTAGTAGACCGGCTCGCCCTTGGGCGACAGGCCCCGAAACAGCGGCAAGGTCACCGTCGCGGCGCCCTTGGTGAAATCGATCGCGAGCGCACTCTTCAGGAAGACGTTGTCGCTCGCCTTGAACTTGACCGCACTCGCGGGCGAGTAGATCTCACGGCCGGTTCCCTCGACCTGACGCTTCTGCAACTCTTTCGCTTCGCCCATACCGGCGCCGCCGGACATGGCTCCGGGCCTTGGCTGAGGCATGGTCGAGGTTTGCGCGAGCGCGGTGCCCGAGAGAAGCGCGAACGCGACCGAAGCCGCCGCGATAGGATGAAGTCTCATGTGCAGTCTCCCTATGCCTTCCCGAGCGGTTCTGACGCGTTCGGGTGCATCGGAGACTAGGAGGGTCGGCGTGCCTTATGGTCCGGACTCGGTCCCTCGCCGCCCGCCGCATGGAGGCATCGGTTTCGCCTACGACGCCGCGCCCTCATACGCTTTGCGGAGTTCGGCGACGTCGAGCTTCACCATGGTCATCAGCGTTTGCATGACCCGGCCGGCCTTCGCGGAATCCTTGTCCTTCAGCATGGCGCCGAGCTCGCCCGGCACGACCTGCCAGGACACACCGTAGCGGTCGCTCAGCCAGCCGCATTGCTGCGTCGATCCCTCATCCGACAAGGCGTCCCAGAGGCGGTCCAATTCGGCCTGATCGGCGCAGTTGACGAACAGCGACACCGCCGGGGTGAACTGGAACTGGGGCCCGCCGTTCAGCGCGATGTAGCTCGACCCAGCCAGCGTGAACTCGACCGCCATGACGCCGCCGGCCGAACCGCCCGGCGTCTCCGCGCTGGCCCCATGATCGCATCGATGCGCGAGTCCGGCAGCAGCGAGACGTAGAACCGCGCCGCCTCCTCAGCCTTGCCGTCGAACCACAGGCAGGGGCTGATCTTGGACATCGCTCTCTCCTTTTCTCGCCGGAATGACGGCCTGCTCGCGTCAGCGCGAGACCGGCAGCAGCGCGCGTAGGCGGGGATCGCGCAGCCACAGGCCGCCCCAGACCATGACGCCGACATAGAGGCCGAACAGGATGTGGCTGAATAGCGGACTGCCGATGCGGGCATGCGTGGCGATCGCTCCGCCGAGATAGCCGGTCAGCAGGATCGCGCCGAGGAACGCAGTGCGCGGCACGGTGTAGAGCAGCGTCGCGGCGAGCATCACGACGCCGAGCGCCCGCAACGTCCCGGCATCGGTCGGCCAGCCGAGCTCCGCGGTCGTGTCGATCACCACCTGAAGGGGCACGAGCTTGATCGCGCCATCCAAGGTGAGGAACAGGATGGCGAGGCCGCTCAGGACCCGCCCGGCCCAGACGGCCTTGCCCTCGATCGCTCCGCCGCTCGCAGGGACGTCGCGCGTCATGACATGCGCCATGATCGTCACTCCCCGGTGTCGAGCATGAGCTCGAACCCGCCGAAGATCATGCGTTTGCCGTCGAACGGCATGCCGTCGGGACCCGGCTTCATCCTCGGATCCACCATGATCTTCTTGTTGCCCTCGTCGCGCGCCGCCCTGGAGGGCCACACGATCCAGGAGAAGACGACCGTCTCGCCGGCCTCCGCCTGCACGGCGCGCTTGAAGTCGGTGACCTTGCCGTCCGGCACATCGTCGCCCCAGCATTCGACCATGCGGGTCGCGCCGAACTCGGCGAAGATCGGGGCTACTTTCGCGGCCATCTCGCGGTAGGCGTCCTTATTGCCGTTTGGTACCGGAATGACGAACCCGTCGATGTAGCTCATGAGATCAGTCTCCCTTCGGTTGATCGGTCAGAAGTCAGGCTGCGGCCAGGGCCTCAGCCCGGACGTCGTTCTCTCCTGTGTTGAGGTGAGGGTGCGATCAGGCCGGTGCCATCGCGTGCTTCGCCGCCTCCACATCCATCCACATGACCTCCCAGATGTGGCCGTCAGGGTCTTCGAAGCTGCGGCCATACATGAAGCCGTGATCCTGCTTCGCGGCCGAATCGGTCGTGCCGCCCGCCGGGCTCGCCTTGTCGACCATCTCGTCCACCGCCTCGCGGCTGTCGGCCGAGATGCAGATCAGGACTTCGCTCGTCTCCCGGGCGTTCGCGATCGCCTTCGGGGTGAACTGGCGGAACTTGTCATGGGTCAGCAGCATCGCGTGGATCGTCTCGGAGAAGACCATGCAGGCGGCGGTGCTGTCGGTGAAATGCTCGTTCTTGGTGGCCCCGACCCCTTCGTAGAAGGCGATCGAGCGCTCCAGATCGGCCACGGGCAGGTTCACGAAAATCATCTTGGACATGGGCGGCTCCGATTGGCTGACTGACCCGATACCGTTCTCTGTTACTAATTGCAACTATGAAGTTGCGAAAGTTAACTAAACAGAGGGAACGTCCTCGCTGCGGCGGTACGACGACGCCTTCGGCGCGGCGCACGCGCTCGACCTGATCGGGGTGCGCTGGGCGCTGCTCGTCGTGCGGGAGCTGATGTTCGGCCCGAAGCGCTTCAGCGATCTCCGCGCCGATCTTCCGGGCCTCAGCGCGAACGTCCTGACTCAGCGCCTCGAGGCCTCGAGGCCGCGGGCGTGCTGATCCGCTGAAGGCTTCCGCCTCCGGCCGCGAGCCAGGTCTACGAACTCACCGCCTGGGGCTATGAGAGCGAGCCGATCTTCGAGGCGCTCGGCCGCTGGGCGGCGCGGTCGCCGGGGCACGACCCGACGCTGCCGATCAGCGCCACCTCCGTGCTTCTCTCGGAGGCAAGCCGCTCGGCGCCCTCGCGAGCGCCAGCGCCCTGACGGTCGAGGGGGACCTTGCCCCGGCCGAGAGGTTCGTGACGCTGTTCTCATTGCCGCTGAAGGCCGAGGGGGGCCCGGCCGCGCAGGGCCGGTAGCGGCAGGAGGCAACAGCCTCCCAAAACGCAAAGGGCCGCCCCGAGGGGCGGCCCTTCCATTGTCGTGCACGGTCTGACGACCCGTGACGGCGGCGCTTCGCAGCGCGACCTGACCCTTTAGGCCCGCGCCTCTGTGGAGGCGGAGGTCGGGGTCACGGCGATCAGTGACCGCACTGGATGACAATGAGACACTCGATCACCTCCTTTCGATACGTTGCAGGGAGACCCAATATGGGCGAGACGTTGCGCCGCACAAACCTCAAATGCGGCAGGAGCTGTGGACAACTCGCCGCACCCGAGGCCGCCCGCCCCGCCCCACGGCTCACGACGCTTGGCTGATCCCGACCCCTTCCACCTCACGCGGTTCGTCGACGCGCAAACGCACCTGTACCGCATCGCGCTCGCCGAGCTCGAAGCCGGCAAGAAGGAGAGCCACTGGATGTGGTTCATCTTTCCGCAGCTGCGCGGCCTCGGCTTCTCGCGTATGGCCTCGTTCTATGGCATTAGCTCGCGAGACGAGGCGCAGGCCTATCTCGCCCATCCGCTGCTCGGGCCGCGTCTCCGCGAGTGCACCCTCACGGTGCTCTCCCGCCAGGACCGAGCGCTCGCGACGATCCTGGGCTCTCCCGACGACATGAAACTTTGCTCCTGCATGACCCTGTTCGCCACAGTCTCGTCGGACGGTCTGCTCGAGCCGTCCCTGTTCCGCACGGCCCTTGAGGTCTTCTGCGGCGGCAAGGCCGATCCGCGCACGCTTGCCCTCCTTGCTCGGCGGGAGAACAGCCGGTGAGCGCCACTCCCGACGCCGTGTCCCGGCGACGCACCTTCGCGATCATCTCGCATCCGGATGCCGGCAAGACGACGCTCACCGAGAAGCTTCTCCTGTTCGGCGGCGCGATCCAGCTCGCCGGCGAGGTGAAGGCGAAGCGGAATCGCGTCTCGACGCGCTCGGACTGGATGAACATCGAGCGCGAGCGCGGCATCTCGGTCGTGACCTCGGTGATGACGTTCGAATACTCCGATCGGGTCTTCAACCTCCTCGACACGCCGGGCCACGAGGACTTCTCGGAGGACACCTACCGCACGCTGACCGCCGTCGACTCGGCCGTCATGGTGATCGACGCGGCGCGCGGGATCGAGGCGCGAACCCGCAAACTCTTCGAGGTGTGCCGGCTCCGCGACATCCCGATCGTCACCTTCATCAACAAGATGGACCGCGAGAGCCGCGATCCGTTCGACCTCCTGGACGAGATCGAGAAGACGCTGGCGCTCGACACCGCGCCCGTCACTTGGCCGATCGGCCGCGGCCCCTCCTTCGCGGGCACCTACGACCTGCGCCGCCACCTCGTGCGCCGCATCGACACGGATGCCGCGCCGACCCCCGTCACCGGCCCGGAGGATGCGGGCGCGGCCGGCCTCCTACCCGAGCACGAGCGCGAGGCGTGGCTCGAGGAGGCGATGCTGGCCGAGGGCGGCTGCAAGCCGTTCGATCTCGACACCTTTCGGGAAGGCCACCTCACGCCGGTTTTCTTCGGCTCCGCGCTCAAAAATTTCGGCGTACGCGACCTTATCGACGCGCTGGCCGAGATCGCGCCCTCCCCGCGCGGCCAGGCCGCCGACACCCGCATGGTGGCGCCGGGCGAGGACGGCATGACCGGCTTCGTCTTCAAGATCCAGGCGAACATGGACCCGAACCACCGCGACCGCATCGCCTTCATGCGGGTCTGCTCGGGCCGGCTCCAGCGCGGCATGAAGGCGAAGCTCGTCCGCACCGGCAAGCCGATCTCGCTCACCGCGCCGCAATTCTTCTTCGCCCAGGACCGCTCGATCGCGGACGAGGCTTTCGCGGGAGACGTGGTCGGCATCCCGAACCACGGCACGCTCCGGATCGGCGACACGCTGACGGAGGGCGAGACCCTCGCGTTCAACGGGGTGCCGTCCTTCGCGCCCGAGATCCTGCGCCGCATCAAGCTGTCCGATCCGATGAAGGCAAAAAAGCTGCGCGAGGCGCTGCAGCAGATGGCCGAGGAGGGCGTCGTCCAGCTGTTCCTGCCGCAGGACGGCTCCGGCGCGATCGTGGGCGTCGTCGGCGCCCTGCAACTCGACGTGCTGCGCGAGCGGCTGAAGATCGAGTACGGGATCCCCATCGCCTACGAGCCGACCCGTTTCACGCTCGCCCGCTGGGTGGCGGCGGACGAGCGGACCGAGCTCGACACCTTCATGGATTCGCACAATTCGGCCATGGCGCGCGACCTGGACGGCGCCCCGGTCTTCATGGCCCCGACGCCCTACGGCCTGAAATACGAGCAGGACCGCTACCCGGCCGTGCGGTTCACCGACATCAAGACCTATCAGGCGAGAGACCGGGCGGGTTGAGCCCTGGAGCCCGCCGCTCGCCCGGGAGCCGGCTTAGGGAAGCGAGTCGAAGCCCGGCCCGAACCCGTCGAGCGAGACCGGTATGCCGACCCCCTCCTCCGGAGTCTGGAACACGATGAAGGTCGCCTGCTTGCCGGTCTTCAGCTGGTTCAGGAGCGTGTCCTCCATGACCACCTCGGCGACGCAGCCCGTGGTCAGGCAGCGGACGAAGCCGGCGCGCCCGACATCGACATTGTCGATCTTCAGCCCGAGCCCGGCCGGAAGGAGGACGCCGAGCGGCGCCACCACGCGCAGCAGCCGGCTCTTCGCGTCGGCCGTCTTCAGCACGATGACGAGGAGCGTGATGTTCGGCCTGTCCTCGGCCGCGACATTCTGAACGAGAGCGCATTGCTCGGCCTGCGCGCCGGCCGGCGTCTCGCAGCGCAGCTGCCAATCCCCGAACGAGTTGCGCACGACCCCTTGCGCGCCCGCGCCGGACGATGCCGCCGCGAGAGCGGCCGGGACCGCGGCCGCGAACCTCCACCGCCGAGCGGGCTGCGCCCGCACGGCCGACCTGCCCCCCGCCAAGCTCGCCGACATCGCCGCCTCGTCTCGCCTCCGGCAACGCTTAACCTCCACGACCGTCCGCGTCGAGAACGATCCGTGGGTGGACAACCATCGCCTTCGAGCTAGCATAGGAGCATGCGCAGGACCCTTCCCAAGGCGCCGAACGGCGACGGAGGCTATCTCGACGGGCAGATGCTCGTCGCCATGCCGGGCATGCTCGACGACCGTTTCCAGCGCACCGTCATCTACCTGTGCGCGCATTCGGCGGAAGGCGCGATGGGCATCGTGCTGAACCGCCCGGCCGCCGACCTCAGCTTCTCCGAGCTCCTGGTCCAGCTGGAGATCGTCCCGGCCGCGGACGAGATCCGTCTGCCGCAGCGGCTCGAGCGGATGAGCGTGCTGATGGGCGGCCCGGTCGAGACAAGCCGCGGCTTCGTGCTGCACACGCCGGACTTCTTCATCGACGAATCGACGCTCCCGATCGATGACGAGGTCTGCCTAACGGCCACGATCGACATCCTGCGCGCCATTGCGCGCGGCAAGGGCCCTGAGAGCGCCGTCCTGGCGCTCGGCTATGCCGGCTGGTCGCCGGGACAGCTCGAGAGCGAGATCCAGGCCAATGGATGGCTGAACTGCCCCGCCGACCCGAGCCTGGTCTTCGGTTCGGCGCTCGACGGGAAGTACGAACTTGCGCTCAGAAAAATCGGCATCGATCTCGGGATGCTGTCGAGCCAGGCCGGGCACGCCTGACCCGAGGCGACCGGCCGCCACGAGGGCGCGGGATCACGCCGCCCGAAGCGCGACGGCTCCGAGGACGATCACGAGCGCCGCCGCGTAGCGGGTCCAGCCGAAGCGCTCCTGGAGGAGCAGTGCCGCGAGCCCGATTCCGACCAGGATCGACGTATAGGAGACGGCGTGCCCGGACGCCCGAGCTCCCAGGCCGTCCACGAGAGTATAAACGGCGATCACCGTCGCGTTCCCGAGCGCGTAGCCCGTCACGCCGAGCTGAGGGCCGGAGGCGAGGTGTCTGGGCTTCCCATACCGTTGACCTAACGCCAGCCCCATCACGCCCCCCGAAATCAACAGCATCCCGAGCCAGCCGCCACCCGACAGGCGCTCGCCCCCGATGACGGCGCTCGCCAGGGCGACGAGAAGCGGCGCCGAGCCGCGCATCAGCGGATAGGCATAGCTCATGTCGCCGGTCCGGTAGGCGGCCGCAACGAGGAGAAAATAGCCGACGTGGATCATGACGGAGGCCCCCAGATAGGGCCAGCTGGCAGGGTCAGGGACGGGCAAGAACGGGAGCGCACAGGCCGAGATGATCGCCGCGCCTCCGGCCACGAGGGCGGTGTCGACGAGCTTCTCCGCGCCGCCCTTGATCAGCGCGTTCCATCCGGCGTGGAGAACCGCCCCGACGAGCACCGCCAGCATGGCGTCAGGCGGCATGACGAGCTCGTCTCAGACCGCATCGACCGCCCTTGCACCAACCAGCTTGCGGGCCTGCGCAGCCGTCATCGCCTCGCCGAACACGAAGCCTTGCGCGTAGTCGCAGCCGACCTGGTAGAGTTCGATCGCCTCGCTCTCGGTCTCGGCTCCCTCGGCGACGACGTCCATGCCGAGTTCCTGGGCGAGCTTGACGATGGAGCGTAGGATGACGGGCTTGCCGTTCGCGAGCTCCCGTACGAAGGATTGATCGATCTTGATCGTGTCGAATGGGAAGCGCTGCAGGTAGGACAGCGCCGAGTAGCCGGTCCCGAAATCGTCGAGCGAAAGGCCGGCGCCGAGATCCCGGATGCGGTTCAGGATCTGGGCCGCATATTCCGGGTTCTCCATGACCAGGCTCTCGGTCAGCTCGAGCTTGAGCGACCCGAACGACACGCCGGTACGGGCGATCACCGTCTTCAGGTCATGCAGGAGGTCGTGCCGCAGGAGCTGCCGGCTCGACACGTTGACGGAGGCGAAGATCGGCGGATCGACCTCGAGCGCCTTCTGCCATGCCGCGAGCTCGCTCGCCGTACGCTCAAGAGCGAAGAGACCAAGATCGACGATGAGGCCCGTCTCCTCCGCGATCGGGATGAAGGTGTTCGGGCCAATGGCCCCGAACCGCGGATGGTCCCAACGCAGGAGAGCCTCGAAGCCCGCGATGGTGCGATCCTCGAGCTTCACGATCGGCTGGAACGCGACGCGCAATTCGCCTCGGTCCAAGGCTTGGCGAAGGTCTCCCTCCAGCCCGAGCCGATCTCCGCGTGCCTTGGCCCGCATGGACGGATCGAAACGCTCGACCTGGTCACCGCCGAGCCGTTTCGCATGCGCGACCGCGATATCCGCCGTTCGGACCAGCTCGTCTGCCTTGACACGGCTCGCGGGATCGTGCCGCGAGACCCCGATGGAGGCGGTCAGGAAAACCTCCCGTTCGGTGTAGGTGATCGGCGTCGAGACCGTCTGCCGGATCTGCTCGGCCAGGATGTCGATCCGCTCCTCTGCGCGTTCGGACAGGAGCAGGACCGCGAAGACGTCGCCCGAGAGGCGGGCCAGCGTGTCCTGGGGGCGCAGCAGCCGCGACAACCGCCGCGACAGCGTGAGCAGGATCGAATCGCCGCCCGAATGGCCGACGGAGTCGTTCACGTGCTTGAAGCGATCGAGATTGATCGCGATCACGGTCGGGCGCCACGTCTCGTCCTCGACCCCGAAGGAGAGCGCCGCCTCCAGCCGATCGAGGAACAGGTGACGGTTCGGAAGGCCGGTCAGATTGTCGTGAACCGCGTCGTGGAGGAGCCGCTCCTCAGAGGTCTTCGTGTCGGTCACCTCGGCCAGCGTGCCGATGATGCGCACGACCTCTCCATCCGCCCCGATGACGGGCCGCGCCTTGAGCCTGAACCAATGGATGGCGGCGGCGGCGGAGCCGAAGCGGAAGTCCTGGCAGAGCCGCCCGCGTCGGTTCTCGATGACGGCATCGAGCGCGGCCCGGTACTTGTCGCGGTCTTGCTCGTGGACGGCATCGAGCCAGTCGGCCGCGCCCCCTCCCCCGAGGGTGCCCCGCTTCAGGCCTAGCCCGAGCTCGAAATCCGGCGACACATAGACCCTGTCGCCGACCACGTCCCAGTCGAACACGAGGTCGCCGGAGCCGGACAACGCGAGGGCGCGGCGCTCGACGTCGCTCGTGAGTCCCCCGGCCAGCGTGCCGCCCGAGAAAGCGTGCTGCATGACTGTGAACCCGATCAGCATCACGATCAGCACCAGCCCGCCGACCAGGGCCGGCTGGACGAGGTCGTTGCCGAGGCGGCCGAGCACGGTCATCCCGGCGACCGCCACCCAGGCGACGAGGAGGAACCACGTGGGCGTCAGCATGATGGCCCGGTCGAAGCCCCTGATGGCGAGGTGGACAATCAGGATAAGGCCGACGATCGCTAACACCCCGATCGAGATGCGGGCGACGCCGGATGCGACGGGCGCGTCGACCACGGCGAGACCGACCAGCGCGGTCAGGAACACGAGCCAGAACAGGCTCACCGTGCCGTAGCGGACGTGCCAGCGGTTGAGGTTCAGGTAGGCGAATAGGAAGACGAGAAGGGTTGCGGCGAGCACGGCCTCCGCGCCTGCCCGGTAGATGCGCTCAGCAGCCTCCGGGATCGGAAAGACGCGCTGGAAGAAGCCGAAATCGATGCAGGCGTAAGCGAGGACGGACCAGGCAAGCGCGGCTGCGGCGGGGAAGATCAGCGCGCCCTTCACGACGAACACGATGGTGAGGAAGAGCGCGAGCAGCCCCGAGATGCCGATGATGATGCCCTTGTAGAGGGTCAGGCCGTTGAGCTTCTTCTTGTAGGCCTCGGCCTCCCACAGATACACTTGCCCGACGCTGCCCGCCGCGAGCTCGGCTACGAAGGTGATCGTGGTGCCGGGGTCGAGCGTGATCTGGAACAGGTCGGCGTCCGGGGAAGGCTCGCGCTCCGGCCGGATGCCTTCGCTGGCGGTGATGGCCGCAATCCGGGTTGCGCCGAGATCGGGCCAGATCACGCCGGAGCCCGCCAGCCGGAAATGGGGCGCGACGAGCAGCCTCTCGAGCTGCTCATCGGAAGAATTCGTCAGCGCGAACGCGATCCAGCCGGGGCTGGTGCCCGATTCGCGCGCTTTTACCGCGATGCGCCGCACGATCCCGTCGCGTCCGGGAGCGGTCGAGATCTGGATGAGGTCGCCGCTCGAATTGTAGCGCTCGATCATCGGCGTGAGATCGATCGCGGCCGTCTGCGGCATCACGCGAACGGCCTCGACGGCGCCCGCGGGCGGCGCGAAGAGCGCCGGGCCGACGAGCGTCGCGATAAGCGCGATGAGGAAGGGGAGCGATCGCAACGTGGGGACGGTCTTGAAGCCTGGCACCAGCCCGGACCTCCGTAACACGGTCAAACGGAGCGGCAAGGCGGAGAGGGGTCTAAGCCGCGAGCGCGGGCTCATCACCGGTGGACGAAGTGGTCTCGTGCCTCGGCTTTGCGGCTGAAAGAGGGTGAGCGGTCGGCGAAGCGCCCGAGCTCAGCCGCCCTTGAAGCCGGACGCGATCCGGGACAAAGGCGGGAGCAACCGAATTGGACCGATTGCGGCGATCGTCAGGGGACCATTGAGCGTGCGCCGGCCGGCCTGCCTGACATCCTCCAGCGTGACAGCGTCCACATGCGCGACGGTCTCCTCGGCCGGGACGACACGGCCCCAGGCCAGCAGCTGCCGGGCCGCCCGCTCGATCCGGCCGCCGGGCGATTCGAGCGCCGCCAGCAGAGACACTTTCAGCTGAGCCTTGGCCCTGGCGAGCTCCTCTTCGGCCAGATCGTGGGTGGCCGCGCGGGCGGTCGCCGTGACGACGTCCACGAGCTCGGCCAGGTCATCGCCCGATGTTCCGGCCCCGATGCCGAAGAGCCCGCTATCCGTGAAGGGCCAGTGGAAGGCGTCGATCGCGTAGGCGAGCCCACGCGTCTCGCGGACCTCGTGCCACAGCCGAGACGTCAGGCCGCCGCCGAGCGCCTGGGCGAACATGTGCGTCGCGAAATAGGCCGGGTCCCGGAAGGAGACGCCCGGAAGGCCGATCACGACGTTCGCCTGTTCGAGGCGACGGCGCAGGCGCTTCTGGCCGCCGGTATAGACCGCCGCGCCGGTCTCCGGGGCGGCACGTGCGGGAAGCCCTCCGAGCGCCGCCGCGGCGTCGGCCACCACCCGACCGTGCTCGACCGCGCCTGCCGCCGCGACCACCATGCGGGCCGGCGTGTATTCGCGCTCCATGAAGGCCCGGATGCCGAGGGCGTCGAAGCTCCGGATCGTATCGGGCCGGCCGAGGATCGGCCGACCGATCGCCTGATCCGCGAAGGCGTGCTCCATGAAGGCGTCGGTCACGACGTCGTCCGGCGAGTCTTCCACGGACGCGTATTCCTGCAGGATCACGTTGACCTCGCGCACGAGCTCCGACGCGTCGAACAGCGAGCCCGTCAGAATGTCGCCCAGAACGTCGACCGCGAGCTCGACATCCTCGCCGAGCACGCGGGCCGTGTAGCTCGTGAATTCCGTCGAGGTCGCGGCATTGATCTCCCCGCCGACGTTCTCGATGTCCTCCGCGATCCGCCGCGCGCTGCGCCGGGCCGTGCCCTTGAAGGCCATGTGCTCGATCAGGTGCGACAGCCCATGCTCGTCGTCCCGCTCGTGCCGGGAGCCAGCTGCGACCCAAACCCCGACGGTCGCGGTCTTGACGCCCGGCAGCGTCTCGGTCGCGATCGTGAGGCCGTTGTCGAGCCTCGTGACCTCGACGCCGGGCTCGTCCTGCCGCTTCGCGCTCATGCCGCGCGGCCCCGCACCGCCCGGGCTTCGCGGCGGATGAAGCGCTCTACGGCGGCGACGTCGTTCGGAAGCACGGTCACACGTTCCTTTCGGTCGAAGAGATCGGCGAGATGGGGCGGTAGGGACGGGCGGATCCCGGCCGCGCGTTCGACCGCGTCCGGGAACTTGGCCGGATGCGCGGTCGAGAGCGCGACCACGGGGGTGGCGGGATCGGCCGCGAGCTGCCTCCGCCCGGCCGCGACCGCGATCGCGGTGTGAGGATCGAGAAGGTAGCCGGCTTCGCGCCAGGTGCGCCCAATCTCGTCCGCGACGGCCGCCTCGGTCACGGCCTCGGCCCGGAAGTCGCGCCGGATCGCGGCGAGCGCGCCCTCGTCGATCGCGAAGGCGCCGGACTGCTTCAGCGAGGCCATCATGCGGCGGATCGGGGCGGGATCACGCCCGCAGGCCTCGAACAGGAGCCGCTCGAAGTTCGACGAGACCTGGATGTCCATCGAGGGCGAGGTGGTTGGCACCACCTCCGTGACCTCGTAGCGGCCCGTCGCGAGGGTGCGGGGGAGGATGTCGTTCGCGTTCGCGGCGATCAGGAGGCGCTCGACCGGCAGCCCCATCCGCTTCGCGACATATCCGGCGAAGACGTCGCCGAAATTGCCCGTCGGGACCGAGAAGGAGACCGGCCGCGACGGCGCGCCGAGCGCGACCGCCGCCGTGAAGAAATACACCGCCTGCGCGGCGACCCGGGCCCAGTTGATGGAGTTCACGCCCGAGAGCTGCATCTCGTCGCGGAACGGGGCGTCGCCGAACAGCGACTTCACCATTGCCTGGCAATCGTCGAAGGAGCCCTCGACCGCGATCGCGTGGACGTTCGGGGCCTGGACGGCCGTCATCTGCCGGCGCTGCACCTCCGAGACCCGCCCGTGCGGGAACAGGATGAACACATCGACGCGCGCCGAGTCTTCGAAGGCCGCGACCGCGGCGCTCCCCGTGTCGCCGGAGGTCGCGCCGATGATCGTGGCGCTCTGGCCGCGAGCTGCGAGCACGTGGTCCATGAGCCGTCCGAGCAGCTGCATGGCGACGTCCTTGAACGCGAGGGTCGGGCCGTGGAAGAGTTCCTGCACGAAGAGGTTTTCGCCGAGCTGCACCAAGGGACATACGGCCGGATGCCGGAACGTCGCGTAGGAATCCGCGATCATGCGGTCGAGCTCGCCCCCGCCGAACTCGCCGTCGACGAGCCGGCCGAGCACGGCTCCCGCCACTTCGGCATAGGAGCGGCCCGCGAAGGCCGCGATCGCGTGTGTGTCGATTGGGGGCCAACTCTCCGGGAGGTAGAGACCGCCGTCGCGGGCGAGGCCGGCGAGCAGCGCGTCCGCGAAGGACAAAGCGGGCGCCTCGCCGCGGGTCGAGATGTGAAGCATCGAGGTCTCGCGTGTCGGCGCGACCCTAGTGTTTCGGCCGGCCCGCGCCAAGGCGACCGCCGGCCGGATCGGCATGCTCGACGGCTCGGAGGAACGCCGCGGTGGATGTTTTCTCGCCGGTTCAGAAACCATTCAGTCCAGTCAGTCGTTTCTGCTCGCGCTTCGACATAACGGCGCCATCCAGGCGCTGCCGAGAAGCACGATGGGAGAAGACACGATGCGCCTTACACTCTCAGCCCTGGTCGTCGCGGCGGGCCTCGCCGGCTTCGGCGCCGCTGCCCAGGCCGCGCCGGTCTCCACCGCCAACCCGCTCGGCGCCTCGGCCGGTGACGTGGTCAAGGTGCAGATGATGAACCGGATGGAACGCCGCATGATGCGCCGGAAGATGGAGCGCCGCATGATGCGCCGCCGGATGGAGCGCCGGATGATGCGTCGCCGGATGATGCGCCGCATGTGATTCGACCGGGAGCATCCGTTGCTCCCAGGTCGAACGAGTTCGCGGGTGAGGGTCGCGCCTCACCCGCACCGTACCCTGGATCGATCTACATACGGGGCCGCAGCGCGAAGGCCGTGAAGACGCCGACCAGCGTGGCCGCGAGGCCGAACCAGGTCAGCGCGTATCCCATGTGATTGTTGCGGAGCGTGAGCTGTGTCTGGCCGCCTTTCGGCCAGCCCTCCGGATTCAAGGCGGCATCCGCGTCGAGATAGAACGGCGCCACGCGATCGAGCCTCCGCGCCGCCGCGATGTCCTCAAGGCTGCGCACGAACCACTCGCCCCGCTGGGGAGCGTTCTCCGGGACGAACCAGCCCCGCCCCTCCGGCGCCCGCACGAGCCCGACCACGCTCGACCGGCCGGAGGTCCCGGCGAGCGCGGCCATGGTCGGCTCGCGCAACTCGGTCGGCACGAAGCCGCGATTGACCACGACCGTCGAGCCGTCGCCCCGCTCGAGCGGCACGAACAGGTAGAACCCCTGCACGGCCTGACCCCGGCGCAGCTCCGCGAGGCCATGAACCGGAACCGTCTTGTCCGGACGGAACGTTCCCTCCACGCGCACCCGCCGGAACTCGTCCGCGGTCGGCCGCCAGTTCGGCCAGCTCGCCTCCGGAACCGGCTTTCCCGGAGGATCCTCATAGGCCCGGGCCGCGATCTGGGCGACGAGGTCGTCCTTCCACGCCTTGCGTTCGAGTTGCCAGAACCCGAGCGACAGGAGGATCGCGAGCGCCAACGCGGTCGCGACCGCCGGAGCGAGGAGCCGCCGCATCGGCTGCCCCGGGTAGGACCCGGGCGCGATCTTGGAGGCGATCACGGGCGGAGGCGGCCCTGCTCTGCCTTGCGCTGGTATTGCTGCGTGATCAGGAAGCCTTTGGCGGGCCGCACCAGGAGCAGGCTCAGCCCGAAGGTGAGAGGCAGCCAGAGCGCGGCATGCACCCAAAGCCGCGGCTCGTAGGCGAACTCGACCCACATGGTGAGCGCCACCACCACGATCCCGACAAAACTCATGACGAAGAAGGCCGGCCCGTCGCCCGAATCCGCGAAGCCAAAATCAAGCCCGCAAACCTCGCATTCGGGGCGGAGGGAGAGATATCCCCTGAACAGGTGGCCACGACCGCAGCGCGGGCATCGGCCGAGCAGGCCGACCGAGGAAGCGGGAGGTGACGAGCGATCGTGATCCAACGGAAGCACTCCGTGAGGGCGGCTCCACCACGCGAAAAAGGGCGGCTCGCGGCCGCCCTCGTTATATGGCGCCGGCGCGGCGAGCCGTCAGTGGGCGGCGGCGTGGGATCCGCCCGAACCCCAGACGTAAATCGCCGCGAACAGGAAGAGCCAGACCACATCGACGAAATGCCAATACCAGGCCGCGAACTCGAAGCCGAGATGCTGCGTCGTCGAGAACTGCCCCCAGTAGACGCGCAGCAGGCAGACCGCGAGGAAGATCGTCCCGATCACGACGTGGAAGCCGTGGAAACCCGTCGCCATGAAGAAGGTGGCGCCGTAGATGTGGCCCGAGAACCCGAAGGAGGCGTGGCTATATTCGTAGACCTGGCAGACGGTGAACAGGATGCCGAGCGCGACCGTAAGCCACAAGGCCTGCTTGACACCTTTCCGGTCACCTTCGATCAGCGCGTGGTGCGCCCACGTCACGGTCGTGCCCGAGGTGAGCAAAATCAGCGTGTTGAGCAGAGGCAGGTGCCAAGGATCGAACGTCTCGATCCCCTTCGGCGGCCAGGCCACGACCTTCTCCGTCCGCATGTACTGCATCGGATCGGCCGGATAGAGGGCGGCGTCGAAATAGGCCCAGAACCAGGCGACAAAGAACATCACCTCGGAGGCGATGAACATCATCATGCCGTAGCGGTGATGGAGCTGGACGACGCGCGTGTGGTGATGGCCGGGTCCCGCCTCCCACGTCACGTCGCTCCACCAGCTCATCATGGTGTAGAGCACGCCGAGGATGCCGGCCCCGAGCACGTAAGGCCCAATCTTGAAGGTCGCGGGCCCGAGCCCCTTCATGGTCATGACGAGCCCGATCGCCATGGTGAAAGCCGCGCCGGCGCCGATGAGCGGCCAAGGGCTCGGATCGACCAGGTGGTAGTCGTGCTTGACTTCGGTGGCGTCGGCCATCGCCGGGAACTCCGTGTCCTGGTTCGTGTCTAACGTCGCAGCCGCCGGTTTGTCACGCGCTCGCCGTCACTGCGAGGAGCGGAGCGACGAAGCAACCCAGATGCCGCGCACCGACCCTGGGTTGCTTCGCTGCGCTCGCAATGACGTTGGGCGTGATCAAAGCTGCGATCGTCGCTCCGCGGACGCGACCGGCTGGCCGTTCCGAGATGCGAAATAAGTGTAGGACAGGGTGATGGAGGAAAGCCCGTCCAGGCTTCGCTCCTTCACCAGCGCCGGATCGACGTAGAACACGACCGGGAAGTCGATCGACTCGCCCGGCCCGATGGTCTGCTCGTCGAAGCAGAAGCACTTCATCTTGACGAAGAAGGCGCCGGCCTGTCCGGGCTGGACGTTGTAGGTTGCGATCCCCTTCGCGGGAACCCGGCCCTCGTTGCGGACCCGGAAGAACACGGTCTGGGTGGCGCCGAGGCGGGCCTGCACCTCGCCCACCTCCGGCCGGAAGCTCCAATCGAGGCCCGGCGCGACGTTCGTGTCGAACCGAACCAGGACGGTGCGGGCCAGCATCTCCGACGAGGGCGTCGTGCGCACTATAGGGGTGCCGTCATATCCGGTGACGCGGCAGAACAGGTTGTAGAGCGGAACGGCCGCATAGGCCGCTCCCACCATCGTGATCGCGAGCCCGAGGCATGCGACGAGGGTCGCCCGGCGGCCGCGCCGGTTGCCGATATGGGTCGGGACAGGTTGGCCCATCACATCGGCCTGTTCAGGACCTGCGGGCCGAGCTTCGCGATAGTAACCGCGTAGAACATGACCACCATGAAGCCGAGCGAGAGCGCGATCGCGATCGAGCGCGCCCGCCGACGCCTCACCTCTTGCGGCGTCTGCCGAACGTCCGCCGGAGGCATGTCGCCGGTCACGCCGGGAGCCCGGGAAGGGCTCGAAAGAGTCCGAGACCATGCTCGGCGAGCAGAGCCGCGAAGAGGAGAAGAAGGTAGAGGATCGAGAAGCCGAACAGCTCCATGGCGGCGCGGTCGCCCGCCTCGCCGTCGCGGCGTACGAAGACCTTACCGGCCAAGGCCAACATGGCGGCCCCGGCCAAAGCCGCTACGATCGTGTAGGCGAGCCCCCCGAAGCCGAGGACGGCCGGCGCGAGGCCGAGCGGCACGAGCACCAGCGTGTAGGCGAGGATCTGACGCCGGGTCGCGTCCGGACCGGCCACGTTCGGCAGCATCGGGACGCCGGCCCGGCCGTACTCGCCCGACTTGACGAGGGCGAGAGCCCAGAAGTGCGGCGGCGTCCACACGAAGATGATCGCGAACAGGACGAGCGCGTCGAGATGGACGGCGCCGGTCACGGCCGCCTGCCCGATCACGGGCGGAAGGGCGCCGGCGGCGCCGCCGATCACGATGTTCTGAGCGGTCAGCCGCTTCAGGCCCATCGAGTAGACGACGACGTAGAACGCGATCGTGAGACCAAGGAGCGTGGCCGCGAGCCAGTTCGCGATGATCCCGAGCGCCAGGACGGAGCCGACCGAGAGCGTCATGCCGAACGCGAGCGCCTCGTCCCGGGTGATCCGCCCGGCCGGGATGGGCCGCGTCCGGGTGCGGGTCATCACGGCGTCGATGTCGGAATCCCACCACATGTTCAGGCAGCCGGACGCCCCCGCGCCGACCGCGATCACGAGAAGAGCGGCAGCCACGATGACCGGATGCGCGCCAGAGGGAGTCACGAGCATCCCGACGAGCGCCGTCACGACCACGAGCGACATCACGCGCGGCTTCAGCAAAGTGAAGTAGTCGCGCACCTCGCCCTGGCCGCCGATTGCGACGTTGCGGGAGCTGAGGGCGTTCGTGAGCGTCGTCATGTCGATCTGCTAGCTGTCATTCCGGGGCGAACCGCAGGTTCGAACCCGGAACCCATAGAAGGATGGCGAAGCGGAACTTCCGAGCTGCGCCGCTCCGTGCGGCCCGTGGGTTCCGGGTCTGCGGAGCAGCGCTCCGCGCTGCACCGCGCCCGGAATGACGACCTCTCAATGATCCGTGTCGGCGATGACCGGCAGCGTCTCGTACTGGTGGAAAGGCGGAGGCGACGGCAGCGTCCATTCGAGCGTGGTGGCGCCAACTCCCCAGGGAGAGTTCGCGGCGTGCTCCTTTGACGCGAAGGCCCGCCAGATGCCGTACAGGAAGACCAGCAGCCCGAGCGCGAAGATATAGGAGCCGATCGACGCCACCCTGTTCCAGCCGACAAAGGCGTCGGGGTAGTCTGCATAGCGCCGCGGCATTCCGGCCAGACCCAGGAAGTGCATCGGAAAGAACAGGACGTTTGCGCCGATGAACGAGATCCAGAAATGCAGGATGCCGACGTTCTCCGGGATAATCCGACCCGACATCTTCGGAAACCAGTAGTAGATGCCGCCGAAGATCATGAAGATGGCGCCGAGTGACAGCACGTAATGGAAGTGCGCCACGACGTAATAGGTGTCGTGCATGTAGCGGTCGATGCCGGCATTGGCGAGAACGACGCCCGTCACCCCGCCGACCGTGAACAGAAAGATGAAGCCGATAGCCCAATGCATGGCGGCCGAGAACCGGATTGAGCCGCCCCACATCGTGGCAATCCACGAGAAGATCTTCACGCCGGTCGGAACCGCGATCACCATGGTAGCGAAGACGAAATAGGCCTGCGTCTGCAGCGACAGGCCGACCGTGTACATGTGGTGCGCCCAAACGACGAAGCCGACGACGCCGATCGCCACCATCGCGTAGGCCATGCCGAGATAGCCGAAGATCGGCTTCTTCGAAAAAGTCGAGACAATGTGCGACACGATGCCAAAGGCAGGCAGGATCATGATGTAGACTTCGGGGTGGCCGAAGAACCAGAACAGGTGCTGGTACAAAATCGGGTCGCCGCCGCCGGCCGGGTCGAAGAAGGTGGTGCCGAAGTTGCGGTCGGTGAGCAGCATCGTGATGGCGCCGGCCAACACCGGCAGCGCGAGCAGCAGCAGGAACGCCGTCACCAGGATCGACCAGGCGAAGAGCGGCATCTTGTGCAGCGTCATGCCGGGCGCGCGCATGTTCAGGATCGTGGTAATGAAGTTGATGGCGCCGAGGATCGAGGCTGCGCCCGCGAGATGCAGCGAGAGGATGCCAAAATCGAGCGCCGGTCCGGGATGGCCGACCGTGGAGAGCGGCGGGTAGACGGTCCAGCCGCCCCCGAAGCCGAGCGAGCCGGGGGCGCCTTCGAAGAACAGCGAGGTGACCAGGAGCCCGAAGCCCGCGACCGTGAGCCAGAACGAGATGTTGTTCATGCGCGGGAACGCCATGTCGGGCGCCCCGATCATCAGCGGCACGAACCAATTGCCGAACCCGCCGATCAGGGCCGGCATGACCAGGAAGAACACCATAATCAGGCCGTGGCCCGTCACGAAGACGTTGTAGGTCTGCGGGTTTGAGAAGATCTGGAGACCCGGCTCCTGCAACTCCATCCGCATCGCGATGGAGAGCGCCGCCCCAACCAGTCCCGCGCAGAAGGAGAAGATCAGGTAAAGGGTGCCGATATCCTTGTGGTTCGTCGAATACATCCACCGGCGCCAGCCTGTCGGCGTATGGTGCTCGTGCTCATGGGCGTGGCCTTGACTGTGATCGGCGGGCGCCTCGTAGACTTTCACTCTTGCCATGACGGAGCTCTTCTACGTGTTCTCGTGCGGTTCAGTTCAGCGGGAGGCGTCGGCGAGCTTTCGGCCCGAGCCGGCGGGCCGGGACGGCTCGGTCGCGGCAAACTTCGTCCGGGCCTCGGCGAGCCAGGTTGCGTAGGCCGCCTCGCTCACCACCCGAATCGTGATCGGCATGTAGGCGTGGCGCTGCCCGCAGAGCTCGGAGCATTGGCCGTGATAGGTGCCCTCCCGCTCCGCCTTGAACCAGGTCTCGTTCAGACGCCCCGGCACAGCATCCAACTTCAGCGCAAAGGACGGCATGGCGAAGGCGTGCAGCACGTCGGCGGCGGTAACCTGGACCCGAACCACCTTGTTGATCGGCACGACGACGTCGTTGTCGACGGCCAAGAGCCGCGGCCGTTCGGGCGTCGCATCCTTGAACTCCTCGACCGCGAGGTTCGAGTCAAACTTGAAGCCGGCGACGCCGTCGTTGCCGGCCAAGTACTCGTACTCCCAATACCAGGAATGCCCGACCGCCTTGATGGTCATGTCCGCCGGCGGGAGGATAAGCTGGGTGCGCAGAAGCCGGAATGAGGGGATCGCGATCACAACCAGGATCAGGACCGGCACGATCGTCCAGGCGATCTCGATCGCGGTGTTGTGGGCCGTCTTCGACGGGGTCGGGTTGGCTCGCTCGTTGAACTTCACAGCGCAGTAGGCAATCAGCCCAGCCACGAAAACCGTGATGCCGGTCACCAGCCACATGAGAAGCGTGTGAAACGAATGCAGATCTGACGCCATGGCGGTCACGGGCGTCTGCATGGCGATCTGCCAGGGTTCGGGCTGCCCGGTTCCGGCCGCGAACGCGATCCCGGTCGAGGCAACGAGTCCGACGGCCCCGGAAGTCACCGCCCCTGCAAGCACTCTCACGATCGAAACCCCTCGCCACTTTCGGCCGGCATCGAGCCGTTTTGGGGCCGGGACCGAATGAGCGCCCGGCCGGTCGAGCGGTCGCCGGGGCGCCGCCTGACGGACCGTGTAAGACCACAACAGGGCAGCCGACGCAATCGCGGCCGGGGTCGCGCTTCGTGCGTCATTTGGGCCGTTCGCGGAGGGGCCGCGCTTGACAGGCCCCCACCGCCATGGTGGTTCCACGAGCTTCGCCAGACCTTGCAAGGCGCCTGGCAGCGGCCTGGCAAGGCACCTGGCAGCGGCCTGGCAAGGCACCTCGCAACGCACCTGGCAAGACCTGCCGCGGAGAGACACGGGACATGACCATCAAGATCGGCGACCAGCTCCCGCCCGCCACCTTTCGCGTGATGACCCCCGACGGGCCCGCGCCCAAGACTACCGACGACGTGTTCAAGGGCCGCAAGGTGGTGCTGGTGGCGGTGCCGGGCGCTTTCACGCCGACCTGCGACCGTAACCATCTTCCAGGCTACGTCCAGCGCGCGGACGAGATCAGAGCGGCGGGGATCGACGCCATCGCGCTGACGTCGACCAACGACGTCTTCGTGATGAAGGCCTGGAGCGCCGCCTCCGGGGCCGACGGCAAGGTCGAGATGCTGTCCGACGGCAACGGCGATTTCGCCAAGGCGCTCGGCCTGAGCTTCGACGGGTCGGCTAACGGCCTCGGCGTGCGCTCGCAACGTTATTCGATGCTGGTGGATAACGGGGTCGTGAAGTCGGTCAATGTCGAGGATGCGCCCTCGAAGGCCGACGTCTCGGGCGCCGAGAGCCTCCTTCGACAGTTGGGCCAAGGCCAGCAGGCGGACTGAGTTCGTCCTTCACAGGCCCGGAGCGGAACCGGGCCGAGGCCCTTCAGCCGCCCCGCCGCGTGGCCTCGATCGCGGCTCGGGCAAGACCGTCAACGCGGTGATTGCGGGCGTCCTCGGCGTGCCCCTTGACCCAGTGCCAGGTCACGTCGTGGCGATCGCGCGCCGCGTCCAGCCGGCGCCAGAGGTCCTCGTTCTTCACCGGCTTACGATCGGCGGTAAGCCAGCCTTTGGCCTTCCATCCTTTGATCCAGCTCGAAATGCCGTTCCGGACGTACTGGGAATCCGTGTAGACATCGACCTTGCTCTCTCGGTCGAGCGCATCGAGCGCAGAGATCGCGGCCATCAGCTCCATGCGGTTGTTGGTCGTGCGAGGCTCCGCGCCGGATATCTCGCGCTCCGTCTCCCGGAACACGAGGAGCGCCCCCCAACCACCGGGACCGGGATTCCCCGAGCAAGCCCCGTCCGTATAGATCGTCACGCGATCGCTCATCGACGAATTGCTCTCCTCATGAGCGGCCCGGGGACGCGCCCGCTCATCCGGCCCGCCAGCCATACTCGCCCGCCCCGGTCACGCGCTGGTGGAAGGCAAGCCTGCGGTCGTATTCGAGCGGATCCTTCGGGCGCACGAGGGCGCCCGGCGGCACGTTCAGCCAGTCGACGAGCCGGGTCAGCATGAACCGCAGCGCGGAGCCCCGCGCCAGCAGCGGCAGGGCCTCGGCCTCATCCGGCTCCAGCCGGCGCACCGTCTCGTAGCCGGAGATCATGGCCGCGCCTTTTGTGGCATTGAAGGAACCATCCGGCTCGAAGCACCAAGCATTGATGCAAATCGCGAGATCGTACGCGAAGGCGTCGCTGCACGCGAAATAGAAGTCGATCAGCCCGGACAGGTCCGGGCCGATGAAGAAGACGTTGTCGGTGAAGAGGTCGGCGTGGATGATTCCGGATGGAAGGCCGCTCGGCCAATGCGCTGCGAGATGGTCGAGTTCCGCCCGCGCACGGCGCGCCAAGCCCGGTGCGACGCGATCCGCCCCGCCCTCGGCGCGGTCGAGGAGCGGTTCCCAGGAGGCCAGCGAAAGCGCGTTCGGCCGGACGATCGCGAAGTCGCGCCCTGCCTCGTGCAGGCGCGCCAGCGCCACCCCGACTGCCCGGCAATGGCCGACCGTCGGCCGGCGCACCGCCAGCCCCTCAAGGAAGGTCACGATGACGGCGGGCCGACCAGCGAGGCGCCCGAGGGCGTGGCCAAAGCGGGCCTGCACCGGAAGTGGGCAGTTCAGGCCGCGCCCGGCCAGGTGCTCCATGAGCCCAAGAAAGAACGGCAGGTCCTCCTGCCTGACGCGCTTCTCGTAGAGCGTCAGGATGAAAGGGCCCGTGGAGGTCTGAAGAAAGAAATTCGAGTTCTCGACCCCTTCCGCGATCCCCTTGAACGATAGGACCTCGCCGAGGTCGTAGGCAGAGAGGAAGGCGCGAAGCTCCTCGTCCGAAACGTCGGTATAGACGGCCATTCAGCGCAATCGGTCGGGCATGAGCCGCGTCTGCGGAACCGCCCGGGGGCTGTCAAGGCTTTCGGCGAGCCGAAAAATCGCACGTGCAGCGGGATCGAATGACGGCCGGCGGGCGATCATTTTAGCCATCGAACAACACGGCGGTGCGAGGGTCGCGCTCGGCGGGCTTCAGCGGCATGTTCAGACGGTGGCTTCATGACGACAGAGGCGCGACATCGATCGAGTACGGGATGCTCGTCGCGCTGATCGCGATCGTGATCTACGGCGCGGTGGCCAGCACCGGCTCCGGGACGAACAGCCTCTACGCCAGGATCGGAACGGCCTTCGCCACATACCTTCCGTGACGATAACGCCTCACTCGGCGGCGTTTACGAGCTGGAGGAGCCGCCCGGATTCAAGATTGTCCAGGTTGTCGCGGATCTGATCCGCGAGGGCGTCCGCGAGGACGTTCGCGTTGCTGGCGCCCCTCATTAGGCCGATCTTGCAGGTCGGTAGAGCCGGAAAGCCGTCGCGGCTCCCAAGGATTCGCATCCCCGTCCTGACCGCGCTCTCCGGCAGCACGGACACGGCAAGGCCGGCCATCACGGCCGCGCTGACGGCAGTGGAATACCAGCTGACATAGGCCATCCTGAAGCTTCGGCCAGCCTCTGAGAGCGCCTCCGTGGCGGCGCTTCGCCAAGCGCAGGTATGCCGTCCGAGCGCTAGCGGCACCGGGCTCTCGTCATGAACGCCATGCCGGCCCGAGGTGACCCAGAGCAACTGCTCGACCCGGACGACCTCCGACGCGGTGTGACCGTCCACGTGGGTGATGATAGCGAGATCGATCTCGCCGTCGCGCACGCCATGCACGAGCAGCGGCGTCGGCTCGCACACGACAGTGACCTCGGCGCGTGGGTTGGAGCGCGCGAACGCGGCGAGGATCTCCGGCAGGTAACGGTCAGCATAATCGTCCGGCAAGCCGAACCGGACTCGGCCGACGAGGTCCGTCTCCGCGAACGACGCCACGCACTCGCTGTTCAGCCTGACAATGCGGCGCGCATAATCCAGCAGACGCTCGCCGTCGCCATTTAGCTTCGAGGCGCGACCGTCGCGGTCGAAAATCGGTCGCCCGATCCGCTCCTCCAATCGCTTCATCTGCATGGACACGGCCGATTGGGTTTTATGTACGATGTCAGCGGCCCGAGTGAACGAACCCGTGTCCGAGATCGCCACGAACGTGCGGAGCTGGTCGACGTCGAGCATGTGCGGCATGGCTAACTCATCAGCGTCGATGATGCATATCATGTGCATCATTCGTTTTACTCATGCAAGGTGGAGGTTTAGCCCAGCGTTCCGGGCGCACCCGGCGTCGTTGCCCGTCCAACAAGGCGGGACTTCAGGAGGCTCCTGACCAAGGAGAAGAGCCATGCCATCGCCCTTCGCACCGAATACGACCACCCTGCCCGGTTCTTTTGCGCTCATGGAAAGAGCGTTCCGTAACCTCCTCCGCCTAGTGGTCGCGCTCGTCAAAGCCGTCGTGAATCGGCGCGAGGTGACGAGGATGCTCGAGCTCGACGATCGTGCGCTCAAGGATATCGGGCTCGTGCGGTCCGATGTGCTCGGCGCCCTGGCGGAGCCGCTGACACGCGACCCATCCATTTTGCCTTCGACTCCGCTCGGTCGACAACCGCGCTCGACAGCGCGCGCAGCAGGTTTCAGCTCGGCGCATGACCCTGCCTTAGCGCGGCAGCTGAGGGCGTCCGCTCAGCGCGGGTCGGCGGGCGCCTGCGTTCCGCCCATTATCGCCTGAAGACCGGCGAGGTGCTGCGCCTGCACCTCGCGCCCCGTCTCGAACATGCGCGAGATCGCCTCGAAGGGGTTCGGACGCGACGGCGGAGGCGGAGGCGGCGCCTTGCCGGCGCCGCCTAGCATCGCGCTCACCGCCTCGAACCAGCCCGACACGGGATCGACGGGGCGCGTCGGCGTCTGGGGAAACGGCGATGAGCCCATCATGGCCCCGACCGTGTCGGCCCAAGCCGACCACGGATCGGCCGCTTTCGGAGGCGCGGCAAGCGGCCGGGCGGCCTTGATCGCGTCCGACCATTGCCGCAGGAGATCGGCGAACCCCTCCACGGACGCGTAACGGAACATGCCGCCGATCAGCGTAGCGGCGAGAGCGGGCAGCATCTGCTGCAGGATCTGCACCCCGATCCCGCTCACAGCCGAGGCTTGCGCCGCGACCGCGTCTGTCACCTGCCTGGAACCAAAAAGCTGCGTGAGCACGGTCTCGCCCGCCCCTGGCCGGCCGAACCCTGGTGTGTCGTAGAAGGGCGCATATTGGCCCGACCCGACCATGCCGAGAAGGTTGCCGAAGGCCGCCGGGTTCATCGCGTTGCGTTGGAACGCGAGCGTGAAAGCGGGCAGCAGCGCCTCAACGGCGCGCTGCGTCTGCGCCGGCTGGAGCCCGAACTGTCGCGAGGCCGCATCGAACCACGTCCCGCTCTGGGCCTGACGCGCGATCTCGAACAGGTTGACCATTGCGGGGAACTCCGGCCCGGCTTGGAAACGCCGCCGGGACGCCTTCACCGAACCTCAACCTGCTAACACATTCAGGGCCGGCTGACAGGCGTGCATCGCGTGCCGGCTACTTTCGGCGCTTGGCGGCCTTCCGGGCCGCGTAGCGTGCGTCCCGAGCGGATTTTTGAGCCGACTCGAGCGCGAGTTCCCGCTCCATCCGCTCGAGCTCCTCACGCTCGCGCCGCTCGTGCTCGGCCCTCTGCTGCGCGATCCGCTCGGCTTCCTTGCGGGCCTCCTCCTCGATCCTGAGCCGCTCGCGCTCAGCCGCCCGAGCCTCGCGAGCGAGCGCGACGGCCTCCCGCTCGGCCTTCCGGGCGAGAACGGCCGGGTCGTCTGGCGCGGGCCGCTTCCGGAAGCGCTCCAGCATCGCCTGCTTGGCCGCAACCGATGCCGAGGCCCTCTCGTCGAACTTTAGATCCTTCAATGCTCGCTCCATGGACGGCGCCCGCCGCTTACTGATGGGCTGCCGGATCCGGCCTCGGCCGATACGGTCTTCGAGCCCTCACGACCGATGTGGCGATGGCCATCGCCACATCGCGTCTCGTCTGAGTTCATCGAGAACCAACCCCGCCGCGGCAGGCCGGGAGGCCCGTTGCCGCCGACAAGGATTTGAGGGGGCATGTGCATCAGATCGCCTCCGATTTCAAGGCGGGGTCCCAATGGGCCGAAAGCAACCGATCGGGTCTTCGGCCTCTCGTTTGCGAGACCCTTGAAGCGCACCTCCGGTCGCGCCCCCTGCAAGATGTCGGTGAATCACGGGGAAAGCGGGGATAAACCGCGCCTGCAATGTCTCGACGGTCGGCGAAGCGAAAAGCGCCGTCCATCTGTCATGCGAACGTTGCCTGCCGGCGTGAGCTTTTTGGCGAGCGGGCATGTCGCGCGAGGAGGCCGAATGGCGGTCCACTACTTCCATTGCACGGACGGCATCGACCTAATCATCGATCGCAGCGGGCGCGAGGCCAGCGGCGCGGCAGACCTACGCGGACGCGCCCGGGCCGTGGCGGACGAGATCAAGCGCGCCGTCCCCGAGTTCCAGGACTGGGAGGACTGGGCGGTGCATGTCTATGACGGGCGGGGCGAAGTCGCGATCGTGCCGTTTGAATCAGATCGGCGGGACGCCGCCTGAACGATACGGGGCCGGAGGCCCGATCGCCGGTCAGAATGCGTATTCCGAAAAGGCGGGCTCAACCGAGCGGCCCCAATCCCCCTCGTAGCGGTCGAGCAGGATCTGCGCCTGCGTCCGACCCGTCGAGGCGATCTCGTCGAGGGGGCCGAGGAAGCGCGTCTCGTCCTGCCCCGCCTCGTCGCGGGCTCCCCGTCCGGCGAGCCCGCCGCGGGCCAGCGCGAGGACGTCGCGGGCGACGTCGCGCACGGACCGTCCGCCTATCCGGGCCGACAGCCCGAGGCGGGGGACGTCGTCCCGCATGCGCTGCCGGTCGGAGGCTGACCAGCCGCGGACGAGTTCCTCCGCGCCAGCGAGCGCGTCCCCGTCATAAAGGAGCCCTGCCCAAAGCGCCGCCTGGGCCGCGATCATCGCGGGCGGCCCGACATCGGACCCGCGCATCTCGAGATACCGCTTCAGCCGGACCTCCGGGAAGATCGTCGAGATGTGGTTGGCCCAATCGGACCGCGTTGCGCGCTCGCCGGGAAAAGCTGCGAGCCGGCCTGCGAGGAGGTCGTGAAACGACGACCCCGACACGTCGTGATAGGTGTCGCCGCGCTTGACGAAATACATCGGCACGTCGAGCGCGTAATTGACCATGCGCTCGTAGCCCATGCCGTCCTCGAACGCGAAGGGCAGCATCCCGGTTCGGTCCAGGTCGGTGTCGCGCCAAATCTCGGACCGCATCGACAGGAAGCCGTTCGGCCGCCCGTCGGTGAAGGGCGAATTGGCGAAGAGCGCGGCCGCGACCGGCTGCAATGCGAGGGAGACCCTGAGCTTCGCCACCATATCGGCCTCAGACCCATAATCGAGGTTAACCTGCACGGTCGCGGTCCGGAACATCATGTCGAGGCCGAGCCGTCCGACCTTCGGCATGTATCCGGCCATGATGCCGTAGCGTCGCTTCGGCATGACCGGCGTTTCGGCCCGGCTCCATTTGGGGCTCATCCCGAGCGTCAAGAAGCCGATCCCGAGCGGCCCTGAGATCCCGCGCGTCTCGTCAAGGTGGCGGTCGAGTTCCCGGGCGGTCTCGTGGATGCTTGCGAGCGGCGCCCCCGACAGCTCGAACTGCCCTCCCGGCTCGAGAGAGATGGCGCCGCCGCCGGCTTCGTCGAACAGGCCGATCGGGCGGCCGTCGTCGAGAATGGGCTGCCAGCCGTTCAGGCCCGCCAGCCCCTCCAGCAACGCCCGGATGCCGTTCTCGCCCTCGTACGGGACGGGGGAGCAACCTGAGCGATAGAACGGGATCTTCTCGTGTTCGGTGCCGATCCGCCACTCGGCTTTCGGCTTCTCGCCGGACGCGAACCACTCGACCAATTCGTCGCGCGTGGTGATCGGTGCAGCGTCCGTGACATCGCGCGCCATGCGCTACCTCGGTTGGGGGAGACACGAGCCGAGGCGGAGCGCCGGCGGCCGAACTCGGCTCCGGCCTCGCCGGTTTCGGCCGCTTCATAGGCCGCTGGATGTGACCCTGCAACGACGCCGCCGTCGGCTCAGCGCCAGTCGCCGAGCGCCGTCTGCAGAACCGCGAGCGCCGCGACCGCGGCGGTGTCGGCCCGCAGGATACGGGGCCCGAGAGACATGCGACGCACCGATGGGTGCGCGAGGATCGACTCGCGTTCCGCCGCGTCGAAGCCGCCTTCGGGGCCGATCAGAAGAGCGCAGCCTGCCTCCGCCCGGGCTCCCGCGAGAGCGGCAGCGGGGTTTGCCGCTACGGCCTCCTCGTCGCAGAAAACGAGAAGACGACCCGGCTCAAGCTCGCGCAGGGCTCGTGGGAGGTCGAGTTCGGGCAGGATCTCGGGCACGGACAGGATCCCGCACTGCTCCGCCGCTTCCACGGCATTGGCGCGCATCCGCTCGCGGTTGATCCGGGTCGACACCGTCCTGCGGGTGAACACCGGGCGCAGCGCCCCGACGCCCATCTCGACCGCTTTCTGCACGGCGTAGTCGAGGCGCGCGTGTTTCAAAGGCGCGAACATCAGCAGGAGGTCGGACCGGGGGGACTGATCCCGAACCAGCGTCTCGATCTCGAGGTCGGCCGCCTTGCGGCCGGAAGGCTCGACGCGGGCTCGCCATTCGCCGTCGCGCCCGTTGAATACGAGGACCGAATCGCCCGCCCCGAGGCGCAGCACGGAGAGTAGGTAGTTCGCCGCCGCACGATCCAGCTCGACCGTTGCGCCCTCGCACAGAGCGGACTCCACGAAGAGGCGTGGGGGCGCGAAATCGTAAGCCGCCATCCGGGCTGTCCTTCAATCCCCGATTCGAACCAAAGCCGCCACAATCCTGTGCTTTCCGACAGCAGCCACGTCGGAGTTCAACCGCAGCCGATCTCCCATGCAGGTCGTGCCGGCCCTCCCGCGTGTCGCTGATCCGAGCTAAGTCGCTCCGCTACTCGACGGAGCTAGATTGAGGGTTCGCCTATGTCGCCGAGATCGCGGACATCGTCCATCAGGATCGTGGTTGCCACGCTCGGCGCGGTCGGTCTTGGCCTCGCTGTGAACGAAGCGCGCGCCCAGGCCTCCGGTTGCGGAGACCTGCAGGGCCACCTCCTGAAGCGGAAGGAGATCGGCGCGCGATTGTCGGGCGGCGGCAAGAAGCAGATCGACGCCAAGGTCGCCTGCAAGGGGTTCGGCGACCTCGTCCAGAACGGCGTCACTCTCATAAAGTGGGCCGAGGCGAACAAGGACTGGTGTCAGATCCCCGATTCGTTCATCGACAGCGTGAAGGCCGACCATTCCAAGGCGACCGGGATTCGGACCAAAGCTTGCGGCATAGCGGCCAAGCAGACCGCGATGGAGCGTCAGGCCAAGAATGGCGGCGCTCCTGGTGCATCGCAGCTTCTCGGCGGAAACGGCCTGTCGGGATCGCAGACGCTGCCGGCCGGAGCCCTCTGACCCAGCCGGTCTGATCCGCGTGCGGGACGCGCTTAGGCACCCCTGCCGGTCGCGATTTCGCGCTCGCGATACACGAGCGGACGCAACGGCATGCGGGCGGATTTTCGCCTGACCAGGAAACGGGGACGACGGCCTGACAGCACCTCTAGGCGGCTGCGACCGATGGCGTCGCCGAGCCTGAGCCGGCCAAGATGCCGGTAGAGTTGCTGAAGCGTCCCGTCCGGTCCCGCCAGCAGAAGCGGCAGCCCGGACTTGGCCGCGAGCGATCTCCATACTGCGACGATTTCCTCCTCGGGATAGGGTCCGAGCACGACGAGGGCCTCTCCGTCCGTATCGGTGACGCGGACGGTGAAGTTGCCGTCTGCGAAGGTCAACGCCAGCCCGGCCGGCTGGACGACTCCAGAGAGCCGGTGACGACCTATCGACACCCAGGCCGAAGCCCGCGCGGGTTCGCCCGTGTTCACCGATGCTGGCCCGACCGCGTGATCGCAAGCTGCCGCCATTCCTGATGCCTCGTGGTCTTCGGCCGCTTCTCTGAAACAACGAGCGGCTCGATCAACGGATCATGGAGCGTGCCCTTCGCTCCGGCCTTAAACAGCAGGGTTAAGCATCCGTCCGACCACGACATTCCGGCGTCATCATCAATGGAAGCTTGCCAGGACGCGCGGTATTGCTTGCTGCTTTCAGCCCCCTTCCTTACAGGTGGGCCGGCTCGAATGTCCCGCTCCGCCGAACTCTCCCGACAGCTCATGCCGCTCGTCCGGGAGGTCGCCCGTGAGGGCGGCGACATCGCGATGCGGTTTTTCCGGTCCGGCCTCACCACCTCGGCACGTGTGTGGTCGAAGGCAGGCGGGTCGCCCGTAACGGAAGCCGACGTGGCGGTCGACACGTTCCTGAAGATCCGGCTCAGCCGCGCCTTGCCTGAAGCGGCTTGGCTGTCCGAGGAGACGGCAGACGATCTGCGCCGTCTCGGACGTGAGCTCGTCTGGATCGTCGACCCGATTGACGGCACCCGGGCCTTCCTGGCGGGCAGCCACGACTGGTCCGTCGCGATCGCGCTTCTCGAGAATGACAGGCCGATTCTGGGGGCCGTACACGCGCCCGCGCACGATACCTTGTACGAAGCCGAGGCGGGAGGGGGCGCTAAGCGGAACGACCATCCGATCTTGGTTTCCGCCGTGGACGACCTAGCGGGTCTCAGCGTCGCCGGCCCTAAACCACTTCTCGACAAGCTCGCGCGGCGTCATCCGGACATCAAGCGCCCGCCCCGCATCCCGTCCCTTGCGCTCCGTATCGCCCGGGTCGCCGAGGGCTCGGTGGATGTGGGGCTCGTCTTCTCCGGCGCGCGCGACTGGGACATCGCGGCCGCGCATATCGTCCTTACCGAAGCCGGGGGCTCGCTCACCGACCTCGGGGGCCGCCCACCCCCCTACAACCAACCCGACCCGTGCCACGACGAGCTCGCGGCCGCCCCGGCGAGGTTGCAAGCCCGCGTGATCGAGGCCATCACGGCACCGTGAGCAATCGCGGTTCGGCTCGGATCCGGCCGACGGGAATGAGGACCGAACGCCTGTGGGCACCGACAAGAACCAGCTGTTGCACCTCGTCTTCGGCGGCGAGCTCGAGCAGCTTGATGGAACAGAGTTCCGCGATCTGTCGAAGCTCGACATCGTCGGCATCTTCCCGAACTACGCGACCGCTTACGCGGCCTGGAAGGGGAAGGCGCAATCGACCGTCGACAGCGCCCAAACGCGGTATTTCATCGTCCACCTTCATCGCCTGCTCGATCCGGACGCGGCCTGAGTCACGCTGTGGAATGGCTGAAGGAGGTCGGACGGCGCCCGGCGGCTCAGCAGGGGATCGGCTGGACGTTCGCTCGCTATCTCGGCCTCGTGCGGCGAACGAACCGCTTCGTCGTCGAGCCGGCGGACGCCTACGAGCGCCTGGGTCCGATGCAGCCCTTCATCGGCGCGATGTGGCACGGCCAACATTTCATGGCGCCCTATCTCCGCCGGCCCGAGGATCGCGCCGCGAGCCTCGTCTCCCGATCCCACGACGGCGAGCTGAACGCAATCGCGCTCCATCATCTCGGCATTCGCGCGATCCGAGGATCAGGAGCGCGCGGTCGCGATCAGCGCATGAAGGGCGGATCGAGCGCGCTTCGCGCGATGCTGCGTGCGCTCGATAACGGGGAGAACATGTTTCTCACCGCGGACATCCCGAAGATCGCCCGACGCTGCGGGACTGGGATTGTGACGCTCGCTCGAATGTCGGGCCGCCCGATCGTCCCGGTCGCGGTCGCGACGAGCCGGCGCGTGCGGTTCGACAGCTGGGATCGGGCAAGCCTCGGGCTTCCTTTCGGGCGCGGCGCGATCGTGGCCGGCCACGAGATCAGGGTCGCGCCCGACGCCGATGCAAAGGCCGCCGAGGAGGCCCGACTCGCCGTCGAGCGCGAGCTCGACCGCGTTAACGCGAGGGCCTTCGCGCTGGTTGGCGGGGTCGATCCCGGGGCCTGCCTCCGCCGCTCAAACGGCTCTCCCCGTCTGGATGAGCGGGACACGGCCGGCGAGCCGCTCGCGTGAGGCGCGGGCTACCGGCTCCACTCGTCGCCTACAGGATCGCGACGACACTCCTCGCCCCGCTTGCGCCCGCTCTCCTGACCTGGCGGGCCCGACAGAACAAGGAAGATTCCGACCGGCTCGGCGAGCGACGCGGGCGGCCGAGCCGCGCCCGGCCGGCCGGCGATCTGATCTGGGTCCACGGCGCCTCGATCGGCGAAACGCAGTCTCTGCTGCCGCTCATCGACGCCCTTGTCGGCCGCGGTCTCAAGGTCCTGGTGACCTCAGGTACGCGCACCTCGGCCGACATCCTGGAACGGCGCCTGCCTCCGGGCGCACGCCACCAGTACCTGCCGCTCGACGTGCCCTTTCTCGTCGGACGCTTCCTCGATCATTGGCGCCCTCATCTCGCGCTCTTCGCCGAATCGGAGATTTGGCCGAACATCCTGGTCGAGCTTGATCGCCGGCGGGTGCCGCTGATCCTGGTGAATGCGCGCCTCTCGGCTCGCTCCTTCCAGGGCTGGCGCCGGGTGCCCGGCGTCGCCCGCGCCCTGTTCGACCGTTTCGCGCTCTGCATCGCGCAAAGCGGTGACGATGCCGGCCGCCTGGACGCGCTGGGAGCGTCCCCAGTCGAGATCTCCGGCAACTTGAAATTCGACGTCGCGCCCCTGCCCGCCGATCCGGCCGCAGTCGAGAGCCTCTCCGGCCTGTTCGCGGGGCGTCCGATCTGGGTGGCCGCCAGCACGCACCCCGGCGAAGACGAGCAGGTGATCGCTGCCCATGTCGCCATGCGGGAGCGCCGGCCGGGCCTGCTCACCATCCTGGCGCCCCGCCATCCGGCGTGCGCCGGCGAGATCGCAGATTATGCGACCTCCGCGGGGCTCGCGACCGCCCGCCACTCTCACGGGGAGCGGCCCGCAAGCCCGGTCGACCTGTATTTGGTCGACACGGTCGGCGAACTCGGCCTTTTCTACCGCTTGGCCCCGCTCGCCTTCATGGGCGGCTCGCTCGTTCCGCACGGCGGACAGAACCCGATCGAGCCGGTGCGGCTCGGAGCCGCCGTCCTGCATGGCCCGCACGTGGATAACTTCCGGGAGGTTTATGAGATGCTGGACGCGGCGGGCGGCGCACAGGCCGTCGCGGATTACGAAACGCTCGCAGCCGCGGCGGCCGATCTCCTGGGGCAGCCGGGCCGGATGCGCGAGATGGCGCGCCGGGGCGCCGGGGCCGTCGAGCAGATGGCCGGCGCGCTCGCCCGCACCTTGCGGTGGATCGACCCCTTTCTGCCGCCGCCCCGCGACCCGCATGAGGCGCTCTGGTGAAGGCCCCGGCTTTCTGGTCGGCGCCGCCCGGTCTCGCCGCGATGCTCCTCCGGCCCGCGGCCTACCTGTACGGATCCGTCGCGGGTCGCCGCATGGCGGAGGCGGGCACGAGGGCCGCGATCCCAGTCGTCTGCATCGGCAATGTCACGGTCGGGGGTTCCGGCAAGACGCCGACCGCGATCGCGATCGCCTCCCTGCTGCGGGAACTCAAACGTCGTCCCGCTTTCCTGACCCGGGGCTATCGCGGCCGCCTGCATGGGCCGGTCGCGGTCGATCCGGTACGGCACGAGGCCGGCGATGTCGGGGACGAGGCCTTGCTCCTCGCCCGGCACGCCCCGACGATCGTCGCTCGCGACAGGCCCGCCGGCGCGGCCCTCGCGGCCGCGACCGGGGCCGATTTGGTCGTGATGGATGACGGCTTGCAGAACCCGTCGCTCGTCAAGGACCTCACCATTGCGGTCTTCGACGGCCTGGCCGGCATAGGCAACGGTCGTGTGCTGCCGGCTGGACCGCTTCGGGCGCCGCTCTCCGGGCAGTGGCCGCGGATCGACGCGGTCGTGATCGTCGGGTCGGGTCGGGAAGGCGACCGCATCTCGGCCGAAGCTCGCCTCCGGGGCATCCCGGTACTCTCCGCCGCGCTGCGAGCCCGGCCAGAGGCCTTGAGCCAGCTTCGAGACCAGCGGGTGCTCGCCTTTGCGGGGATCGGACGTCCGGCGAAATTCTTTGAGACGTGCCGCGAGTGCGGGATCGACGTGGTCGCCACCCGGGAGTTCCCGGACCATCATGCTTTCACGCAGGCCGAGATCACTGGCCTGCTCAACCTCGCCGAGCGGAACGGGCTCGTCCCGATCACCACCGAGAAGGACGAGGTGAGGCTGGCCCGGTTCGCAGCGGCCGAGCCGCGCCTGTATAGGATTCGGACGCTGCCCGTCCAGGCCGCGTTCGGTGACGTGGACACGGCCCGCCGTCTTTTGCTGGCTCGAATAGGCGGGGTTCGGATTCCGTGATTCAGGCGAGCTTCGCCGGCAGCGGCCGTCGGAGCCGGACCAGGACCGCCTCGGGCGAGGCGTAAGCTTCCTGGAGGTCGACGCTCCAGTATTTCAGCTTCTCGATCGGGATCGCCTCGCGGGTGACTGCGCACCGCACGAAGCGGCCCGGCCTGACCACGCGGATGTTCGAATCGCGATACTCGATCAAGGCCTCGCCGCCGCCCTCGCGCCTGTTCATATATCGGTGACCATTGCTCCGAACCGACCGCGAAACGGTCCGGCTTCACATATCGAAGAGGCTGTTCTGGGCAAGGGGGACCGGCTTGCGGGGAGCGCGCGGCGCCGCCAAAGCCCCCTCCGTCGTGACGCGACGCCGCCCGTCCGCGAACTCGATCTCGAGGGCGCGACCCGCCCCGACGCCGGCCGCCCGCGGCACCGCCCGACCGTCGCCGCCCCGCACCAAGGCGTAGCCTCGCTCCAGAACAGACCTGTAGCCGAGATTCGAGAGGAGGTTCGCCAAGGCGACGACCCGGTCCCCACGACGCGCATTGTCGCCCTGCACCGCCCGGCTCGCGCGTTCGGCCAGTTCGTTCGCCCGCTCGCGGCAGCGCGTCAGCCGGAGGCGCTCCGCCCGCCGCATCGCGCCCCGGGCCGCATCCAGGCGCCCGGACCAGCCTGCAAGCCGCTCGCGGGCGGAGGCGAACTCGACCCGGGGCGTGTGCCGGGCGAGGCCGTATCCGGCCCGGCGCGAGCGCGTCTCGTGTTGGCGGGCGTTGGCGAGCAGCGCCGGGGCGAGCCTCGCGACCGCCAGATCAAGGCCCTGTCGCCGTGCCGCGAGGAGCCCCTCCGGCGTCGGAAGCGCGCGGGCGGCGGAGCGCAACTCCGTGCGGCGCATATCGACGGCGCGGCGCGCCGCCTCCCCATGTCGCCATCCGAGCGCTGCCACCTGGGCCAGGAGTTCGGTGCGGACTGGCACCGCCATCTCGGCCGCGCCCGTGGGCGTCGGCGCGCGAAGGTCGGCGGCATAATCGAGAAGCGTCCAATCGGTCTCGTGGCCGACGGCCGAGATGAGCGGGATCGCGCCCGCCACGGCGGCCCGCACGACCGCCTCCTCGTTGAACCCCCACAGGTCCTCGAGCGAGCCGCCCCCGCGCGCCACGATGATGATCTCGGGGCGCGGGATCGCGCCTCCAGCCGGAAGCGCGTTCAGGCCTGCGATGGCGGCCGCGACCTCCGCCCCACAGGTCTCGCCCTGCACGCGCACCGGCCACACGACGACCGGGCGCGGGAAGCGATCCTCCAGCCGGTGCAGGATGTCCCGGATGACCGCGCCCGTCGGCGAGGTCACGACGGCAACCACGGCGGGCAGGAATGGCGGGCGGCGTTTGCGCTCCGCCGCGAACAGCCCCTCGCTGGCCAGCCGACGCCGACGCTCGTCCAGAAGGGCCATGAGAGCCCCAGCCCCGGCGGGCTCGATCGTTTCGATAACCATTTGGTACTTCGACTGGCCGGGGAAAGTGGTGATCCGGCCGGTCGCGATCACCTCCATGCCCTGTTCCAGCCTGACCTTCAGGCGGGCGGCAGCCGTTCGCCAGACGACCCCGGCAATGCAGGCGCCGTCGTCCTTTAGGTCGACATAGATGTGGCCGCTGGAATGATGGGTGACCTTTCCGAGTTCGCCGCGGAGCCGGACATGCGCGAAACGGTCCTCGAGCGTCCGCCGGAGCGCTCCCGCTAGCTCGGAGACGGTCCATTCCGGAGCGTTGGTGACGTCTGGCACGGCTGGAATCATGCGAGCATCCTAGCGGGCCGAAGCTGTCCGCGACACAGTCGGCCGACCGATTCCTGGCGGCGACCCCCGCTCCCTTGGCGTGCCGATCGTCATCCGGAGCGCACGCATTCTCGCCTATGCCGAAGCCGCTACGTCCGCGCCGTCACGTGTTGATGCCGCTCCACGCTGCCGGTAGGGAGGTCCGGCAATTTGCCGACTGGTGCGCATGAACATCCTCCTGATCGGGTCCGGCGGCCGCGAGCACGTGCTGGCCCGCTCTATCGCGGCAAGCCCACTCTGCGGACGTCTCCTTGTCGCGCCCGGCAATCCGGGGACTGCCACAAGTGGTACGAACGTGGCCCTGAACGTCTCGGATCACGGCGCTGTCGCCGATCTGTGCCGGCAAGAGCGGGTCGACCTTGTGGTCATCGGCCCGGAAGGGCCGCTCGTTGCCGGCCTCGTTGACGATCTCGCGGTCGCCGGCATCCGTGCGTTCGGGCCGAGCGCGGCGGCGGCTCGGCTCGAGGGATCCAAGGCCTTCACGAAGGAATTCGCGCGCGATCTCTGCATCCCGACCGCCGCCTTTGCGCGCTTCAAGGATGCGGCAGCAGCGAAGGACTACGTCCGTCGGACCGGTGCGCCGATCGTGGTGAAGGCGGACGGACTCGCGGCCGGAAAGGGGGTCGTGGTGGCGGCGAACCTTCATGAAGCCGAGGCCGCGATCGACGCGATGCTCGGTGCAAGCACCGGGGCAGCAGGCGCGGAGATCCTCGTAGAGGAGTGCCTGGTCGGCGAGGAGGCGAGCGTCTTCGCGCTGTGCGACGGCGCCCACGCCATCCCGCTCGGAACCGCGCAGGATCACAAGCGCGCCTTCGACGGCGACCAGGGGCCGAATACCGGCGGCATGGGGGCGTACTCGCCCGCGCCCGTGGTCACGCCCGAGATCGAGGCCGACATCATGGCCCGGATCATCCGGCCGACCATCGAGGGCATGCGGGCGCGCGGAGCGCCCTTCGTCGGCGTGCTCTATGCCGGAATCATGATCACCGCGGAGGGGCCGAAGCTGATCGAATACAATGTCCGGTTCGGCGATCCGGAGGCGCAGGTCCTGCTGCCTCGGCTGCGGACCGATCTCGTGGCCGCCATGGTGGCCGCATGCGACGGGATGCTGGACCAGGTCGAGATCAGCTGGTCCGATTTCCCGGCGCTCGCGGTCGTGATCGCGACGCGCGGATACCCCGGAGCCGTCGGGCGGGGTTCGGTTATCCGTGGCCTAGAGGATGCCGGCCGCCTGGAGCATGTCACGGTGTTCCAGGCCGGCACCGAGCGAGTGGGCGACGAACTCGTGGCCGCGGGCGGGCGCGTGCTCGCGATCAGCGCCATGGCGCCGACGATCGGCGAAGCGCAGACCCGAGCCTACGAGGCTGTCCGAACCATCGACTGGCCCGAAGGCTTCTACCGCTCCGACATCGGCTGGCGCGCGGTCGAGCGGGAGCGGGCGGAAGGCTGACAGGAACGGTCTTCCGTGCGCACGTACCGGGAGCAGACGAAATGATCGGGGCTTATCGACCAGCGGAGCGGCCCTTGAGCGTCGACCTCTTTCCCGGTTTCCAGTCACACTGGATCGACACGGAAGCCGGGCGCATTTTCGCCCGCTCGGGCGGGAGCGGGCCCCCGCTCGTCCTGCTGCATGGGTTCCCTCAAACCCATGCGATGTGGCACGGCATCGCGCCCGCGCTCGCCCGCACGCACCAGGTCGTCTGCATGGACCTTCGCGGCTACGGCTGGTCGGCGGCGGCGCGCGGCGATGGCGGACGCGAGAGATACACGAAGCGCGCCATGGGGCGGGACGTCGTGGCCGTCATGGAGGCGCTCGGCCACGTGCGTTTCGCACTGGCCGGACACGATCGCGGCGCCCGGGTTGGCTATCGGCTCGCGCTGGACGAGCCCGGCCGGATCGAGCGGCTCGGGATGCTCGACATTCTGCCGACCTTCGAAGTCTGGAACCGCATCCGGGCCGGCAGCCAGCCTGCCCGGCACTGGGACTTCCTCGCCCGTGCCGAGCCCGAGCCGGAGGTCGAGATCGGCCGCAATCCCCTGCCCTATTTCGAGGGTCTGCTCACGGAATGGACGGGCGCGAAGTCGCTGTCCGCTTTCGACCCGCGCGCACTTGCGGCCTATCGCCAGAGTTGCAACGAGCCCTCGCGCATCCACGCCTTCTGCGAGGATTACCGGGCCGGCAAGACGACCGACGTCGCTCAGGACGAGGCGGACATGGCAGCGGGCCGCCGGATCGCGTGCCCAACGCTTCTCATCTGGAGCACGCTCTACCTGGCCCGACCCGGGCTTGAGCCGCCGCCCGACACGTGGCGGCGCACCTTCGCTCCGGGGATCGCCGACACGGAAGTGGCGAGCGGCCATTTCGTCGCCGAGGAAGTCCCAGCCGCGACGCTGGCGGCGCTTCAGCGCTTTCTCGAATGAGGTGAATCGGTGCAGCGACGACCGAGTAAGTATCTTCAGCCCTCGCCGTCGCGTCCGCAACGTAAGCGGGCAGATGTCACTCTGAGGTGGACCGCTCTCGCATCGTGCGGGCGATCTTGGCCATGCCGCCGATCCAGCGGTCATAGTTCTCGACTTTATTCCTCATGTACCCGGCCACCTCGGGGTGAGGCAGGATCAGGAAGCTCTCGGCCTCGAGCCCGCGAATGGCGGCCTCGGCGACCGCCTCGGGGCTGAGGACGCCGTCGGCGGAGGCCGCGGTCCTGACACCACGCCGCAACATCGCCGTGTCGACCCCTTGTGGGCAGAGCACCGCGACGCGAATGCCCTCGTCCCGATGCGACAGGGCGAGGTTCTCGGCGAAGCCGATTGCGGCGTGTTTGGTGGTCGAATAGATCGCGCTCCCGACCTGGGAGAGGACGCCCGCGGCCGAGACCGTGTGGAGGAACCACCCGCCTCCTCTCGCCTTCATTCGCGGAACAAGGGCGCGGGCGGCCCAGACATGGGCCATCACGTTCACCGCCCAACTCTGCGCCCACATCTCGTCCGGGGCCCCGGCCGGGTGTTCCGAACGGGGGTCGAAGCCCTGCAGCACACCCGCATTCGAGCAGAAAAGGCCGATCGGGCCGAAGCGCCCCTCCGTGAGGTCGATCACCCGAAGGATGTCGGCTTCGCGTGAGACGTCGCAAGCGTAGCCGTCGCCGCCGAGAGAGCGGCCGACCGCCTCCGCGCCAGGCCCGTCGAGGTCAGCGGCCACGACCGCCGCGGCTCCCTCCCGGTGAAAACGCTCGGCCAGCGCGCGCCCGATGCCGGCGGCCGCGCCGGTGACGACGACGACCTGGCCGGCGATCTTCATGCACGCACGGGCGACAGGGCGCGAGCCGCCGTCATGCCGGGCGGCGCCGCCTAGCGACCCATCGAGGCCTCAGCTGAGATGCTTGGAGAGGTACTTGTTCATCTCGAACATCGTGCACTTGTCTGTGCCGAACACCTTCTTCAGGTTGTCGTCGGCCAGGATCTCGCGTCCGTTCTTCGGGTTCTGCAGCTTGTGCTTCTTGATGTATTCCCACACCTTGGATACGACCTCGGTCCGAGGAAGCGGTTTCGCGCCCACGATCGCGCCAAGCTCCTTGGAGGGCGTCATCGGCTTCATCAGCGCAGGATTGACCTTCTTCGCGCCGGTGGTCTCCTTGGTGGCCGCCGTCTTGGCGCCTCTCGCCTTCGCGGTGGTCGTCTTCGTGTCCTTGGCCATTCCGCCTCTCCTGTTCTGATGGCTTCTACGGCGTGAGCCTTGTGCGTGCTTTCGTGTTGCGTCAACCGGTCTCGCCTACTCGGCTGTGGGTTTTTCCCGAAGACGGGGGGCCGCTTGAGCCCGATCAGACGCGATCGCTGGGCAGGTTCAGCGATCTGGGAGATAAGTCCGAGCGTGGAGACCGCCCGATGACGTCACCCCTGACGGCCCCAGCCCCGTTCGATATCGACGACCTGAGACGCTGGGAAGGTCGGGACGAAAGCGCCTCGGCCGTCGTGACCCGTGGCTGGTTCAGCCTTCCAGGCGACGCTGCGTCGAGGACGAGACGTTGCAGGCCGAGGCGCTCGCCCGCCCAGGCGAGGTCATCAAGCGGTCGCGGGGCGATGAGGCGGCGATGCTGGGCCGGGAGCCGACGGCGCGCCCCGAGCGGAAACCATCCCGGCCGCCCGCGCCGCCCGACAGGTCCAGGCTCAACGCGGCCGAACTGGGCCTGAGCCAGGCGAAGAGGGGACTCTCGGCCAAACTCGATGCGCTTGCGGCGGAGCGCGCCGGTCTCGACGGTCGCGAGATCGAGACGCGGTCCGAAGGCGACGCGCGGCTAAAGGCGCTCGGCAGGGAGAGGGACGAAGCCGAGGCCGCGTACGCCCGAGCCGTCGAAACATCCGCGAAGGCACGGCGACGCTAACGAGCCCGCCCCTCCGGCTCTCCGGCCGCCGCAAGCGAGTCCGGAGAGGGACGCCTCAGGCGGCCTTCTGCGCAGCTCCCCCGAGCGCGACCGTGTAGACTGCCTCCGTCTTCGCCCGGACCTCCTCCTCCGAGACCCCGTCGGCGAGTTCGGTCAACGCCATGCCGCCCACGCCCTTCTTGTCGATCGCGAAGACGCCGAGATCGGTGATCACCATGTCGACGACGTTCGCGCCGGTGAGCGGCAGATTGCATCGCGTCAGGAGCTTCGCTTCCGTCGTGCCGTCCTTGTTGCGGGCGGAGTGCTCCATCACCACCACGACCCGCTTGACGCCCGCGACGAGGTCCATCGCGCCGCCCATCCCCTTCACCATCTTGCCGGGGATCATCCAGTTCGCGAGGTCGCCGTTCTCGGCGACCTGCATGGCCCCGAGAATCGACAGGTCGATGTGCCCGCCCCGGATCATCGCGAAGGAATCGGCAGAGGAGAAGAAGCTCGTCGTCGGCAGCTCGGTAATGGTCTGCTTCCCGGCGTTGATGAGGTCCGCATCCTCCTCCCCCTCGTAGGGGAACGGTCCCATCCCGAGCATCCCGTTCTCGCTCTGCAGCTGCACGTTCATGCCGTCCGGGATGTAGTTCGACACGAGCGTCGGGATGCCGATGCCGAGATTGACGTAGAAGCCGTCGCGGAGCTCGCGGGCCGCGCGTTGCGCCATCTGTTCGCGTGTCCAGGCCATGATCTCTCTCCCTGCTCCTTCGCGCCTCAGGCGGCCATCTTGCGGGTGGTGCGCTGCTCGATCCGCTTCTCAGCATTCGAGACGTGCACCATTCGCTTGACGAAGATCCCGGGCGTGATGATGTGGTCGGGGTCGATCTCGCCCGACTCGACGAGGTGCTCGACCTGAGCGACGGTGAGTTTCGCGGCCGTCGCCATCATCGGGTTGAAGTTCCGGGCCGTCTTTCGGTAGACGAGATTGCCCTCCCGATCGCCCTTCCAGGCATGCACCACGGCGAGGTCCGCGAAGAGGCCCCGCTCCATGACGTAATGCTCCCCCTCGAACTCCCGCGTCTCCTTCCCCTCCGCGATCAGGGTTCCGTAGCCTGTCTTGGTGAAAAAGGCCGGGATCCCCGCCCCGCCCGCCCGGATGCGCTCGGCCAGCGTGCCCTGGGGATTGAACTCGATGTCGAGCTCGCCCGCGAGATACTGCGTCGCGAAGGTCTTGTTCTCGCCGACATAGGACGAGATCATCTTCCGGATCTGGCGGGTTTCGAGGAGCATGCCGAGACCGACCCCGTCGATCCCGGCATTGTTCGAGATGATCGTGAGGTCCTTCACGCCCGAATCCCGGATCGCCGCGATGAGGACGTCCGGGATGCCGCAGAGCCCGAAGCCGCCGGCCATGACCGTCATGCCATCCCGCAGCACGCCCGACAGCGCTGAAGACGCGTCCGGGTGAACCTTCCTCATCATCTCACTCCCTAGCGGTGCGTCCGGGGCGCCCCGGACGCACCATAGACTCCGCCCACTGATCGACAAGGCCGCCCTGCAATGCCGGCCGATCTTTGGACAAGGCGTGCGGCGGCAGGTAGAAACAAGGGGGCAACTTCCGCCTCTTTGAGTCGAAGATGGCGGCGTGCCGCGACCCGCAGGAGATCGCGCCCACCACATGTCTCGCCGCTCGGCAGCCTTCATCCTCGTGGCGGCGCTCGCCCTCGTGCTGGCGCTCGTGCCCTGGACGGTCTCGTCCGAGCGAGTGAAGGCGGCGGTCGCCCGCCAGATCCAGAACGAGTACGGGCTCCGCTTGCAGGTCCAAGGGCGAGCTACCGTTACGCTCCTTCCGGTGCCCCGTTTGAAGCTCGCCGACGTCGTCCTGTCGGAGGAGGCAGGCGTCCTGTCAGCCCGCGCGTCGGAGCTGAAGGGCGACCTGCGGCTCAAGCCGCTGCTCGCCGCGCGGCTCCAGATCTCGGATCTCGGGATCGTCAATGCCGAGGTGAGCGTCGCGCATACCGGAGCTGGCGCCGAGGGCAGCTGGCCGGCGATGCTGGACAGGTTGCGCCGCCGGCTCGCCTCCGGAACCGCCGTATCGTCGCACATCGTTCGGCTGGCGATCACGGGCTCGCGGATCGTCGTCGGGGCCGCCCTTCCAGCCAAACGGACCGTCCTTGACAAGGTTCATGCGGTGGTGGAGTGGCCGGAGCCCGGCGGGGATATGGCCGTCTCTGGCTCTGCCGAGTGGGAGGGCGAATCGGTTGCGCTCTCGATCGGCGGCCTCAACCCGTCGCGGCTTTTGTCCAGGGTTCCGGACGCGATCGAGGTCACGGCCGCGACCCGTCTCGGCCGGATGAACGCCGTCGGCAATCTCACCTGGGGGACGTCGCCGAATTTCGCGGGACTCGTGGCGGGGCAAACACCCTCACTCGGCGCGCTCGCGCGCTGGACCGGTCTCGGGCTCGATCTGCAGGAATTCGACCGTCCCGTCGAACTCGGGGGGCTTGCCAGCCTCGGTCCGAACGAGATCGAATGGCCCCGGGCGGTCCTCGGCTTCGGCGGCAGCCGGCTGGAGGGGGCCTTGGCCTACCGGTTCGCGACGCCTCGCCCGCAATTGCGCGCGACGCTGGCCGGGGAGGACCTCGATCTCGGCTGGGCCCTGGCGATGGCCGATACCAGCCGCATCGACCCGCCGCACGGCGACTACGACGTCCGGCTCTCGGCCGCCGACATGCGGCTCGGCCCGTTTCGCCTCGGCGATGTCGCGACAGGGATCCTGGTCAGCGGCGAGCGTCTCGAAATCTCGCTCGCGCGCGCCAGTCTCGCGGGCGGTTCCATTCGCGGCCGGATCTCGGCCGCGCTCGACGGCGAGGGCCGGGACATCCGAGGTCAGGTGTCGCTGGACGGGGTCGATCTGGAGAAGCTCTTCGCGCACGTCGGTCCGATGCGTGGCATATCCGGCCTGATTGGCGCCCAGATGAGCTTCGAGGCGCTCGGAGACCGGCAGCCCGAACTCGCCCAGCTCCTGAGGGGGCGGGTGACCCTGACCGCCCGTGACGGCGCGATCGAAGGCATCACGCTGGCCGACCCCTCCAGCCGGTTCGAGGGACGGCTCCAGGGACCGGCCGCAGCCCCGCGTTGGCGCGGCGGCAAAACCCGCTACGGCCAAGCGGCCATCACGCTCGATGTCGGCCGGGGGACGGCCGAGATCACGGACGGCACGATCGATACGGCCTCCACCCAGACGCGCCTGAAAGGAAGCGTCTCCCTTCCGGACGGAGCTCTGGCCCTCCAGACGACCACCTGGGGGATGTCGCGGCCAGCGGCGGCTGAACCCCGCCCCACTCTGGTGCTCGATGTCCGCGGCACGTTCGATCACCCGACGGTCACGGCTGGCCGCGAGGGCGGCGTGGAGCCTGTCTCGGACCCCGGCATCCTGCGCTGATCAGCCGGGCGGTGCCGGCGCCCTCGTTTCGAAGCGAGCGTTGCGCAAACGAGGACCACCGCAACGATGAGGATGAGCATTGTCGAGATGGCGTTGATCTCCGGGGTCACGCCGCGGCGCACCTGACCGAACACCAGCATCGGCAAGGTGGTCGCGCCGGGGCCGGAGGTGAAGCTCGCGACGACAAGATCGTCGAGCGAGAGCGTGAATGAGAGCAGGAATCCCGCCCCGATCGCCGGCGCGAGATGGACGAAGGTCACCGTCATGAACGCCCGGAGAGGAGTCGCTCCGAGGTCCGCAGCCGCCTCCTCGAGCGAGCGGTCGAAGGCGACCAGCCGCGCCTGCACGACAAGCGTCACGACCGAGAGGGTGAGCGTGGCGTGGGCGAGCGTGACCGTCCAGACGCCGCGCTCGACGTCGAGAGCCACGAACAGGAGGAGGAGAGAGAGCCCGGTCATGACCTCGGGCAGAACGAGCGGCCCGTAGACGAGGCCGGTGAAGACGCCTCGTCCGGCGAAGCGGCCGCCGCGAACCAAGACCCATGCAGCGAGCGTACCCAGGATGGTGGCGAGCACGGCCGACGAGAAAGCAATGCGCAGCGACGTCCAGAGAGCGGCTCGGAGCGGGGCGTTGTCGAGGAGCGCCCCATACCATCGCGTGGAGAAGCCGCCCCAAACGGTGACGAGCCGAGAGGCGTTGAACGAGAACACGACGACCAGCAGGATCGGCCCATGGAGGAACGCGAGCCCAAGCGCGAGCGCGGTGACGTTGATGGCGGTGAGACGCGTCGCGCTCACCTGGCGCCCTCAAGGCGGCGGGCCTCAATTTCGCGCAGGATGATGATCGGTACGAGCAGGATCGCGAGGAGGACGATCGCCACGGCGGCCGCGAGCGGCCAGTCGCGGTTGGCCGAGAACTCGATCCACAGCGCGCGCCCAAGCATCAGCGTGTCAGCCCCGCCGAGGAGATCCGGGATCACGTATTCTCCGACCATAGGAATGAAGCAGAGGAGCGAGCCGGCCGCGAGCCCGGGCCAGGCGAGGGGGAATGTCACCGTCCAGAACCGCCTGAGCGGCGACGCGCCGAGATCGGCCGCCGCCTCGATCAGTGCCGGGTCCTGCCGGTCGAGTGCGGCGTAGACGGGCAGGATCATGAACGGGAGATAGGCGGAGACGAGGCCGACGAGGACGGCCGCATCCGTGTTCAGGATCAGGAGCGGGGTCCGGATCAGTCCGACCGCGAGGAGCGCTTGGTTGAGCCAGCCGTCAGTCTTCAGGATGGCGATCCAGGCATAGACCCGAACGAGGAAGCTCGTCCAAAACGGCAGCACCACGAGGGCGATCAAGGTCGGACGCCATCTCGGCGAAGCGCGCGCGAGCGCGAGCGCGACGCCGTAGCCGATCGGGGCGACGATCGCGGTGGCGAGACCGGCAAGCGCGATCGAGGACAGAATCGCATCCCGGTAGAGAGGATCCGACAGCAGCGTCCGGTAGCTCCCGAGGCCAAGGCCGGAGAAGAATTCGCGCCATCGCTCCGGCTCGAGGCTCGAGGGCAGGACCGGCCGGTACGGCGGCTGGGCCGAGGCGCTCTCCGAGAAGCTGATCCGCGTCAGGACCGCCAACGGCGCGAGCACGAAGAGCGCCAGCCAAAGCCCCGGGAGCGCGGCCATGGCCGTCCGAGTCCAGTCGCGCCGGCCGAACATCAAGAGAGGACGCTTGCGGCGCCCGGCGGGAAGCCGACCGTTACGCCGTCGCCCACGTCAACCGTCGCGTTTTCGGTTGCAGCGACGCTCGGACGCGCCGCCCGGACGACCTCACCCGTTCCGAGTTCGACGCGAAAGGTAGTCCAGGCTCCCGTGAACACCACATCTGTCACCCGTCCGAGGAGCGCATTTGGCACCACGGCGGCTGGTCCTGGCGAGAGCGTCATCCGATCCGGCCGGACCGCCACGGCTGCGCACGCACCCGGCTGCACCCCGTCCTGCTCGGCTCTTCCCGTAACCTCGGCGCCGTCACGGAGCCTGAGCCGGACACACGCGCCGTCGCGGCCGATGACGGTTCCCTGGATGAGGTTCGCCTCACCGACGAACCGGGCCACGAACCGGGTCCGCGGCCGCTCGTAGATCTCGCGGGGGGAGCCGACCTGGACGAGGCGGCCGGCCTCCATGATCCCGATCCGGTCGGCCATCACCATGGCCTCCTCCTGGTCGTGCGTGACGACGAGGAACGTCGTTCCGAGCCGCGCCTGAAGCTGCTTCAGCTCCGCCTGCGTCCGCTCGCGCAGGGACCTGTCGAGCGCAGCCATCGGCTCGTCGAGAAGGAGCAAGCGGGGGCGCTTGATCAGAGCCCTCGCGAGCGCGACCCGCTGTCGTTGGCCGCCCGAGAGTTGGGCCGGGTAGCGGGTCTCGAGCCCCTCCAGGCCGACGAGCCGCAGCATGGCGGCGACCCGGTCGGCGGCCTCCGCGCGAGCCATCCCCTCCATCCTCAGCCCGTAACCGACGTTGCCGCTGACCGTGAGGTGCGGGAAGAGCGCGTACGATTGGAACATCATGTTGAGCGGGCGCCGGTGCGGCGGCACCCCCGTCAGGTCGCGCCCGTCGAGCTCGATCCTGCCAGAATCCGCGCTTTCGAATCCCGCCAGGAGCCGGAGCAACGTGCTCTTCCCGCAGCCGGATGGACCGAGCAGGCAGAAGAACTCACGCTCGCGGAGATCGAGCGAGAGGTCGTCGACGGCTTTGTGGGCGCCGAACAGCTTTGTCACCGCCGCGAGGCGGATCAGCGGCGGTTTTCCCGGGGCCGAGCCGGAGCTGCCGTCCACGCCCTAGGACGACCCATCTTCGCGCAAGGCCGCCGCCACCAACACCTGCAGCAGGTCCGGACGTTTCAGGACGAGCGCGTCGCGGGTACGCTCGACAAGATCGAGGTCGGCCCCTCTCAGCAACGTGACATTTGACAGCCGGTTCATGCCGCCCTCGCGCCTTGTGCCAAAGCGGCAGGTGCGCGCGGCTGTCAAGCGGTTAGGGCCGGCCGCAAGCAGTTTCGCTCGGCGCTCCTCTGTCTGGACGGCGTTCGCCTATGCTCGCGCCAGGGCGGCGCTTGCCCGTTCGAGGACGCCGAGCACCCGGACACCCTCCCACCCATCCGTGCGAGGCCGGCGGCCGGTGCGGATGCAATCGAGGAAGTGGAGGCATTGCTCCCGAAGCGGTTCGGCGGGCGTCACGGCGAGCGGCTCGTCTTCGGCCCGCTCCGTTGAGGGAACGCCGTCCCGCTCCGACACGCGGTGACGATACAAGACGAGCTTTGTCGGCCAGGGCTCACGGTCGTCGAGCACGGCCATCGCGTCCGACCCGATTGCGACGAGCCGCTGCTCCTTGAAGGGATGCAGCCAGGAGACGCTGATCTCTGCCCGGACCCCGCTCGTGAAATCGAGCCCGAGATGCGCGCTGTCCGCGATCGTCGGATGGGTGTGGAAACCGCCGGACGCCGCCACCCGGTCGGGCTCCTCGCCGGCGAGCGCCAGGATCATCGAGACGTCGTGCGGTGCGAGGGCCCAAAGCGCGTCCTCCTCCCGCCGGATGCGACCGAGATCGAGCCGGGTCGAGACGAGTGCCTGCAACCGGCCGAGCCGCCCCTCGCGGACGAGGCGGGCGAGTTCCAGGAAGGCCGGATGATACTGGAGGATGTGGCCCACCATGAGCCGGCGGTCTACCCGATCGGCGAGGCGGCAGAGCTCGGCGCCCTCGGCCACCGTCAGCGCCATCGGCTTCTCGACGAAGAGGTGCTTGCTGGCCTCCAGCGCGCGGCGGCCCAGCGTCATGTTCTGGGACGGCGGCAGAGCCAGCGCGACCGCCGCGATCGCGGGATCGGCCAGGACCTCCTCGAAGGTCATGACCGGGACGCCATGCGCCGCCGCAAACCGGCCGGCGGCCTCTGGATTGCGGTCGACCACGGCCGCGAGCGCGCCGATCTCGGCGTAGTTGCGGGCGTGATTGTTGCCCCACATCCCGACACCCACCACCGCCACGCGGCGCGCACCCCCGTTCCGCCCTTCCGTCATCCCGTCCCGATCGACCGTCGCGAAGGCGGCGTCATAGCGGCGTCCCCTCTCCCCGTGCAACCGGGAGAGAAAACTCCGAGCCCTTGCCTCCCGGCCCACCCACCGCCATGAACCCGCCATGCTTCACATCACCGATCTGACCTATCGCATCGGCGACCGGCTCATTCTCGACCATGCGGGCGCCGCCCTGCCTGGGCGGGCGCGGGTGGGGCTCGTCGGCCGGAACGGGGCCGGCAAGTCGACGCTGTTCCGGCTCATCCAGGGCGAGGTCGCGTCCGAATCCGGCGGCATCGCCCTGCCCCGCAACGTCCGCATCGGGGCCGTCGCGCAGGAGGCGCCGGGCGGGCCGGAATCGCTCGCCGAGGTGGTGCTCGCGGCCGACAAGGAGAGGGCGGCCCTGCTCGCCGAGGCGGAGACCGCGGACGGCATGCGCCGGGCCGAGATCGAGACGCGGCTGACCGATATCGGCTCGCACGCGGCGCCGTCCCGCGCCGCCACGATCCTGCACGGGCTTGGCTTCGACACGGCAGCGCAGGCCCGCCCCTGCTCCGATTTTTCCGGCGGCTGGCGCATGCGGGTCGCGCTCGCGGCCGTGCTCTTCGCCGAGCCGGACCTGCTGCTCCTGGACGAGCCGACGAACTACCTCGACCTCGAGGGCACGCTCTGGCTGTACGACTACCTGGCGCGCTATCCGCATTCGGTCGTGATCATCAGCCACGACCGCGACCTCCTGGACACCGCGGTCGATCACATCCTTCACCTCGAGCGGGGCAAGCTGTCGCTCTACCGTGGCGGCTACAGCTCCTTTGCCAAGCAATATGCCGAGAAGCGGCGGCTCGAGGCGAAGTTCGCCGCGAAGCAGGAGGCCGAGCGCAAGCACCTCCAGGCCTTCGTGGACCGCTTCCGGGCGACCGCCTCGAAGGCCCGCCAGGCCCAGTCGCGCATCAAGCGGCTTGCCAAGATGGGCGCGGCCACGACCTTTATCGACGAGGGCACGCTGCCTTTCACCCTGCCGTCGCCCGAACGACCGATGTCGCCGCCCATCATCGCCATGGAGGGGGTCGTCGGCGGCTACGGCGACCGCGTGATCCTGAAGCGGCTCGACCTCACGATCCTGCCGGATGACCGGATCGCGCTGCTCGGCCAAAACGGCAACGGCAAGTCGACCTTCTGCAAGCTCGTCGGCGGGCGGCTCGACCCGCAGGCGGGCGTGATCAAGCGCTCGTCGAAGCTCGGCGTCGCGTATTTCGCCCAGCATCAGCTCGACGAGCTCCGCTCCAGCGCGACGCCCTTCTTGCAGGTTGGGGAACGTATGCCGGGGCAGCCCGAGGCGCGCATCCGATCGCGCTGCGCCCAGCTCGGCTTTCCCGGGCAGAAGGCCGATACCTCGATCTCGAACCTGTCCGGGGGCGAGACGGCGCGGCTGTTGATGGGGCTCGCGGCCTTCAACCGCCCGCACCTCCTGATCCTCGATGAGCCGACGAACCACCTCGATATCGACAGCCGCACAGCCCTGATGGAGGCGATCAACGACTACGAGGGCGCGGTCATCCTTGTCAGCCACGACCGCTTTCTGATTGAGGCCTGCGCCGACCGGCTCTGGATCGTGGGCGACGGCGCGGTGAAACCTTTCGACGGCGACATGGACGATTACCGCCGCTTCGTCCTGTCGGGCGACCCGGAGCCGGTCGCAAGGAGCCGGGCCGAAGACGACAAGGCGGAGAAGGCGGAGGAGCGGCGGCGCGCGGCCGAGCGGCGGGCCGCTGCGGCTCCGATCCGCAAGCGCCTGCACGCGCTCGAGATCCGGATCGACAAGCTCGGCACCGCCATCAAGAAGATCGACGCGGCCATGTCGGGCGGCCGGGCGTATGCCGAGGACGCCGCCAAAGCCCGCGACCTCGCCCGGATGCGGGGCGAAGCTGCATCCGCGCTGGCCAGCGCCGAGGATGAGTGGCTGGCGTTGTCGGGCGAGATGGAGGCGGCGGTGGCGTGAGGCGTCGCGTGGATTCGGTGGCTGCTGGCTCTCTGACCCACTCCGTCCGCGGGAGAGACCTGTCCTCACGAGCGGGACCGCTCTACCCAGCCGGGCACTCCGCTCCGGTGTCAATCCAGGCCTTGACCAGCAGCCCGAACGACTCCTGCGTGCCCGGCACAGGGGTGCGGCCGGCGCCCGGGTTCCAGCCCCAGCCGACGAGGTCGTCATGGGCCATGTGCTCGAGGAGAGCGGCCAAGTCCTTGCCGCCGTTGCGGGCAGGGTCCTTAATCTGGCGGCAAATATAGCCAAGCGACTTGCCTTCCCAGGCCATCTCCAGCGGCGCGAGCTGCCATTTGGGGTGGCCCGGGATGCTGCCCACCCGCGTTCCGATCAGCGTGAAGTTGTCCCGCCCGTGGCAGGAGGTGCAGGGCATGCTGGGCGACCCCATGCCGGTCCCGGCGCCGAAGATCGGCGGCTGGTGCGGCCGACCCTCGTTGCCCTGCAATGGGCGTTCGGTCGCGGGATGGCAGTTGACGCAGCGGGGATGCGCGATTACGCGCCCGGCCTCCTCGAACAGGGCGAGGGAGCGAAGCCGCGCATCAGCGATCGACCGGAAGCTCTCCACGCTCCGGAGGCCGGTCGGGGCAGCCTGCTGCGCCTCAGTCGGCCACGCCCCGATGGCGATGAGCCCAGACAAGGCGGCGGCGGCCGCCATGGCAGCGACGTTCCACATTGGCGCTACGCCCTCGTCAGGTGATCATAAAACCGTCGCGCGACGCGAACTGCTCCAGCAGCATGCTCCGCACAGGTCCGTTGGGCAACCACGTCACTCGTCTTGCTCACTCGCCGAGAGGTACCAGAGAACAAAGGTGAGCGCATCAGACTTAACGGGCCAACACCTCGTCCGCGACCCGGAGCCACGCCGGTTCGCATACCCGGCGGCGGTTGTAGCGCCCTACGACCGTGGGGCGAGCCGCGTCCCCGATCGGCCCGAACGAGGCCCGGTCGCCGGTGCAGCCTCCATCGGAAGCCCGGCCAGGCCTTCGGGTCGAACATGGCGACGAGAAATCCGTCTTCGCCGTCGATGATCACCTCATCCAGAGGTGGGGCTCGGGGCCGCGGATGCCGCCCGGGAGGTCGGGCGCGGCCCGGTCGAGACCTGCTCGTTCCTTTGACGGACAATCAGCCGGCCTTTCTCGAGAGAAAGCCCGACCGCGCGACGGGTTCTGGCGCTGCGATTGGCCTATGCCGCGGGCGCGGAGCGGCGGGTGTCCGGCGTTGGCGCTCAACCACCGGAATGCTAGACGCCCGCATGCTCGAAGGCCTTCACCCTCACGCGCCGACGCACGTCATGCGGCTCGCCACGGACGAGCGCCGGGCGCGAGCGCTGACCGAGCTTCTGGGCGAGGTCTTCGATCCGACCGAGACCGCGATCGCGGCCTTTGAGGCGGCGGACGGACGGTCGTGGCTGCTGGAGGCGTATTTCGCGTCCGAGCCCGACGAGAAGGTAGTCCGGGCCCTCGCCCGTCCCATCGTCGGCGACGGCGTGGACGACGCCGAGTTCGATACGCTTGACGGAGCGGATTGGGTCAAGGTGTCGCTGGACGGGCTGGCGCCGGTTCGGGTCGGGCGCTTCGTCGTGCACGGCGCGCATGACCGCGCCGCGGTGCGGCCCCACGAATTCCCGATCGAGATCGAGGCGGCGCTCGCCTTCGGCACCGGGCATCACGGCACGACCCGTGGCTGCCTCGCGGCGCTCGCCGCCGAGCTGAAGCGTCGCCGTCCGGCTCGCGTGCTCGACGTCGGAACCGGCACGGGCATCCTGGCCTTCGCGGCAGCCCGGGCGCTGCGCAGCCGCGTGGTCGCGGGCGACATCGACCCGGTCGCCGTCGCGGTCGCCCGCGCCAACGCCCGGCTGAACGCAATCGGGTCCCACATCGCACTCTATGTCGGGCCAGGCATCCGGCATCCGCTCGCGGCCGGGCCGCGCGGCTTCGACCTCGTAATGGCCAACATCTTGGCGCGACCTCTGGCCCGCCTCGCGCCCGACCTCGCACGAGCTCTCGCCTCAGGCGGCACGCTGATCCTGTCGGGGCTGCTCGACCGCGACGTGCCCGGAATCGTGGCGGCCTACCACATGCAAGGATTGGCTCTGAATCGACGTTCGTCGCGGGAAGGCTGGGCGACGCTGGTCCTCACCCGGGGCGGTGCGGCACCGCGGCAAAGACCCAAGCGAGCGCGAGCGAGAGCCCGCCCATGAGCGCCCGCTTCCAAAGTTTCGACGACCAGACGAGTCCCGCTCAGGGCACGACCCGCATCCCGCTCCTTCGCGCAGAGCTGAAGCGGCGGGGGCTCGACGGCTTCGTGGCGCCGCGGGCGGACGAGCATCAATCCGAGTACGTGCCGGCATCCGCCGACCGCCTCGCCTGGCTTACCGGCTTTACGGGGTCTGCCGGGACGACCGTGATCCTTGCCAACGCAGCCGCGCTCGTGGTCGACGGCCGCTACACGCTTCAGGCTGCGCACCAGGTCGACAACTCCATCCTGACCGTGGTGCCCCAGGCCGAGACCACGACGGAGGGCTGGATCGAAGCGCATCTCGGGACGGGGTGCATCCTAGGCTATGATCCCTGGCTCCATACGGCCAAAGGAGTCGAGAGCCTGGAGAAGGCTGCCGCGACAGCTGGCGGCAGCCTCGTCGCGGCGGACACGAACCCGATCGATGCAATCTGGCCCGATCGCCCTTGTCCGCCCCTGGGGGCCGTCGCGATCCACCCCGACGCGCTGGCCGGCGAGAGCGTCGAGGCGAAGCTTGCGCGTCTGCGCGAGACGCTGGCGCGAGACCGTGTCCGCGCGCTCGTCGTATCCGACCCGCACAACCTTGCGTGGCTGTTCAACCTGCGTGGCTCCGACGTCGCTCACACGCCGCTGACTCTGGGCTACGGGATCGTGCCGAAGGAGGGACGGCCGACCCTGTTCCTGGACCGGGTAAAGATCTCGAACGAGGTCGGAGATGTGCTCGGTCGAGTGGCTGATCTCGCGACGCCCGGAGAGTTGACGTTCGGCTTGGAGCGTCTCGGCGGCATCGGGGGCAAGACCCGCGTGGACGCCGCGACAGGCGCAGCGGCGCTCGACCTGATGATCGAGGCCAGAGGCGGCGCCGCGGATCGCGGGCCAGACCCGATCACCCTGATGAAGGCGGTCAAGAACGCCGCCGAGATCGGCGGGGCCCGGAAGGCTCACCTCCGCGATGGCGCCGCGATCACCCGATTTCTGCACTGGCTTTTCCGGAAGACATCGTCCGCCCAGACCAGCGAAATCGACGCCGTCGAGGCGCTTGAGGATTTCAGGCGCGAGACGGGGGCCCTCAGGGACATCTCCTTCCCGACCATCTCAGGCTCGGGGCCGAACGGCGCGATCGTGCATTACCGCGTGACACGGGCCAGCGACCGGCAGCTCTGCGCAGGCGAGTTGTTCCTCGTCGATTCCGGCGCGCAATATGTCGACGGCACGACCGACATCACCCGCACGGTCGCGATCGGCGAGCCGAATGCGGAGATGCGCGACCGCTTCACTCGCGTCCTCAAAGGTCACATCGCGATCGCCCGAGCCGTTTTCCCTAAAGGCACGTCCGGAGCCCAGATCGACGGCTTCGCACGGCGGCCTCTCTGGGAAGCGGGCCTCGATTTCGACCATGGCACAGGCCACGGGATCGGCAGCTATCTGTCTGTCCACGAAGGTCCACAACGCATCTCCAAGCTTGGGACGGTCGCGCTCGAAGCCGGCATGATCCTCTCGAACGAACCCGGCTACTACAAGGCCGGCGAGTACGGCATCAGGATCGAGAACCTGATCCTTGTCGAGCCGCGAGACATCCCCGGCGGGGAGCGGCCCATGCTGGGTTTCGAGACGCTCACCCTCGCGCCGATCGACAGGACCCTCGTCGACCCGCGCCTCCTCGACCGGAACGAGACGGCCTGGCTCGACGACTACCACGCCCGGGTTCGGGCGGAACTCTTTGGGCTCGTCGACACGGACACTCGGGAGTGGCTCGAGAACGTCACGCGCCCGATCGGGTAAGCTCGTCGCTCAGCGCGGTGAGATCGCACCTTCGCCAACGGCCTGCACGACGGTGCGCAGTTTTTCCACGTCGTAGTGGTTGTCGGACGTGAGATCCGTGATCTCGCCGTCGAGCAGCGCCGTCACGTGCCTGCACCGCAGCCGGTGGCGTCCCGCGGTGCAGGAGCAGCGCAGCGCGTAGCCGCTCCCCTGCAGGGACCCGACCACGTCGTAGAGGTCGCCCTTTGAACCCCTCACGGAGAAGGCGAGCCGTCCCGCCGGCGCGACACTCGGCGCACGCGGGACCCTGATCTCGCGCCGCCGATCGTGTCCCAAGCGCGCCGATCCGCAACTCGCGTCAGCGGGCCACTCGACGACTTTGGACCGGATCCCGAGCCGGTCGGCTAGGATCGAGATGCGACGAGTCCCGGCCCGTTCCGCGGCCGCGAGCGCCAGGCGCGCACAGGCATACGCGTCCTCCTCCGCGTGATGATGACGAAATGTGACGCCGATCATAGCCGCCATGGCGGCGAGCCCGAAGCGAGGCTCGTTCGGCCAAGCGCGACGGGCGATCGCCTTGGTGCAGAGATAGGAGAGCCGAGGCGCCGGCCGGCCATAGGCGGCGAGCGTACCGCACAGGACGGCGATATCGAACCCGGCATTGTGGGCGAGCACCGTCGACCCGACGAGGTCGGCCATGAACGGCTCGAGAACGGTCGGCAGATCGGGCTCGCGCGCCACGTCGCGCGGCCGTATGCCGTGGATTCGGATGTTGGCGGGTGAGAACCGCATCTCGGGTGGCCGGACGAGACGGTAGGCGCGCCGCGTCACGATCCCGTTTCGATCCAGGCGAGGCCGATCGCGCACGGGCTCGTTCGCTGCTCGTTCGCGGTCTCGAAATCGATCGCAATGGCCCGCATGGAAGTCCCGGCGAATCACGGGATGGTACAGGCCCGTCGGGTGCGGCCGAAGCGATCTAACTCACGGGCGCACGAGATCGAACCAGGCAGCCTCGTCCATGACTTCGATCCCGAGCTGGGCCGCCGTCTTCAGCTTCGAGCCGGCGCCCGGCCCGGCGACCAGAATATCGGTCTTGGCCGAGACCGATCCCGACACCTTGGCGCCGAGCCGCTCCGCCATGGCCTTCGCCTCCTCGCGAGTCATCTGCTCCAGGGATCCTGTGAACACGACCGTCTTTCCCGCGACCGGGCTCGCGGTCGAAGCAGCCTCCAGCGGCTCCGGCGTGACCTCGCGAAGAAGGGCGTCGAGCATCTCCCGGTTGTGAGGTTCGCGGAAGAACGCCAGCAGCGCGTCGGTCAGGACCTCGCCGACGCCACCGATCGCGGTGAGCTCGGCCATCGCGTCTGCATCGCCCTCCGCCGCCCCGAGGGCCGTGTCCCGAAGCGCCTCGACCGAGCCGAAGTGCCGAGCGAAAAGCCGGGCGTTCGTCTCGCCCACGTGGCGGATGCCGAGCGCGAAGATGAAGCGGTCAAGACCGGCTCGGCGACGCGCCTCGATGCCGGCGAGGAGGTTCGTGACGACTTTCGCCTCTTCGGCCGCCTTCTTGGCCTTGGCCTTCGGCCGCTCCTTGCTCCGGGCCGCGAAGCGCTGGTCGATGAGCTCGTTGCGGCGTCGTTCGATCGCGGCCCTGGTCCCCTCGGGCGGAAGCCTAAACAGGTCGGCGGGCCCTCGCACCAGGCCCGCCTCGAACAGAACCTCGATGATGGTGCCGCCGAGCCCCTCGATGTCGAGCGCATTCCGGGACACGAAGTGCTTCAGCCGCTCGACCGTTTGGGCCGGGCAGACCAGGCCGCCGGTGCAGCGGCGCACCACGTCCTCGTGGCCGGTGCGCGGGTGGATTTCCCGCACGGCGCTCGACCCGCAGGCCGGACACGCCGTCGGGAACCGGTACGGCTCCGAGCCGGGCGGGCGCTTGTCGGCGAGGACGCCTAGCACCTGCGGGATGACGTCCCCGGCCCGTTGAATGGTCACGGTGTCGCCGACCCGGACGTCCTTGCGGGCCACCTCCTCCTCGTTGTGCAGGGTGGCGTTGCGGACGACCACGCCCCCGACCGTCACGGGCCGGAGCTTCGCGACCGGGGTAAGGGAGCCAGTGCGGCCGACCTGGACATCGATCCCGTCCACGATGGTGGTGGCCTGTTCGGCGGAAAACTTGTGCGCGATCGCCCATCGCGGCTCGCGCGACGCGAAGCCGAGCCGCTCCTGCAGCGCGAGATCGTCGACCTTGTAGACGACGCCGTCGATGTCGTAGCCGAGCGTCGCCCGGGCCGCCTCGATGAAGCGGTAATGGTTGAGCATCTCGTCGAGGGTGACGCAAAAACGGGTCAACGGGTTCACCTTGAAGCCGAAATCCGCAAGCAGCGCCAGCATGCCGGCCTGTGTCCCGGAGGGGAAACTCGGGAGAACCTCACCCCAGGCATAGGCGAAGAACTTCAGCGGCCGCGACGCGGTCACGGCGGGGTCGAGCTGCCGCAGGCTTCCTGCGGCCCCATTGCGGGGATTGGCGATCGGCGCCTTGCCGGCCGCGATCTGGCGCGCGTTGATCGCCTGGAAGTCGGCGTGGGTGAGGTACACCTCGCCTCGCGCCTCGAACACGTCCGGCGCATCTCCGGACAGGGTCTTCGGGATATCGGCGACCGTCAGGGCGTTGGCGGTGACGTCCTCGCCCTCGTAGCCGTCGCCGCGCGTGGTCGCGGCGACCAGCGCCCCAGCCTCATAGCGGAGGCTGAGCGACAGCCCGTCGACCTTGGGCTCGGCCGTAAAGGCCAAGGGCACGTCCTCGCCCGCCCGGAGAAATCGTCGAACCCGGGCGACGAAGTCTTCCACCTCGGTCTCGGAATAAGCTTTGCCGAGCGAGAGCATCGGCACGACGTGCCGACGCTTCGAGAAGGCGTCGGAGGGTTTCGAGCCGACGGTCGAGGTCAGGCTGTCCGGGGTCGCGAGATCGGGAAAGGCGGCCTCGATTGCCTCGAAGCGCTGGCGCAGCGCATCGTACTCAGCGTCGCTGATGCTGGGCGCGTCATCCTGGAAGTAGCGCTTGTCGTGCAGCCCGAGCTCGGCCGCGAGCGCCTTGTGTTCGCGGGCCGCCGCGACGGGCGTGAGGCCCTCGATCGGGCCCTGATGAGATCCGCGCCTTGTTGCCACGGCTCAAACCTGAGCCGCCTCGATCAACCGGCTCGCCGCCGCTCGCGCCTCTTCCGTCACGGAGGCGCCGGCCAGCATGCGGGCGATCTCCTCGCGGCGGGAGTTCGGCTCCAGCACCCGGACGGTGGTGGCGACGCGTTCGCTGCGCGGGGCGCTCTCCTTGACGATGAGAAAGTGGCTCGACGCGCGCGCGGCGACCTGGGGCGCATGGGTGACCGCCATCACCTGCACCCGCTCGGCAAGCCGGGCGAGGCGCTGGCCGATCGCATCGGATACCGCGCCGCCGACCCCGGTATCGACCTCGTCGAAGACGAGCGTCGGGGCCGAGCCGCGATCCGCCAGGACGACCTTTAGCGCGAGAATGAACCGGGACAGCTCGCCGCCGGACGCGACCTTCATCAGCGGTCCGGGCCGCGCGCCCGGGTTGGTCTCGGCCCAGAACTCGATTCGGTCGAACCCGGTCGCGTCACGCGACGAACGATCGGTCTCGACGCGGGTCAGGAAACGAGCGCGCCCAAGCTTCAGCGGCCGGAGTTCGCGGCCGACCGCCGCATCGAGCTTGGCGGACGCATCTCGGCGGTTGCCAGACAGCCGCTCGGCTGCCGCCACGTAGGCCCGGTCGGCCTCAGCGAGCGCGGCGGTAAGGCGGACGAGTTCCTCCTCCCCGGCCTCGATCGCGGCATGCTCGGTCGCGAATCGGTCGCGCAAAGCCGCGAGACCGTCGAACGGAACCGCGTATTTCCGGGAGGCCGCCCGCAACTTGAACAGCCGCTCCTCGACCCGCTCGAGCTCGCCCGGATCAAACTCCGCGGCGCGCGCCGCCTCGCTCAACGCCGTCTCGGCCTCGTCGAATGCGGCGAGGAGCCCGTCGAGCGCCGCGAGCGGCCGGGCGACAAGAGACTCGGCGGCTGTAGACCGGCGCGCGAGCGTGCGGAGCGCGGCCGAGAGGCTCGGGATCGGGGCGGCAACCGCTCCCGCGGCATCCGCCAGATCCTGGACGACCTTCTCGGCCCCCTGCATCATGTGGCGGCGCTCGCTCAGCGCGACCTCCTCGCCAGCCTCGGGCGCGAGAGTCGTCAGTTCCTCGACGGCGTGGGCCAGGTAATCGGCCTCCTTGCGGATCGCCGCGAGGGAGGCCTCCTGGGCGCCGACCTCCGCGCGGGCCTCGCGCAGGCGACTGGCGCCGTCGGCCACGATGCGGGCGTCGCCGGACAACCCGGCATGGGCATCGAGGATGGCCCGGTGCGTCGCCGGATCCACCAGGGCGCGATCCGCATGCTGGCCATGGATTTCGACCAAGCTGGCGCCGATCTCGCGAAGCGTCTGCACGCTGACCGGCTGGTCGTTGACGAGAGCGCGGGTGCGGCCGTCGGCAAACTGCACGCGGCGAAGGATGAGATCGCCGTCGACCTCGAGGTCGGCGGCTTCGGCGAGGCGCCGGGCGGGATGATCGGGGCCGGGGTCGAACACGGCCGTGACCTGTCCTTGCGTTTCGCCGTGGCGCACGAGCGAACCGTCGCCGCGCCCTCCGAGGGCAAGCGAAAAAGCGTCGAGCAGGATGGATTTCCCGGCCCCTGTCTCGCCGGTCAGGACGCTGAGACCGACCGCAAATCGAAGGTCCAGCTGATCGATCAGGACGATGTTTCGGATCGCGAGCTGCGCAAGCATGCGCCGTGGGTTCTACTCTCCCACGACCGCAACCTTAAGCCCCTTGAAGGTTCGGCTGATCCACGAGCCAGAATCTTCGCGCGGCTCCAATCCACCCGTCTTCAGAAGCGTGTAGGCGTCCTTGTACCAACGGCTGTCCGGGAAGTTATGGCCGAGCACCGCCGCCGCGGTCTGAGCCTCGCCAGTGAGACCGAGCGCCATGTAAGCTTCGGTCAAACGCTCCAGCGCTTCCTCGACGTGACGTGTGGTCTGGTATTTGGCGACAACGTCGCGGAAGCGGTTGATCGCGGCCGTGAAGTTGCGCCGCTCCAGATAGTAACGGCCCACCTCCATATAGTTGCCGGCGATCTGGTCGCGGGCGACTTGGATCCGATAGCGAGCGTCACCCGCGTACTCGGATTGCGGGTACTTCTGAACGAGTTCCTGCAGCGCGGCCAAGGCCTTCTCGGCCCGCTCCTGATCGCGTGTGGTGTCTGGGATTTGGTTGAAGTTGGACATCGCGAACAGGTACTGCGCGTAGGCGGCGTCCTTGGTGTTCGGATATTTGCTGAGGTAACTCTTCGACGCGGTGATCGCGTCGTCCCATTTCTGGCCTTCATAATTGGCGTAGGCTTCCATGATCAACCCACGCCGCGCCCATTCGGAATACGGATAATTCCTGCTGAGGTCCGAAAACCTTTTCACCGCGCCCTCATGATCGCTGTTCTTCAAGCGACCGAGGCCTTGGTCGTAGATCTTTTCGGCCGGTACATCCGGCAAAACCTTCATCTCGTATTTCTCGGCCGTGTCGAACGGGTTCAAGGCCGCAAGCGAGTCACAGCCGGCCAGCGCCCCAGCCATCGCGGCGATCAGAGCGACCCGCCAAAGACATGCCGGTCCTTGCATCCACCTATCCCTTTCGAGAGACATCGCCATCGGCCTCTTGATGCGGGCGGTCGCGCCGCCGCAGCAACGGGCCGCCTACGAGACCGCCGCCAAGTCCGCAAAGACCCTAGTTGCGCCCAACGAGGAGGTCCGAGCCGACCGCTAGATTACGTCAGTGCAAGCCAGGTGCGTAAGCCGGAAGCGCGATGCCCTTCCCGGTCTCCGCGTAACCCGAGTCGCGCCACGCCCCGCCGTCCACGATCGCGTAGTTTGCCCGGTTGGAGAGAAGCTCTTCTAAGACGGCGACATTGAGGCGGTGACCGCTGCAGAACGATCGGTATGTAGCGAGCAGAGGATAGCCGTTCAGGGACAGGTCGCCCACGGCGTCCAGCATCTTGTGCCGCACGAACTCGTCAGCGAACCGGAGCCCTTCCGGGTTCATGACCTTGTCGTCACCGATGGCCACCGTGTTGTCGAGCGATGCGCCAAGCGCGAACCCCGCCTTCCATAGCTTCTCGACGTCGCCAATGAATCCAAAAGTGCGGGCTCGAGCGATCTCGCGCCGGTAAGTCGCAGGCGATAGCTCCACAACCTTACGCTGCTGGCCGATGATCGGATTTTGAAAATCAATGGAGACGTCGAGCCGGAACCCCGCGGAATTGGGGAGGAGCTCAGCGGTCGCGATGCCTTTCTGAACCCGGACCGGTTTCAGAACTTTCAGGTGCTTCCTTGGGGAGCGGCTGCGGACGATGCCCACGGCGTCGATCGCGTCGACGAAAGCAGCCGCGCTGCCGTCGAGGATCGGAACCTCTGGCCCATCGATCTCGACTAGGACGTTGTCGACGCCCATGCCGCACAGGGCCGACATCAGATGCTCGATCGTGGCAACCGCCCCTGAGTCCCGGTCGCCGATGACGGTGCAGAGCTCGGTCGCCGTCACGGACGAGAAGCGCGCCTCGATTAAACGATCACGACCGTGAGACAAACCCGTTCGCAGAAATACGACCCCGTGATCCGCCTGCGCCGGATGTAGATGCAGGTTCACCGTCCTGCCCGAGTGGACGCCTACCCCGCACAGCGACAGGGGAGCTTCAATGGTCGCCTGATGGCTAGCTTTCATCCGATCACCTCGGGCCGAATCCGACCAGCGCGCGACTTGCGTCCGCCGACCTCCGATCTCGCCCGTTCTTGATGCCCCAGCTTCGCGGGCGTGGTCCTTGTGACAACGGACGCACTGCCCATCCCGATTTGCGTCGCGACCCTAGCCGCCGAAGCGAATGCGGCCAAATCACGCTTTCTTACGGTCTGTTACAGGTTCGTAATCCAACGCAGCGCAAAGGCCTCGGACGTGGTCCGAGGCCTTTGGACGTTGACCCGATCAGCTGGATTGGCGGCGCAGGAAGGCCGGGATTTCCAGCTGGTCGTCCTCCGAAGGGCGGGGAGCTGGCGTGATGCGGCCCTGCGCGTCCAGGCCGCCCTGAGCCGACCGGTAAGGTGCGGCGGCCGCTCCGCGCTTGGAATAATCCGGCTGAGCCGCCGAGATGGGCCGGGCGACCGGCTCGGGCGGCGATGGTGGCGCCACCGACACAGGCGCGGAGCGGGTCGCGGGAGCGTCGTCGCGGCGGCCGAAGCCGACGGTAGCGAGTTTCTTCAGAAAGCTCCTCGCCTCGTGACCAATTCCGTCTCCTTCGCCCCGATGCACGCGCAGCTGCTTCTGCGCCGGCATGGGCAGTTCCTCGATATTCGGCATCCGGGCCCCCCGTACCGGACGCTCAGCCCCGGGCGGAATAAAGGCGCTGGCCGGGGAAGGCGTGGGCTCAGGCTGTTGCGTGGCGGCCGCGACCGCGTCGAAACCGGCTCCCTTCGGCTGGGCCAGCATGAGCGTGACGTCGTTGTGGACGACCGGACTGGCCGCGGAATCCATCGCGGCCTGAGCGACGATCTCGGCCGCGCGAGCGCTAGACGCGAGCTCGACCGGACGGCCGCTCTCGCCCGGTCGGGCCGGTTGAACCGCCCGCAGGCGCGCTTCCGCCCGGAGCCGTTCCGCCACTTCGGCGATGCGCTGCTCGGTCGCCGTGATCGGAACTTCCGCGATCGCCGGCTGGTCGATGCCCGTCGCGACCACGGACACGCGGATCGTGCCTTCAAGCGATTCGTCGAAGGTCGCGCCGAGGATAATGTTCGCGTCCTGGTCCACTTCCTCGCGGATCCGGGTCGCGGCTTCGTCGAGCTCGTACAGGGTCAGGTCGCGGCCGCCCGTGATGGAGATGAGAAGGCCGCGCGCGCCCTTCATGGACACCTCGTCGAGGAGCGGGTTGGCGATCGCGGCCTCCGCGGCCCGGTTCGCGCGCTTCTCGCCGGATGCTTCGCCGGTGCCCATCATCGCCTTGCCCATGCCCCGCATGATGGCGCGCACGTCGGCAAAGTCGAGGTTGATCAGGCCTTCCTTGACCATCAGGTCGGTGATGCAGGCGACACCCGAATAAAGGACCTGGTCGGCCATCGCGAAGGCGTCCGCGAAGGTGGTCTTCTCGTTCGCGACCCGGAACAGGTTCTGGTTCGGGATGACGATCAGCGTGTCGACGTGCTGCTGCAATTCAGTGACGCCGACCTCCGCGACCCGCATCCGCCGCAGCCCCTCGAACTGGAACGGCTTCGTCACGACGCCGACCGTCAGGATGCCCATCTCGCGGGCTGCCCGGGCGATCACGGGCGCGGCGCCCGTGCCGGTGCCGCCGCCCATGCCGGCCGTGATGAAGGCCATGTGCGAGCCGGCGAGCTGGTCGCGGACCTCGTCCATGACCTCCTCGGCCGCGGCCCGGCCGACCTCGGGCTGGGAGCCGGCTCCGAGGCCTTGCGTCACGCCGAGGCCCATCTGGATGATGCGCTCGCAGCGGGAGGACGAGAGCGCCTGCGCGTCGGTGTTGGCGCAGACGAACTCGCAGCCCATCAGGCCCGAGTCGATCATGTTGTTGACGGCGTTGCCGCCGGCGCCGCCGACGCCGAACACCGTGATGCGGGGCTTGAGTTCCCGGATGTCCGGGGCTTGCAGATTGATCATGACCTAGTCCTTTCTTCGGCCACGTTGGCCCCGTTTCCCACCGGCGTCGTTCCCGTCGCCGGCCATCTCAAAAGCTGTCCTGGATCCATCGTCGGACCCGTTCCACGTACCCGTCGGTCCCGGTTCGGGCGAAGTAGCTCCCGCTCCTCGGCTCGAAATGCTCGATGTGGGCGACCTGCGGATAGACGAGGAGGCCGACCGCTGCCGAGAAGGCGGGACCCTTCGCGGCCTCCGGAAGTCCCTTGATGCCGAGCGGCCGGCCGATCCGGACCTGCCCTTGGAGGATGCGCCGGGACACGTCCGGCAGCCCGACGAGCTGGCTCGCGCCGCCGGTGAGCACGATGCGGCGACCGGCCTGGGCCGCGTAGCCCGCGCCCTTGAGGCGGTCGCGCACGAGCTCGAGGATTTCCTCTACCCGCGGCTTGATGATGCGCACGAGCTGCGCCCGGGGCACCTGGTTCGACACCTCGCGCTCGTCATCCTCACCGACGGAAGAGACCGCCACCATGTCGCGCTCGTCGGACGGGGACGAGAGCGCCGTGCCGTACAGCGTCTTCAGGCGCTCGGCCGCGGTCACGCCGGTGGTCAGCCCGCGGGCGAGATCCATCGTGATGTGGTGGCCGCCGACCGCGACCGCGTCCGTGTGGACGAGATGGCCGCCCGAGAACACGCCGCAGGACGTCGTACCGCCGCCCATGTCGATCACGACGACGCCCATCTCGGCCTCGTCGTCGGCCAGCACGGAGAGGCCGGACGCGTAGGGCGTCGCGATCACGGCCTCGATGTCGAGATGGCTGCGCTCGACCGCCAGCATTAGGTTGCGGGAGGCGGCGGCCTCGCCGGTGACCACGTGGAGATCGACCCCGAGCCGGTCGCCGATCATCCCGGCCGGCTCGACGATATTCTTCTGCCCGTCGAGCGAGAACCCGGTCGGCAGGGCGTGGAGGACGGCCCGGCCGGGCCGCAGGGTGTGGCCGCTCGCGACCTCGAGCACGCGACCGATATCGGCCGAGCAGACCATGCCGGCCCGCAAGGGAACGCTCGCCTCGAAATGGTGGGAGCCGAGCCTGCCGCCGGTCAGGTTGACAATGACCGACTTCACCTCGACCCCGGCCATGCGCTCCGCCGAATGGATCGCCTGACGGATCGCGGTCTCGGCCGCTTCGAGATCGATGACGGCGCCGCTCTTCAGCCCGAGCGAGCGCTGGTGCCCGATCCCGAGGATGCGGGCGAGGTGGGTCCGGCCGCGCAGCGCCTCGCCGCTCTGCACCGGGCGCAGTTCGGCGATCAGGCACACAACCTTCGAGGTGCCGACATCCAGCACCGACAGCGTGGTGCTCCGGCGGCCGCGGAGCGGCTTCAGGCGCGGGGTCAGTCCGTGATCTTGCAGGCTCACGTCTCGATTCCCTTCACGCCACGCTGGATCTTTTTCTTGACCTGCTCGGCTCGGGCCGCGGCAGCCTCCTCCGTCAACCGCACGACAATGCGGTCCGTCATGCGGAGGTCGATTGCCAGCACGTCCTTGTCGAGAAGGCCGCCGTCGCGGTGGAGCCGGACCAGGCGCGCCATTGCGGCGACCGCGCCTTCCTCCGGCAGCCGGACGTCGAGGCCGCTGTCCATCTTCAGGTTCCAGCGGCGGCCGGACACGAGCATGCCGGCCCGGATCTTCGACCGCAGCGGGCCCGCGGCATCGAGAAGTGCCACGTAGCCGGGCGCCCTCGCATTCGCCATCTCGCCGACCACGAGCGGGAGTCCCGCGAGGGTCGGGTCGCGCAGCCGGTCGATCGCCGTGCCGTCGGCCGCCACGACGAAGAGCTCGCCGTTCATCTGCCACAGCGCGTAGGGCTCGCGCTCGGCGATCGCGATGGCGAGCTCGTTCGGGTAGAGCTTGCGAACCTCGACGCTCTTGATGAAGGGATCGGCCGCGAGCCGTTCACGGATCTCGGCGGCCCCGAGGAACGGCAGCGAGGAGCGGTCCGTGATGCCGGCGACGCGCAGGATGTCGGCTTCGGACAGGCGGGCGACGCCGGAGATCGTGATCTTCTCGAGGCCCAAGCCGAGGGCCCGCGCGACAGTGTCGCGGGGGTCGCCGTAGGTCGCGGCGAACTCCCCGTAGCGGCCGTTGGCGACGAGGCCGTAGCCCGCGATGGCGCCGAACAGCGCGAAGGTCAGGCCCGTGCCGGCAAGACGCGGAAGACGGTGCGCGAGCGGCACCGCGACGGAGGAGCGACGCCTGACACCGAGGGCCGCGAAGGGGCGGAGCAGCCTCCGAAGGGGGCGATGGAGCCGGGCGAAGAGGCCGGCGGCGCGGCGGGCCGGGGCGCGCGCGGCCGCTGCGTCGGAGTGACCGGCGCCTATCGGCTCAACGACGCGTCCTCCACCATCCATCGCACAAGCTCACCGAACGAGAGGCCCGCATGGGCCGCCATTTCGGGCACCAAGGACGTTGCCGTCATCCCCGGCTGCGTGTTGACCTCCAAGACGACGACTTCGTCCGATCCGTCGGGCGTGTCGTCGTATCGAAGGTCGGTGCGGCTTACGCCGCGGCAGCCGAGTGCTTGATGCGCCGTTAACGCCAACTCTTGGACCCGTTGGTAAATATTTGGTTTAAGGTCGGCCGGGAGGACGTGGATCGAGCCGCCCTCGGCGTACTTCGCGTCGTAGTCGTAGAAGACCCCCGTGGCGGGCCGGATGTCGATCACCCCGAGGGCGCGGTCGCCCATGACCGCGCAGGTCAGCTCACGGCCGGGGATGAACTTCTCCACCAGCACCTCGTCCCCGAACGCCCAGTCCGCCCGGCCGACTTCCTGGGGCGGATGGGTCCGGCCCTCGCGCACGATGATCACCCCGACCGAGGACCCCTCGTTCACCGGCTTGACCACGTAAGGGGGCGGCAGGATGTGGCGTTCGGCGGCCTCGGCGCGCTTCACCACGAGGCCGTCCGGCACCGGGACGCCGGCCCCCGCCAGGATCCGCTTCGCCTGCTCCTTGTGCATGGCGAGCGCGGAGGCGAGCACGCCGGAATGGGTGTAGGGCACGCAGAGAAGCTCCAGCAATCCCTGGATGGTGCCGTCCTCGCCGTAGCGGCCGTGGAGCGCGTTGAAGGCGATGTCCGGCCGCACGGCCTGGAGCACGCGGGCGATGTCGCGGTCGACGTCGATCGGCGTGACCTGGTAGCCCACCTCTCGGAGGGCGGCCGCGCAGGCCTTGCCCGAGTTCAGCGACACCTCCCGCTCCGCGGACCAGCCGCCCATCAGGACCGCGACGTGCTTCGACATGCCTCATCCCCCTGTCCGGGTCGCGCGACGCGGAGCCCATTTCCATCAGCACGCCCGGTCGGGGATTGGCAATTCGCCCGGACGCAAGGCAGGCGTGATCGTCTCGCGACCTCACGGCCCGAGTTGCGAGGAGCCGCGAAGCGGCGTCTCGAAGGATGAGGGAGCGGGACGCCAGGCTTCCAGCTCCGTTTTAGTGTTTAGCGCTGGTCGCCCGGCATCCCGTTGCGGTCTTCTCGAGCGACGACGCCCGATCGGGGGTTCGGTTGCTGGGCCGTTCGGCTCGGAACTCCCGTCGCCGGGAGCCCCTTACTACTATCCCAGCGCCATCTCGAGGCGACGCCTTGAAGGCCGTGGGCCGGGACCCCTTGCACGATCGTGGCCCGCCCCGCCGCCGGTTTGGCCGGCGACCGGACGGGTTCCGGAGCCCGGCTCGGCGAGTCGCCACGACCTTCGCAAGTCATGCTTCCCCTACGCCGCCCGGAGCTCGGCCACGAAGGTCGTCACCGTCCCCATCAGGTCGGCGGTGGCGCGGGAGAGCGCGTCGGCGGCGCCGCCCATCGTTTGCGAGCGGGACGACATGGAGGTCACGGCCTCGCGGGCGGCCTCGATGTTCTCGACCGCGAAGGCGATGCGCTCCGCCGCGGCCGACATGTCGTCCGCGACGGCGCGGGTCGCGGTACCCTGCCGGGTGACCGCGTCCGAGACCGTCGCGCCGAACGCCGTCATGGCGCCGATGGCGCCCGCGACCTCGCCGATCTCGGCCCCGACCCCGGCGGCTCCGTCCTGGACCGCGCCCACGAGGCGCGACACGTCGGCCGCGGCGCGCGTCGTCTGGTTGGCGAGCCCCTTCACCTCCGCGGCCACAACCGCGAAGCCACGCCCGGCCTCGCCGGCCCGGGCGGCCTCGATGGTGGCGTTCAGGGCGAGAAGGTTCGTCTGCGAGGCGATCTCGGCGATCAGCCGCAGGACCTCGTCGATCTGGCGGGTGTTGCCGGCGAGCGTCGCCATGGCGCCGTGCACCCGCTCGACCGCGATCGTGGATCGGGCCACGAGATCGCGATGCTGCGACGCCCGCTCGTCCACCGCGACGAGCGACTGGGTCAGCCCGGACGTTGCCGCGGCCGTGCGGGCGATGCCGGACCGGGTCTCCTCGGCGGAGGTCACCGCGAGGCCGGCCCGGCGGGTGGTGTCGTCCACCACGCCCCGGACCTCATCCGACAGCCCGGCGCAGGCCCGGGTCGCCTCGGCCACCACGCCGAGGGCTTGGGCAAGGCCGGCGTCAAAGCGCCCGATGGAGGCGTCGATCGCCCGCTGCCTCTCCGCCGCCTCGTCCGCGATGCGCTCGGCCTCGAGATGGAAGATCGTCGCGACATCGAACGACATGAGGTGCGTGATCAGGGCGGCGGTGTCGCCCGGCCGCACCAGGTACTTGCGGGCCTGGACCCGCGCGGCGAGCAGCGTGGTGACGAAGGAATGCGACCGGGCCGAGATCCCGATCCGCCGCAGTTCGGCCGCCAGCCCCCGGGCGCTCGCGAGATAGGCGGCGTCGAACTCGCATCGAAACACGACCTCCAGATGCGCGGCTTCGGCGCGGGCGATCTCGGCCGCCCGATTCCGGAAGGGCTCGGGCGTGACCCCGAAACGGGTCTGCCGGTCGGTCGCGTCCGCGATGGCTTCGGCGAGGTGACGCCGGACCTCGGGCCAGGCCCGCCTGATCCGGGCCGCGCTCGCGTCCGTGAACCTGTAGAGATGAACGCGGTGCAGCAGGAAGGGATCGATCGCCATTGGACTTCGCCCTAAGACACCAGGACCGGCGCACGGGCACGGCGACGCCGATGCCGGCCCGTGATCCGCAAGCCTTCGGGTCTGATCATGGTTCGTGAAGGTTAACGAGCCGCCCTCGCCGCCTTACGAAACGGACGCCTTTTCCTCAGCCGGGAGCGGCGATCCCCACCCGCTTGATCTCCCATTCGAGCGTGACGCCCGAATGCTCCCGGACCCGCCGACGAACCTCCTCGCCGAGCGCCTCGACGTCGTGGCCGGTCGCGGAGCCGTGGTTGACGAGGAAGTTGCAATGCAGCTTAGAAACCCCCGCATCGCCGATCCGGAGCCCGCGGCAGCCCGCGCGGTCGATCAGCTCCCAGGCTTTTTCACCGGGAGCCGTATCCTGCGGGTTCTTGAAGGTCGAGCCGCCGGTGCGGGTGTTCACCGGCTGGGTCGCGGCGCGCGAGTCGGTGATCGCCGTCATCGCGGCGAGGATCGCGGCGGGATCTCCCGGCCGGCCTTCGAACAGGGCCTCGGTGAAGACGAGGTCCTCCGGAGCGGCGCAATGGCGATAGCTGAACCGCATCTCGGCCGCGGGCAGGACATGCAGCCCTCCCCGCCCGTCGAGCCCGCGGGCCTCAACCAACACGTCTGCGGTCTCCCCACCATACGCGCCGCCGTTCATCCGCAGCGCGCCGCCGATCGCGCCCGGGATGCCGCGCAGGAAGGTGAGCCCGTCGATGCCGGCTTCGGCCGCAACGCGAGCGACCTTGACGTCCGGCGCCCCCGTCCCGGCCCGGATCCTGTGATCCTCCTGGACCGTGATCCCGGAGAAGCCTTTGCCGAGCCGGATCACCACGCCTGGCACGCCCCCGTCGCGGACGAGGAGGTTCGACCCGAGGCCGATCACAAGGGTTGGGATGTCGGGCGGGCAGCCTGCGAGGAATAGGGCGAGGTCCTCCTCGTCCGCCGGGCTGAACAGCGCCTCGGCCGGCCCGCCGGTCCGGAACCAGGAGAGCGGGGCCATGGGGGCGTCGGGCTGGAGAGGGCCCCGAAGGGTGGGCATCGAGGCTTGGAGCGCCGCGGCGAGGGGCTCTTGTCCCCCCCCCGAAGAGAAGCGGGTCACGCGTCCACGTATCCCGCCCGACTGGTCGGCTTAGGGACGGGAAGCCCGTCCTCGGCCAGGCCGTTGATATGGAAGCGGATGGCCTCCCGGATCTCGCGCTCGACCTCCGCCACGGTCTCGCCCGTGGCGACGCAGCCTGGCAGATCAGGAACGTAGGCCGAGTAGTTCTGCTCGGCCTTCTCGATCACGACGGCGCATCGCATGATCACGTCCTACCACCTTTGAGAGCAGCCTGCTTGAGGATGTTGGCGAGCGTGCCCGGAGCCAGGCCGTCGGACGGCTTTCCCGCGACGGTCACGCGGCCGGGCTTGTTCGGGTGCTTGTACTGCCGATGGCTGCCGGGCGTGGCAACCAGGAGACATTCCGATCGAGAAGATTTAGGACGTCCCGGACCTTCACGGCGCCGCGAAGGCCTACGCCGCGGCCGCGGCTCCGAGGCCGTCGAGCTCGCCCGGGAGCGCGTACGCCCATTGCGTGATGTTGCCGGCCCCGAGGCACACGACGTAATCGCCGGGCTTCGCCTGGCCGCGCACGAGGCCGGCCAGGTCCTCCGAGCGCTCCATCGCGGTGACGTTGCGGTGCCCGCGCGAGCGGAGGCCCGCCACCAGCCCGTCCCGGTCCGCTCCGGGAATGGGCAGCTCGCCGGCCGCATAGACGGGCGCCACGATCACCGCGTCGGCGTCGTTGAAGCAGGTGCAGAACTCGTCGAAGAGGGACGAGAGGCGAGAATAGCGGTGCGGCTGCACCACCGCGATGACCTGGCCGTCGGTCGAGGCGCGCGCGGCGGTCAGCACCGCTTTGATCTCGACCGGGTGGTGCCCGTAATCGTCGAAGATGGTGACGCCGTTCCACTCGCCCGTTCTTGTGAAGCGGCGCTTCACCCCGCCGAAGGCCGAGATCCCCTTGCGGATGTCGTCCGGCGAGACGCCGAGTTCGTGCGCCACCGCGATGGCGGCGGTCGCGTTCAGGGCATTGTGCTTGCCGGGCATCGGCATCTCGAGCCCGTCGAGCTCGAGCCGGTAGCCCGGCCGGCGGTCACGAACCAGGACCCGGAAGCGGCTCTTGCCGCCCCTCGAATCGACGTCGATGAGGCGCACGTCCGCCTGCGGGTTCTCGCCGTAGGTGATGACGCGGCGGTCCTCGATGCGGCCAACCAGGTCCTGCACGACCGGGTGATCGATGCACATCACCGCGAACCCGTAGAAAGGGATGTTCTCCACGAAGGACCGGAAGGCGTCCTTGATGGCGTCGAAAGAGCCGAAATGGTCGAGGTGCTCCGGATCGATGTTCGTCACGATGGCGACATCAGCAGGCAGCTTTAGGAAGGTGCCGTCGGACTCGTCCGCCTCAACCACCATCCAGTCGCCCGCGCCCATGCGGGCGTTCGTCCCGTAGGCGTTGATGATGCCGCCGTTGATGACCGTTGGGTCGAGACCCCCGGCGTCGAGCAGGGTGGCGACGAGCGAGGTAGTCGTGGTCTTGCCGTGCGTGCCCGCAATCGCGACGCAGCTCTTGAAGCGCATCAGCTCGGCCAACATCTCGGCCCGGCGCACGACCGGGACGCGACGCTCGCGGGCCACCTGGAGCTCGGGGTTGGTGCGCTTGATCGCGGTCGACACCACCACGACGGCGGCGCCGTCGACGTTTTTCGCCTCGTGACCGATGAAGGTCTTGACGCCCTTCTCGGCCAGGCGGCGAACGTTGTAATTGTCGTTCGCGTCTGAGCCCTGCACCGTATAGCCGAGATTGTGCATCACCTCGGCGATGCCGGACATGCCGATGCCGCCGAGCCCGATGAAGTGGATGGGCCCGAGCTTCGGGGGAAGTTTCATCGAACGTGTCCTGAGCGAGCCACGGGGATCCTTCTCCACGCTTGCGGTGAGAAGGTACAGGCGCCGGCCCCGCTTATATCCCGCTCCCGGCCGCGTGGAAGCCGGGGACCTGGATCTTCGCGAGGCTCATCACGATGGCGGCGAGGCGCTGGGCTGCGTCGGTCACGCCGGCGCTCTTCGCGGCTGCGGCCGCCGCGGTCAAGCCGGCCGGATCGGAGAGGCGGGCCGAGACCTCTTCCGCCAGGCGCGCGACGGTGAACTCGCCCTGCGGGATCACGGTCGCGGCCCCGATGGCGGCGAGCGAGCGCGCATTCGCGGCCTGGTCCTGGTCGAGGGCGCCGGGAAGCGGCACGAGGATCGCCGGCCGGCCGATGGCGGCGAGCTCCGCGACCGTGGAGGCCCCCGACCGGGCGATCACGAGATGCGCGTCCGCGACCCTGGCGGGCAGGTCGCCGAAGAACGGCTCGACGACCGCCGCTATGCCGGCCGCCGCGTAGGCGCCGCGCACGGCGGCCAGGTCCTCCGGCCGCGCCTGTTGGACGACCCGCAGACGCGCCCGCGCGGCCGGCTCCAGGCTCGCGAGCGCGGCCGGCACGACCTCGCTCATGACGCGCGCCCCCTGGCTGCCGCCGAACACGGCGAGCCGGAACTCTCCCCCGGGCTCCGCCGCCCGGTAGGGGCCGCCAGCGGCCTCGACCACGGCGGGCCGGATCGGGTTGCCGGTGTGGTAGACCTTGCCGGCCATCGCGTCCGGCAGGCCCGCCACCTCCCGGAAGCCGGTCGCGATCGCGCTCACCCGGCCGAGGAGGAAGCGGTTGGCCCGGCCGACGACGCCGTTCTGCTCGTGGATGAGGGTCGGGATGGTCAGCATGGCGGCCGCGAAGACGGGCGGCACCGTCGGGTACCCGCCGAACCCGACCACGCAGCAGGGCCGGAGATTGCGCAAAGCTTGGAGCGAGCGCAGGACGCCGCGCCCGAGCCGAAGGGCCGCGACGCCCTGCTGGAAAAGCGAGCGGCCGGACGGCGTCGCGGATGGGATCTGGATCACCCGCTCGGCCGGAAAGGTCTTGGCGATCTCGCCCACCCGGCCGTCCGTCGCCAGGATTACCCGCACCCCGAGCGCCTTGAGCGCGACTGCGAGGGCCTCGGCCGGAAACAGGTGACCGCCCGTACCCCCGGCCGCGATCACGACGAGTGGGATCGGGGCGACCGTCATGCGCCCCCCTGGGCGGCGACCGGGGCCATTCGGTCGAGCATCTCGGCCCGGGGCCGGCGTCGCGTCAGGGCGATCAGGAAGCCCATGCCGAGCGCGAGGGAGAGGAGCGACGACCCGCCATAGGACACGAAGGGCAGCGTCATGCCCTTTGCGGGCATGAGGTGCACGTTGACCATCATGTTGATACAAGCCTGGAGGCCGAACATCAGCACGAGCCCGGTAATGGCAAGACGGCAGAACGCATCTTCGCTCCGCCGTGCAAGCGTGAGGCCGCGCAGCACGATGAAGGCGAAGAGGCTGAGCAGCGCCAGGCAGACCGCGACCCCGAACTCCTCGCCGGTGACGGAGAAGATGAAGTCCGTATGGGCGTCCGGCAGGATGCGCTTGATCGTGCCCTCGCCCGGGCCAAGCCCCAGCCAGCCGCCCTTGGTGAAGCTCTCGAGCGCAGTCGCGACTTGGAAGGAGTCGCCAGAATCCTTGTTCAGGAAGCGCTCGAACCGGTCGCGCACATGCGGCAGGAGCTTGTAGGCGAGCCCGACGCCGATGACCCCGAAGCCGCCGAGACCGACCATCCAGAGCCAGTGCAGACCGGCCACGAAGAAGAGGCCGCACCAGGTGATCGCGATCAGCATCGTCTGGCCGAAATCCGGCTGCAGCAGCAGCGGCACGAGGGTGGCGGGCAAGATCGCGATGGCCAGGAACGTCCCCGGGACGTCCCGACGCCGCGCGCCTTCGGAGAATGCCCAGGCGGCCAGGACGACGAAGGCCGGCTTGACGAATTCGGAGGGCTGAATGCCGAAAGGGCCGAACTGGATCCAGCGATGCGCCCCCTTGATCTCCGGCCCGAAATGCAGGGCCAGGATGCAGAGCCCGATCCCGATCCCGTACACCGCGAGCGCAAGACGCCGCACATGGCGCAGCGACAGGAACGACACCGCGACCAGGATGAGGATCGTGGGCGCGAGGTAGAGCGCCTGCCGGTTCACGAAATGGAAGGGCGGCAGCCCGAGCCGCTCCGCGACGGGGGGCCCGCCCGCCATCAGGAAGACGAGGCCCGACACCATCAGGGCCGCGAGCGCGGCCAGGAGGGTGCGGTCGACCGTCCAGAGCCAGTCGCCAAAATAGGTCCGTTCAGCGCGCGAGGACATGGATGGCTCCTAAGTTCGGACGACTTGCAGCGAGGCTGCCGACGCGCTCCCCTTCCCCTTGCGGGGAGGGGTTGGGGGTGGGGGTCGACGGGCTTCCGTGCGGATCCGGATGGACCCCCACCCCGGCCCACCGCTTCGCTTCGGCTCGGCTCGGCCCTCCCGCCGGGCGAAGCCCGGACCGCAAGGGGGAGGGCAAGTGACGGCCACCCCGCTCACGACCGCATCTCCACGCCGGGCAGCGCCCGGACGAGGTCGCGGAAATGGTCGCCGCGGACTTCGAAATTCGGGTACTGGTCGTAGGACGCGCAGGCCGGGGAGAGGAGCACGACCGAATCCTCCTGCGCGGCCGCGAGCGCATCGGCGGCCGCGAGCGCGACCGCCTTGTCCAGCGTGCCGCAATGCAGGTAGGCGACATCGCCCCGCAGGATCGCGGCGAACTCGTCGGCAGCCGCCCCGATCAGGTAGGCCTTGTCGATCCGGGAGAAATAGGGCCGCAGGGGCGCGATGCCGCCCTCCTTCGGCGTGCCGCCCGCGATCCAGAACACGTGGTCGAAGGAGGCGAGCGCCTTCTCGGCCGAATCGGCGTTGGTGGCCTTCGAATCGTTAATAAAGGCGATGTCGCCGAGGCGTCCGACCTCCTCCATCCGATGCTGAAGGCCTGGGAAGGTCGAGAGCGCCGAAAGGACGCCCTCTTCATCCACGCCCAAAGCTTCCGCGACCGCGATCGCGACAGCGGCGTTCTGGGCGTTGTGCGCTCCCCGGAGCGAGCGGATGCCCTTGAGCTCGGCGACCTGGCGGGTGCTCGTCCCGGTCGTCTCGAAGATGCGCGATCCCTGGAAGTGGAGACCGTCCCCGGGCAGCATGCCGCCCGTAATCGCCCGGACGGGCCGGCCGACTGCCGACAGGCGCTCGTAGATCCGGCGGCTCGCGTCGTCGTCGATGCCGATGACGGCGATATCGGCGCGCTCGACGAGCCTCGCCTTGATGGCCGCGTAGCTCTCCATCGCGCCGTGCCGATCCAGGTGATCCGGCGAGATGTTGAGGAGCACGCCCACGGAAGGCCCGTTCCTCCCCTCGCCACGACCTGCCTCATGCTGAGAAACGCCGGAGGCTTGTCTCGAAGCACGCACCGCCGTTGAGCGTGCTTCGAGACGGACCGCTCCGCGGTCCTCCTCAGCATGACGTCCTTGGAGAGCAGGTGCAGCGTTGAAGCTGGGCGTGAGGTCGATCTGGAAGGACGACATCTCGATCACGTGCACCCTGTCGCCCGAGGGGGGCGCGAGCGAGAGGATGGCGGTCCCGATATTGCCGCCCATCTGCACGTCGCGCCCGGCCTGGCCCAGGACATGGGCCACGAGCGCCGTCGTGGTCGATTTGCCGTTCGTCCCCGTGATGGCGACGAAGGGGGATCCGGGCGCGATCTTGGCCCGCTCGCGGCAGAACAGCTCGATGTCGCCGATGATCTCGACGCCCGCCGCCTCGGCGAGCCGTACGGTCCAATGCGGCTCGGGATGGGTCAGCGGCACGCCGGGCGCGAGGACCAGCGCGGCGAAACCGGGCCAGTCGGCATCGCGGAGGTCGCCGGTTGCGATCCCCTGCGCGCCGGCCTTGTCGAGGCTGGCCGGGCTGTCGTCGGAGGCAAGGACGTCCGCCCCGCCTGCCTGAAGGGCGAGCGCGGTGGCGAGGCCGGAGCCGCCGAGCCCAAACAGCGCGACGCGACGGCCCGCGAAGGTGGTGGCGGGGGTCATTCCTCGGACGCACCCACGTTTGTCATGAGCGCCCCCCCATCACCTGAGCTTCAGGGTCGAGAGGCCGACCAGGGCCAGCAAGGCTGCGATGATCCAGAAGCGGATCACCACTTGCGGCTCCGTCCAGCCCTTCTGCTCGAAATGGTGGTGGATCGGCGCCATGCGGAAGACGCGCTTGCCGGTGAGCTTGAAGGACGCGACCTGGACGATGACGGACAAGGCTTCCGCCACGAACAGGCCGCCCACGATCGCGAGCACGATCTCGTGCTTGGTCGCGACCGCGACCGTGCCGAGGAGGCCTCCGAGCGCCAGAGAACCGGTATCGCCCATGAAGACCTGCGCGGGCGGGGCGTTGAACCAAAGAAAGCCCAGGCCCGAGCCCAGCAACGCTCCGCATAGCACCGCGAGTTCGCCGGTGCCCGGCACGAAGCGGATCTGGAGGTAGTTCGCGAAGATGGCGTTGCCCGCGAGATAGGCCACGAAGCCGAAGGTCGCGCCCGCGATCATGACCGGTACGATGGCGAGCCCGTCGAGCCCATCCGTGAGGTTCACGGAATTGCCGGCGCCGACGATCACGAGCGCCCCGAACGCGACGTAGAACCAGCCGAAATCGACCAGCAGGTCCTTGGCGAAGGGCACGGACAGCTTGTTCGACAGGCCGGGCGTGGCGATGAAGGCGATCATCACGCAGGCCGCGACCCCGATCAGGATCTCGAGCACAAGCCGGCTCCTGCCGGAAAAGCCCCTGTGGGACTGCTTCGTCACCTTCAGGAAGTCGTCGTAGAAGCCAATGCTGCCGAAGCCGAGCGTCACGAAGACGACGACCCAGACGTAGAGGTTGCGTGGGTCGGCCCACAGGACAGTCGCCACAATCACGCCCGCGAGGATCATCAGGCCGCCCATCGTGGGCGTGCCACGCTTAGTGAGGAGATGGGATTGCGGCCCGTCCTCGCGGATCGGCTGGCCTCTGCCCTGCCGGATTCGGAGCGACGAGATCGCGGCCGGGCCGAGCCAGAACACGAACAGGAGCGCGGTCGCGACGGCGCCCGCCGTCCGAAACGTGATGTAGCGGAACACGTTCAGCGGCGACAGGTAGCCGCTGAGATCGGCCAGGAAGATCAGCATAGGGGCGGCTCAGCTCCGGGCGGATGCGGCGCCGCCGCTTGCGGCCGGCGCGTCGCCCGCGGCGACCGCAACGCCCGCGGCGGGCGCCTCGCCGAAGCGGGACCGGATGGCGGCCGCCACCTTCGAGACGAGCGTCGATTTCGAGCCCTTGACCATGACGACGTCGCCGGCCCGGATAGTGTCGAGGACGGCCGCTTCGAGCTCGGAGGCATGCGCCGCGTAGGTGCCTCGCTGCGTCGGCGGCAGCGCGTCCCAAAGGCCGCGCATCAGGGGTCCTGCCGCGAAGACGAGATCGGCGCCCGAGGCCGCGACCGACTCGGCGAGGCCTCCATGGGCCGCGGGTCCCGTCCCGCCGAGTTCGGCCATATCGGCCAGGATCGCGATCCTGCGACCTCCGGCCGGGAGTTCGACGAGTGCCAGCGTGTTCAGGGCAGCCCGCATCGAGGCCGGGTTGGCGTTGAAGCTCTCGTCGATGAGGAGGAACTCGCCGGACGGGGCCCGAAGCCGCGCCCGCGCGCCCCGCCCGGCCGGCGGGGTGAGCCCGGCGCAGGCGGCCGCCGCCTCGCCGATATCGAGCCCGAGCACCGCCGCGCAACCGAGGACCGCGAGCGAGTTAAGCGCGACGTGCCGGCCCGCCATGCCGATCCGGTAAGTCACCCGCCGGCCGAGCACGTCGGCTTCGACCATCGAGGCGTCGGGGCCGGCCGCGATCCTGACGGCGCGAACGTCTGCCGCGTGGTGTTCGCCGAAGGTCACGACGCGGCCGGCCTCCGAGGCCTGGGCATGGGCGACGAGCCGGTCGCAATGGGGGCTGTCTCGGGTCACGATCGCGACCCCGCCCGGCTCGAGCCCGCCGAAGATCTCGCCCTTGGCGTCCGCGATGGCCGCGACCGAGCGGAAATGCGCGATGTGGACCGGCTCGACGGTCGTCACGACGGCGATGTGCGGCCGGACCATGCCGGTCAGCGGCACGATCTCGCCCGGATGGTTCATGCCGATCTCGAAGATGCCGAACTCGGCGTCGGCCGGCATGCGGGCGAGGGTCAGCGGCACGCCCCAATGGTTGTTGTAGGAGGCGTCGGCCGCATGCGTGCGGC
>JAABUN010000348.1_pt1 | contig 120558 bp, 124 predicted proteins | sample 5559311 | NCBI WGS metagenome assembly JAABUN01 (sample SAMN10711877, study PRJNA513370) | rock metagenome | isolation source: Antarctica rocks | place: Antarctica: Victoria Land, Siegfried Peak sud | reverse complement strand
GCCCGCACCAAGCACCGGGTCGAGGCACCCGAGGCTCGACGGCCTGGCCCCCGCCGGCCCGACCCGGCGATCGGTGCCCGTGTCGACGCGTGTCGCCCGCGCCAAGCACCGGGTCGAGGCACCCGAGGCTCGACGGCCTGGCCCCCGCCAGCCCGGCCCGGCGATCGAGTGCCCCTGTTGCCAGGTTGTCCCGGACACCAGGGGTCCAGCGACCCCGGCTACTCCGGCAGCGCGTGCGGGCGGCGCAGGGCGATCAGGGCGAAGGTGAGCGCTGCCGCTGCTGGCAAGCCCAGCAGCGCCGCCCTGGACCGCAGCTCCAGCGGCAGGTCGACCGGCGCCGTGCGGGCGGGGTCGTCGGCCGCGGCGAGCAGGGCGTCTCGGTCCTCCACGAGAACGCCCACCTTCCAGGCGACGTAGGACGCGAGCCCGGCGCCGAGCACGAGCCCGAGCAGCGCGCCGAGCGGTCGCAGCCGGCCGAGCCGCCAGACGACCAGCGCAGCCAGGACGCCGGTTGCCACACCGAGCAGGAACAGCAGCCCGTCCGCGGCGATGAAGTCCTTGGTCTCGAGGTCGGCGTAGGACAGCCCGGCGCTGGACCGGACGAGGTCGGGGCGCGGGGCCACCGCCGACCAGAGCAGCCCGAGCGGCGCGCCGCACAGGCCGAGCACGGCGGCGGTCACCAGGCCGGTGCGCAGCTCGTCGCGCAGGGGCGCCGCAGCGGGGACCCCGCCGGCGAGCTGCGCGCTGCCCCCGGCCGCAGGGACAGGCGTCACCTCGGCTACCGGGACGGGCGTCGCACCGGGCACCGGGACGGGCGTCGCACCGGGCACCGGGACGGGCGTCGCACCGGGCACCGGGACGGGCGTCGCACCGGGCATCGGGCCGTCCTGCCCGCCCGGCGGGCCCGCTCTCAGGTCCAGGCCTCGGCCGTGCGCCACACCAGCACGTCGAGGATGCGCAGCCGGGTGAGCTGCGCGCCCGCGCCGGCGGCGACCCGCTCGAGCGCGGCGAACGTCCCGGCCTCCTGCTGCAGGTCGGCGCGCATCTGCTGCAGCAGGAGCGTCATCGACTCCTGCCAGGACCGGTGGGACGACCGCTCGACGGCCCCGGGCGCGGTGTAGCTCTCGAAGATCCGCGAGTCGTAGAGCGGCACGAGGTCGGGACGCTTGCGGTGCAGCACCTTCGACAGGATCGTGCCGCGCACGCCCCGGCCGGCGTAGGGGGCGTCGTCGAGCACCGAGAACAGCGCCGCGACCTGGCCGATGACCGCGTCGTCGGCGTCCTGGAGCGCCACCGGCGGCAGGTCCGCCACGCCGGCGATCCGCGGCATGAGCTCGCGCAGCAGCAGGAAGCGGTCGCGGTCGACGGCGGTGCCGATGAGCACCGGGGCGAGCAGGTCGCCGTCGACGAGCACGGCGCTGCCGTTGGTGACCAGCCGGTCGTAGGCCGGGAACGACCAGCTGTTGCGGGTGTCGAGGTGGTCGAGCAGCACCTGGTCGGGCTGCTCGACCTCGAGCGTCCCGTTGCACAGGTGCAGCGTCGGCACCGCCGACGCGGCCGGGCCGGTCATCAGCCGCTCACCGGCAGGCAGCCGACGCCCAGCAGGGCCTTGAGGTCCGCGAACAGGGCGCCGCCCGCGCTCACCCGCAGGCGGTCGTCGAGCCGGACGACGGTCGTGCGGCCACCGTTGACCAGCTGCAGGTGGACCTCGGTGGTGCCGGGGTGGGCCCCCAGCACCTCCTTGAAGCGCTCCACGACCGGCGGCGTGCAGCGGGCTGTCGGGATGGACACCACGACCGGCCCGCGCGGCCCGATGGACAGGTCGGGGACGACGACCTCGCTGGCGATGATCTTGGGGGTGTCCTCGCGCCGGTCGACGCGGCCGCGCACGAGCACGACCGCGTCCTCGACGAGCTGCACCGCCGCGGCCTGGTAGCTGGCGGGGAAGAACATCACCTCGATGGCGCCCTCGAGGTCCTCCAGCGTCACCAGCGCCCAGGGGTCGCCCTTCTTGGTGACCTTGCGGACGACGCTGGACAGGATGCCGCCCACCATCACCGGGGAGCCGTCGTCGCGGTCGGCGACCGCCGAGACCGGGCAGTCGACCGCGCCGGCGATGATGTGCTCGACGCCGAGCAGCGGGTGGTCGGAGACGTAGAGCCCGAGCATCTCGCGCTCGTGGGCGAGCAGCAGCGCCTTGTCCCACTCCCCCACCGGGATGCGCACGTCGAACACGCCGCCGTCGTCGCCGGGCTCGTCGCCCATCCCGCCGAACAGGTCGAACTGGCCCTCCGCCTCCCGCCGCTTGGTGCCCATGCAGACCTCGATGGCCTCGGCGTGGATCGCCTGCAGGCCCTTGCGGGTGTGGCCCAGCGAGTCGAACGCGCCCGCCTTCACCAGCGACTCGACGGTCTTCTTGTTGCAGGCGACCGCCTCGACCTTGCGCAGGAAGTCGGGGAAGTCGAGGTAGCGCCCCTTGGCCTGACGGGTGCGCACGATCGACGCCACGACGTTGGCCCCGACGTTGCGGATCGCCTCGAGGCCGAAGCGGATGTCGGTGCCGCGCGGGGTGAAGTCGCCGTCGGAGTCGTTGACGTCCGGCGGCAGCACCTTGATGCCCATGCGCCGGCACTCGGCCAGGTAGAGCGCGCTCTTGTCCTTGTCGTCGCGCACGCTGGTGAGCAGGGCGGCCATGTACTCGGCCGGGTAGTTGGCCTTGAGGTAGGCCGTCCAGAAGCTGACCAGCCCGTAGCCGGCGGTGTGGGCGCGGTTGAAGGCGTAGTCGGAGAACGGGACCAGGATGTCCCAGAGCGTCTTGATCGCGTCGTCGGAGTAGCCGTTGGCCTTCATCCCGTCGCGGAACGGGACGTACTCCTTGTCGAGGATCTCCTTCTTCTTCTTGCCCATGGCCCGGCGCAGCAGGTCGGCGGCGCCGAGCGTGTAGCCCGCCAGCTGCTGCGCGATCGCCATGACCTGCTCCTGGTACACGATCAGCCCGTAGGTGTCGCCCAGGACGTCCTCGAGCGGCTCGGCCAGCTCGGGGTGGATCGGCACGACCGGCTTGCGGCCGGTCTTGCGGTCGGCGTAGTCGTTGTGGGCGTTGGCGCCCATCGGGCCCGGCCGGTAGAGCGCCAGGACCGCCGAGATCGTCTCGAAGCTGTCCGGCTGCATCGAGCGCAGCAGCGCCCGCATCGGCCCGCCGTCGAGCTGGAAGACGCCCAGCGTGTCGCCCCGGGACAGCAGCTCGTAGGTCGCCGGGTCGGGGGTCATGACGTCGAGCTGCTCGAGCACCACGGTCTCGCCGCGGTTGTCGGCGATGTGCTTGAGGCAGTCGTCGAGGACGGTGAGGTTGCGCAGCCCGAGGAAGTCCATCTTGAGCAGGCCGAGCGTCTCGCAGGCGCCCATGTCGAACTGGGTGATGATCGCGCCGTCCTGCTCGCGGCGCTGGATCGGGATGACGTCCAGCAGCGGCTCGCGGCACAGGATGACGCCGGCGGCGTGCACGCCCCACTGGCGCTTGAGGCCCTCGAGGCCGAGCGCGGTGTCGACGACGGCCTTGGTGTCGGCGTCGCTGTCGTACAGGGCCCGGAACTCGCCGGCCTCGCCGTAGCGCTTGTGGCCCGGGTCGAAGATCCCCTTGAGCGGGATGTCCTTGCCCATCACCGCGGGCGGCATCGCCTTGGTGATCTTGTCGCCGGTGGCGAACGGGTAGCCGAGCACCCGGGCGGAGTCCTTGACGGCCTGCTTGGCCTTGATCGTGCCGTAGGTGATGATCTGCGAGACGCGCTCCTCGCCGTACTTCTCGGTCGCGTAACGGATCATGTCGCCGCGCCGGCGCTCGTCGAAGTCGAGGTCGATGTCGGGCATCGAGATGCGCTCGGGGTTGAGGAAGCGCTCGAACAGCAGCTTGTGCTCGATCGGGTCGAGCTCGGTGATCTTCAGCGCGTACGCCACCAGCGAGCCGGCGGCCGAGCCGCGGCCCGGGCCGACCCGGATGCCGCTGTCCTTGGCGTGGCGGACGAGGTCGGCGGTGACGAGGAAGTAGCCGGGGAAGCCCATCTTGAGGATGACGTCGACCTCGTAGTCGGCCTGCCGGGTGTGGCCCTCCGGCACGCCGGCCGGGAAGCGCCCGCGCAGCCCGGCGTGGACCTGCTCGCGCAGCCAGGTGTCCTCGGTGTAGCCCTCGGGCACCGGGACGCGCGGCATCAGGTCGGCGCCCTCGGTGAACGTCGTCTCGCAGCGCTCCGCGATGAGCAGCGTGTTGTCGCACGCCTCGGGGAACTCCGACCAGAGGGTGCGCATCTCCTGCGCGCTCTTGAGGTAGAAGTCCTGGGCGTCGAACTTGAAGCGGCCCGGGTCGGCCATCGTCTTGCCGGACTGCACGCACAGCAGCACCTCGTGGGCGCGGGCGTCCTCGGGGCTCGTGTAGTGCAGGTCGTTGGTCGCGATGAACGGGATCGCCATGTCCTTGGCGAGCCGGATGAGGTCCTTCTGCGCCCGGCGCTCGATCTCGATGCCGTGGTCCATGAGCTCGCAGTAGAAGTTGTCCGCGCCGAAGATGTCGCGGAACTCCCCCGCCGCGCGCTTGGCCTTCTCGTACTCGCCCATGCGCAGGTAGGTCTGGATCTCGCCGGACGGGCAGCCGGTCGTGCCGATCATGTCGACGGCGTGCTCGGCGAGCAGCTCCTTGTCCATGCGCGGCTTGTAGTAGTAGCCCTCGAGCGAGGCCAGCGAGGACAGCCGGAACAGCGCGTGCATCCCGCGGGTGCTCGTGGAGAGCATCGTCATGTGGGTGTAGGCGCCGCCGCCCGAGATGTCGTCCTCGCCGCCGGCGCCCCAGCGGTGGCGGGTCTTGTCGAAGCGGCTGCCCGGCGCGAGGTAGGCCTCGGTGCCGATGATCGGCTTGATGCCGTGGGCCTTGGCCTTCTTCCAGAAGTCGTAGGCCCCGAACACGTTGCCGTGGTCGGTCATCGCCAGCGCCGGCATCCCGAGCTCGACGGCCTTGGCGAACAGGTCGTCCAGGCGCGCGGCGCCGTCGAGCATCGAGTACTCGGTGTGCACGTGCAGGTGCACGAACGAGTCGGCCGCGCTCGGCAAGGGGACCTCCAGGGGACGGACACGCTCGAGTGGATCAGCGTCGGTCCGAGGGGAAGGCGGGCCGTGCTGTGCTGCGCCCGAGTCTCCCACGCGCCACCGACAGGACCGACCCCGGACACGCCACCGGGCCGGCCCCCGAGGGGACCGGCCCGGTGGCGGGACGACTAGGGCGTGGCCGGGTAGTTCAGGCGCAGCAGCCGCGTCGGGTCCTCGATGGGCGCCTCGAACACCGGGGCCGGGCCGTCCGGGTCGATGATCGTCCCGGTGGTGAGGAACGTCGACATCTGCAGGTTGCCCAGCGTGAACCCGGCCGGGAAGCCGGCCGGGTTGAGCAGGAAGCCGTGCGGGTTGGTCGCCCTCGTGGCGTCCACGAGGTCGTTGCGGTAGGCCGACGTGCGGTCCTGCAGCCCGCCCGCTCGCACCAGGGTGGACGTGGTCGGGTTGGGCACCGTCTGGTCGCCGATCGCGGCCTGCACCAGCACGTTCTTGCGGGCCACCAGCGGGGCGAAGGTCTCCGGGCTGCCGGACCGCTGGATCCAGGTCTGGTCGGCGAAGAATTGCTGGATGGCCAGCGCGCCCGGCGCCGGGTCGGTCACGATCGGCCCGCCGGCGATCGGCATGGACTCGGTGAAGCCGGCCTGCCCGCCGTTGAGCAGCGACGGCTGCGCGAGCGCGAGCGACTGGGCCGCGAGCGGGCGGAACACCGGGGAGAGCCGCACGATCTCGGTCGTGGGGCCGCCGGGGACGTTGAGCCCGACCGTCTGCAGGCGCGGGTCCACGCCGCCGACCATGGTGCCGTAGATCCCGCCGAAGCTCTGGCCGTAGTAGCGGGTCACGTCGCGCTGGACGTCGCGGGCGCCGTCGCCGTCGGCGTCCAGGCCCCGGCCCACGGCGCGCACGAGCGTGCTGATGTCCGCCGCGGTCTGCCGCAGGGCGTCGCGGTTGGAGATGGCCGCGTAGCGCCCCGGCTGCGGCCGGGTGCTCGAGCCCTCCGTGTTGGTGATCGTGCCGTTGCGGTCGAGGTCGACGCCGCGGCCGTACGCCGGCACCTCCTGCGTCCCCTCCACCGTGGTGATCCGCCACGCGCTGTCGCGGCCCGAGCCGTGGCCGACGACGTCGGTGGCGACGGTCGCCAGCCCGCGGGCGGCGTTCTGCGAGGCGGCGAGGAACACGTCGGCCTTGGAGCGCGTGAACCCGTGCCCGAAGACCGCGACCGGCCAGCCGCCCGCGGGCGCCTTCCCCGCCGGGAGGATCATCACGAAGCCGAGGCGCGCCGCGCGCCGGGCCTCCGGGCCCGTGGTCGCCGTCGGGACCTGGGGGATGTAGACGTTGCGGTTGATCCACTGCGGGGCGCGGAACGAGCCGAAGACGTACGAGCCGGCGCCCGTCGCGGACACGTTGGGCACCGCCGCCTCGACCGGCGCGCTCCCGGTCCCGAGGTCCTGGACGTAGGACAGTCTGGTGCCCGCCGCGGGCACGACGGCGTCGACGTCGAGCCGACGCTCGTCGCCCTCGAGGCCGGCGGCCTCGTAGGCCGCGCCGCTGGTCAGCTGGCGGCGCATGTCCAGCAGCCCGTCGGTGGCCGACAGGGTCGTGAACCTGCTGCCCGCCGCCGGGACGCCGCGGCTGGCCTGCACCTCGAGCACGTGCTCGGTGCCGGGCGCGAGCTGGCGCTGCGGGTGGGCGTAGACGGTGTGCGTGGCCGCGTCGTAGACCACCCGGTCGACCCCGGTGGTGAAGCCGCCGGCCGCCCGGCGCACGCGCGTGTTCGCGGCCACGGCGTAGGGGTCCACGGCCTGGTCGAACCGGAGGGCGAGGCGGGGGTCGAGGTCGAAGCCGTCGAGCTGCTCGAGCAGCCGGACCGTGTGGCAGTCGGTGCGGCGCTCGTCGCAGTCCGGCAGGGGCAGGTCGATGCGCCGGCCGGTGAGCTGGGTGGTGTCGGCGACCGTCAGCGCGTCGGTCGGGAAGACCGACACCGCACGGGTGGCCGCGGCGGCCGTCGGGGTGGCCGAGGCCGGGACCGCCGCGAGGGCGGGCAGCGCCAGGGCCGCGACGGCGAGCAGGGCGAGCGGCGCGGTGCGGCGCGAGGGCGCGCCACCCGGGACGGGAGCGGCGTCGGGACGGGCGGTGGTGCTGCGGGCGGTGGTGCGACGGGCGGTGGTGCGACGGGGCACGGGTCCTCCAGAGGGATGGACCGCGTTCCTACCGCACCGTGACCCGCGTCACCACCCGCGGCGTCAGCGGTCGGCCGCGTCCAGCGCCGGCTCGGAGCGCGCGACGGTCTCGACGACGGTGCGCGCGACGTCCTGGGCGGTCAGCCCGATCTCGGCCTTGACCTGGGCGATCGAGCCGTGGTCGAGGAACCGGCGCGGGATGCCGACGTCGCGCGTGGGCACGTCCACCCCGGCGTCGCGCAGCGCCTGCGACACCTGCGAGCCGACGCCGCCGACCCGGCCGCTGTCCTCGACCGTCACGACGAGCCCGTACGACGACGCCAGCGCCACCAGCTCCGGCGCCACGGGCACGACCCACCGCGGGTCGACGACGGTGACGCCGATGCCCTGCGCGGCGCAGCGCTCCGCGACCTCCAGGCCGAGGCGGGCGAGCGCACCCACCGCCACGAGCAGGACGTCGTCGCCGGGCTCGCGGCGCAGCACGTCGACGGGCCCGCGCCGCTCGACCGCGGGGACGTCGTCGCCGACGGCGCCCTTGGGGAAGCGGACGGCGGTCGGGCCGTCGGTCACCGCGACCGCCTCGCGCAGCTCCTCGCGCAGCGTGGCGGCGTCGCGGGGCGCGGCGATGCGCATGCCCGGGACGACGGACAGGATCGACAGGTCCCACATGCCGTTGTGGCTGGCGCCGTCCTCACCGGTCACGCCGGCCCGGTCGAGCACGAAGGTCACCGGCAGGCCGTGCAGCGCCACGTCCATGAGCGCCTGGTCGAAGGCGCGGTTGAGGAAGGTGGCGTAGAGGCAGACGACCGGGTGCAGGCCGGCGAGCGCGAGGCCGGCCGCCGAGGTGACGGCGTGCTGCTCGGCGATGCCGACGTCGAAGGTGCGGTCGGGGTGGGCCTCGGCGAACGCCTGCAGGCCGACCGGCTGGAGCATGGCCGCGGTGATCGCGACGACGTCGGGGCGCTCGCCGCCGATCGCGGTCATCTCCTCGGCGAACACGCCGGTGAAGCCGGCCGCCTTGGTGCCCATCGCCTTGCCGGTGACCGGGTCGATGATGCCGACGCTGTGCAGGCAGTCGGCCTCGTCGTCGACGGCCGGCTGGTAGCCGTAGCCCTTGACCGTCGTGGCGTGGACGATGACCGGCCCGCCGAAATCCTTGGCGCGCCGCAGCGCCGCCTCGAGCGCGGCCGTGTCGTGGCCGTCGATCGGCCCGACGTACTTCAGGCCGAGGTCCTCGAAGAGCACCTGTGGCTGCAGGAAGTCCTTGATGCCGCGCTTGAGGCCGTGCAGCGCGGTGTACAGCGGCGGCCCGACGAGCGGCGTGCGCTCCAGGGTGGTCCGGACGGTGTCCAGGGTCTTCTCGTAGCCCTGGGTCATCCGCAGCGTGGCGAGGTGCTCGGCCAGGCCGCCCACCGTCCGGTCGTACGAGCGGCCGTTGTCGTTGACCACGATGACGATCGGCAGGTGGCCGGCGGCGATGTTGTTGAGCGCCTCCCAGCACATGCCCCCGGTGAGCGCGCCGTCGCCGACGACGGCGACCACGGCCCGGTCCTCGCCGCGGATCCGGTAGCCCTTGGCCAGCCCGTCGGCGTAGGACAGCGCGGTGGAGGCGTGGCTGTTCTCGATGACGTCGTGCTCGGACTCCGCGCGGCTCGGGTAGCCCGACAGACCGCCCTGCTGGCGCAGCGTCGCGAACCCGCCCTGCCGCCCGGTGAGGATCTTGTGGACGTACGCCTGGTGCCCGGTGTCCCACACGATCTTGTCGCGCGGCGAGTCGAAGACCCGGTGCAGCGCCAGCGTGATCTCCACGACGCCGAGGCTCGGCCCGAGGTGACCGCCGGTGCGCGAGACGGCGTCGATCATGAAGTCGCGGACCTGGGCGGCGAGCACCGGCAGCTGCGCTGGCCGGAGCTGCTTGAGGTCGTCCGGTCCCTGGACGGTCTCCAGCAGGGTCAAGGGGCTGTTCTCCATCGCTGGGCTCCTCCGCGGCAGGCTCCGAGGGTACTTCGCACGCGGGTACCCCACCGGACGGCGCGCGCCGGGCAGGTGAGCGGCATCACGCCGGCGCCCGGCCCGTCACAGCCGGGGGACGTGCCGCTCGCCGCGCAGCGCCGCCTCCACCAGGGCGACCTGGCGGCCGGTCGCGACCAGCCGCCGGCCCTCGCGGTCGTACGCCGCCCCCGCGGCGTCGACGACCTCCGGCGGCACGACGTCGCGCAGGTCGCGCCGCAGCGTCCGCAGCCCGGCGCGGGCCGCCTCGACGGCCGACTCGACGTGGCCGGCGGCGAAGCGGGCGAGCACCACCGGGTGGCGGCGCAGCACCTCGTGGGCGCGGTAGTCCGGCGGGCACAGGTCGAACAGCCAGCCCACGGCGCTGCGCTCCCAGTCGGGGGCGTGCGGGGGCAGCACCTCCGCCGGCCAGCCCGGCGGCACCCGGTCGTCGCGCGCGGTCGTCACGTCCCCATGGTGACCGAGACGGGCTCAGACGCCCACCGGGGCCAGCGCCCGCTCCGCCGCCGGCCGGGCCGCCTCCGCCCACCCGTCCACCAGCGAGAGCCGGGTGCGGCGCTCGAGCAGGTCGCCGGGCGTCAGCGCGCCCTCGGCCAGCACGCCCCACACGAGCTCGACGCCGAGGACGGGCACGCCGGGGGCGACCGGCTCGAGCAGGCGCGGGTCCTCGCGGGCCAGCTCGGCGACCTCGCCCGCCTCGCTGCCGTAGCGCCGCACCAGCCGCGGCGGCAGCCCCTGCGGCACGGGCCCGGCGGCGCCGAGCAGCGGCAGCGCGGTCGTGCGGCAGGGCGCACCGGTCAGCCGGTCGACGACGTCCTGGGCCATCCGCCGGTAGGTCGTCAGCTTGCCGCCGACGACCGTGAGCGAGCCGTCGTCGCCGTCGACCACGGCGTGCCGGCGGGACAGGTCGGCGGTGCGCCCGCAGGCCCCGGCCAGCAGCGGCCGGACGCCGGCGAAGCTGCCGACGACGTCGGAGCGCGACAGCGGCACCTCCAGCGCGCCGGACAGCACGTCGAGCAGGTGCGCGATCTCCGGCTCCTCGGCCTGCGGCACCTCCGGCAGCGGGCCCGGCAGCGGGTCGTCGGTGAGCCCGACGTGGACCAGGCCGTCCGGGTGGGGCAGGGCGAGGACGTAGCGGTTGGTCCCGCCGGGCACCGGCACGGTCAGGGCGCCCGCGGGGTGGCCGAGCACGGCGGCCGGGAGCACGAGGTGCACGCCCTTGCTGGGGCGCAGCGCGACGTCGGGCGAGAGGGTGTCGGCCCAGGCCCCCGTGGCGTTGACCACCCGGCGGGCGCGGACCTGCAGGGACGACCCGGTGAGCTCGTCGCGCAGCAGCCCGTCGGCGGACAGGGCGCGGACGCGGGTCAGCACTCGGGCGCCGTGCGCGGCGGCGGTGCGGGCGAGCGCGACGACCAGGCGCGCGTCGTCCTCGAGCTGGCCGTCCCAGCCCAGCAGCCCGCCCCGCAGCCCGGCGCGCCGCACGGCGGGCAGCAGCCGGACGGTCTCGACGGCGCTGAGCCGCCGCGGGCCCGGGAGCACGCCGCGCGGGGTGCCGGCCGCCCGGCGCAGGCCGTCGCCCGCCCGGTGCCCGGCCGCCACCAGCAGCTCCTCGCCCCGGCGCGTCGAGGCGCCGAGGGGGACGACCATCGGCAGCGGGCGCACCAGGTGGGGGGCGGTGCGCCGCAGCAGGACGTCGCGCTCGCGCGCGGACTCGAGGGCCAGCGCTACGTCGCCGCTGGCCAGGTAGCGCAGGCCGCCGTGCACGAGCTTGCTCGACCAGCGGCTCGTGCCGTGGGCGAGGTCGTCCTTCTCCACGAGCGCCACCGACAGCCCGCGGGACGCGGCGTCGAGCGCCACGCCGCAGCCGGTCACGCCGCCGCCGATGACGAGCACGTCGACGGTCCCGGTCGCCAGGGCCTCGAGCTCGCGGGCGCGCCGGGCGCGCGTCAGACGGGTCATGGCGCGAGGTAGCCGTCGAACAGCCGCCGGAGCTCGGCGGCGGTGGCCCCGGGGGGCGTCTCGCGCTCCACGACGCGGGCGGAGAAGACGAAGGACTGGGCCGTCAGCATCAGGCAGGTCGCCGCCAGCTGCGGGTCGACCGGCCGGACGGAGCCCTCCTCGACGCCCTGGGCCACCATCCCGGCGACCACCTGCACGGCGGCGCGCTGGGTGGAGCCGAAGCGGTCGACGACCAGCGGCAGGAGCAGCTCGGGGTCGACGTCGAGCACCCGGCGGTACAGCGGGTGGTGGACGATCCGCTCGACGACCAGGGCCCCGGCCTCGACCAGCCGACCGCGGGCCGTGCCCAGCGCCGCGGTGTCCGCCCAGGCGGAGTCCAGCAGGGCGACGAGCTCGGCCGTCAGCAGGGCCGAGACGATGCCGGTGAGGTCGTCGAACTGCCGGTACACCGTCATCCGGCTCACCCCGGCCCGCCGCGCGACGTCGGCGAGGGTGGTGCGGCGCAGGCCCACGTCCATCACGCACGCGTGGGCGGCCCGCAGCAGGGGGTCGGTCACCACCGGCGGCGGCTCGGCGACGGTGTGACGTTGCGACGGCATGTGTCACAGTGTGCGCATGGTCACGTCGACAGGGCAAGGGGCCGGACCACGGGCGCACGCCGGCTGGGGCAACCCGGCCCGCCGCACCGGGCTGCCGCCGCAGGCCCGGGCCTGGCTGGAGCGCGAGGTCGGGCTCGGCACCCCCAGCACGCCCGTCCCGCTCGAGGCCGTCCGGCTGCCGGCCCCGGCCCTGCCGCCCGCCGTGCGCGCCGAGCTCGTCGCCCTGCTCGGGCCGGACGGCGTCGCCGACGACCACGCCGCACGGGTGCACCACGCCGCCGGCCGCAGCTACCTCGACCTGCTCCGCCTGCGGGCCGGCGCGCCGGACGCCGCGCCCGACGCCGTCCTGCTGCCCGCCGACGCCGCGCAGGTCGCCGCCGTGCTCGCGGTGTGCAGCCGGGCGGGCGTGGCCGTCGTCCCCTGGGGCGGCGGGACCTCGGTCGTCGGCGGCGTCCGGCCCTCGCGGGGCGCCTGCGCGGCGGTGGTGACGCTCGACCTGCGGCGGCTCGACCGGCTGCTCCGGGTCGACCCCACGTCGCGGACCGCGGTGTTCCAGGCCGGCGTCCGGGCCCCGGACGCCGACGCCCTGCTCGCCGAGCACGGCCTGGCGCTCGGGCACCTCCCGCAGTCCTACGAGCAGGTGACCCTCGGCGGCTGCGCGGCCACCCGGTCGGCCGGCCAGGCCAGCACCGGCCACGGGCGCTTCGACGAGATGGTGGTCGGCCTGGTGCTGCAGACGCCCGCCGGAGAGCTGCGCCTCGGCCGGGGCGCCCCCTCCGCGGCCGGACCGTCCCTGCTCGGGCTGGCCGTCGGCAGCGAGGGGGCGTACGGCGTGATCACCGAGGTGACCGTGCGGGTGCGGCCGCGGCCGGAGGTCGAGCGCTACGAGGGCCTGTCGCTGCGCACGTGGCCGCAGGGGCTGGCCGCCCTGCGCGCGCTCGAGCAGGAGGGGGTCGCGCCCGACGTCGTCCGGCTGTCCGACCCCGACGAGACCCGGGTGCAGATGGCGCTCGCCGGCACCGGCGGGCTCAAGGGCCGGGCCGCCCGGGCGGTGCTCGCCGCGCGCGGGCACGGGGCCGGCTGCCTCGCGGTGGTCGGCTGGTCGGGCAGCGCCGCCTCGGTGGCGGCGCGCCGGCGGGCCGCCCTGCAGGTCCTGCGCGGCGAGGGCGCGGTGCGGCTGGGCGCGGGGGTGGGCCGGGCCTGGGCGCGCGGCCGGTTCGCGGCGCCGTACCTGCGCGACGACCTGCTCGACGCCGGCGTGCTCGTCGAGACGCTCGAGACCGCCGCGCCCTGGTCACGGCTGGACGAGGTGCGCGAGGCCGTGCGCGGCGCGCTCGCGGACGCCCTGCGGGCCACCCCGCCGACCGTGATGTGCCACGTCAGCCACCTCTACCCGCACGCCGCGTCCCTGTACGTCACGGTCCTGGCCCGGCAGGGCGGCGAGCCGGTCGAGCAGTGGCAGCGCGCCAAGGCCGCCGCCTCCGCCGCGATCGTCGCGAGCGGTGCCACGATCACCCACCACCACGCCGTGGGGCAGGACCACCGCGACAGCCTGCCCGCCGAGGTCGGGACCCTGGGGGTCGAGGTCCTCGCCGCCGTCAAGGCGGTGCTGGACCCCGCCGGGGTCCTCAACCCCGGCACGCTCCTGCCCCCGCCGACCTGACAGACCAGGAGACGCCCGTGCCCCGCCGCCTGGTGCTGGTCGTCAACCCGGAAGCCGGCGGGGGCCGCGCGCGGCGGCTGCTGCCCGCCGTCGAGGCCGGGCTGCGGGCCGCCGGCCACGACCTGCTCGTGCGGCCGACCCGGTCGCTGGAGCACGCCGACGAGCTCGCCGCGGGCGGCGTGGCCGACGACCGCGTCGTGGTGGCGATGGGCGGCGACGGCCTGGTCGGTCGGCTGGCCGGCACCGTGGCCGACGCCGGCGGGCTGCTCGGCGTCCTGCCCGGGGGCCGCGGCAACGACTTCGCCCGCTCCGTCGGCCTGGACCGCGACCCGCGGCGCGCGCTGGCCGTCCTCGAGCACGGCCGGGAGCGGCGGGTGGACCTCGGCGAGGTCTCGTCCGCCGCCGGCACGGCCGCGTTCCTCGGGATCGCCTCGGTCGGCTTCGACAGCGAGGTGCAGGAGCGGGCCCTGATCTCGCGGCTGCCCCTCGGGCAGCTGGTCTACCTGCAGGCCGCGCTCACGACGGTCTCCGGCTGGCGGCCCGCCCGCTTCACCGCCCGGGTCGACGGGGTGCCGCTGGCGCTCACCGGCTGGACCTTCGCGGTGTCCAACTCCGGCACGTACGGCGGGGGCATGCGCCTCGCGCCCGCCGCCTCCGTGCAGGACGGCCTGCTCGACGTCGTGACGGTCGGTCCCGTCTCGCGCGCCCGGTTCCTGCGGGCGCTGCCGGAGCTGTTCCTCGGCACCCACGTGCGCCGCCCGGGGATCGCGGTGCAGCCCGCGGTGCGGGTGGAGCTCGACGCGGACCGGCCGTTCCGGGTGTTCGCCGACGGGGACCCGGTGGCGGTCCTGCCCTGCACGGTCACGGTGCGGGCGGGCGCCCTGCGCGTCCTGCTGCCGGCCCGCCCGTGAGGAGCCGCTGCATGAGCACCTCGTCGCGGGTGTCGTCCGGGGCGAGCCGCAGCGCCCCGCGGTGGACGCCGGCGACCTGCCAGCCGCGCCGCTCGTAGAAGGCCTCCAGGCCCAGCCCGCCGCGCAGCACCAGCCACAGGTGCTCCAGGCCCAGCTCGTCGCGCGCGACGGCCTCCAGGCGTGCGAGCAGCGCTCGCCCAACACCCTGCCCGCGGCGCTCCGGCCGGCTCTGCAGGCGCTCGACCGTGCCCCAGTGCGCCGTCAGCGGGCCGCTGCCGCGGGCCAGGTGCACCCAGCCGGCCACGCCGCCCGCGTCCGCAGCGACCACCAGGCGGCTGCCGCTCGGCGCGAGGCCGGCCAGCAGCGCGTCGAGCGCGGGCGCGACCTGCTCGGGCGTGACCGGCGGGAAGGGGAAGCCCACCGCCCCGCCCGCGTCGGTCACGTCGACCCAGCAGCGCAGCAGCCCCTCCCGGGTGGCGCCGTCGACCGCCCGGGCGTCGTCCACGACGCCCAGGAGGGGCTCGCTCACCGGCTCAGCCTCGCAGGCGGCGGTACGGTCGCGCTCCCCGGGCGGGCCGGGCCGAGGAGGTGCGCAGATGACGAGCATCAGCGACGAGGCCGTGCAGCGGCTGCTGGCGCAGAAGAACCACGCGGTGTGCTCCACGCTGAACGAGGACGGGTCGATCCACAGCACGGTGGTGTGGGTCGACGTGCAGGACGGCCGGCTGGCGGTCAACAGCGCCGTCGGCCGCAGGTGGCCCACCAACCTGGAGCGCGACCCGCACGTCACGGTCGTCGTGTACGACGAGTCGAACCCCTACGAGTACGTCGAGGTGCGCGGCTCGGCGACCGGTCGGACCGAGGGCGCCGACGCGCACATCGACGGGCTCGCGAAGAAGTACCTCGACGCCGACGCCTACCCCTTCCGCCAGCCCGGCGAGCAGCGGGTCAGCTACCTCGTCGAGCCGAGCCTGGTGCGCCACCAGAAGCAGGGCTGACCGCCGGCCGGCGCCTCAGCCGTCGAGGCGCCGGCCGAGCACCACGACGTCGGCCCGCTCGTAGCCCAGCCGGTCGTAGAAGGCCACGGCGAGCGAATTGTCGTGCCGGACCATGAGCTGCACCTTCGGCGCCCCCGCGGCCCGCAGCCAGTCCTCGGCGGCCGCGACCAGCGCGCGCCCGGTCCCGGCCCGCTGCGCGTCGGCCCGCACCGCCAGGTAGTACAGCCACCCGCGGTGGCCGTCGGTCCCGACCATCGCGGTGCCGAGCAGGTCGCCCTGCTCCGACAGCGCGGCAAGCACCGTCGACGACGGGCCGTCGAGGGCGCGCCGCAGGTCCTCGACCGGGTCGTTCCACGGCCGGGTCAGCCCGGCCTCGTGCCACAGCGCGACGGCCGCTGCCTCCAGGGTGCCCGGCAGGTCGACGACCCTCACGGCCGCACGGCGACCAGGTCGTGCGCCCGGCGCCCGGCCGCCAGCCCCTGCTGCTCGAACCGGGTCGTGGGCCGGCTGGCCGGCCGCTCGCGCGACACCAGGCGCAGCGGCGACGCGGACAGGGCGTCGGCCACCTGCGCGGCGTAGGGCGCCCAGTCGGTCACGACGTGCAGCGTGCCGCCGGGCCGCAGCCGGGAGGCCACCAGCGCGAGGAAGGCGGGCTGCACGAGCCGGCGCTTGGCGTGCCGCGCCTTGGGCCACGGGTCCGGGAACCAGATGCGGACCTCGTCCAGCGACCCGGGCGCGAGCATGTCCCCCAGCAGGACCCGCGCGTCGCCGTCGGCGACCCGCACGTGCGACAGGCCCGCCTCCTCCAGCCGGCGCAGCAGGGTGCCGTGGCCGGGAGTGTGGACGTCGACGGCGAGCAGGTCGCGGGCGAGGTCGGCCGCCGCCGCCGCGGCGGTGGCCTCGCCCATGCCCGCCCCGACCTCGAGCACGACCGGCGCCGTCCGCCCGAACAGCGCCGGCAGGTCCAGCGGGGTGCCGTCGACGTCGACGCCCCAGCGCGCCCACAGCCGGTCGAGGGCGTCCGCCTGCGTCGGGCTCACCCGGCCGCGCCGCAGCCGGAAGGTCTGCAGCGGCGCGTGGGCCAGGACCCGCTGCGGCACCGGGACCCGCCGGGTGCGGTCCGCGCTCGTCATCGCGGCGGCTCGAAGACGGCCAGCAGCTCCACGTGCTCGGTCATGGGGTAGAGGTCGAACGCCCGCAGCGACGGCATCGTCCACCCCGCGTCCAGCAGCACCCGGGCGTCGCGGGCGAACGACGCCGCCTCGCACGACACGTACGCCAGCCGGCGCGGCCGCAGCCGGGCCAGCGCCGCCGTGACGTCCTGCCCGGCGCCGGCGCGCGGCGGGTCGAGCACGACGAGGTCGGGGGTGCCGAGCCGGCCGACCTGGTGCACGTCGACGGAGGCCGTGCGGACGGCGACGTGCTCGAGGTCGTCGGTGTTGCGGGCGGCGTCGGCGCAGGCGCGCGGGTCGGCCTCCACCGCCAGGACGCGCCCGGCCGGCCCGACCGCCTCGCCGAGCAGGGCGGCGAACAGCCCCACCCCGGCGTACAGGTCGACCACGGCGTCGCCCGGCCGCGGGTCCAGCGCCTGCAGGACGGCGGCGGCCAGCGCGGGGGCCGCACCGACGTGCACCTGCCAGAAGCCGCCGGCGGCCACCTCGTAGCGGCGGCCGAGGACGCGGTGCCGCAGGCCGTGCGGGGCCGTCACGGGCAGGCCGTCGACGACGACGCCGGCGTCGACCTCCGGCACCCGCGGCCGTCCGCGACCGCCGCGCCGGACGCTGACGACCCGCTGGTCGCCCTCGCTGGTGGTGGCGACCTCGACGCCGGCCGCGGCGTACCACCGGGCCTGCTCCGCGCCGACCCGCTCGACGCCGGGGGCCGCGATGAGGCACCGGTCGACGAGCTCGAGGTCGTGCGAGCGGTGCCGGTGCAGGCCGGGGCGGCCGTCGGCGCCCACCGCGAACGACACCCGGGTGCGCCAGCCGAGGCCGTCGGCCGCGCCGGGGACCTCCTCGACGACGACCTCGCGCTCGACCTTCGCGGTGCGCCGCAGCTGCTCGGCGACCAGCGCCGCCTTGAGCTCGCGCTGCCGGGGCAGGGCGACGTGCTGCCAGTCGCAGCCGCCGCAGCGGCCCGGCCGGGCGTACGGGCACGGCGGCTCGACCCGGTCGGGCGAGGCCTCGAGCACCTCGACGGCGTCGGCCCGCAGGTACTTCGTCACCGCCTGGGTGACCCGCACCCGCACCCGCTCCCCCGGCAGGGTGTGCCGCACGAACACGACCCGCCCGTCGGGCGCCCGGCCGACGCAGGCCCCGCCGGCCGCGGCGGCCCCGACCTCCAGCTCGAGCTCGTCGCCGACCTGGGCGCTCAACGGCGCTCCCGCTCGCGGGCGAGGTCGGCGCGGGCGTTGGCCCGCGCCTCGTCGACCGACAGGTCGGTCTCGGCGTCGCGCTTGCGCTCGGACGACTGCAGCTGGTACGGCACGCTGGTCACCATCACGCCCGGCTGGAACAGCAGCCGGGTCTTCAGGCGCAGCGCGCTCTGGTTGTGCAGCAGCTGCTCCCACCAGTGGCCGACGACGTACTCCGGGATGTAGACCGAGACCACGTCGCGGGGGCTCTTGAGCCGGTAGTCGCGCACGTGCTCGAGGATCGGCCGGGTGACCTCGCGGAAGGGCGACGCGAGGATGGTCAGCGGCACGTCGACCCCGCGCGCGTCCCACTGCCGCTGCAGCTCGTCGGCGTCCGCCGGGTCGACCGCGACGGTGAGCGCGGTGAGGTCGTGCGGTCGCGTCGCCTTCGCGTAGGCCAGCGCCCGCAGCGTCGGGGCGTGCAGCTTGGACACCAGCACGATGGCGTGGTTGCGGCTGGGCAGCGGCACCGGCTGGTCGTCCGGCTCGAGCTCCTGGGAGACCAGCTCGTAGTGCCGGTAGATGCCGCGCATGATCGCGTACAGCACCGGCATGGCGATGAGGACGAGGTAGGCGCCGTGCGTGAACTTCGTGATCGTCACGATCACCAGGACGACGCCGGTGAGGCTGGCGCCGAGGGCGTTGATGGCCCGGCTGCGCAGCACCCTGCGCCGCTCGTCCGGCCCCGGCCCCGTCGCCAGGACGGCGTTCCAGTGCTTGACCATCCCGGCCTGGCCGAAGGTGAAGGAGGTGAAGACGCCGATGATGTAGAGCTGGATCAGCCGGGTGACGTTGGCCTCGAAGGCCACGATCAGCAGCCCGGCGAACACGGCCAGCAGGACGATGCCGTTGGAGTAGACGAGCCGGTCGCCGCGGGTGTGCAGCTGCCGCGGCAGGTAGCGGTCCTGCGCGAGGATGGAGCCCAGCAGCGGGAAGCCGTTGTAGGCGGTGTTGGCCGCCAGGATGAGGATGCCCGCGGCCATCACCTGCACGTAGAAGAACGGCAGGCTGCCGTCGCCGAACACCGCAGACGCCACCTGGGCGATGACGCTGCGCTGGACCTCGCCCTCGGGGAACCCGACGAACTGCTGGACGGGGTCCTCCGAGTAGCGGACGTCGGTGATGATCGCGAGCGCGGTGATGCCGACGAACATGCTCATCGCGATGGCGCCCATCATCGCCAGCGTCGTCGCGGCGTTCTTGCTCTTGGGCTTGCGGAACGCCGGGACGCCGTTGGCGATCGCCTCCACGCCGGTCAGCGCCGTGCACCCGGAGGCGAACGCGCGCAGGGCCAGGAACACGAAGGCCAGCCCGGCCAGCTGGTCCTGCCCCTCCTCGGGCACGACCTGGTAGGCGGCGCTCTCCGACTGCGGCGCGTCGCCGGTGACCGCCTGGTACACGCCGTACACGATCATGCCGCCCACGCCGAGCACGAAGCCGTACGTCGGCACCGCGAAGATCTTCCCGGACTCCTTGACGCCGCGCAGGTTGAGCGCGGTCAGCAGCGCCACGAACGACAGCGCCAGCAGCACCCGGTGGTCGGCGAGGCCGGTGAAGGCGCTGATGACGTTGTCGACCCCCGCCGACACCGACACCGACACGGTCAGCACGTAGTCCACGAGCAGCGCGCTGGCGACGATCCCGCCGCTGCGCCGGCCCAGGTTGGTGGACGCGACCTCGTAGTCGCCGCCGCCCGACGGGTAGGCGCGGACCAGCTGGCGGTAGGACAGGACCACGACGGTCAGCAGCGCCACGACGCAGGCGGCGAGGTACGGCGTCAGGTACAGGTACGCCAGCCCGCCGAGCGTGAGGACGACCAGCAGCTCCTGCGTCGCGTAGGTGACGCTGGACAGCGGGTCGCTGGCGAAGATGGGCAGCGCGAGGTACTTGGGCAGCTCCTGCTCGCTCTGCCGGTCGCTGCGCAGGGCGCGTCCGACCAGCAGTCGCTTCACCAGGTCGGGGGCGGCAGACACGGGGGCGAGCGTAGGCGGGCCGGGCGCGGGCGGCGCGTGTAGCGTCGGCGCGGTCCGCCGCCCCGGCCGGGCGGCAGCGAGAGGCCGAGCGTGCACATCGTGATCATGGGTTGTGGCCGGGTCGGCTCGGCCCTCGCCAAGGGTCTCGAGAAGGCCGGTCACTCGGTCGCGATCATCGACCGCGACGCCAGCGCGTTCCGCCGGCTGCCCGCGGAGTTCGCCGGCGAGCGCATCACCGGCGTCGGGTTCGACCGCGACACGCTGCGGGAGGCCGGCATCGAGCGGGCCTCCGGCTTCGCCGCCGTGAGCAGCGGCGACAACAGCAACATCATCGCGGCGCGGGTGGCGCGCGAGACGTTCGGCATCGAGAACGTCGTCGCGCGCATCTACGACGCCCGGCGCGCCGAGGTCTACCAGAAGCTCGGCATCCCCTCGGTCGCGACGGTGCGGTGGACGGCCGACCAGGTCGCCCGGCGCCTCCTCCCCGAGGGCCTGCTCACCGAGTGGCGCGACCCGAGCGGGCAGGTCGTGCTCGCCGAGGTCGCCTACTCCCCGGAGTGGGTGGGCCAGCGGCTGCGCGACCTCGAGGTGGCCGCGGCCACCCGCGTGGCGATGATCACCCGGCTCGGCGAGGGCCTCGTCCCACACGACCGGACGGTGGTCCAGGAGGGCGACCTGCTGCACGTCGTCATGGCCGACGAGCGGCGCGACGACGTCGTCCGCGTCCTCGCTGCGGCCCCGCGGGCGTCGGCGTGAGGGTCGCCATCGCCGGGGCGGGCAACGTCGGCCGGTCCATCGCGCTCGAGCTGCTCGGCAACGGCCACCGGGTCCTGCTGATCGAGCGCGAGAGCCGCGCGATGAAGATCCCGAGTGTGCCCGAGGCCGACTGGCTGCAGGCCGACGCGTGCGAGCTCGACAGCCTGGTGCAGGCCCGCCTGCAGGAGTGCGACGTCGTGGTGGCGGCCACCGGCGACGACAAGGTCAACCTCGTCGTCTCGCTGCTGGCCAAGACCGAGTTCGGCGTCGACCGCGTCGTCGCCCGGGTCAACCACCCCAAGAACGAGTGGCTGTTCAACGAGTCCTGGGGCGTCGACGTCGCGGTGTCCTCGCCGCGCCTGCTGGCCGCGGTCGTCGAGGAGGCGGTCTCGGTCGGCGACCTCGTCCGCCTGCTGACGTTCCGCCAGGGGCAGGCCAACCTCGTCGAGGTCACGCTGGCCTCCGACGCCGCGCTGGTGGGCCGGACCGTCGGCAGCGTGCCGTGGCCGGTGGACAGCGCCCTGGTCGCGGTCCTGCGCGAGGGACGGGTCATCGTGCCGACCCCCGACGCCACGCTCGAGGGCGGCGACGAGCTGCTGCTCGTGGCCACCGCCGAGGTCGAGGAGGAGCTCGACGCCCTGCTCGGCGGCCACGCCGGCGGCGGACCGGAATCCTGAGCTACGCGGGGTCCCGGAGCTCCTCGCGCCGGAAGCCGGACCGCTTGACGAGCAGGACGCTCAGCAGCGCGGCCCCGATGATCAGCGGCCACTTCACCGCGTTGACCACGACGAGCAGCAGCCCGTCGTTGTCGCCCTGCAGCCGGTAGACGTACGTCGCGACGCCGGCCCGGACGAAGAAGGTCACGGCCCAGACGGCGGTGGCGACCGTGCAGGCCCGGCGCAGGCCGGGGTGCTCGCGCCAGCTCGCGTAGCGCGGGTCGTACGCCGCGAGCACGAGCCCGACGGCGGGCCGGCCGAGCAGCAGCGAGCCGAGGAAGAACACCCCCGTCCCGGCCGTGGTGACGATGCCGGGCAGGAAGAAGCCCTCGCCCCTGCCGGTGGCGCGGGCGACGACGACGGCGAGCACCAGGCCGAAGAACCCGCTGCCCACCTGCTGCAGCGGCTCACCGCGGCGCAGCCGCAGGCCGAGCAGCGCCAGGCCGGTCAGCAGGGCGACCACGACGGCCGTCGTCAGGTCGTCGGTGGCCAGCCGGACGAGCACGAAGACGGTGGCCGGCAGGGCGCTGTCGAGCAGGCCGCGCCCGCCGCCCATCGCCTCCGCGAAGGCCGACACCGGGAGCTCGTCCCGGTCGCGGGGTCGACCGCCGCTCCCCCCGGCGGCGGGCTCAGCCACCGGTCGGCCGCAGCTCGTACGCCGGGTTGTAGAGGGTCGGGCGGCCCTCGCGGGTCGTCATGCGCCCGCGGGCGACCAGGGAGCGGCCGGGCTCGACCCCGCGGATCCGGCGCCGGCCGAGGAAGACCAGGGTGACGTGGCCGGTGCCGTCGTACAGCTCGGCCTCCAGCGTCGGGACGCCGGCGAGCGGCCGCAGCACGACCGCCTTGAGGGTGCCGGACACGCACACCTCGCCGCCGAGGGTGCAGCGCGCCACGGCGGTCGCGCCGGCCTCGGCGGCCTCGTCCTGCAGGTCGCGGGCCTCGAGCTCGGCGTCGCCCGCGGTCAGCCGGGAGAGGGCTCGACGGAACCGGCCGGGCGGCCGCTCGCCGCCGCGCCCCGAGGGAGGTGCCTGGGTGCTGGTCACCGCACCAGCCTAGGGCCGCGTGCGGGAGCGGGCGCGCGGACGGGCCCGGCCGGCGTCAGCGCAGCTCGGTGATCTCCGGACCGCGCTCGGCGAGGCGCAGCGGGTCGTCGTCGTCCGCGCTGTCGCCCTCGCCGCCGCCACCCGGCTGCGCCTGGGCCGTGCGTGCATCGGCCGGCAGCCGCAGCGCGAGCGGGTCGCGCACCGCCATCGGGTCGGAGCCCCGCACCACGACGACCCGGCGCAGCGCCTCCTCGAGCGGCGCGGCGGCGGCGGCGTCGGTCGCGGCCGGGCCGGTGAGCAGCGCCCGCAGGAACCAGCGCGGCCCGTCGACGCCGAGGAACCGGGCCGGGGCCATGACGATGCCCCCGCCGGGCGCCTGGGTCGGCACGCGGGCGTGCAGCTCGGGCCCGTGGGCCCCCTCGACGGTCTCGGCCGTGCCGCCGCCGGAGGTCAGCGACTCGGCGATCTCCTCGAGGACGTCGGTCCAGATGCCCTCGCTGCGCGGGGCGGCGAAGGCGTTGACCTGCATGGCCGCGGTGCCCTGGACGAGCGTCGCCGCGACGACCTGGCCCTCGTCGTCGACGTCGACGCGCACCTCGGTGTCGGGTGGGACGGGGACGAGCAGGCTGCCGAGGTCCAGGCGCGGGAGCTCGTCCTCGGGCGCGTCGGCGACGTCCCAGGGGCCCTGCGGGCGGGCCGGCGCCGCGGGTGACGACTCCTGCGCCTCCAGCTCCTGGAGCAGCAGGGCGTCCTCGTACGCGCGGTCCTGCTCGTCGAGGTCGTCGACGAAGCCCTCGCCGTCGACCGCGGGGGCCTCGGGCGCCGCGTCGGCCCTGCGCTTGCGCTTGAAGATCACGCTTCTCCACCTCCCGGGGCGCCGACGGCGCCCTCCTGCCGTCCAGCCTGCCCGGTCCCCGGCGTGCCTGCCGCCGTCCCTGCCGCCGTGCCCGTGGAGCCGTGCCCGCCCTCGCCGCGCTGGGACGGCGGCAGCGCCGCGGTCTCGCGCCAGGCCACCTGCTCCACGCGCTGGACCACCAGCTGCGCGACGCGGTCCAGGCGCGCCAGCCGGACCCGGTGGCGCGGGTCGTGGTTGATGAGCACGACCTTGATCTCACCGCGGTAGCCGGCATCGATCGTGCCGGGGGCGTTGACCACGCCCACGCCCGACGACGCCGCGAGGCCGGAGCGCGGGTGCACGAAGCCGGCGTAGCCCTCGGGCAGCGCGATGGCCACGCCCGTCGGGAGCAGCGCCCGCTCGCCCGGCGCGAGGTCCACGTCGACGGTGGTCACGAGGTCGCAGCCGGCGTCGCCCTCGCGGGCGTACGCGGGAAGCGGGACCTCCGGGTCGAGGCGGCGCAGCAGGACCTCGAGCACCCGCACCCCCGTCCGCGCCGTCGCCGCCGGGTGCTCGACGCGCCGCCCGGACCGGGGACGGACCCTACCCGCGGGGCGTGCGGCGGGTCACCCGCGCAGCGGGTCGTGGCCCCAGTTCATGAGGCTGGCGCGCCAGCGGGACGTCCCGACGTCCTCGGCCGCGGGCCGCTGGGCGAGGTGCCGGTGCACATAGCCGACGACCTTGCTCATGTGGGCGACGTCGTCGTCGGTGAGGTCGTCCTCGCGGGTGCGGAGCAGCGTCACCATGCGCCGGCCGCTCTCGTGGCCGACCGACTCGCCGTCGCCGTCGCGGTGCTGCCCGACCGCCTGCGACTCGTCGGTCGCCAACCACTGCTCGAGCTGCTCGGGCGACATGTTGACCGCGTCGGCGAACTCTCGGCGGACCTCGTCGCGGTCCTTGCTCACCTCTTCTTCAGCGCGCCCGGCTTGTGGACCGCCTCGCCCCCGGACTTCTCGCTCTTGACCAGGTACTGCGGGTCGTCCTCCGACGCCTTGACGGTGCGGCCGCCGGCCTCGGTCTCCTCGGTGATCTCCTTCTCGACGTGGCCGACGGCCTCGCCGCCGTGGCTCTTCCAGGTGACCTCGTCACCCTTGCTGAACTCGCTCATGGGGACCTCCGGGCTCAGGGACGGACGGCGCTCGTCTACCCGCCCGGCGCGGGTGTGCACCGCGCGCGGGGCGGGCAACGAGTGCGCATGTCTGGAGTCGGCAAGGTCGCGTACAAGGTCATCGGCATCGGCAGCGGGCTCATCGCCGGCAAGCTCTCCGCCAAGGTCCTCGACAAGGGCTGGGAGAAGGCCCGGGGCGGCGAGCCGCCGCGCAACCCGGCCGTGCCCGGCACGAGCTGGAGCGAGGCCGTCACCTGGGCCATCGCCAGCGGCGTCGCGCTGTCCATCTCCCGCATGCTCGCCACCAAGGGGGTCGCGGCGATGTGGGCCAAGGGCACCGGTCACCTGCCGCCGGGCGTGGAGGAGGTCGGCAACTAGCCGGACGCGCACGTAGCAGCGCCCGTCCGGACCTGTCGGGTTCCGCGCCCCGCTGGGTACGTTGATCCGGTGAACTCGCCGACCCCGGACGCCGTGGCCCGCCACCGCAGCGCGCCCGGGACCGGCGTGCCGGGACCGGGAGCCGACCTCGACGGCCTGCTCGCGACCCGCCTGCGGCGCGGGCTCGCGGGCACCGTGCTGTCCGGGCGGAGGGCGTCGGTGCTGTTCGACGCCGGGCACGGCGACGTCTGGACGGTCGACCTGCACCACGGACGGGGCACCGCGCGGCGCGGCGGCACCGCCGACCCGACCGTGTACGTGCGGGGCGTCCCCGCCGTGCTGGCCGACATCGTCGCCGGGCGGACCTCCGGCGTGGAGGCCTTCCTCGACGGCCGCATCACCGTACGGGGCGACCTGGCGCTGGCGCTGCAGATGGACGGCATGTGGGCCGCCCGCGACGACGCCCCGCCGGAGCACCCGCGCTCCCACGAGGCCGTCGTCATGGGCGTGCGCACCTCCTGGCTGGAGGCCGGCCCGCCCGACGCCCCTCCGGTCGTCCTGCTGCACGGCCTCGGCGCGACCAACGCCTCCATGCTGCCGCTGCTCGAGCTGGCCCGCGACCACCGCGTGCTCGCCCCGGACTCCCCCGGCTTCGGCGCGTCCGAGGCGCCGCCGAGCCCCTACAGCTCGCCCTGGTACGCCGCCTGGCTCGAGGCCTTCCAGGTCCACACCGCCAGTCGGCCGGCCGTCCTGATCGGCAACTCCATGGGCGGGCGGGTCGCGCTCGAGGCGGGGCTGGCGCACCCCGCGTCCGTCCGGGCCCTGGTGCTGCTCGCCCCGTCGCCGGCCTTCCGCCGGCTGCGGCAGTACGTCCCGGTCGTCCGGCTGCTGTCGCCGCAGCTGGCCCGGCTGCCGATGCTGCCGATGTCGCACCGGGTCGTCGTCGAGAGCCTGCGCGGGATGCTGAGCGTGCCGGAGCGGCTGCCGCAGTCGTGGTACGACGCCGCGGCCGACGAGGCCGTGCGGGTCTTCCGCTCGCCCGCCCACCGGGTCGCCTTCTTCTCCGTCGCCCGGCAGATCTACCTGGAGGAGGCGCACGGCCGGCACGGGTTCTGGGACCGCCTGCCCGGCCTGCTCCCGCCCGCGCTGTTCGTCTGGGGCGACCGCGACCGCCTGGTGCCCGCGTCCTTCTCCCGGCACGTCGCCGACGCCCTGCCCAGCGCCGGGTCGATCGTCATGGAGGACTGCGGGCACGTGCCGCAGTACGAGCACCCCGAGGAGACCAGCAGCCTGGTCCGAGGGTTCCTCGACACCGTGTAGAGGTACGGCGGGGGCGTGCAGACGTTCCTCCCCTACCCCGACCTGCGCGCCAGCTGCCAGGTCCTGGACAGCCCGCGGCTGGGCAAGCAGCGGGTGGAGACCTTCCAGATCCTGCGCGCCCTGACCTGGCCGGAGTACGCCTGGAAGAACCACCCCGCGGTGCGCATGTGGCGCGGCTTCGTGCCCGGCCTGGTCGCCTACGGCGTGGAGAACTGCCGCGAGTGGACCCGGCGCGGGCACGCCGACACGGTGCTGCCCCAGCTGCTCGGCTGGACCGGCGGCGAGGTCCCGCAGGACCCGCCGCTCCCGCCGTGGTTCGGGCTGCAGGCCCTGCACCTGTCCCACCGGTCGGCGCTGCTGCGCAAGGACCCCGAGCACTACCGGCCGGTGTTCGGGGCCGACGAGCCGGACGACCTGCCGTACCTGTGGCCGCCCGACGTGTTCCCGCGCTGGCCGGTGCGGGGGGCGGGACGCTCGCTCGACCTCGACGGGGCCCTGACGGCGCTCGGCCTGGCGGAGCCGCGCCCGGGCCAGGCCGAGGCCGTCGCGGCGCTGCAGGCGGGGCGCGACTGCCTGCTGGTCGCCCGGCCCGGCTCCGGCGGCTCGACCACCGGCCTGCTCGCCGGCCTGGTCCTGCCCGGGACGACGCGGTGGGTCGCCGCGCCGCTCGGCCCGCTCGCCGACTCCGTGCCCGAGGTGCTGCTCGCGCCGGCACGGGAGCCGGACCCCGCCGGGACCCCCGAGGACGGGGAGGGAAGGGTGGCCGGCCCCGTCGCCCGGCCCCCGTCGGAGGCGGACCTGGCCGCGATGGCCGCCGAGGCGGAGCCGCCGGAGTTCGCCTTCGGGCGCGAGGTCCTGCCGCTGCCGCCCGGCTGCGGCCTCGTGGTGCTGGACCGGGTCGACCCCGGCCCGCTGCCGGCCGGGCGGCCGCCGGTGCTCGCGGTGGTCGACCGGGCCGACGCGGCCGAGCGCGCCGCGCTCGCGGACCGCCTCGGCCTGCGCGACCCCGTCCACGCCGGCGGCGGCTGGGACCCGGCGACGACCTGGCTCGCCGTCGAGGGCCCCCTGTCGGCGGTGGCCAAGCGCCGGCGGCTGCCCGGACTGGTGCGCGAGCGGGGTGCGGCGCTGGTCGTCGTGGCGACGCGCGAGCGGCTGGACCGGGTCGTCGGGGGGCTGGTGGCCGACGGCCTGCGCGCCGCGGGCTGGGCGCCGGAGATGCGGGGCTCCCGGGCGGCCGCCGCGCTCGGGGCCTGGCGCACCCGCAGGCTCGACGCCCTGGTGGTCGTGGCCGGCACCGACGTGCCGCTCGGCCGAGGGCGCGTGCGCCTGCTGCTCACGGCCGACGCACCACCGGACCGCGAGCAGTGGCGCGACGCCGTGGCCGCCCTGGCGCCGGAGAGCGCGGTGCTGGTCGCCGACGCCGGCGGGTCCGCGGACGTCCTCGCGCTGGCCGCCGACCCCGGCTGCCGTCGCGCCGCCCTGCTGGCCCCGTTCGGGGAGCCCGTCGCCGTACCGTGCGGACGCTGCGAGCGCTGCCCGCCCGCTGTCGACTGACGCGCCCGGGCGCTGCGGGCCGGGCGCCCGGGGTCAGCGCCGGCGCGGCGGGTGGCGGCGCAGGTCGGCGCGCAGGGCGTCACCGAGCGAGCGGGTCTCCCGGCGGTTCAGCTCGGCCCCGGCGACCGCTCCGGCCAGGAACGGCGCCAGCGTCGACAGGTTGCGCCCGTACCGGCGGACCAGGCGGGTGCGCAGCCGCTGCCGCGCCGCCGTCGCGACGACGGCCGACAGGCCCGGCCCGCCCGGTCCGAGGTCGAGGCCCCGCTTGCCCACCCAGGAGGTGAGGTAGGCGGCGGCCTGCTCGGACGGGGTGCCGGCGGGCACCAGCCCGTGGGCGACGTGCAGCTCGGCCACGAGCCTGAGCTCCACGAGGACCACGGCGACGGTCTCGGCGGCGACCTGGACCGGGGAGGCGAGCATCGACGGCGGCGCGGCCAGCTGGGCGGCGGCCAGGGCTCCCCCGGCGGCGCCGATGCCCGCCGTCGTGCGGGCGGCGGCGACCACCAGGGCCTCCGCGAGCTCCTCGCCGGACAGCCCGGGGTGGGCCGCGCGCAGGGCGACCAGGTCGCGCACCGGCACGCTCGGGGCCAGCTCCGCCACGGCATCGGCCAGCGCCCGCCCGGTGAGCACGGCGCGGCTGCCGGCGGCCCGGGCGCGGGCACCCAGCGCGGCCGTGAGCCGGGCGATCAGCCGTGCGATCAGCCGGGTGCGCTCGCCCCGTCCGGCGTCCTCGGCGGAGAGGCGGTCGACGATCTCGCCGACCTCGACGCGCCGGACCAGCTCGCCCGACGGGCGGCCCGGGTCCTTCACCACCTGCGCTCCCCCTGCTCCGGGTGCCGCAGCACCCCGTCGGTGAGCCAGCAGCCCTCGTCGGGGGCGGACCCGTGCCGGCTCGGCACCCACGTCCGGCTCAGCACCCACGTGTAGCCCTCGGTCCGGTCGTCCCGGGTCAGGACGAGGACCTCCAGCTGCGCCGCGTCGTCGTGCTCGGTCACCGGGCCGAGCGAGGCCGCCCGGTGCTCGAGCAGCCCGACGTACTGGGGGTTGCGCAGCAGCAGCGCGAAGCGCTCCAGCGGTCCGGTCGCCGCCTGGTTGCCGGGGCTGGCGAACGACCAGGCCGTCCGGATGCCCTCGCCGGCCCCGTCGCCGTCCTGCCGCTCGGCCCGCAGCGCGGCGAGCTGGGCGGCGACGACGTCGGCCGCCGTCAGGGCGGGCGAGGGTCCGGTCACGGCGCTGACGGCGCGGGACCGGTCAGGCGGCGCACTCGCGGCAGACCAGGCTGCCGCCCTTGTCCGACGCCAGCTGGCTGCGGTGGTGCACCAGGAAGCAGGACGAGCAGGTGAACTCGTCGCTCTGCTTGGGCAGCACGCGCACCGTCAGCTCCTCGCCGGACAGGTCCGCGCCGGGCAGCTCCAGCGCCTCGTTGAGGTCGGCCTCGTCGACGTCGACGCTGCTGGCCTGGGCCTCGGCGCGACGGGCCTTGAGCTCCTCGAGGCTGTCCTCGCCGAGGTCGTCCGCCTCGTTGCGGCGGGGCTGGTCGTAGTCAGTGGCCATGCTGGGGCCCTCCTGTTGTTCGTCTCCGGCGCGGGGACAACGCACGCGAGCCCTGTTGTGTGCCCGGGCACCGCACGGGCGGCGTCCCCCCGGGGCCGGGGCGCCAGAGGCTAGCCGTCCCGGCTGCGGGCGCCGCCCGGAGCGCGGCCCCGCGACTGGCGTCCCGACCCGCGGGTACGGCGCAGCGCATGACCGACTTCGGGTTCTTCCTGTCCAGCGAGGAGCAGACGCCGCGGCAGCTCGTCGACTCCGCCGTCCGCGCCGAGGCCGCCGGCTTCCCGACCCTGTGGATCAGCGACCACTACCACCCGTGGCTCGACGCGCAGGGGCAGGCGCCCTTCGTCTGGGGCGTGCTCGGCGCGATCGCGGCCCGCACCGAGCGGGTCCGCTGCTACACCGCCGTCACGGCCCCGACGCTGCGCATCCACCCCGCCGTGCTGGCCCAGGCGGCGGCGACGGCGCAGGTCCTGTTCGAGGGCAGGTTCGGGATGGGCGTCGGCACCGGTGAGGCGCTCAACGAGCACATCTTCGGCGACGCCTGGCCCAGCGCGGAGGTGCGCCTGGAGATGCTCGAGGAGGCGGTCGAGGTGATGCGGGCGCTGTGGTCCGGCGAGCTGGTGCGCCACCGCGGGCGGCACTACACGGTCGACACGGCCCGGCTGTACACGCTGCCGTACCAGCCGGTCCCCGTGCTGGTGTCCGGGTTCGGGCCCAAGTCCACCTCGCTGGCCGCCCGGATCGGCGACGGCTACTGCAACGTGGAGCCGGCCGCCGAGCTCGTGCAGCAGTACCGCAGCGAGGGCGGCAGGGGCCCCACGCAGGTCGGCGTGAAGGTCTGCTGGGCGCAGGACCCCGCCGAGGCGCGCGCGACGGTGCACCGGCTGTGGCCCCACCAGGCCGTGCCCGGCGAGCACATGCAGGTGCTCACCAGCCCGCAGCACTTCGCGCAGATCGCGAGCGTCGTGACCGAGGAGATGGCCGTGGGCGCGGTCGCCGCGACCGGCCCGCGGGTGGAGGACTTCGTCGAGGGCCTGCGGCCGTTCGTCGAGGCCGGGTTCGACGAGGTGTACATCAGCCAGATCGGCGAGGACCAGGTCGGGTTCCTCGACTTCTGGCAGCGCGAGCTGGAGCCGGCGCTGCGCGACCTGCGCTGACCCCGCTCAGCGGGCGTACCCCCCGTGGACCAGCTCGGTGAGCTGGCGGGCCAGCTCGGCGCGGGGGCAGGGTCGGGCGTCGAGCCACCAGTCCCCGGCCGTCTGCACCATGCCGACGATGCCGTGCGCCCAGGCGTGCTCGCGGGGGCCGGGCGGCGAGTCGCCCGCCTCGGCCGCGAGGCCGTCGGCCAGCACCGCCGCGACCGCGCGGGTGAACGTGCGGACCTGCTCGGGCGGGCCGGCCGGCTCGTCCGGGTGGAGCAGGAACCGGTACAGCTGCGGCTGCGCCTCGATCGCGGCGAGGTAGGCGTCGACGGTCAGCTCGAACCGCTCGCGCCGGGTGCGCCCGCTGCCGAGCGCCTCCTGCAGCAGGGCCAGCAGGCGGCCGGTGTGCCGCGCCGTCAGGGCGGCGACCAGCCCGCCCTTGTCGCCGAAGTGCCGGTAGAGCACCGGCTTGGTGATCCCGGCCTCGGCCGCCACCGCTGCCATCGACGTGGCCGCACCGGAGTGCGCCACCGCCCGGTCGGCCGCGTCGAGCAGCTGCTCGCGCCGGGCCGCCCGGGGGTCCGCGACGACAGCGGGGGTGCCCACTACGGGATCTGGTGGCCCGAGATCGCCCGGCTGATGATCAGCCGCTGGATCTCGCTGGTGCCCTCGAAGATCGTGTAGATCTTGGCGTCGCGGTGCCAGCGCTCGACGGGGTAGTCCCGCGTGTAGCCGTTGCCCCCGAGGATCTGGATCGCCTTCTCGGTGATGTCGACCGCCGCCTCGCCGGCGAACAGCTTGCTCATCGAGCCCTCGCCGTTCAGGAACGGCTTGCGGTTGCGGCCCATCCAGGCGGCCCGCCACACCAGCAGGCGCGCCGCGTCCAGGCGGGTCTTCATGTCCGCGAGCATGAACGCGATGCCCTGGTTCTCCACGATGGGGCGGCCGAACTGCTCGCGGGTCTTGGCGTACTCCAGGGAGTACTCGTACGCGGCCCGGGCGATGCCGACCGCCTGGGCGCCGACGCTGGGCCGGGACGCCTCGAAGGTCGCCATCGCGGCCTGCGAGCGGGTGCCGCTGCTGGCGGACGCGCCGCCGGACAGGCCGGGCGAGGCGCCCTCGCCCGCCGCCACGCTCGCGGCGCGCTCGCGGGCCCGGGCGAGGCGCTCGTCGAGCTTGTCCTTGCCGCCGAGCAGGCAGTCACCGGGGATGCGGCAGTCGTCGAGGACGACCTCGGCGGTGTGGGAGGCGCGGATGCCGTGCTTCCTGAACTTCTGCCCCTGCTCCAGCCCTCGGCCCTTGAGCTCGGGGCCGACGACGAACGAGGCCTGCCCGCGCGCCCGGAGAGCCGGGTCGACCGCGGCGACGACCACGTGGACGTCGGCGATGCCGCCGTTGGTGATCCAGGTCTTGACGCCGTTGAGCACCCACTCGTCGGTCTTCTCGTCGTAGACCGCCGTGGTCCGCATCGCCGACACGTCGGAGCCGGCGCCCGGCTCGGACACCGCGAGCGCGCCGAGCTTGACGTCGGTCTCGGTGCCGAACATCGCCGGCGCCCACTGCACGATCTGGTCGAAGGTGCCGTTGGCGACCACGCCCGCCGCCGCCAGGGTGGTGCCGACGATCGACAGCCCGATGCCGGCGTCGCCCCAGAACAGCTCCTCCATCGTGATCGGCAGCGACAGGCCCGACTCGTCCTCGCGGGCGCTGGAGAAGTAGTCCAGGGAGTAGATGCCCGCCTTCGCCGCCTCCTGCAGGACCGGCCAGGGGGTCTCCTCGCGCTCGTCCCACTCCGAGGCGGCCGGCCGGATCACGTCGGTGGCGAACTCGTGCAGCCACTTCTGCAGGGTCTGCTGGTCCTCGTTCAGGTCGAGGGTGAAGCCGGGCACGTGAGCTCCTGACGGGTGCGGGGAGAGGGTGTTACCGCCGGTAACCGTGCGGGACGCCGGCGGACGTGTCAAGCGCCTCCTTGACAGGTGTTACCGGTGGTAACACCCTGGACGCATGGTCCCCGTGACGTACGCCGCCCTGCCCGTGCACGGCAACCTCGTGGGCTACGCGGAGTCGGGGCAGGACAGCGGCGGCCCGGTCGTCGTGCTCGTGCACGGCATCGGGTCCCGCGGCCGTCAGTGGGAGCAGGTGATGGGCGTGCTCGGGCAGACCTGCCACGTGATCGCCCCCGACCTGCTCGGGCACGGCGACAGCGCCAAGCCGCGCGGCGACTACTCGCTCGGGGCGCACGCCTGCGGCATCCGCGACCTGCTCGCCGCGCTCGGCCACGACGCGGTGTCCCTGGTCGGCCACAGCCTCGGCGGCGGCATCGCCATGCAGTTCGCCTACCAGTTCCCCGAGCGCGCGCAGCGCCTCGCCCTCGTCGACGCGGGCGGGCTCGGCCCGGAGGTGAGCATCGTCCTGCGCGCGGCGACGCTGCCCGGCTCCGAGGTCGTGCTGCCCGTGATCGCCCACGAGTGGGTGCGCCGGGCCGGGGTGCAGGTCGGCCAGCTCCTGGAGCGCGTCGGCGTCCCCGTCTCCCCCGGGGTCGTCGCCGCCCTGCAGGGCTACGCCTCGCTCGGCGACGCCGCCACGCGCGAGGCCTTCGTCCACACCGCGCGCTCGGTGCTCGACGTGCGCGGGCAGCGGGTCGACGCCCGCGACCGGCTGTACCTGGCCGCCGACCTGCCGCTGCTCGTCGTCTGGGGCGCGCGCGACGCGATCATCCCGCTGCACCACGGCACCGCCCTGGCCGCGGGGCTGCCCGACGCCCGGCTCGAGGTGTTCGAGCGCAGCGGGCACTTCCCCCACCTCACCGAGCCGGACCGCCTCGGGGCCGTGCTCGCGGACTGGATGGCCACGACCGAGCCGGCCCGGCTGGACCCGACGACGCTCACCGAGCGGCTGCGCGACCCCCTGGCGCCGTCCTAGCCGCCGCTGACCGCCGTCAGCTCTGCGCGGCGACCAGCGCCCGGGCCTGCTCGGCGTCCAGCGCGGACGGCGCGCTCGTGCACGGCGCCCCGGGCTCGCCGCCCTGCGCCCCGCCCGCGTACCGCCGCACGAACGGCAGCAGCCGCGGGTCGTCGGCGGACGGGACCGCGAGCGACGCCCCCCACGCGACCGCGACGACGGGCGAGAGCAGCTCCTCGTCGGGCGACACCAGCACGTACTCGTGCGTCGTCGCGTCGAGCTCGTGCAGGGCGGCCAGGCGCTGCACCTGCGCGTCGGCGAGGTCCGGGGCGTGCGCCAGCCAGACGCCGCCGTGCTCCAGCGCGTGCACCGCCAGCTCGGCCGGCACGGGGGTGTCGTAGACCTCGCAGCGCACCCAGACCGGGTTGTGCGGGCCGCCCACCGGCGGGACCCGGTCGTAGCGGATCGGCCCCTCCCGGTGGCTCGGCTCGATGCCGGGCGTCAGGACCACGCCCTCGATCGGCGCGTCGGCGGGCAGCGCCCCGTCGGCCGGCGGACGGCCCGCGGAGCAGCCGGCGACCAGCGCGAGGGCGAGCACGGGGACGAGGGGCAGGCGCACCGGGCCACGGTAGGTGCGGCCGGCCCGTCGCGCCGGGGCTAGCGTCCCCGGCGAGCCCGCCCCCCGGTGGCGGGCCCGACGAACGGAGCTCCCTGTGGTCGACGTGCTCTACACCGCCCGCGCCACCGCCCGTGGCGGCCGCGAGGGCGAGGTGGTCAGCGACGACGGCGTGCTCGACCTCGAGCTCGCCCTGCCCACCGAGCTCGGCGGTCCGGGCGGTGAGCGCACCAACCCGGAGCAGCTGTTCGCGGCCGGCTACGCCGCCTGCTTCCACTCCGCGCTCAAGCGGGTCGCGGGCAAGCAGCAGCTCGACGTCGAGGGGTCCAGCATCGACGCACAGGTCGGCCTCGGGCTCGACGACACCGGCTTCGGGCTGGCGGTGACGCTGGTCGGCCGGTTCCCGTCCCTCGACGACGAGGCCGGCCGCCGGCTCATGGACGACGCGCACGAGGTCTGCCCGTACAGCCGCGCGACCCGGGGCAACGTCGAGGTCGCACTCGAGGTCGCCCCCGCCTGAGCTCAGGCGGGGGTGAGCCGCTCGCCCTTGCCGACCACCGTGACGCCGTGCTCGGTCACGGTCCAGCCCCGGGCCCGGTCGGCGTCCGGGTCGACGCCCACGACGGCGCCGGGCTCCACGACGACGTTCTTGTCGAGGATGGCCCGGCCCACGTGGGCGCCGCGGCCGACGTCGACGCCGTCCATCAGCACCGCGCCGGTCACCTGCGCGCCGGAGTGGACGAACACGCCGGGCGAGAGCACCGAGTTGCGCACGCAGCCGCCCGAGACGATCACGCCGGGGCTGACCAGGCTGTTCAGCGCCTGCCCGGTGCGACCCGGCTCGTCGAAGACGAACTTCGCCGGCGGGTAGGGACCCAGGCCGGTCAGGATCGGCCAGCGCCGGTTGTAGAGGTTGAACACCGGGTGGACCGAGATGAGGTCCATGTGGGCGTCGTAGTAGCTGTCCAGGGTCCCGACGTCGCGCCAGTAGCCGCGGTCGCGCTCGGTCGACCCGGGCACGACGTTGTCGCGGAAGTCGTAGACCTCGGCCCGGCCCTCCGCGACCAGCATCGCGATGATGCTGCCGCCCATGTCGTGGGCGGACGTCTCGTCGGCGGCGTCGCGCCGCACGGCGTCGACTAGCGCCTCCGTCGTGAAGACGTAGTTGCCCATGGAGGCGAAGGTGCTCTCGGGGTCGTCGGGCAGGCCGGGCGGGTCGGCCGGCTTCTCCAGGAACGCGTCGATGCGCCGGCCGTCGTCGGCGGTCCGGATCACGCCGAAGCCGGTGGCCTCGGCCCGCGGCACGCGGATCCCGGCGACGGTCACGCCCGCGCCGCTGGCGATGTGCTGCTCGACCATCTGGCGCGGGTCCATGCGGTAGACGTGGTCGGCGCCGAAGACCACGACGTGGTCGGGGCGGTCGTCGTGGACGAGGTTCAGGCTCTGGTGGATGGCGTCCGCCGAGCCGCGGAACCACTGCGGCCCGAGGCGCTGCTGCGCCGGCACCGGGGTGACGTAGTTGCCCAGCAGGGTCGACATCCGCCACGTCGTGCTGATGTGCCGGTCGAGGGAGTGCGACTTGTACTGCGTGAGCACCACGATGCGCAGGTAGCCCGCGTTGACCAGGTTGGACAGCACGAAGTCGACCAGCCGGTAGATGCCGCCGAACGGCACCGCCGGCTTGGCGCGGTCACCGGTGAGCGGCGACAGGCGCTTGCCCTCGCCACCGGCGAGGACGATCCCCAGCACTCTCGGGGTGCTCTTCATCGGTGACTCCTGTCCCACTAGCGTTCGGCCATGCGCACCGACCCGAAGATCGGCATCCTGACACGCGAGTGGCCGCCCGAGGTGTACGGCGGAGCCGGGGTCCACGTCGAGGAGCTCGTGCCCCAGCTGCGGCGCGTCGGTCTGCAGGTCGACGTGCACTGCTTCGGCCCGGACCGCCCCGACGCGACGGCCCACACGCCCGACCCGCGGCTGTCGCAGGCCAACGCGGCGCTGCAGACCCTGTCGGTCGACCTGTCGATCGCGGCCGCCACCGCCGGCTGCGACCTCGTCCACTCCCACACCTGGTACGCCGACCTGGCCGGCCACCTCGCCGCCCTGCTGCACGGCGTGCCGCACGTGCTGACGACGCACTCGCTGGAGCCGCACCGGCCGTGGAAGGCCGAGCAGCTCGGCGGCGGCTACCGCGTCTCCAGCTGGGTCGAGAGGGTGGCGGTGGAGGGCGCGGCCGCCGTCATCGCCGTCAGCGAGGGGATGCGCCGCGACGTGCTCGACGTCTACCCGGACGTCGACCCGGCGCGCGTCCACGTCGTCCACAACGGCATCGACCCGGACGTCTACCGGCCGACGCCGGAGACCGACGTGCTGGAGCGGCACGGCGTCGACCCGGCGGTGCCCTACGCCGTCTTCGTCGGCCGCATCACCCGGCAGAAGGGGCTCGCGCACCTGCTGCGCGCGGCCGCCGACCTGCCCGGTCAGCTCGTGCTGTGCGCCGGCGCCCCGGACACCCCGGAGATCGGGGCGGAGGCCGAGGAGCTCGTCCGCGTCCTGCGCGCCTGCCGGCCCGGGGTCGTCTGGATCCGGGAGATGCTGCCCAAGGCCGACGTGGTGCAGCTGCTCTCGCACGCCACCGTCTTCGTCTGCCCGTCGGTGTACGAGCCGCTCGGCATCGTCAACCTCGAGGCGATGGCCTGCGGGACGGCGGTGGTCGCCTCCGCGGTCGGCGGGATCCCGGAGGTCGTCGTGGACGGCGAGACCGGCCTGCTCGTGACGTACGACGAGGCCGACCCCCGCGGGTTCGAGGCCGGGCTCGCGGCCCGCACCGCCGAGCTGCTCGCCGACCCCGCGCGGGCCGCGCGCATGGGGGCCGCCGGCCGCGAGCGGGCGGTGGCGTCGTTCGGCTGGGACGCGATCGCGGTGCGCACCCGCGAGCTGTACGACCAGGTCCTGCGCGGCTGACGCCTGCCGGCGGCTATGCGGTCAGGCCCGGCGCCGCCGGCCAGCCCGCGTCGCCGTCGTGCACGCCGAGCCGGTCCAGCAGCGCGGTCATCTCGCCGGCGGGCACCGGCGGGCCGAACAGCAGGCCCTGTCCGAACTTCGCGGGGCGGGGCGGCAGCTCCGGCTGCCCAGGGCGGGGGCCGCCGAGCGAGTCGTACTGCGCCTCGGTCTCGATCCCGTTCGCCGCCGCCCACAGCCCGAGCTCCTCGGACAGCCCGACCGTCGCGCGGACGACGACCGTGCCCGGCGCGTCCCGGCGCGGCAGGTCGGCGACGAAGGCGCCCCCGACCTTGACCACGGTGAGCGGCAGCCGCCGCAGGGCGGTGAGCGAGCCGGCGCCCGAGCCGAAGTCGTCCAGCCCGAGGCGCACCCCCTCGCGCTCGAGCTCCACGAGGCGGGCCTCGCCGGCCGGGCCCGCGGTGCTGAGCACCTGCTCGCTCACCTCGACGAGCAGCTGCTCGGGGAGCATGCCGGTGTCGTCGAGCACCGACAGGACGGTGGCGACCAGCGTGCCGTCGAGCCGCCCGACCCCGAGGTTGACGGCCAGGCCGAGCGGGCGGCCGACCCGCCGGGACCAGGCGGCGACCTCGGCGGCGGCGGTCCGGAGCACCGCGGCGTCGAGCCGCGGCAGCAGGCCGCCGTCGACGGCCACGTCCAGGAACTCCGCGGGCAGCAGGAGCGCGCCGTCGTCGTCGCGCAGCCGCATCAGGGCCTCGACGCCCACCACCCGCCGCGAGGTGAGCTCGACCACCGGCTGGTAGTGCACGACGACGCGCTCGGCGGCCCCGTCGCCCGCCAGCAGCCCGCGCACCCGCCGGCGACGCTCGGCCCGCTCGCGCAGCGCGGAGTCGAACACCTCGTAGCGGCGGCGCCCGAGCTGCTTGGCCCGGTACATCGCGGCGTCGGCGTCGCGCAGCAGGTCCTCCGGTGTGGTGGCGCTGCCGGTGGCGAAGGCCACGCCGATGCTCGCGGAGACGAGGACCTCGTCGGTGCCGGCCTGCACCGGCAGGCGCAGCGCCTCCGACAGGCGGTCGGCGATCACCACGGCCTCGTCCTCGTCGGTGAGCGCGGGGCAGACGACCACGAACTCGTCGCCGGACAGCCGGGCGACCGTGTCCTCGGGACGGGTGACCAGGCGCAGCCGGCGGGCGGTCTCGCGCAGCACGAGGTCGCCCACCGCGTGGCCGAGCCCGTCGTTGACGAGCTTGAACCGGTCGAGGTCGACGAACAGCGCGGCGACCAGCGGCCTCTCGCGGCTGCGCGTCTCCAGCGCCCGGTGCAGGTGCTCGAGCAGCAGCGCCCGGGCGGGCAGGTCCGTCAGGGCGTCGTGCAGCGCCAGGTGGCGAAGCCGCTGCTCGGCGCGGCGGCGCTCGGTGAGGTCCTGCACCTGCACCAGCGAGAGCTGCTCGCCGTCGTCGCCGACCACCGGCACCGTCGTCACGAGCGCGTGGAGCAGCCCGCCGTCGGCCTGGCGCAGCCGCCGGGCCACCGAGCCGGAGCGGCTCGCGTCGGCCGGGGGCAGCCCCGGCGTCTCCACCAGGTCGGCCAGCGGCACGCCGACGAGCTCCTCGCGCCCGCGGCCCAGCAGGGCGGCGAGGCTGGCGTTCACCGCCAGGACGCGGCCGCCCTCCCCGACGAGGCACAGCCCGACGACCGCGGCGTCGAAGGCCGCGGAGAAGCGCCGCTCGGAGCTGCGCCGGCGGCGGCGGTCCCGCAGGGCGCCGGTCGCGTCGGTCAGCGAGACGAGGGTGCGGCCGTCCGAGCTGCGGGCGGCGCGCACGCCGACCCACCGCCCGTGCGGCAGCCCGTCCTGCTCGTCGGCCGGGCGCGGGTCGTCCGTCGCCCGCGTGCCCGGGTCGGCAAGGCGGAGGCGGCGCCGGGGCGAGTCGGGCAGGGCACCGGCCAGGAGCACCCGGACGCGGTCGGCGTGCTCAGGGGCGAACAGCTGCGCGACGTCGGCGCCCACGAGGCGGTCCGGAGAGGGGGCGCCACCCAGGACCAGGCGCACGGCGGCGGCGTTGGCGAAGGACACCCGGCCGTCGGCGTCGAGCACCAGCACGGCGTGCGGGAGGCCCGCGAGCACGGAGCGGCCGTCCGCCTGCTCACCATGCACTGCGCCTCCTGTTCTCCCGCTGTCGGCGGTGCCGGTGCGCAGCCGGGGTGTCCGCCCGGCCGCGGTGCTGCTGACCTGCGGCAGCGTGGCACGTGACGCAGCCTCCCGGGCCGGCTCCCGGGCCCACCACCCGGACGCGCCGCGGGCGACCCGGACGGGTGCGGCCGGGCGGCGCAGCGCTGCTGCTGCGGCCGGGCCCGTCGATCAGCGGGCCGCGCGCGCGGTCGCACCCGCCGCACAGCGGGCGGCGCACAGCGGGCGGCGCAGCCCTACCCGTGCAGACGGGCGGCCCGTCGCTCAGCGGGCCGCGCGGTCCAGCCCGTCGCAGAAGGCCTCGTGGGCCGCCCGCGTGCCCGCCAGCGGCCCGAGCAGCTCCGCGTCCGCGACCTCGGCCACCCGGTCCTGCAGCCTGCCCCGGGCCCGGGCCGCCCGCCGGCGCGCGGTGGCGCGCACCAGGGGCCGGCACAGCACGGCGAGCAGCAGCCCCGCCAGCAGCCCGGCGACGAGCAGCAGCGTCGGCAGCGGCAGCCCCGCCACCTCGGGCAGCGGCAGGACGCCGTCGAGCTGCAGGGCGCCGAGCCCGACGAGCAGCAGCAGCCACAGCGCGCCGACCAGCGCGACCACGAGCAGCAGCCCCTGCAGGCCGCGGACGAGCGCCCACCAGCCGGGCGTGCGGTCGGCGTCGAGCTCCGTGCCGGCCACGACCCGGTCCAGCCGGTCCGTCAGGCCGGCCTCGCGCTCGGCGAGCTCGCGCCGCAGGCTCTCTCGCCAGGCGGGCGACAGGTCGCTGCCGGCCGCGTCGCGGACCTGCCGCAGCGCGTTGGACACCTGCGCGGACGGGACGGCGCCGGTGGTGATGGAGGTGCGGCCGCGCGACTCGGCCGGGCCGGTCAGGTGCAGCCGGCGCAGCGGGTCGGCCTTCAGGCCGCCGGTCCAGCGCAGCCCCGGCCAGCCGGTCGCCTCGACCCCGCGCCGGCGCACCGAGCCCTCCACGGCGGCGACCACGGCGGGCACGCCCGCGGCGCCGGCGAGGGCGGTCACGAGGGCCGCGCGGTCCTCGCGTGCGACCGACGTGCCGGCGCGGCCGCCGCAGTCGCCCGACAGCCCGGACGCCGCGCCCCGGACGTCCGCGACGAGCCGGTCGTTCGCCGCGCGGCGGGCCGCGACCCGCCTCTCGACCTCGGCGCGCAGCTCCGGGAGGCCCTCCCCGGTGCGGGCCGAGGTAGCCAGCACGGGCACGGCCCCCAGCCCCTCCGCGTCGAGCAGCCGGCGCAGGTCGGCCAGGCACGCGGCGCGAGCGGCGGGCTCGAGCCGGTCGGCCTGGTTGAGGACGACGAGCAGCACCCCGGAGTGGCCGGCGAGGGGGCGCAGGTAGCGGTCGTGGACGGCGGCGTCGGCGTACTTCTGCGGGTCGAGCACCCAGACCAGGACGTCCACGAGCTCGACGAGGCGGTCGACCTCCAGGCGGTTCTCCAACCGGGTCGAGTCGTGGTCGGGCAGGTCGAGCAGCACGAGCCCGTCCAGCGCCCGCGGCGGCTCCGGGACGAGGTGGCGGCGCGGGACGCCGAGCCAGTCGAGCAGCGCGGCGCGGTCGTCGCCGTCGGCCGTCCACACCGCGCCGTGGGCGGTGCCGGTGGTCGGCCGCCGCACCCCGGGGCTCGAGACGTCGCTGCCGACCAGCGCGTTGAACAGCGTCGACTTCCCGCTGCCGGTGGCGCCGGCCAGCGCGACCACGGTGGCGTCGCCGAGCGCCGTGCGGGCACCGGCCTTGGCCAGGACGGTGCGGGCCGGCGCCAGGTCGCCGGCGGGCAGGTGCCCGTCGGCGGCCCCGAGGGCGTCGCGCAGCCCGGACAGCCGGGCCGGCAGGTCGGCGGCGGCCGCGCGCCTCACGCCCGGACCTCCCGGCGGGCGACCGCCAGCGCGGACAGCGCGGTGCGCAGGGCGGGCGCGGTCCCGGGGTCCGGCACCGCGGCGGCGAGCAGCGCGTCGAAGCGGTCGCGCTCGCCCTCGAGCAGCCGGTCGGTGCGCTCGCGCAGGTCCTCGCGGGCCCGGGCGGCGAGGCTGCGCACGGCGGCGTCGCCGAACACCGCCTCGAGCACCTTCTGCCCCACCGCGCTGGTGCCGCCGGCCACGGCGACCTCGGCGCCGCTGAGCCCGCCGGTCTGGGCGAAGACCGCGACCATGACGGCCAGCCCGGCCCCGTTGACGCCGAACGACATCAGCCGGGCCGTGCTGCGCTTGCTCTCCCCCTGCTCGCTGACCAGGTCGAGCACGTGCCCCTGCCAGGCCCGGACCTCCGCGGCCGCGGCCTCGGCGAAGCCCTCCGACGCGCGCTCGAGCTCGCGGGCGCGCTCGCCCATCAGCTCCGGCCCGCCCGAGGTGGCCCGCCAGGCGGTGGCCGTGCGCTCGGCGGCCCGGTCGGCCGCGGCGCGCAGCAGCTGCTCGACGCTGGACTCCAGCGCCCCGGCCAGCTCGTCGGCCACGTGCCTGCGCCCGGTGATCGCGGCGGTGAGCCGGTCGCGCAGCCGCCCGATGCCCGACTCGAGGTTGCGCATCCACTCCCCGGTGCCGACGAAGTCCTGCCAGCGGGCCAGCACCTCGCCGCGCAGCAGCGTGCCGGAGCGCACCCCCTCGTCGACCTCCTCGTCGGCCGCGGCGTACGCGGCGGCCGCCGCGCCGGCCAGGCCGGTGGCGGCGGCGTCCTGCCGCGCGACCGCCTCCACCAGACCGCTCACCCGTCCGTCGAGGCTGTCGAGCGCCCCGTCCAGCGTCTGGCGCACCACCGCTGCCCGGGCCCCGGCGTCGGCGGCCAGCGAGTGCAGCCAGTCCCGCAGGTCGGCGACCTCCTCGCCCGGCAGCCGGCCGTCCTGCAGCGGGCGCTCCTGCACGACGAACAGGCGGGCGCGGTCCAGCCCGGCCCGCCCGAGCATGCCGCGCAGGTCGTCCGCCACCTCGTCCACGGCCTCCGGCGGCACCCGGTCGAGGACCACGGCCAGCGCGGTGGCCCGCTCCTGCGCCGTCCGCAGCAGGTCCCACGGCACGGCGTCGGCGTAGCGCGCCGCGGTCGTCACGAACACCCACAGGTCGGCGGCGGCGAGCAGCTGCGCGGCGAGGTCGCGGTTGCTCTCGACGACGGAGTCGACGTCGGGGGCGTCGAGCAGCGCCAGGCCCGCGGGCAGCGTCGCGAGCTCGACCAGGCGCAGCGTCCCCGGCCCGGCGTCGGTGCCCGCGCCGGTCACGCGGGACAGCTGGGGCAGCACGCGGTCGCCGGAGAACCAGTGCCGGTCGCCCGGCGCGCACACCAGCACCGGGCCGCGGGTGGTCGGGCGCAGCACGCCGGGCGTCGACACCTCGGCCTGGACGACCGAGTTGACGAGGGTCGACTTGCCCGCGCCCGTCGAGCCGCCCACGACGGTGAGCAGCGGGGCGTCGAGCTGCTCCAGGCGCGGCAGCAGGTAGTCGTCGACCTGCTCGACCACCGAGCGGGCCGAGCGCTGCGCCTCGGCGGCCTCGGCGGTGGCGAGGCCGAGCCGGACCCGCGCCACCTCGTCGCGCAGGGCCGAGAGCGCGGGCGCGACGCCGCCCACGGGGGCGGGCTTCGTCAGGTCGGGGCGGCGGGCGTCGGGGGCGGCGTCAGAGGCGGCGTCAGGGGCGTCGTCGGGGGCGGGGTCCACGGCGCCTGTCCTGCCCGCGCGCCGCTCGCGTACCCGCACGTCCGTCGGGGCAGGGCAGGCCGCATGAGCCTGCCCCAGCCCCCCGTCGCCGGCGTCACCCACCGCACGGTGCGCGTCGGCGACCTCGACGTGCACGTCGCGGAGGCCGGGGCCGGCGCGCCGCTGGTGCTGCTGCACGGCTGGCCGCAGCACTGGTACGCCTGGCGCGAGCTCGTGCCGCGGCTGGCCGGCTCGTACCGCCTCGTCATGCCCGACCTGCGCGGGCACGGCTGGACCGGTGCGCCGGCGTCGGGCTACGACAAGGAGCAGCTGGCGACCGACCTGCTGGGCCTGCTCGACGCGCTCGAGCTGCCCGAGGTCGGCCTGGTCGGGCACGACTGGGGCGCCTGGTCGGGCTACCTGGCCTGCCTGCGCGCGCCCGAGAGGTTCCGCGGCTTCGCGGCGCTGGGCATCCCGCACCCGTTCCAGTCGCCCGACCTGCGCGTGCTCGAGGCCTGGCGCGGGGCCTACCAGGTGGTGCTCGGCACGCCGGTGCTCGGTGAGCGCCTGCTGCGCACCAGCACCCGGACGGTGGAGGCCGTCATCCGGCTGGGCACGACCCGGCAGGCCGCGTTCAGCGACGCCGACCTGCAGGTCTACGCCCGGGTGCTGCAGGAGCCCGCCCGGGCGCGGGCCAGCTCCGCGCTGTACCGCTCGTTCGTGCTGCGCGAGGCGCTGCCCGTGCTGCTGGGCCGCTACCGCGCCGCCCGGCTCACCGTGCCGACCCGCCTCGTCATCGGTGCCGACGACCCGGTGTGCAGCCGCCGGCTGCTGGTCGGGTGGGAGGACGTCGCGGACGACATGACCGTCCGCGTGCTCCCCGGGGTGGGGCACTTCGTGCCGGAGGAGGCCCCCGACGTGGTGGAGCAGGTCGTCCGCGCGCTGTTCTGACCCGGGCTACCAGTCGAACGGGTCGGGCCGGCGGAAGTCGCCGATCGGGTCGGCGGCCGCGTCGTGCCGGGCCAGCAGGTCGTGCAGCGCGTCGTGCACGCCGGGGGCGCACGACAGCACCATCGGGTAGCCGGCCGGGTCGCCCGCCAGCCCGGTCAGCGTCGCGCCCGCCTCGGTGGCGACCAGCCCGCCCGCCGAGCGGTCCCACGGCGAGAGCCCCTGCTCGAAGTACGCGTCCACCCGCCCCGCCGCCACGGCGCACAGGTCCAGCGCGCCTGCCCCGAGCCGCCGCAGGTCGCGCACCCGCGGCAGGACGTGCGTGGCGAGGTCGGCCTGGGCGGACCGCCGGCGCGCGTCGTAGCCGAAGCCGGTGGCGACGAGGGCGTGGCCGAGGTCGGTCGCGGACGTGCAGGCCAGCCGCCGGCCCGCCAGCGCGGCGCCCCGCCCCCGGACGGCCGTGAACAGCTCGCCCTTCGGCGGGTCCAGCACCACGCCGACCACGGCGCGCCGCTCGTGCTCGACCGCGATCGACACCGCCCAGTGCGGGATGCCGTAGAGGTAGTTGACGGTGCCGTCGATCGGGTCGACCACCCAGCGCAGCCCGCTGGTGCCCTCGAGGCCGGCACCCTCCTCGCCGAGCAGGCCGTCGTCGGGCCGCGCGGCGCGCAGGCGGTCGACGAGCAGCCGCTCGACGGCCCGGTCGGCCGCGGTCACCACGTCCGTCGGGCTGGACTTGCTGGGCCCGGTCTCGACCCCCTCGCGCATCGCCAGCGCCAGCGCACCGGCCTCCCGCGCCAGCGCGGTGGCGAGGACGAGCAGCTCCTCGAGCAGGTCGGGGCCGGGGGCGGTCGCGGGGGTCACCGGCCCAGTGTCGGGCACCCCCGGGTGGGCGCCGCCGGTCACCATCCGGTAGAACGGCGTTCGGTTTCGTGCACGACCCCGCCCCCGACGCTCCCCTCCTGGAGGACTCCCCGTGGACCTGCGCCACAGCCCGGAAGACGAGGACTTCCGCCGCGAGCTGCGCTCGTGGCTGGACACCGCCCTCCCGACGGAGATGCGCCAGCGCGCGTTCTGGTCCGACAAGAGCGAGGACGAGCAGTTCGCCGTCCGCCGCCAGTGGGAGGCCGACAAGGCCCGCGCCGGCTTCGCCGGCATCCTCTGGCCGACCGAGTACGGCGGCCGCGGCGGCACCCCGACGATGAAGGCCATCTACGACCAGGAGATGGCGAAGGCCAACGCGCCGACGACGGTCAACCCGCTGGGCCTGACCTTCCTCGCGCCGACCGTCATGGCCCTGGGCACCGAGGAGCAGAAGCGGGCGATCATCAAGCCGCTGCTGCACAACGAGGTCATCTGGTGCCAGGGCTTCTCCGAGCCCGGCGCCGGCTCCGACCTCGCCGCGCTGCAGATGAAGGCCGAGCGCCAGGGCGACTCGTACGTCCTGAACGGTCAGAAGATCTGGACCACCAACGCCATGCACGGCGACAAGATCTTCACGATGGCGCGGACCAGCCCGTCCGAGGGCAGCAAGCACGCCGGCATCTCGATGCTGCTCGTCGACATGGAGCAGCAGGGCGTCGAGGCCCGCCCGCTCAAGCAGATGACCGGCGCCAGCGAGTTCGGCGAGGTCTTCTTCACCGACGCGCTCTGCCCGGTCGAGGACGTCCTCGGCGGCGAGGGCAACGGCTGGCAGGTCGCGATGCTGCTGCTGTCGTTCGAGCGCGGCTCCTCCGCGATCGGCCAGTACACCGAGTACCACAAGCTCTGGACCGAGGTCACCCGGCTGGCCGGCCAGATCGAGCGCGACGGCAAGAAGGCCGTGCAGGACCCGGTCCTGCGCCAGAAGCTCGCCAACAGCCTGGTCGAGCTGGAGTGCCTGAAGTACCACTCCTGGCACATCCTCACGCAGACCTCGCGCGGCAAGGACCTCGGCTTCGAGGCCTCGATGACCAAGATCATGTGGTCCGAGACGTTCCGGCGGATCTCGGACGCCTACGAGGCCGTCATGGGCACCGCGTTCCAGGTGCCGGACCCGAGCCCGGACATGTCGGTCGCCGAGATCACCAGCATGGCCATCTGGTCGCGCTCCTGCACGATCTGGGGCGGCTCCCAGCAGGTCCAGCGCAACATCGTCGCCGAGCGCGTGCTCGGCCTCCCCCGCTAGCGGAAGGCAAGCCCCATGGAGTTCGCCCTCGACGACGAGCAGCGCGCCCTGCAGGACGCGGTGCGCTCCTACCTGCGCGGCCGCTTCGGCCCGGCCCAGGTCCGCGAGCTGTACGACGACCCCACCAGCGACGGCGTCCCCGCCGCGCTGTGGCAGGCCATCGGCGAGCAGGGCTGGCTGGCCGTGCTGGTGCCGGAGGAGCACGACGGCCTCGGCCTCGGCCTGCTCGACGCCGCCGTGATCGCCCGTGCGTTCGGCGTCGGCAACGTCCCCGGCCCCTGGCTCGGCACGATCCTGGCCGGCGAGGCCGTCCGCCTCGCTGGCAGCGCGGAGCAGCAGGCGGCCCTGCTGCCCCGCCTCGCGGCCGGTGAGGTCAAGGGCGCGGTCGCGCTGACCCAGCAGGGCTCGGCCAGCACCCCGCCCGCCACCGCCGACGGCGGCGCGCTGTCGGGTGACCTCGGCCTGGTGGAGTACGCCTCCGTCGCCGACACCCTGGTCGTCGCCGCGCAGGACGGCCTGTACCTCGTCGACCCGCGCGGCGCCGGCGTCACGCTGACCGACCACGACGTGCTCGACCGCACCACGCGCCTGCAGACCGTCGTGCTCGACGGCGCGGCCGGCGAGCGACTCGAGGGCGGTGCGGACGACGTGCTGCAGGACCTGCTCGACCGCGCCGCGGTGCTGGCGGCCAACGACCTGGCGGGCATCGCCCGCAAGGCCGTCACCGACACCGTGGAGTACGACAAGACCCGCGTGCAGTTCGGCAAGCCCGTCGGCTCCTTCCAGGCGATCAAGCACGACCTGGCCGACCTGCACATCGCCGTGACGATGGCCGAGCACGCCGGCCTGTACGCCGCCCACGCGCAGGACGTCGACGCCACCGACCGGCGCCTCGCGGCCTCGATCGCCAAGGCCAAGGCCAGCGACGCGGCCAACGACGCCACCTCCGCCATGATCCAGTACCACGGCGGCATCGGCTACACCTGGGAGCACGACGCCCACTTCTCCTTCAAGCGCGGCAAGCGCCTGGAGTACGCGTTCGGCGACTCCTCGCAGCACCGCGAGCGCATCGCCGCACTCGTGCTCGACGCCCGTCCGGACAGCGAGCTGGCCCCCAGCGGCGTCACCCCGGGCGGCTCGGCCGGCGTCCAGGGGACGGGCGTGGCGGCGGGCGTCGCGTGAGCGTCGCCCTCGTCACCGGCGGCGCGTCCGGGTTCGGCGCCGAGGTCGCGCGCCAGCTGGTGCGCCGCGGTGACCAGGTCGTCCTGGTCGACGTCGACGAGGCCGGCGGGCAGGCCGTCGCCGAGGAGCTCGGCGCGCACTTCCTGCGCTGCGACGTGTCCTCCTACGACGAGGTCGTGGCCACCACCGAGCAGGCCGAGCAGGTCCACGGCGGCCTGGACCTGGTGTTCCTCAACGCGGGCATCTCGACCGGCTGCGGCGTGGGCGACGACTTCGACCTCGCCCGCTACCGGCGCGCCATGGGCGTCAACCTCGACGGCGTCGTGTTCGGCGTGCACGCCGCGATCCCGGCGCTGCGCCGGCGCGGCGGTGGCTCGATCGTCGCCACCGCCTCGATGGCCGGGCTGACCGGCACGCCGTTCGACCCCGTGTACGGCGCGAACAAGCACGCGGTCGTCGGCTTGGTGCGCGCCCTCGGGCCGGCGCTCGCCCCCGAGCAGATCCGGGTCAACGCCTTCTGCCCGGGCTTCGCCGAGACGGGCATCATCCAGGACATCAAGCCGGTGCTGCAGAGCAGCGGTGTGCCGATCATCCCGGTCGACGTCGCCGGCCGGGCCGTCCTGCAGGCGTTCGACTCGCCCGACACGGGCCAGGCGTGGCTGCTGCAGGCGGGCCGTCCCGCCGAGCCGTACCGGTTCCGGGGCATCCCCGGGCCGGTGCACGAGGACGGCAGCAAGGCCTCCCCGGTCGACCCGACCGGCCTGCCCACCGGGATGGCCGAGCCCCCGACGGCCTGACCGTCGGGGCGGCGCCGGTCAGCCGACCGACGCCGCCCCGACGCGCACGACGGAGTCGCGGCCCAGCTCGGACGCGGAGCTGTGGCCCGACAGCCCGGCCTGCAGGTCGAGGTCGGCGAGGAAGCAGCGCAGCACGTGGTGCACGCCCTCCTCCCCCGCGAGCCCCAGGCCGTGCACGAACGGCCGGCCGAGCAGCACGGCGGCCGCCCCGAGCGCGAGCGCCTTGCAGGCGTCCGCGCCGGTGCGGATCCCGCTGTCGAACAGCACCGGCAGGTCACCGGCGCCCTGCACCACCCCGGGCAGCGCGTCGAGGCTGGCCAGCGCGCCGTCGACCTGGCGCCCGCCGTGGTTGCTGCACACGACGGCTTGCGCGCCCGCGTCGACGGCCCGCCGGGCGTCGTCCGGGTGCTGCACGCCCTTGAGCACGATGGGCAGCGTGGTGTGCTCGCGCAGGAAGGCGAGGTCGTCCCAGGTCAGCCGCGGGTTGTTGAACACCCTGGAGAACTTGAGCACCGCTGCCCCCTCGTCGCCCTCCGGCAGGCCCGCCATGAACACCGGGTCGCTGAGGTAGTTGGCGATGCCCTGCGCGCGCAGGAACGGCAGGTACGCGGTGTCCAGGTCGCGCGGCCGCCAGCCCAGCTGCCAGGTGTCCAGGGTGACCACGAGGGCCTCGTAGCCGGCCGCCTCGGCCCGGCGCAGGAACGACGCCGCGAGGTCGCGGTCGTTCGGCCAGTACAGCTGGTACCACTTGGGCCCGGTCGCGGCCGCCGCGACCTCCTCCATGCTGGTGGAGGAGGCGGTCGAGACGATCATCGGCACGCCCACGCGGGCGGCGGCCCGGGCCACGGCGCTCTCGGCGTCGGGGTGGACGATCGACAGCACGCCCACCGGCGCGAGCAGCACGGGCGCCGGCATCGCGGTGCCGAGCACGGACGTGCTGTGGTCGCGCTTGGCCGGCGTGCCGCGCAGCATCCGGGGCACCAGCCGCCAGCGCTCGAACGCCTGCCGGTTGGCCAGCGCGGTGTCCTCCGCGCCGGCCGAGCCCTCGACGTAGCCGACGGCCTGCGGCGTCATGGCGGCGTACGCCGCGTCGCGCAGGTCGCGCCAGCCGAAGGGCAGGTCCGGCTGCACCCCCAGCAGGCCGTTGAGGTACACCTCGTTCTGGAAGTCCGCGAACGGCGAGGAGCTCATGCGCCGTTCCTACCCCAACAGGAGTGCGCGTGGCCGTCGACCCCACCGGAGCCGGGCTCAAGCAGTACCTCGCCGACGACCCCGGCGGGCCCGTGGTGATGCTCAACCTGCTGCGGTTCCGCGAGGACGGCGGGCGCGAGCGCTACGCCGAGTACGTCGAGCACTTCCGCCGCACCTCCGCGCCGCACGGCGCCGAGGTCGTGTACGCCGGCGACGGCGGCACCCCGCTGGTGGGCGACGACTGGGACGCGGTCCTGCTGGTCCGCTACCCGTCGCGGCAGGCGTTCAGCGACATGGTGCGCGACCCGGCCTACCAGCAGGGCTCGCACCTGCGCACCGAGGCGCTGACCGAGGCGGTGCTGCAGCCGACGACGGCGTGGGCGTGACCGGGCTCAGCCCTCGCTGCGCAGCAGGCCGACCACGGCGCCCTGCGGGTCGCGGACGATCACGCACGACCCGCCGTCGAACGTCGTGAGCGGCAGCACCACCGTGCCGCCGAGCGCCTGCACCTGCTCGGCGCACGCCGCGGGGTCGGCGACCTGGAAGTAGGGCAGCCAGCCGGCGGTGCCCTGCGAGGGGTCCGCGACGCCCGCGACCGACCGGCCGTCAAGGCTCAGCAGCACGTACGCGTCGGACACGCTCGCCTCCCAGCCGAGCACCCGCCCGTAGAACTCCGGGGCGGCGGCGGGGTCCTCGGCGGTGAGCTCGAACCAGGTCTGCGTGCCGTCCTGCCCGGTGAGCTCGGAGCCGCGGTGCGACCCGGGCTGCCAGACCCCGAACACCGCGCCCTGCGGGTCGGCGTACACCGCCATCGTCCCGAGCCCGGCCACCTGCATCGGCGCCACCACCGTGCTGCCGCCGGCCTGCTCCACCAGCGTGGTGGTGGCGGCCGCGTCCTCGGTGCAGAAGTACGCGGTCCAGGTCGTCGGCTGCACGGACGTCGTGACCGGCACCAGCCCGGCGACGACCCTGCCGTCGAGCAGGAAGCTGGCGTAGCCGCCCATGGCCGGGTCGCCCTCGGTGACCTCCCAGCCGAGCAGCGCGCCGTAGAAGGCGGCGCTGGCGGCGCAGTCGGGGCTCGACAGGTCGGTCCAGATCGGCTCGCCGGGCAGGTAGGCGGTCTTCTCGGGCATCGGGGGCTCCTCGGTCGTGGTGGGTCGGCACCAGGCAGACGTGCGCGGGCGCCGTGGCTCATCGGCCCGCCCGCAGCTCCGCCCGGCCGGCACCGGCGCGGGGTGCTTCGCTACCGGGATGAGCACCGTCTGGGACGTCGCCGTGGTCGGCACCGGGCCGGCCGGGGCCGCCGCCGCGCGGGCCGCAGCCGCGACCGGGGCCCGCGTGCTGCTGCTCGAGCGGGCCGAGGTGCCCCGCTACAAGCGCTGCGGCGGCGGGCTCGTCGGCGCCTCGCAGGCCGCCGTGCGGGCGACCGGCCTGGACCTGCCGGCGCTGTCGCGCGACCACGTCGGGCGCATCACGTTCACCTCGGCCGGCCGTCGCCGCTTCACCCGCGAGGCGCCGGCCTTCCTGCCCATGGTGGCGCGCAGCTCGCTGGACGCCGCCCTGGTCGACGCCGCGGTGGACGCCGGCGCGGTGCTGCGGACGGGCACCGCCGTCACCTCGTACGCCGAGGAGGCCGGCGTGGTCGCCCTGGGCACCAGCGGGGGCGACGTCCGCGCGCGGGCGGTGGTCGCGGCCGACGGCTCCCAGGGCCGGGCGGCGGCGTACGTCGGCGTGGCCTGCGAGCAGGTCGACCTCGGGCTGGAGGCCGAGCTCCCCCGGCCGCCCGGCACCGACTGGGACGGCCGCGTGCTGCTCGACTGGGGACCGGTGCCGGGGTCCTACGGGTGGGTGTTCCCCAAGGGCGACACGCTCACGGTCGGCGTCATCGGCGACCGCGGGCAGGGGCCGGCCGTGCGCGCCTACTACGAGGCGTTCCTCGCCCGGCTGGGCCTGGACCGCGCGACCGCCGAGCACGACGGCGGCCACCTGACCCGCGTGCGGGCGCCCGGCTCCCCCCTGCGCCGGGGCCGGGTGCTCGTCGCCGGTGACGCGGCCGGGCTGCTCGAGCCGTGGACCCGCGAGGGCATCAGCTTCGCGCTGCGCTCCGGGGCGCTCGCCGGCGCGGCCGCCGCCGGCGACGTGGACGCGTACGCGGCGGACGTGGAGCGCGAGCTCGGGCCGGAGATGGCGGCCGGCCGCACGGCGCTGCGGGTGTTCAGCCGGCACCCGGGGACCGTGCACAGCGCGGTGCGGCACCTGCCGGGCATGTGGGACCTGTTCGTGCGCCTGGTGGCCGGCCGCACCAGCATGGTCGAGCAGCTGGAGCGGCGGCGGATCCGGGCCCTGGTGCGGGCGCTGGGCTGAGCCGACCCGCCGGGGTCAGGCCGGGCCGAACTCCGCCCGCACCGCGTCGCCGTGCTCGTCGAGCCGCGGCGCCGCCCGCCGCACCACCGGGTCGTCGTACGCCGACATCTTCAGCGGCGTGCCCGGCACCGGCAGCCCGCCGGCGTCGACGACCATCCGGCGGGCGGCGGTCTGGGCGCTGCCGACCGCCTCGCCGACCGAGCTGATCGGCCCGCACGGCACGCCGGCCAGGTCGAGCTCGCCCAGCCAGTGCTCCGCGGTCGCCGTGCGCAGCACCGCCTCGAGGTCGGCGGTCAGGGCCGCGCGGTGCTCCGAGCGCAGGGCGTTGGTCACGTAGCGCGGGTCACCCAGCAGCCCGGGGGCCCCGAGGGCGCGGGCCAGCGCGGCGAACAGCCCGTCGTTGGCGGCGCACACCGTGATGGGCCGGTCGGCGCAGGCGAACACGTCGAAGGGCGCGATCGAGAAGTGCGCGTTGCCCGACGACCCGGGCTCGGTGCCGGTCGCGAGCCACGACAGCGCGGGCCCCTCGAGCAGGTTGACGGTGGCGTCGAACATCGCCACGTCGAGGTGGGTGCCCCGGCCGGTGCGGGCGCGGCCCAGCAGCGCCGCGCAGATCCCGCCGAACGCGTGCAGCCCCGCCGACAGGTCGGCCACCGGCGCGCCGGGCTTGGTGGCCGGCCCGCCCTGCGGCCCGGTGATGGCCATCAGGCCGCTCATCCCCTGCACGACCGCGTCGTAGGCGGGGCGCTGCGACCACGGGCCGGTGTGCCCGAAGCCGCTGATGGAGCAGTAGACGAGCGCCGGGTGCCGGTCGCAGAGCTCCTGCGGCCCGAGCCCCAGGCGGTCCATGACCCCCGGGCGGAAGTTCTCCACCAGGACGTCGGCCTGCGCCACCAGGCCTCGGACCACGGCCAGCCCGGCCGGGTCGCGCAGGTCCAGGGCGACCGACTCCTTGCCGCGGTTGACCCGGGCGAAGTAGAGCGAGCGCCCGCCGGAGAACGGGCCGTAGCCGCGGGTGTCGTCGCCGGTGACCGGCCGCTCCACCTTCACGACCCGGGCGCCGAGGTCGGCCAGCATCATGGAGGCGAACGGGCCGGCCAGCACCCGGCTCAGGTCGACGACGAGCAGGTCGCTGAGCGGCCCCTCAGGAGCGGCGGGGTCGGGCGACGTCGCAGGCACCCGGCCAGTGTGGTGGACGCCGGGCCCTGCCTCGCGTCGGCCCGTACGGCGCTCCGACGGGAACGTCGGCCCGTTGTGTGGTGTTGTGACAAGCATGACCGGCACCGCCACGCCCTCCGCCCCCTCCACCCTGTCCGCTGCCGACCGCTGTGACCGCTGCGGGGCCCAGGCCCGCGTCCGTGTCGTCCTCACCTCCGGGGACCTGCTGTTCTGCGCCCACCACGCGCACGCCTACGAGGACAAGCTCAAGACGGTGGCCGTCGACTACGTCGACGAGACCGCGACCCTCGGCTAGCTTCCGCTCCACGTCCCGGCCGTCCGCGCTCCCGCGGGCGGCCGTCGTCGTCCCTGCACGCGCTCGGGCCGCGACCGGTCCTCGTACTGTCGCGGCATGGCCCGGTACTTCGACGTCCACCCCCGCGACCCGCAGCCCCGGGCGATCGCGCAGGCGGTCGCCCTGCTGCCGGACGGCGGCCTGCTGGCCTACCCGACCGACTCCTGCTACGCGCTGGGCTTCGCGCTCGGCAGCCCCGACGGCGCCGACCGCCTGCGCCGGCTGCGCGGCCTGGACGACCGGCACCACCTGACCCTGCTGTGCGCCGACTTCGCCCAGCTCGGGCAGTTCGTGCGGCTGGACAACGCCGCCTTCCGGGCGGTCAAGGCGGCGACCCCCGGCCCGTACACGTTCATCCTCCCGGCGACCCGGGACGTGCCCAAGCGCCTCGCCCACCCCAAGAAGCGCACGGTCGGCGCCCGCATCCCGGACTCGGCGGTCGTGCAGGCGCTGCTGCGCGAGCTCGGCGAGCCGCTCGTCTCGAGCAGCCTGCTGCTGCCCGGGGCGGACGAGCCGATGACCGACGGCTGGACGATCAAGGAGGAGCTCGACGCCGTGCTCGACGGGGTCCTCGACGCCGGCGAGTGCGGGACCGAGCCGACGACCGTCGTGGACTGGTCGGAGGGCTCCCCGGAGGTGGTCCGGGTCGGCAAGGGCGACCCGGCGCGGTTCGCGCCGGCCTGAGCGGCGGAGGCCGGGCCGTCTCCCCCGGCGCCCGCCGCCTCACCGCTCGACGCCCTGTGAGGTGGCACACTGTCCGCATGGACACCCCCGCAGCACCGACCTACGTCCAGGCCCGCACCGACGCCGAGCACGCCGACTCGGTGGCCCGCTGGCGCGCCGCCCAGACCGTCCGCTCCCGCGTGATCGACCTCGACGCCCGCGCCGAGCTGCTCGGCGCGCTGGGCCTGCTCGACGCCGTCCGCCCCAGCGGCACCCAGGGCTGAGCGCCGCTGCTGCGCTCAGGACGTGCAGGAGCGCAGCAGCAGCCCGGAGCCGCCCTCCACCCCGACCTCGGCACCCGGCTGTGCACGGGCCCACCGGCGCAGGGCCTGCAGCAGCAGGTCCCGCCCCCACCGGTCCTGCGCCCGGAGCCGCACGGAGGTGCACGTGCGCCGGCCGTCCACCACCGTGACGTAGGCGTCGCCGTCCCAGGCCCGCTGCAGCCCGTACTCGTCCAGCGGGTCCTCCTCGAGCAGCGAGGCGAGCCCGAGCTCGCCGAGCACACCGCGATCGACCACCATCCCGCGGCCGGGCTCCGGGGGCTCCACGGGTCGGCCGGGCCCGCGGCCGGGGTGCAGCGCCTGGGCCGAGCTGACCGGGGGGTCGCGCAACGCCTCGTCGAGCGCCGCCTGCCCGCCTCGCTCCAGCAGGGAGCCCACCAGTCGGGGGCCCGCGGCGTACGGGAAGTCGAGCTCGTCGAGCGTGAGCACCCCGCTGCTGCCTCGGTCTCCCCCCGGGTCGTGCAGCCCGCGGCGCACGGTGTGCGGCTGCGCCCGGTACCAGGCCTGCTCGACCCGGGTGGCGTCGCCCTCGACCAGGGACGCGAACGCCAGCGGCCGCTCGTCGTCGCCGGTGTAGGGGGGCTCGGCGTCGAGCAGGCCGTGCTGGTCCTGCAGCGCGTGCACCAGCTCGTGCACGAGCACCTGCTGGGCGGCGGCGTCGGTCCGGGTCCCGCGGAGCACGATCCGGTCGGTGCCGAACGCGTAGAAGCCGTCCACCCCCTCGTCGAGCGCGTCGCCGACGAGCTCGACGAGGTCCTCGTCCATCGAGAGCTGCCCGAGCCCCTGCAGCGTCGCGCCGGCGTCGTCGCCCGCCTCGGCGCCCTCGACGCCGCCGACCTCGGCCAGGAACGCGTCGCGCTCCAGCAGGTCCACCCGGACGGGACGCAGGAACGCCAGACCGCGCTCGCGCTCCACGAACGCCTGCAGCCCGGGCAGCAGCCCGCTGACCTGCGCGGTCGTGCGCCGCTCCGCGAGGGCGTGCGGGACGACGCCGTCACCGGGCACGAGCACCAGGCCGGCGAGCAGGGCCGCGAGCACCCGGCCGCGGCGCAGCGGAGAGCACCGCGTGACGGAGCGGTACGCCGGGTGCTCCGGAGCGAGCACGTCTGCCTCCCCGGGAGCGGCGGTGCGGTCCCCGCAGGCATCGGCGGCCCCGCCGCCGTCTTGAGCGGCCTCGAGCCCCCGATCACCGGGCCTAGGGTCGAGGCGTGCCCGACGCCCCCGAGACGCCCGACGCCGAGGTCCTCGACTTCGCCGCGCAGCTGTTCGACCTCGCCCGCGAGGGCGGGGCGGAGCAGCTCGCCGCGTACGTCGACGCCGGCCTGTCGCCCGACCTCACCAACGCCAAGGGCGACACCCTGCTGATCCTGGCGGCCTACCACTGCCACGAGGACGTCGTCCGCGCGCTGCTCGAGCGCGGCGCGGACCACACGCGCGTCAACGACCGCGGGCAGACCGCCCTCGGCAGCGCCGTCTTCCGGCAGGACCGCGGCACCGTCGCCGCGCTGCTGGCGGCGGGCGCCGACCCGGACCTCGGCGGGCCGTCGGCCGTCGAGCTGGCGCGCTTCTTCGACCTGCCGGCGATGCTGGAGCTGCTCGGGCGGTCCTGACGCCTGGTCAGCGCAGGGCGGCGCGGGCGGTGAAGCGGCCGTCCGAGGACGCCACCACCATCGGCAGCGAGAACGCCCGCGACAGCAGCGGCGCGGTGAGCACCTCCGCCACCGGGCCGGCGGCGAGGGTGCGCCCGCGCGTGAGCAGCAGCGCGTGGGTGACCCCGACCGGCACCTCCTCGACGTGGTGGGTGACGAGCACGCTCGGCGGGCCGGCCGGGTCGGCGGCCAGGCGGGCCAGCAGGTGCAGCAGCGCCTCGCGGGCGCCGAGGTCGAGCCCGGCGGCCGGCTCGTCGAGCAGCAGCAGCTCGGGGTCGGTCATCAGCGCGCGTGCGAGCAGCACCCGCTTGCGCTCGCCCTCGGACAGCGAGCCGAAGCGCCGGTCGGCGAAGGCCCGCAGCCCGACCCGGGCGAGCAGGTCCGCCGCCCGGTCCACGTCGGCGCTGTCGTAGCCCGACGACCAGCGGCCGAGCACGCCGTGGGCGGCCGTCACCACGACGTCCAGGGCGCGCTCGTGCGGCGGGACCCGGTCGGCGAGCGCGGCGCTCGACAGCCCGACGCGGGTGCGCAGCTCGCCGAGGTCGGCCTCACCGAACCGCTCGCCCAGCAGGTCGACCCGGCCGCGGGTGGGCAGCAGGTGGGCGCCCGCGACCTGCAGCAGCGTCGTCTTGCCGGCGCCGTTGGGCCCGAGCACCACCCAGCGCTCGCCCTCGCGGACCGTCCAGTCGACGTCGGTGAGCAGGGTGGCGCGCTCGCGGACGACGGCGACACCGGACATCGACAGGACAGGAGCGGGCGCGGACGTCATGGCCGCGACCGTACGGCCCGGCGCCGCGACGGTCCCCCTAGGCTCGCCACATGGGCTACCGCTGCTTCGACGTCGAGATCGCCGACTCGGTGGCGCACGTGCGCCTGTCCCGGCCGGACGAGCTCAACACCATGACCGCCGACTTCTGGCGCGAGCTGCCGGAGATCGTGACCGGCATCAGCGCCGAGGCCACCGCCCGGGTCGTGGTGATCAGCAGCACCGGCCGGCACTTCAGCGCGGGCATGGACCTGTCGGTGTTCGCCGGCGAGGGGCTGGCCGCCGGCACCGACCCCGGCCGGCGCCACGCCCGGCTGCGGCAGAACGCGCAGGTCCTGCAGTGGTCGTTCACCGCGCTGGAGAAGGCGCGCGTCCCGGTGCTCGCCGCGGTCCAGGGCGGCGTCATCGGCGGCGCCGTCGACCTGGTGACCGCCTGCGACGTGCGCTACGCGACCGCCGACGCGTTCTTCTGCGTGCAGGAGATCAACATCGGGATGACCGCCGACGTCGGCACGCTGCAGCGGCTCGGCACGGTCGTCCCCCAGGGCGTGGCCCGCGAGCTGGCCTACACGGGTCGCCGGATGCCGGCCCAGCGGGCGTACGAGGTCGGGCTCGTGCAGGAGGTCTACGCCGACCAGGACGCGCTGCTCGAGGGCGTGCTCGGCACCGCGCGCGAGATCGCGTCGAAGTCGCCGCTCGCCATCTGGGGCACCAAGGTCGCGCTGAACCACGCCCGCGACCACTCCGTCGACGACTCGCTCGAGCAGATCGCGACCTGGCAGGCCGGGATGTTCCAGCCCGAGGACATGGCGGAGGCGTTCGCGGCCAAGGCCGAGAAGCGCCCGGCGGTCTTCCCCGACCTGCTGCCGGACCCGCGCGGCCTCTAGGCCGGCTCGTACGCCGCCACGACCACCGACAGCGTCACCTCGGCGCCCTCGTCGGGGAGCGCGGCCAGGTCCACGTGCCGGGCGCTCGGCCCCATGGCGACCGCCGCCCGCACGTCGGCGGCCGACAGCACGAGCCTGCGGCGCACCGGCTCGCGGCCCACGAGGCGGAACCCCTGCAGCTGCCGCTCCAGGCGCTCCTGCTTGTCCGGGTCGACCGTCACCAGCCCGAGGCGGCCGACCAGCTCGGCGAGGTGCTCGGCCGTGGGCGTCGCGACGACGAGCCGCCCGCCGGGCGCCAGCACCCGGGCGGCCTCCGCCGGGTGCCGGGGGGCGAAGACGCTGAGCACGGCGCCCGCGACCGCGTCGGCGACGGGCAGCGCCCGCCAGGCGTCCGCGACGACGGCGCCGACCCGCGGGTGGGCGCGGGCGGCGCGTCGGGCCGCGTGCTTGCTCAGGTCGAGCGCGAGCCCCGGGCCCCCGACCCGGTCGAGCACCCGGGCGAGGTGGTGGCCTGTCCCGGCGCCCACGTCGACCAACGGGCCCGAGCCCACGGCGGCGGCCAGCGCCTCGCTCATCGCGTCGTAGTGGCCGGCGCCGAGGAAATCGGCCCGCGCCTGCACCATCGCGGCGGAGTCGGCGGTGCTCGTGCCGGCGCCGCCGGGCAGCAGGCTGACGTAGCCCTGCCGGGCGACGTCGAAGCTGTGGCCCCGCAGGCAGCGCAGGGCCGCGTCGTCGGCCGCCAGCGGGCCGGTGCAGGAGGGGCAGCGCAGCAGCGGGAGGACGTCGCTCAGCACGCGCGGCGCGGCCGGGAGTGGCGCAGCGTGACCGACATCCGCGCGCCCGAGGCGGTCTTCTCGCGCGGGACGGTGTGCACCCACTCGTGCTGGCAGGCGCCGCCCATCACGAGCAGGTCGCCGCCGCCGGGCGCGTACCGCCGGGTGACCGGGCCGCCCTCGGCCGGCCGGAGCAGGAACGACCGGCGGGCACCGAGCGAGACGGTCGCGACGAGCGGGTCGCGCAGCACCTTGCGGACGGTGTCGGCGTGCCAGGCGACGGCGTCGGCGCCGTCCCGGTAGAGGTTGACCAGGCACGAGTCGAGGTGCACGCCGTACCGCTCGTCGAGCGGCGCCGTCAGCTCGCGCACCCGATCCGGCAGCTCGGCGCCGGTCCCCCACACCGCGACCAGCCGCGGCTCCAGCACCTCGCGGTCCCACATCTCGCGGGTCCGCTGCTGCCAGGGGGCGTGCTCGAGCAGCCAGTCGAACAGCTCGGCGTGGTCCGGCACCCAGCCCGGCACGACGTCGAGCCACGAGCGCTCGTCGAGCGCGTCCCGGCGCAGGTCCGCGAACGACAGCCGCCCGCCCTCCGGCTCGTGCTCGAACAGGGCGCCCTGCCAGGCCACCCGCGGCGCGTCCGTCACCCGTCCATGATGCCCTGCGCGGGACCCCGGAACGGCGCGGACGCGGTCCAGCGCGCGGGCATCGCCGCGGCGCGGGACAGTGTTGTACGAGGGGACGGAGGCACCGTCACCCAGCACCGGAGGCACCGCATGGCGTTGGCGTCGCACGACCGCTCCGCACGGACGGTCATGGTCACGACGGCTCGGCTCAGCCACAGCGACGACATCGACCTGCGCGAGCGCCGGTACGTCGCCACCCAGCTCGTCCGGGTGGTGTGCGTCGTCCTCGGCGTGGCGCTGCCCGTCCCGGTGTCGGTCAAGCTGCTGCTGTTCCTCGGCGCGGTCGTCCTGCCGTGGTTCGGCGTCGTGATGGCCAACGCGGGCCCGACCATCACCCGGTCCCGCAGGACCGCGATCGTCGACGGCGGGCTGACCGAGACGCTCCCCGAGCCGCCGCTGCGCCTGGCCATCGAGCCGGGCCGGGTCGTCGACGGCGAGCGCTAGTCAGCCCTTCTTCGCGGCGGCCTTCTGCTCCTGCTTGTACGCCCGGACCGCGAGCAGCGACTCCTGGCCCACCACGTCGGCCACGCTCCTCGTCACCCCGTCGGGGCCGTAGTCGCCGGCGACCTCGCGCCAGCCGGTCGGCTGGACGCCGTACTGCTTGCCGAGCAGCGCGACCAGGATCCGCGCCTTCTGGTCGCCGAAGCCGGGCAGCGCCTTGATCCGGCGCAGCAGCTCGCGGCCGTCGGCCACGCCCTCCCAGAGCCCCTCCGCGCGGCCGTCGTAGTCGGCGACGAGCGCCCGGCACAGCTCCTGCAGCCGGGTGCCCATCGAGCCCGGGAACCGGTGCACCGCCGGCGGCTGCGCCATGACCGCGGCGAAGTCCGGGTGCTCACCGACCGCCCGCGCGCTGAGGCCGCTGAGCCGCTCGTCGAGCACGTACGGGCCGCGGAACGCCTTCTCCATCGGGATCTGCTGGTCCAGGGCCATGCCGAGGAGCAGGGCGAGCGGGTCGCGGCCGAGCAGCGCGTCGGCGTCGGGGTCCTGGGTCAGCTGCAGCGTGGGCATGCCGCCATCGTGCCGCGCCCCGCGCCGGGCGCAAGACCCGCGCGGGGGCCGGACACCGGGGCGCGCGACGTCCTGCGTCCGGGCGAGCAGGGCCCGACCCTGCGGCAGCCCCTCGACCGTCTCGGCGGCGACCGGGGCCCCGGCGCCGCACTGCTGCTGGGCGCCCGGGAAGGCGGGTTGACGCAGAGGCGACGGCAGGCCACAGTGAACCTCGTGGTTCACCATCAGTTCGCCGCCCTCGGCGACCCGACCCGCCTGGCCATCGTCGAGCGGCTCGCCCGCGGGCCGACGACCGCCGGCGCCCTGGCCGCGCCGACGACGCTCTCGCTGCCCGCCGTGCTCAAGCACGTGCGCGTGCTCGAGCAGGCGGGCCTGGTGACGACCGTCAAGCGCGGCCGCGTGCGCGAGTGCCGGCTGCACGACGACGCCCTCGTCGCCGTGGCCACGTGGCCCGCACACCAGCAGGCGCTCTGGTCGACCCGGCTGGACGCCCTCGGCACCCTCCTGGAGGACACGTGACCGCCACCCCGCTCCTGTCGTTCGACCTCGAGCGCACCTACCCCGCCCCGCCCGAGCAGGTGTGGGCCGCCTGGACGCGCGCCGACCTGCTGGAGCGCTGGGCCTGCCCCGACCCGGCCTGGCGCGTGTCGACCTGCGAGGTCGACGCCCGCGCGGGCGGGGGCTACCGGCTGCGGTTCGGCCCCCGCCCGGCCGGCGACGCCTACCGCGAGACCGCCACCTTCGCGGTCTTCGAGCCCGTGGAGCGCCTCGTGCTCGACGTGCTCACCGCGGGCGAGGACACGGCGGAGAGCTCCCGCTGCACGGTGCTGCTCCTGCCGGTCGCGGGCGGGACGCGGCTGCAGCTCACGGTCGAGGGCCTGTCGGGCCCGCAGGCCGCCGAGCACTTCCGCGTGGGCTGGACGTGGTGCCTGAAGGGCATCGCCGAGCACCTCGACGCCGCGGCCTGAGGCGCGCGCCATCCGGACGCCGGGCCCTCGGCGACGCCCGACCGCCGGACCGTGTCGCCCACGCACGCCCTCGGGGCCGTCGCGCGCCCCGGCAGCCGCTGTCGGGTCGGACATAGCGGGTCACGCCCGGCGCGCCCACCCGCCGTCCGAGCCGATCACCTGGCCGGTGACCCAGTCCGCCTCGTCCGACACCAGCCACGCCACCAGCCGCGCGGTGTCCTCCGGGCGTCCCCAGCGGCCCGCCGGGTGCTGCGCCGCCACGGCCGCGCGCAGGGGCTCGTCGGCGTACCCGGTGTCGTTGGGCCCGGGGTCGACGCAGTTGACGGTCGTGCCGCGGGACACCAGGGGCACCGCGAGGCTGGCCGTGAGCTGGTGCAGCGCGCCCTTGGACGCGACGTAGGCCAGCTCCCCCGGCATGGCGCCGGCGTGCTGGCCGGAGGTGAACAGCACGACGCGGCCACCCGGCGACGGGGCGCGGCCCTGGTCGAGGGCCTGCACCAGGAGCAGCGTCGCCCGGACGTTGACCGCGTACGTCAGGTCGATCTCGGCCGCCGTCAGGCCGCCCAGGTCCTGCGTCGTGCTGCGGGCGTGGTTGGCCACCAGCACGTCGAGGCCGCCGAAGGCCTCCCGTGCACGGGCGACGAGCAGGGACGGCGCCTGCGGGTCGGCGAGGTCGGCGCTGACGTGCTCCACCCGGCCGCCGCCTGCCCGCAGCTCCCGCACCAGGGCGTCCGGCGCCGACGGGTCACCGCCCCAGGGCTGCCCCACGTCGTACGGCACCCAGGAGTGCAGGAGGACGGCGGCGCCGTCCGCGACCAGCCGGCGCACCACGGCCGCGCCGATGCCGACCGGCCGGCTCGCGCCGGTGACCAGCGCGACCCGGCCGTCGAGCGCGCCCACTAGGCGGTGGTCGTGCAGCCGATCGACTCCACCCCGGCGATGACGGCGGCCTGGTCCTCGTCACCCGTGCCGCCGCTCGCCCCGACACCGCCGAGCAGCACGCCGTCGCGGTAGACCGGCACGCCGCCGGTCTGCGGGGTGTAGGAGCCGCCGGTCACCGTGGTGAGGGCGCTCGCGAAGTTGGGCATCTGCGTCATCTTCTCCCGCTGGGCGTGGGTCGGGACGCCGTACGCGGCCGCCGTCCAGGCCTTGCCCGTCGCGACGGTGGCCGTGATCCACAGCGCGCCGTCCATGCGGACGAGCGCGACGAGGTGGCCGCCCGGGTCGGTCACGGCGAACGACATGGGCAGCGTGCCTGCCTGCTCGGCAGCGGTCTTCGCGGCGGCGCAGAGCGCCAGGGACTCGTCGGAGGTCAACATGCGGGCCATCCTGCCCCGCGCCGCCGACACCGCGGCCGGGACTTGACAGTACGTACGTACGGTTTGTAGGTTCGCCGCATGCCCAAGGTCGCGCCCGCCCGGATCGAGGCGCGGCGCGGGCAGATCCTCGAGGCCTGCCGGCGGGCGTTCGCGCGACACGGCTTCGAGGGCGCCACCGTCAAGGTGCTGGAGGCCGAGACCGGCCTGTCGCGGGGCGCGATCTTCCACCACTTCCGCGACAAGGAGGCGCTGTTCCTCGCCCTCGCGGAGGAGGACGCCGCCCGCACCGCCGCCGTCGTCGCCGAGCACGGCCTGGTGCAGGTGATGCGGGAGCTCGCCGAGCGCGACGCCGGCTGGCTCGGCGTCCAGCTGGAGGTGCGGCGCCGGCTGCGCACCGACCCCGCGTTCGCCGCCCGCTGGGCCGAGCGCCAGTCGGCCGTCGCCCGGGCCACCGCCGAGCGGCTCGAGCGCCAGCGCGAGGCCGGGGTCGTCCGCGACGACGTCCCGGTCCCCCTGCTCGCCGACTTCCTGCGCCTGGTGCTGGACGGGCTGGTCAGCTCGCTCGCCGCGGGCATGCCGTCCGAGCACCTGTCCGGCGTGCTCGACCTCGTCGAGGACGCGGTGCGCCGCCGCGGCGCGCCCGGCCCTGACGCCCCCGACGCCGCTCCCGGTGTCCCCGACGCCGCTGCCGGTGTCCCCAGCCCCGCTCCCGATGTCCCCAGCCCCGGCGCACCGGCGTCGGAGGTCCCCGTTAGCGTCCTACCCGCTCACTCGACCGCCCAGGAGGCACCGCATGCCCAGCACTGACAGCTTCGGAGCGAAGGGCTCGCTGGACGTCGGCGGCACCTCGTACGAGGTCTTCCGCCTGTCCGCCGTGCCCGGCGCCGAGGACCTGCCGTACTCGTTGAAGGTGCTGCTGGAGAACCTCCTGCGCACCGAGGACGGCGCCGACATCACCGCCGACCACGTGCGGGCGCTGGCCGGCTGGGACCCGTCGGCGGAGCCCGACACCGAGATCCAGTACACGCCGGCCCGGGTGCTCATGCAGGACTTCACCGGTGTCCCCTGCGTCGTCGACCTGGCCGCCATGCGCGAGGCGATGGCCGACCTCGGTGGCGACCCGAAGAAGATCAACCCGCTGGCGCCGGCCGAGCTGGTCATCGACCACTCCGTCGTGGCCGACCACTTCGGCAGCAAGGACGCGCTGGGCCTCAACGGCGCGCTGGAGTACGACCGCAACCGCGAGCGCTACGAGTTCCTCAAGTGGGGCCAGACGGCGTTCAGCGACTTCGCCGTGGTCCCGCCCAACACCGGCATCGTCCACCAGGTCAACCTCGAGCGGCTGGCCCGCGTCGTGTTCACCCGCGAGCGCGACGGCGTCGTGCAGGCCTACCCGGACACCCTGGTCGGCACCGACAGCCACACCACGATGATCAACGGGCTCGGCGTGCTCGGCTGGGGCGTCGGCGGCATCGAGGCCGAGGCGGCGATGCTCGGCCAGCCCGTCTCGATGCTCATCCCGAAGGTCGTCGGCTTCAAGCTCGTCGGCGCGCTGCCCGCCGGCGCCACCGCGACCGACCTCGTGCTCACCGTCACCGAGCTGCTGCGCCAGACCGGCGTGGTCGGCAAGTTCGTGGAGTTCTACGGCCCCGGCGTCGCCAACGTGCCGCTCGCCGACCGCGCCACCATCGGCAACATGAGCCCGGAGTACGGCTCGACCTGCGCGATCTTCCCCGTCGACGACGAGACGCTGGCCTACCTGCGCCTGACCGGCCGCCCCGAGGAGCTCGTGCAGCTCGTCGAGGCGTACGCCAAGGAGCAGGGCATGTGGCACGACCCGTCGGTCGAGCCGCGCTTCTCGCAGACCGTCGAGCTCGACCTGTCCACGGTCGTGCCGTCGCTGGCCGGCCCCAAGCGGCCGCAGGACCGCGTGCCGCTCGACCGCGCCAAGGCGATGTTCCGCACCTCCCTGGCCGACTACGCCACCACGGTCCCGATCGAGCAGGACCGCCAGCCGGGCGTGCCGCCGACCGCCAGCGCCGCCCTCGGCAACGGCCTCGACGAGTCCAGCGCGGAGTCCTTCCCCGCCAGCGACCCGGTCTCCGCGACCGAGGACAAGCCGGAGGACAAGCCGGTGAGCGTCAACGTGGGCGACGTCTCCGAGCGGCCCAGCAACCCCGTCTCCGCGGTCCTCGCCGGCGGCGACCGGGTCGAGCTCGACCACGGCGCGGTGGCGATCGCCGCCATCACCAGCTGCACCAACACGTCCAACCCCTACGTCATGGTGGGCGCGGGCCTGCTGGCCAAGGCCGCCGTGGAGAAGGGCCTGTCGAGCAAGCCGTGGGTCAAGACCACGCTCGCGCCGGGCTCCAAGGTCGTCACCGACTACTACGAGCGCTCGGGCCTGACGCCCTACCTGGACAAGCTCGGGTTCCAGACCGTCGGCTACGGCTGCACCACCTGCATCGGCAACAGCGGGCCGCTGCCCGAGGAGGTCAGCGCGGCGGTGGACGAGGGCGACCTCGCCGTCGTGTCGGTCCTGTCCGGCAACCGCAACTTCGAGGGGCGCATCAACCCCGACATCAAGATGAACTACCTGGCCAGCCCGCCGCTGGTGGTCGCGTACGCGCTCGCCGGCACGATGGACCTCGACCTGACGACGGAGCCGCTCGGCACCGGCTCCGACGGCGAGCCGGTCTTCCTGGCCGACATCTGGCCGACCGCCAAGGAGGTGTCCGACATCGTCGGCACCGCCGTGACCGGCGACATGTACGCGAGCAGCTACGCCGACGTGTTCGCCGGCGACGACCGCTGGAAGGCCATCGAGGTGCCGGGGGGCGACGCGTTCGCCTGGGACCCGGAGAGCACCTACGTGCGCCGGCCCCCGTACTTCGAGGGCATGCAGCGCGAGCCCGCCCCGCTCACCGACATCACCGGCGCGCGCGTGCTCGCGGTCCTCGGCGACTCCGTGACGACCGACCACATCTCCCCCGCCGGGTCGATCAAGAAGGACTCCCCCGCCGGGCGCTACCTGTCCGAGCACGGCGTCGCCACGAAGGACTTCAACAGCTACGGCAGCCGCCGCGGCAACCACGAGGTCATGATCCGCGGGACGTTCGCCAACATCCGGCTGCGCAACCAGCTGGCCCCGGGCACCGAGGGCGGCGTCACCCGCAAGCTGCCGGAGGGCACGCAGACCTCGATCTACGAGGCCAGCGAGGCCTACCAGGCCGAGGGCACCCCGCTCGTCGTCCTGGCCGGCAAGGAGTACGGCTCGGGCTCGAGCCGCGACTGGGCGGCCAAGGGCACCGCGCTGCTGGGCGTCCGCGCGGTCGTCGCGGAGTCCTACGAGCGGATCCACCGCTCCAACCTCATCGGGATGGGCGTGCTGCCCCTGCAGTTCCAGGACGGCCAGAACGCCGCGTCGCTGGGGCTGACCGGTGAGGAGGTCTTCACGATCGAGGGCATCGCGGCCGGTGACCGGGTCCCCCGCGAGCTGACCGTGAAGGCGGGCGACACCTCGTTCACGGTGACCGTGCGCATCGACACGCCCGGTGAGCAGGCCTACTACCGCAACGGCGGGATCATGCCGTACGTGCTGCGCTCGCTGCTCACGAGCAGCTGATCGTCGACCCGGAGCCCGGTCCCCCGAGGGGGCCGGGCTCCGGGTCGCAGCGCTCCTCAGGAGACGGGGATCACCCCGCCGAGCCGGACAGGGGCGATACTGGTGTGGTGCGTCCCCGTCTGCGGGAGGTCGCGCCCGTGCCCGCCCTCGTCGGGGCTGTCAGCCACGGGCCGTGCCGCAGCGGGGTCGCGCACCCGGACCGTGCACCCGTCCGGTGCTGGACCGGCACGTCCCCGCTGACGAAGGACCTCTACGTGACCCCGCCCCGCACCGCCCGCGTCGACGACGCTCCCGTCGACGCCGCCGTCGACGCCGCCGCGACGGCCGCTGCTCCGGCTGCGCCCGCGAAGAAGGCCGCCAAGAAGGCCGCGACGAAGAAGTCCGCCCCGGCCAAGGCCGCACCCAAGGCCGCTCCGAAGGCCGCGGCCAAGGCCGCGCCCGGGACGGCCGTTCCCGACCTCGGCGACGACCCCGGTCCCGACGAGCTCGACACCGTCGACCCGGCGGAGCTCGACGCCGCGCTGGTCGACCCCGCCGAGGGCGCCGACCCCGAGACGGTCGTGGACCCGACCGTGCTCGCCGTCGCCGACCCCGCGATGGCCGCCGCGACCGCCCCTGCGGTCGAGGAGGACGAGGACGACGAGGACGACGACACCCCCAAGCCGCCGTCCGACGAGGACGACGACGAGGACGAGAAGAAGCCGCTGGCCGCCGAGGGCGAGGTCGGCATCTCCACGGACCTCGTGCGCGCCTACCTCAAGGAGATCGGCAAGGTCCCGCTGCTCACCGCCGAGCAGGAGGTCGAGCTCGCCCAGCGCATCGAGGCCGGCCTGTTCGCCGCCGAGAAGATGCGCCAGGCTGACGCCGGCGAGGCCGCCAAGCTCTCCGCGGCCCTGCGCCGCGACCTGGACTGGCTGGTCGCCGACGGCCAGCGGGCCAAGCGCCACCTGCTCGAGGCCAACCTGCGCCTGGTCGTCTCGATCGCCAAGCGCTACCTGGGCCGCGGGATGCTGTTCCTGGACCTCATCCAGGAGGGCAACCTCGGTCTCATCCGCGCCGTCGAGAAGTTCGACTACACCAAGGGCTACAAGTTCTCGACCTACGCGACCTGGTGGATCCGCCAGGCGATCACGCGGGCGATGGCCGACCAGGCGCGCACGATCCGCATCCCGGTCCACATGGTCGAGCAGATCAACAAGCTCACCCGCGTGCAGCGCGAGATGCTCCAGGAGCTGGGCCGCGAGCCCACGCCGGAGGAGCTCGCCAAGGAGCTCGACATGACCCCGGAGAAGGTCGTCGAGATCCAGGGCTACGCCCGCGAGCCCGTGAGCCTCGAGACCACCATCGGCGACGACCAGGACTCCAACCTGGGCGACTTCATCGAGGACGCCGACGCCCCGATCGCGGCCGACGTCGTGTCGTACGGGCTCATGCAGGAGCAGCTCAACGAGGTCCTGCGCACCCTCACCGACCGCGAGGCGGCCGTGGTGAAGATGCGCTTCGGCCTGGTCGACGGCCAGCCCCGCACCCTCGACGAGATCGGCCGGGAGTTCGGGCTGACCCGCGAGCGGATCCGGCAGATCGAGTCCAAGACGCTGTCCAAGCTGCGGCACCCGAGCAGGTCGCAGAAGCTGCGCGACTACCTCGACTAGCCGCGCGAGGGCCGCACAGGTGCAGCCGGTCCCGCCGGCGCAGTTCGAGGACGTCGTCGCCGACGCCCTCGACGCGCTGCCTCCCGCCGTCACGGCGTCGTTCCACAACGTGCTCGTCGTCGTGGAGGACGAGTCCGAGGACGACCCCGAGCTGCTCGGGCTGTACGAGGGCGTCCCGCTCACCGAGCGCGAGGCCTACTCCGGGGCGCTGCCGGACCGGATCACGCTGTACCGCATCCCGCTGTGCCTGCTGGCCGAGGACCTCGAGGACCTCGTCCACGAGGTGCGCACGACCGTCGTCCACGAGTTCGGCCACCACGTCGGCATCGACGACGACCGCCTGCACGAGCTCGGCTGGGGCTGACCGCGCGCACGGGGGAACAGCAGCGGGCCGCGCGGCGTTGTCGTGTCGTCCCGGTCGGCGCAGGGTACCCCCGCGCTGTGAGCAGGTTCACCCGTGACAGGCTCTCGGAACACCGGTCCAGCATGAGACGTTGACCGGACTGCGAAGGCGCACCCGCTGCCCTCGGTCCGAGGCCGCCCGCCCGCTCTCATGATCTGCCCCTGCTGCTCCACGCGCAGGGGCAGGGACTGCGCACCACCCCACCCACTCTCACCTGGAGATCGCCGTGTCCACCGCCGCTCGCCCCTCCGACGTCGTCGAGGCGCTGGTCGAGCGTGCCCAGGCCGAGGGCCCCCTGTCCCTCGAGCAGCTGCGCACCACCTTCGAGCAGGCCGGGATCGGCCCGGCCGAGGCCGGCACCGTCCTGCGCCGCCTCACCGCGGCCGGTGCCGTCTCGCTGTCCGGCGGTGAGGACGCCAAGCCCGTGCGGGCGCGTCGCACCGCGGCCGCGCGTCCGGCCGCCCGTCCCACCGGCAAGCAGGTCACCCGCCCCGCTGGTCGCACCGTCGACATCGCGGCCACCACCGGCGCGGAGATCGGAAACCCTGAGCCCGTGACCGTCACTGCCCCCGCCGTGCCCGCGACCGCCGACACCATCGTGCTGCCCGACAGCGAGCCGCTCGTGGCGACCGCGCCGGTCGCCCCCGTCACCGGCAAGGCCGCCGCCGCCGCCAAGCGCACGGCGACGCGCAAGTCGGTGGAGGAGGCCTCCGCGCCCACCGAGGCCCCCGTCGACCCCGCCCTGGTCCCCGTGCCCGACGACGACGAGCCGGTCGTCGCCGCGCCCGCGACGGTCGTGCCCGAGGACGAGAAGCCGCTGGCGCTCGACGAGCCGCCGCCCGGCATCGACCTGGTCAAGGCCTACCTGCGCGAGATCGGCAAGGTCGCCCTGCTGACCGCCGTCGAGGAGGTCGAGCTCAGCAAGCGCATCGAGGCCGGCCTCTACGCCACGGAGAAGCTGCGCCAGCACACCGTCGGGGAGATCAAGGTCCCGGCCGCGATGCGCCGCGACCTGGCCGAGATCGAGCGGGACGGCGAGCGCGCCAAGCGCCACCTGCTCGAGGCCAACCTGCGCCTCGTGGTGTCGCTGGCCAAGCGCTACCAGGGCCGCGGGCTCGACCTGCTCGACCTGGTGCAGGAGGGCAACCTCGGCCTCGTGCGCGCCGTCGAGAAGTTCGACTACGCCAAGGGCTACAAGTTCTCCACGTACGCGACGTGGTGGATCCGGCAGGCGCTGCAGCGCGCGCTCGCCGACCAGGGCCGCACCATCCGCGTGCCCGTCCACATGGCCGAGCTGATCACCAAGGTGACCCGGGTGCGGCGCGAGCTCACCCAGTCGCTGGGCCGCGACCCGCTGCCCGAGGAGATCGGCGAGCCGCTGGAGATGACGGCCGCCAAGGTCGAGGAGATCCTCGGCTACGGCCGCGACACGCTGTCCCTGGAGAGCCCGGTCGGCGACGACGAGGCCGTGCTCGGCGACTTCATCACCGACTCCGACAGCCCCGACCCGGTCGCCGCCGTCGAGATGCAGATGCTCCAGGGCCAGCTCGGCGACGTGCTGGCCAGCCTGCCGCCGCGCTCCGCAACGGTGGTGCGCATGCGCTTCGGCCTCGACGACGGCCGCTCGCGCACCCTCGACGAGGTCGGCCGCCACCTGGGCCTGACCCGCGAGCGGATCCGCCAGATCGAGCGCGACACGCTCGCCGAGCTGCGCGCCGGTGGGCGCGCCGAGGCCCTGCGCGAGTTCGTCGCCTAGCACCCGCAGCCATTAGTCGACGGCCGCCGCCCCGCTCCTGGGGTGGCGGTCGTCGGCGTGCCGGGGCGGGAAGATCGTGGCGCTCGGTGAGGTTGCCCCTGCCGCGCGACCCCGACCCTGCGGCGAGAGGCACCCCATGAGCACGGACAGCACCCCCGCCCGGCAGAACACCACCTTCCCGAGCGGCACCGGCGAGGCGCACGGCTACCTGGCGCTGCCCGCCGCCGGCACCGGTCCCGGCGTGATCGTCATCCAGGAGTGGTGGGGCCTCACCGACCACATCGCCGACGTCGCCGATCGGCTGGCCGCCGAGGGGTTCGTGGCGCTCGCGCCCGACCTGTTCGGCGGGCGCACCGCGCACGACGCCGACGAGGCCGGCCGGCTCATGGGCGAGCTGCCGGTGGACCAGGCGGCCCAGGACCTCGGCGGCGCCGTGGACTTCCTGCTGGCCTCCGACGCCGTCACCAGCAGCACGGTCGGCGCGGTCGGCTTCTGCATGGGCGGAGGCTTCGTGCTGATGCTCGCCGCGCAGCAGGGCGACCGGATCGGGGCGGCGGTGCCGTACTACGGCGTCGGACCCGCGGTGCCCACGACGTACGAGGGCCTGACCGCCGCGGTGCAGGGCCACTACGGCGAGCGCGACGACTTCTACCCGGCCGCCGACGCGCGGGCCCAGGAGGAGCAGATCCGCCGCGAGTCGAGCGCCGAGGTGGAGTTCTTCTTCTACGACGCGGCGCACGCCTTCCACAACGACACCAACGCGCTGGGGACCTTCTCGGAGGGCGATGCCGCGACTGCCTGGCGCCGCACGCTCGACTTCCTGCGCACCCGGCTGGCCTGACCGGCGAGCCCGGCCTGACGACGAAGGGAGGGCCCGGACCGCGTGCGGTCCGGGCCCTCCCGTCGTGCGGGCGTCAGCCGTCCGAGCGGACCCAGGCGGTGGTGCTCTTCTGCTTCTTCGCGGCCGGCCGGTCGGAGCCCGCCGCCGGGCCGCTCACGCCGCCGGCCTGCGAGAGCCACTGGCGCTGGGTCGACAGCGACGCCTCGAGCTCCTCGGTGGGACGCCCTGCGGCCCGCGCCTTGTCCAGCTTGGTCTCGAGCTCGGCGACCTTCTCGCGCAGCCGCACGACGAACGGCGACTCGCTGGCCTGCACGAAGCGCTGGTCGCTGACGGCCCGGAACTTCTCCTCGACCTTGCCCATCCGGTCCTCCAGGGACCGCATGACGTCCCGGGGGACCTTGCCGGCCACCTCCCAGCGCTCCTGCAGCTCGCGCAGGCGCTTGCTCGCCTTGTCACGGCCCTGCGCGGGGTCCAGGGCCTCCGCCTCGACGAGGATCTCCTCCTTGACGGCCTGGTTGCCGCGCAGCGCGACGTCCTGCTCGGCGAAGGACGCCGACCGGGCCTGGAAGAACACGTCCTGGGCCGCCTTGAACCGGTTCCACAGGTCGTCCTCGACCTCGCGCGGCGCCCGGCCGGCGGTCTTCCAGTCGGCCATGAGCTGCTTGTAGCGGTCGGCCGTCGACTTCCACTCCGTCGACCCCGACAGCGCCTCGGCCTGCTCGATGATCTTCTCCTTGCGGGCCCGGCTCACCTCGCGCTGCTGCTCCAGCGCCGCGAAGTGGGCGGTGCGCCGCTCGGCGAAGCGCTTGCGCGCGCCGGCCACCCGCTGCCAGAGCTCGTCGTCGGTCTTCTTGTCGACGCCGGTGATGCGCTTCCAGTCGTCCCCCAGCGTCCGCAGCCGCTCGCCGGCGGTCTTCCACTCCGACGAGCCGCCGAGGCCCTCGGCCTCCTCGGCGAGCACCGTCTTCGCGGCGACCGCCTCGAGGCGCTGCTCGGCGCGGGCCGCCTTGGACGCCTCGACGGCCTCCGCGGTGCGCTCCAGCAGGCCGTCGACGCGGCGCTCGAGACCGGCGAGGTCGCCGACCGCGGCCGCGGTCGGGACCGTCGCCTGGAGGCGCTTGGCGCTGGAGGCGACCTGCGTGGGGTCGCCGGCGCCGCTGGCCAGGCGCTGCTCCAGCAGCGTCACCTCGGTCGCGAGCTGCTCGTACCGCCGTGCGAAGTGCGCCAGCCCGTCCTCCGGACTGCCGGCCTTCCACGACCCGACCTCGCGCTCACCGTCCGCGGTCTTGACGAAGACGGTGCCGTCCTCGGTGACTCGACCCCACTCGCTCATGCTGCTCCTCGCTCAGGCTGTCGAGACAGTCTGCCCTCTCGCCTGCGCGGCTCCACCGGGACGCCGTCATGCTGGGCGGCGTGACCGAGCCGCCCGCCCCGGACTGGGCGGTCCTGCCCGGCGCCCCGGAGTCCGCCCTCGCCGCCGGGCTGCTGGCGCGGCTGCCCCCTGCGACGCCTCCCCCGCCCTGGCCCACGCGCGTCGAGGCGGTCCTGTGGTGGCACGCCGCGGGCCCGGAGGCGCTCGCGGCGCTCCCGCCCGAGCTCGGCGCGCGTCCTCGCCGGCCGCTCGTGGTGGGGGCGTTCCTGCGCTACCTGGACAGCCCCGTGGGGGCGTACGAGGAGGTCCTCGGCGCGGTCGCGCACGCCCCTGCCCACGTCACCGTCCCGTTCATGGCGGTGGACAGCCTGCCCTCGGTGCACGGCGGACGCGCCTGGTGGTCGCTGCCGAAGGCCCTCGCCGCCTTCGAGCGCACCGGCGACTCCGTCCTGGCCCGTGGGGCCGGCTGGCAGGTCGCGGCGACCGCGCGGCAGGTCGGCCCCCGCCTGCCCGCCTTCGGCGGGCTGCGCCTCACCCAGCTCGACGCGACCGGGGCGGCCCGCCGGGCACGCGCCACCGCCGTCGGCCGGGTCCGGCTCGCCCGCGTCGACGTGACGGTCACGAGCGGGGCCTGGGCCGTGCCCGGCAGCATCGCGGGCTGGCTGCGGCCCGGCCGGCACCGAGGGCTCGTGCTGCGGGCGCGGGTCCGGGTCGGCGCGCCCGCCGGCCCTCCAGGGAGCTGATCTGCTGCCGATGGCAACCCCAGGGCCCGCTCGGACGTCTGCAGAGCGAGTGCCCGGCACGACGCGACCGGACCGGCCGCGCCGTGCCGACCAGGACGAGCGACCCGGGTCCGCCCGGACGAGGAGACGACGTGAGCCCGGACGCCAGCCCGACCCCGGCCAGCACCGCCGCCCGCTCCCCACGGCTGCTCGGCGCCGCGCTGGCCGCCACCGTGCTGGTGGCGGGCTCCGGGGTCTGGGCGGCCACCCAGCGCTCGGCGGCCAGCGCGGATGCCGGCCCGGCCCCCACGACGGCCCTCCCAGCCGCCCGCGACGTCGCCACGCCCGCGCTGCGCCTGGTGGGCGTCACGGGCGGCCGCCTCGCCTGGCAGGACCGCCTCGAGGTGCGGGTCCGCGACGGCGAGCTGACCGCCGTCTCCGCGACCGGACCGGACGGCGAGCCCGTCGAGGGCGCCCTGACCCCCGGTGGCTCGTGGCGCGCCGAGGAGCGCACCGTGCCCGCGACGACCTACCGGCTGTCCGCCGAGGTGCGCGACAGCGCCGGCGGCACCCACACCCTGCGGGAGAAGGTCCGGAGCACGGCGGCGTCGGCTCTGCTGACGGCCGGCCTGTCCCCCGGCGACGACCGCGTCGTCGGCGTCGGCCAGCCGGTCGTCCTGCGCCTCGACCGGCCCGTCGAGGGCGACGCCGCGCGCGAGGCGCTCGAGGAGCGGCTGGAGGTGCGGACCAGCCCGGAGGTCGAGGGCGCCTGGCGGTGGACGAGCAGCAGCGAGCTGCACTACCGCGGGGCGTCGTTCTGGCAGTCCGGCACCGAGATCGACGTGGTCGCCGACCTGCAGGACCTCCCGCTGCCCGGTGGCGTCTGGGGCAGCGGCCGGCGCACGACGAGCTTCTCCGTCGGCGCGGCGCTCACCAGCGTGGTCGACGTCGACGCGCACACCATGACGGTGAGCCGCGGCGGCAAGGTCCTGCGGGTGCTCGAGGCCTCGATGGGCAAGCCGGGCTTCGCGACGCGCAACGGCACCTTCCTCGTCCTCGAGAAGTTCGAGGCCAAGGTCATGGACAGCGACACGCTGGTGCTCCCGCCGGGCGAGGCGGCGTACCAGACGGCCGTCGAGCACGCGGTCCGGATCTCCAACAGCGGGACCTTCACCCACGGCGCGCCCTGGTCGGTCGCCAGCCAGGGCAGGGCCAACGTCAGCCACGGCTGCATCAATCTCTCCCCCGCGGACGCGAAGTGGTACTTCGACCTCGCGCAGCGCGGCGACGTCGTGGAGGTGGTCGGCAGCACGCGCGGCCCGCTGTCCTACGACGCCGGCAGCATGGACTGGAACATGTCCTTCGCCGAGTGGCGGTCCGACAGCTGAGCGGGTCGCGCTCCCGGGGGTAGGCCGCGAGCATGACCGGCACCCTCACCTTCATCGGTACCGCGACCACGTTGATGTCGTACGGCGGCTTCACCGTCCTCACCGACCCCAACTTCCTGCACCAGGGGCAGCGCGCCTACCTGGGCAAGGGGCTGTGGTCCCGACGCCTCACCGAGCCGGCGATGCAGCCGGCCGACCTGCCGCCGCTCGACGCGGTGGTGCTCTCGCACCTGCACGGAGACCACTTCGACCGGGTCGCCCGACGCGGCCTGTCGCGCGCCCTGCCGATCGTCACGACCCGGCCCTCGGCCCGACGGCTGCGCCAGTGGGGCTTCGACCGGGCCGTGGCCCTGGACACCTGGCAGACGCACGAGCTGGTCAAGGACGGCGCACGGCTGCGCATCACGTCCGCCCCCGGCCGGCACGCTCCCGGTCTCGCGAAGCCGCTGCTGCCCGAGGTCATGGGCAGCGTCCTCGAGTTCCTGCCTGCGCCGGGCGGCGAGCCGCCGCTGACCGTGTACGTCACCGGCGACACGCTGATGGTCGACGACCTGCGCGAGGTGCCCCGCCGTCACCCCGACCTCGACCTGGGCGTGTTCCACCTGGGGGGGACCAAGGTGCTCGGGCTGACCGTGACGATGGACGGGCGGCAGGGCGCCGACCTGCTGGAGCTCGTGCGCCCCTCCCGGACGGTCCCGGTCCACTACGACGACTACGGCGTCTTCCGCAGCCCGCTGTCGGACTTCCTCGCGGAGGTCGAGCGGCGCGGTCTGCCGGGGGTGCGCCCGGTGGGGCGCGGCGAGACGGTGCCGCTGCCCCTGCCGTAGGGCGTGGGGGCGTGCGGGCCGTGCGGCCGGTGCGGCACCGACCGTCGGCGTGGCGGCCGGACCGGCGACCGAGCCCACCCGGCGATCGGTATCACGACACGCGCGTGTCCACCGCAGCGATCACCGGGTCGGCCCGGTCGAGCCTGCGGCGGCGGCGACGCGGCGATCGGTGTCACGACACGCGCGCGTCGACGGCAGCGATCACCGGGTCGGCCCGCTCGGGCCTGCGGCGGCGGGGCGACCCGGCGATCGGTGTCACGACAGGCGCGTGTCGACAGCAGCGATCACCGGGCCCGGCCCTCTGTGCCCGTGGCGGCGCAGCGAACCCGGCGATCGGTGTCAGGACACGCGCGTGTCGACAGCAGCGACCACCGGGTCGGCCCGTTCGGGGCTGCGGCAGCGGGCGACCCGGCGATCGATGTCACGACACGCGCGTGTCGACAGCAGCGACCGCCGGGTCGGCCGGGACAGCGGGCGCCTGGGCGGCCGGTGTACGGGCAGCACGCCCGTACGGCGCGTGCCGCGCGCGTCCACAGCGCCGGCCGTGGTCCCCACCCGACCCGGCAGGTGCCGCCCCCGCGGCGCGGTCTGGCACCGTGTGCGCGTGACCGACCTCCTCACGCAGCCGACCCGCGAGGAGGCCGAGGGCGCCCTGCGCGCCCTCGCCGGTCCCGCCGCCCGCCTCCGCGAGGACCAGTGGACGGCGATCGAGGCGCTGGTCACCGGCCGGCGGCGGGCCCTGGTCGTCCAGCGGACGGGCTGGGGCAAGTCGGCGGTCTACTTCGTCGCGACCGCCCTGCTGCGGGCGCGGGGCGCCGGTCCGACCGTCATCGTCAGCCCGCTGCTGGCGCTGATGCGCAACCAGGTGGCCGCGGCCGCCGCTGCCGGGACCCGCGCGGTCACGGTCAACTCGAGCAACGTCGACGAGTGGGCGCAGGTCTACGCCGACGTGCAGTCCGGCGCGGTGGACGTGCTGCTGGTCAGCCCGGAGCGGCTCAACAACCCGGGGTTCCGCGACGGGGTGCTGCCGCAGCTCGCCGAGACCACCGGCCTGCTGGTCGTCGACGAGGCCCACTGCATCTCCGACTGGGGCCACGACTTCCGGCCCGACTACCGCCGCATCCGCACGCTGCTCGGCGACCTGCCGGAGGGCACGCCCGTCCTGGCGACGACGGCGACCGCCAACGCCCGCGTGGTGGCCGACGTCGCCGAACAGCTCTCGGCCGACACGCTCGTGCTGCGGGGCTCGCTGGACCGGGAGTCGCTGCACCTGTCGGTCGCCCGGCTGCCGTCACCCGCCCACCGGCTGGCCTGGCTCGCCGACCACCTCGAGGGCATCCCGGGCTCCGGGATCGTCTACACGCTCACGGTCGCCGCGACCGAGGAGGTGGCGTCGTTCCTGCGCGGCCGCGGGGTCCAGGCGACCGCCTACTCCGGCCGCACCGACGACGCGGAGCGCCGGCAGGCCGAGGACGACCTGCTCGGCAACCGCATCAAGGCGCTGGTGGCGACGTCCGCGCTGGGCATGGGCTTCGACAAGCCCGACCTCGGCTTCGTGGTGCACCTCGGCGCTCCCGCCTCGCCGATCGCGTACTACCAGCAGGTCGGGCGCGCGGGGCGCGGCGTCGACCGTGCGCAGGTCGTCCTGCTCCCCGGGGCGGAGGACGAGGCGATCTGGCGCTACTTCGCCTCCCTCGGGTTCCCGTCGGAGGAGCAGGTGCGCACCACGTTGGCCGCGCTCGGCAGCACGCCGCTGTCGACCGCGGCGCTGGAGGCCCGCGTGGACCTGCGGCGCACCAGGCTCGAGACGATGCTCAAGGTGCTCGACGTGGACGGCGCGGTCCGCCGCGTGCAGGGCGGCTGGACGTCGACCGGCCGGCCCTGGGCCTACGACGCGGAGCGGTACGCCAAGGTGTCCGCCGACCGGGCCGCGGAGCAGCAGGCGATGCGCGAGTACGCCGCCACCGACGGCTGCCGCATGGAGTACCTGCGCCGCCAGCTCGATGACCCCGACGTGACCGGCCCGGGCAGCGCACCGTGCGGCCGGTGCGACCGCTGCACCGGGGTGCCGCTCGACGAGGCCGTGACGGCCGCTGCGCTCGAGGCGGCGCAGGCTGCGCTGGGCCGGCCCGGCATCGAGATCGAGCCCCGCAAGCTCTGGCCGACCGGCATGGCCGCCGCCGGGGTCGACCGCAGCGGCCGGATCCCCGTGGACCGGCAGGCCGACAGCGGCCGGGCCCTCGGGCGGCTGTCCGACATCGGCTGGGGCAGCCGCCTGCGGGCGCTGCTCGCGGGCCCCGACGGGCCCGTCCCCGACGACGTCCTCGCGGCGGTCGTCAAGGTGCTGGCCGGCTGGGGCTGGGAGCAGCGCCCGAGCGGCGTGGTCGCCCTGCCGAGCCGGGCCCGGCCGGAGCTGGTGGGCAGCCTGGCCGCCCGGCTGGCCGGCGTGGGACGCCTGCCGCTGCTGGGCACCCTCGAGCGCACCCGCGACGAGCCGGCCGCCGGGCGCAGCAACAGCGCGCAGCGGCTGCGCGCCGTTGCCGGGTCGCTCGCCGTCCCGCCCGACCTCGCCGCCACGCTGGACGGCAGCCCGGTGCTGCTCGTCGACGACCTGCTCGACACCGGGTGGACGCTCACGGAGGCGGCTCGGCTGCTGCGCGACTCCGGCTCCGGCCCGGTGCTGCCGCTCGTCCTGGCCGTGGACGGCTGAGCCCCGCCCGCCCGCCCACGCCGGGCTGATGCGCGCGTCCGGTCTCGTGCCGCCGCTCGCCCTGGCCGCCGCTCGCCCTGGTCGTCGGACGGCTGAGCCCTGCGCTCGCACCCGCTCAGGCGCTGAGCGAGCCCGGCGGGCAGTTCCGCCGCTCTCCCTGGCCGTGGACCGTCGCGCCCTGCTGTCCCGCTGCACGCTCCGCGCCGTGCGGTGACGGCCGGACCATGCCGCACGACCCACCTGCTCGAGGACGTGGCCGACGTCGCCGCTCCCTCCGAACACGAGCCGCAGCCCGGCCCGCGCGCCCGCCGCGGACGGCATGAGCGGCGGACGGGTCTGGTAGGACGCCGGCACCGACGACAGGAGGAACCGGTGGCCGAGCGGCTGTCCGCGTACTACCGCGTCACGCCCACGGGCAACGGCAAGCCCCGGCCGCCGTGGTTCAGCCCGCAGCGGGCGCTGCGCTCGTTCCTCGCCGCCTGCGCGCGGGCCGGGGCTCCCGTGGACGTCGCGTTCGTGGCCGACGGCGGGGTGCCCGACGAGCTGGCCCGCCTCGTGGCGGACAGCGGCCCGGTCCTGCCCGTGCGCGGCGGCTCGGCCGCGAAGAGCTTCCGCCGGCTGCTCGACGTCGCGACGGGCCGGGAGACCGGCGACGCGCTGGTGTGGTTCGCCGAGGACGACTACGTGTACCGGCCGGAGGCGCTCGCGCAGGTGCTCGCCGCCGCCCGGCAGCTGCCGCAGGCCGACCTGTTCGGCGTCTACACGCCGGACAACGCCGACTGGCACCGCCGGCACACCAGCCAGCCGGGCCTGCGGCCGCCGGAGCAGCGCTTCGACGTGGGCGGGCAGCCCTGGCGGCGGGCGTGGGACAGCACCTCGACGTTCGGCCTGCGGGGGGCGGCGCTGCGCGCGGACGCCGGCCTGCTGCGGCTGTGCAGCCGGGCCGGCGGGCCCTGGGACCACGCCTGCCTCTCGGCCGTGCAGGGCGTGGCGCCGTACCCGGTGAGCGCGCTGCACCGCGACCTGTTCCTGCGCCCGTCCCGGGCCTCGGCCGGGCGCGTGGTGAGCCGGCCGGTGCTGCGGGCCGCCGTCGACGTCGCAGCCCGCACCCGCGCCCCGCGTACCTGGGTGTCGCCGGTGGTCGACCTGGCCACCCACGCCGAGCCGGGGTACGTGTCGGCGGGCACCGACTGGGCGGCGCTGGCAGCGACGTACGGGTGAGCCGGCCCTGGCGCGTCCTGCACGGCCCTGCCCGGTGCCGCACGGCCCTGCCCGGTGCGGCACCGCCCTCCCCGGTGCCGCACCGGGCAGGCGGGCAGGTGTCGCACAGGCCTGCGCGGGGATCCCGAACGCATGGCTTCCTCTCTCGTGCGACCCCGGTCCGGCACCCGCATCGCCGGCGTCTGCGCCGCGCTGGCCGCCCGCACCGGGCTGCGCACCAGCCTCGTGCGCTTCGGGTTCATCCTGTTCGGGCTGTTCGGCGTCGGCGAGCTCGTCTACCTCGCGCTGTGGGTGCTCATCCCCAAGGAGTGACGCGGCGCCCGTCCCCCCTCGTGCACCCGGTCACGAGGCCGGGCCGTGCGACCGCACCACCTCGACGGACCGCGACCACCCGGTGACCGGCTCCACCCCACGACCCGAGCACGACGACGGCCCCGGTGCGATCGCACCGGGGCCGTCGTCGTGCTGGCGGACTAGACGTTGACGCCGAAGTCCTTGGCGATGCCGGCGAGACCGCTGGCGTAGCCCTGGCCGACGGCCCTGAACTTCCAGTCGGCGCCGTTGCGGTAGATCTCGCCGAAGACCATGGCGGTCTCGGTCGAGGCGTCCTCGGACAGGTCGTAGCGCGCCAGCTCGGCGCCGCCGGCCTTGTTGACGACGCGGATGAACGCGTTGCGGACCTGGCCGAAGGACTGGCTGCGGCTGTCGCCCTCGTAGATCGAGACCGCGAACACGACCTTGTCGACGCCCGCGGGGACGGCCGCCAGGTCGATGTCGACCTGCTCGTCGTCGCCCTCGCCCTCGCCCGTCAGGTTGTCGCCGAGGTGCTTCACGGAGCCGTCGGAGCTCTGCAGGTTGTTGAAGAACACGAAGTCCTTGTCGCCGGTGACCTTGCCGGCCGCGTCGGCCAGGATCGCCGACGCGTCGAGGTCGAAGTCGGTGCCCGTGGTGCTGCGCACGTCCCACCCGAGGCCGACCGTCACGGCGGTCAGTCCGGGAGCCTCCTTGGTCAGCGAGACGTTGCCACCCTTGCTCAGCGAGACGCCCATCGGTGATGCACTCCCTACGTCGGTCGGCGCGGTCGTCGCGCCGATCACGGACTCTCCTCCCCGTAGGACGTGCGCGCACCCCTCGACGTGCCCGGATCTGCCGCGCGGGGCACGATCCGCGGGTGCCGCTCCTGCCCCCGCCCCCGTCCGCCCGCCCCGAGGTCGTCGCCTGGGTGTCGGAGCACCTCGGTCACCTGGCCTGCGACGAGGTGCGGCCCTCGCCCGTGCGCGGCGGGCAGGCGGCGGCCGACGCGGCCCTGGCCGGGCTGGACCTGACGGGCTACGCGCGCCGGCGCAGCCAGGTCATGCCGGTGTCCTCGCGCGGCGCGTCCCGGCTCTCGCCGTACGTCCGGCACGGCCTGCTGCCGCTGCCCGAGGTCTGGCGGGCCGCCGGCGCCGCGCCGGCCGCCGATGCCCGCAAGTTCCGCGACGAGCTGCTCTGGCAGGAGTACGCCCGGCACGTGTACGCCCGCGTCGGCCGGGACAACCTCGCGCCGCTGCGCTTCGCCCCGCCGACCGGGACGGGCCCGTGGGACGGCGACCCGTGGCCGGAGCAGATGGCCTGCATGCAGGAGGCCACCCGCGAGCTCACCGAGGACGGCTGGATCGTCAACCAGGTCCGCATGTGGATGTCGTCGCAGTGGTCGGTGCGGGCGGGCCGCGACTGGCGCGACGGCGCGCAGAAGATGTACCGCCACCTGCTGGACGGCTCCCCCGCCGCCAACCGCCTCGGCTGGCAGTGGACCGTCGGCACGGGCACCGGCAAGGTCTACGGCTTCAGCCGGTGGCAGGTCGAGAAGCGCGCGCCCGAGCTGTGCGGCCGCTGCCCGCTGCGCCGGGCGTGCCCCGTGCAGGACTGGCCGGCCGCGCAGTCCGGCGCGAAGGTGGACCCGCCGGACGGCCTGGCGGGTGGGCCGACCGACGCCGGGCCCTCGGCGCCGCAGGTGACCGGCACGCCGGAGGCCGTGTGGCTGACCGCCGAGTCGCTGGGCGACCTCGACCCCGCGCTGCAGGCGCACCCCGACCTGCCCCGGGTCTTCGTCCTGGACGAGCCGCTGCTGGCGACGCTGCGGCTGTCGGGCAAGCGGCTGGTCTTCCTCGCCGAGACGCTCGCCGAGCTCGACGCCGAGGTCCACCTCGGCGACCCCCGCACCGAGCTCGCGGGGCGGCCGCTCGCGACGACCTTCGCCCCGGTCCCGGGGTGGCGCACCCGCTCCGCCGCGCTCGACGTCGTGGCGCTGCACCCGTGGCCGTGGCTGCGGCGGCCGGGCTCCGGCTCGCTGCGGTCCTACAGCGCGTGGGTCAAGCGGTGAGCCGGGGTGCAGCGGTGATCCCGACCAAGCCCTGCGCGGGCTGCGGGCGCACCATCACCTGGCGCAAGAAGTGGGAGCGCAGCTGGGACGAGGTGCGCTGGTGCTCCGACGCCTGCCGCCGCCGGGGCACGACGCCGGCCGATCACGCGCTCGAGCAGGCGGTGCTGGACCTGCTCGACGCCCGGGCGGGCGGCGCGACGATCTGCCCCAGCGAGGCGGCCCGCGCGGTCGGCGGCGAGGACTGGCGGGCCCAGATGGAGCCGGCCCGGGCGGCGGCCCGGCGGCTGGTCGCCCGCGGGCAGGTCGAGATCACGCAGGGCGGCCACGTCGTCGACCCCTCCACCGCGAAGGGGCCGATCCGGGTGCGGCGGGTGCGGGAAGCGCCACGCCCCTAGGCCGCGTTGGGACCGGCATGAGCCTCACGGTCGAGATCTGGTCCGACGTCGTCTGCCCCTGGTGCTACATCGGCAAGCGCCGCTTCGAGGCCGCCCTGGCGCGCTTCGCCCACCGCGACGAGGTCGACCTGGTGTGGCGCAGCTTCGAGCTCGACGCCTCCGCGCCGCCCTCGCCCGCCGAGCCCGGGTCGTACGCCGACCGCCTGGCGGCGAAGTACGGGCGCTCGCGCGAGCAGGCCCAGGAGATGCTCGACACGATGACCGCCACGGCCGCGCAGGAGGGGCTGGACTTCCGCTTCGACCTGGCCCGGCCCGGCAGCACCTTCGACGCGCACCGGCTGCTCCACCTCGCGCTCGAGCACGGCGTGCAGGACGCCCTCAAGGAGCGCCTGGACCGCGCGACGTTCACCGAGGGCTCCCCCAGCTCCGACCACGCCGCGCTGGCCGCGCTGGCCATCGAGGTCGGACTGCCGGCGGACGAGGTGGCCGACGTGCTCGGCGCCGACCGCTACGCCGACGCGGTGCGCGCCGACGAGGCGCAGGCCCGGGCGTACGGCATCTCCGGGGTGCCCTTCTTCGTCGTCGACGGCAGGTACGGCATCTCCGGCGCGCAGCCTGCCGACGTGGTGCTCCAGGCGCTCGAGACCGCCTGGGGCGAGCGGGCGCCGCTCACCCTGGTCGCCGCCGCGGGCAGCGCGCCCGGCTGCGAGGGCGACGCCTGCGCGGTGTAGGCGCGGCGGGCGGCCGCCGACCGGGTGAACCGGGCCCCTGACGGGCGTCCGGGCTCATCCCCGCCCCCGGGGTGCCGATGGACGGTGCGAAGGAGGCCGCCATGGAAGCCCTGTTGTCCCTGCTCACCCGCGAGCGCCTGCTCGCCGAGCTGGTCGTGTTCAAGCTGCTGGAGCTGCGCGCGCTCATGCAGGCCGGCGAGGGCCGGTTCCTCAGCTGGGCCGCGGAGGAGGTCGAGCGCGCGACGACGTCGCTGCGCGAGGCGGAGCTGCAGCGGGCCGTCCTGACGGGCGGCCTCGCCGAGGAGCGCGGCCTCGACGCCGACGCCAGCCTCCGCGCGCTGCTCGAGGACGCCGGCGAGCCCTGGCGCTCGGCGCTCGAGGAGCAGGCCGACAAGCTGCGCAGCCTGTGCACCGAGGCCGGCGACCTGGTCGGCGCCAACGCCCGCCTGGCCGACACCGGCCTCACCGAGCTCGACGCCCTGCTCGGGCGCGTCGCCGCACCGCCCCCCGCCGACGACCTGGTGCTGTACGGCCGCACCGGTCGCCGCCTGCCCCCGACGACGCGCAGCCGCGTCGCGACCACCCTGTAGGCCCGCGATGTCCTTCGCCACGCTCGGCATCGGTGCCAGCAGCCTCTACGCGGCCCAGCGGGCCGCCGAGATCGCCGCCCACAACGTCGCCAACGCCAACACCCCCGGCTACACCAAGCAGCGCCTGAGCACGCAGACCGCCATCCCCACGCCGGGCTCCGCCGGCGTGCAGGGCGACGGCATGCGCGGCAACGGCGTGCAGGTCCTGTCGATCGACCGGCTGCGCGACCAGCTGTCCGACCTGTCCTTCCGCGCCGACGCGGCCACGTCCGGCTCGGCCGACGCACGGGCCGAGGTGCTCGGCCGCGTCGAGGGCGTCCTCGGCAGCTACCCGGAGGGCGCCACCACCGCCCTGACCCGGCTGTTCAACGCCTTCGAGCAGCTCAACCGCACCCCGCAGGACCCCGCCGCCCGCGCCAACGTCCTGTCCGCCGGCCGGGAGATCGCGGCCGCGCTGGGCACCGCGGTGGGCCAGATCGCGCAGGTCGCCACCGACGTCGGCGAGCGCATGCGCACCTCCGTCGAGGAGGTGAACGCCCTGGCCGAGTCGGTCGCCGGGCTCAACCTGGCCATCAGCGACGCCCTCACCCGCCAGCAGTCGCCCAACGACCTGATGGACCAGCGCGACAGCGCGCTCGACCGGCTCGCCACGCTGACGGGCGGCACCGCGCGGGCCGGCCAGAACGGCCAGGTCGACGTGTACGTCGGCAACTCGGTGATGGTGTCCGGCGTGACCACCCGCCCGCTCGCGGTCAACCAGACCTCCGCCGGCTATGCGGTGGCGTTCACCGACGGCCCCGCGGTCGTCGGCGGCCAGCTCGGCGCGTACTCCCGCACCGTCTCGGTCGACCTGACGTCCATGACCGCGCAGATCAAGGACGTCGCGAGCCAGCTCGCGACCAGCGTCAACGCGGCGCACGCGCAGGGCTACGGGCTGGGCGCCGACCCGGCCGGCCCGCCCGACGGCGGCGACTTCTTCACGGTCACGGCCGACGGCCTGCTGCAGGTCCGCGAGGGCCTGACCGAGGACGGCGTCGCCGCCTCCGCGTCGGGCGCCCGCAACGACGCCAACAACGCGCTGCGGCTCGCCGGCCTGCGGGACGCCAGCCCCTCGCTGAGTGACCTGCTGCGCGGCGTCAACAGCCGGATCGGCGCGGCCGTCGCCACCGCGGACCGCGACCGGAACACGGCCTCGGCCGCCCTGTCGGGCGCCGACGCACGGCGCAGCGCGGCCAACGGCGTCAACGTCGACGAGGAGATGGTCGACCTCGTGAAGTTCCAGCACCAGTACCAGGCCGCGGCGCGCGTCATCAGCATGGCCGACGGCTTCTTCGACACGATCATCAACCGCATGGGCGCGGGGAGGTAGCCGTGAGGATCACCAGCACGAGCTCGTACGCAACCATGCGCGACTCGCTCGCCACGAGCCTGTCGCGCGTCAACGACCTGCAGTCGCAGCTCGGGACGATGCGGCGGATCAACAAGCCCTCGGACGACCCGGTGGGCTCGAGCACCGCGCTGCGCTACCGGGCGTACGAGGCCGACCAGGAGTCGTACTCGCAGTCCGCGGACGACGCCCTCACCCGGCTGGCCGGCAGCGACACGGCCCTGCAGGACGCGTCCAGCGCGGTGCGGCGGGTCCGCGAGCTGGCCATCCAGGCCACCAACACCTCGCTGAGCCCGTCGGCGCGCGAGGCGCTCGGCGCCCAGATGGATGCGCTGCGCGAGGAGCTGGTGGGGCTGGCCAACAGCGCGCACGCCGGGCAGGCGCTGTTCGGCGGCCACGCCACCAGCGCCGTGGGCCGGGCGGCCGACGGCACCTGGGCCTACACGGGCGACGACGGCCAGGTCCAGCGGCGCGTCGCCCAGGGCACCGTGCTGGCGACCAACATCGACGGTCGGGCGGCGTTCGGCTTCGACCAGCCCGCCGGCGAGGACCTCCTGTCCGTCGTCGACCGGCTGGCCGCCGCGACCCGCAGCGGCGACCTCGCCGCCCTCGGGTCCGGGCAGTCGGCGCTGGCCGACCGCACCACCGGCGTCCTACGGGCGCTCGCGAGCACCGGCGCCAAGGTCAACGCCGTCGAGGCGGCGCGGGCCCGCGGCGAGCAGTTCGTCGAGCGCATCACCGCCGAGCGCAGCGCGATCGAGGACATCGACCTGGCCGAGGCCATCCTGCAGCTCACCGCTGCGCAGACGGGCTACCAGGCCGCCCTGGGCGCCGTCGCGAAGGCCAACATGCCCTCGCTCGCGGACTTCCTGCGCTGACCCCCACGTCCGGCGCGAGCCCCGACGGGACGCGCCGGAGCACCACCCGATCGGGTCACTCAAGGACCCGGCCGGCAGCCCGATGAAGACAGTGCCGGGCACGGACGCGCGGCACTAAAGGACACTCCACGGAGGACAGACACATGGCACTTCGCGTCAACAACAACGTCGCCGCTCTCAACGCCTACCGCAACCTCACGGTCAGCGAGGGCCAGCAGGGCAAGAGCCTGGAGAAGCTCTCCTCCGGGTTCCGGATCAACCGCGCTGCGGACGACGCGGCCGGCCTGTCCATCAGCGAGGGCCTGCGCTCGCAGGTCGGTGGGCTCAAGGTCGCCAGCCGCAACGCGCAGGACGGCGTCAGCGTCGTGCAGACCGCTGAGGGTGCCCTCACCGAGGTGCACAGCATGCTCCAGCGCATGCGCGACCTGGCCGTCCAGGCCAACAACTCCGGTGCCAACGGTGGCTCCGGCAGCGAGTCGGTCAAGGCTGCGAACGCCGAGGTCACCCAGCTCAAGGAGGCGATCTCCCAGATCGCCACCACGACCCAGTTCAACGGCAAGCAGCTGCTCGACGGCGCCAACAGCCCGCTGACCTTCCAGGTGGGCGCCAACGCCGGCGAGACCCTCGAGGTGAAGCTCAAGGACGTCCAGGCCAACGCCCTCGGCACGACGGACGCCACCGGCGCCGTGGTGACGGGCCAGTCGATCTCGGACATCAACTTCACCGAGCTCGACTCCACGGGGGCCGCGGACGTCTCGGGCCTCAACGCCGACGAGTCCATCAAGGTCATCGACGACGCCATCAAGTCGGTGTCGAGCTTCCGCGGTGACCTCGGTGCGGCGCAGAACCGCCTCGAGCACACCATCAGCAACCTCTCGGTCACGGCCGAGAACCTGTCGGCGTCCGAGTCGCGCATCCGCGACGCGGACATGGCGCAGGAGATGCTCGGGTTCACCCGCTCGCAGATCCTGTCCCAGGCCGGCACCGCGATGCTGGCCCAGGCCAACCAGTCGAGCCAGGGCGTCCTGTCCCTGCTCCGCTAGGTCTGACCCGCACCGCCGCACGAACGAGCGCCTGAGGCGGCCGGTCCCCGGACCGGCCGCCTCTGGCGTTCCTGCCCCTCCCCACGACCCCCGCACGACACCGCACTCCACGCACCCGGGAGCACCCCATGGCCGTCAGCATCGGCGGGATGGGCTCAGGCATCGACAGCGCCGCGCTCATCTCCCAGCTCATGCAGGCCGAGGCCGCGCCGCAGGCCAAGCTGACCGCCGCCAAGTCCGCCACCGCCATCAAGGCAGGCGCCTGGACGACGCTCGGCAACCTCATGAAGGCCCTGCAGGACAAGGGCACCGCCCTCAAGACCGTCGAGACGCTGCGCCTGACGGCGGCCTCGAGCAGCGACAGCACGAGCGTCGGCGTGAGCAGCACCGCGACGGCCGCGCCCGGCAGCCTGACGTTCCGCGTGCAGAGCCTCGCCACGCGCCACCAGAGCAGCACCGCCGGCTTCGCGTCCGCCGCCGCTCCCGTCGGGAGCGGCAGCCTGGTCGTCAGCACCGGGGCGGCCTCGATCGGGGCCACGGTCAGCGCCGGCGACACGGCGGTGACCGGCAAGTACACCGTCGTCATCAGCCGCACCGGTCCGGACGACGCGCCGACCGCCACCGTCAACGGCGAGCCCGTCGCCTTCGGGTCGGACGGCACGAGCCCCACCCTGGCCGTCGGCGGCGCGACCCTGACCTTCGCCGGCCCGGTCACCGCCGGGACCGCGGTCCTGGGCGTCGCCGCGACCAAGGAGGGCGGCGGCACGCTCGCCGAGCTCAGTGCGGCGCTGCAGGGCACCGGCGGCCCCGCGTCGGCCTCGCTGCTCGACGTCGGCAGCGGCACCGACCCCGTCCGGCTGGTCATGACGGCGACGCAGAGCGGCGTGCGCGGCACCCTGGACGTCTTGGCCAGCGCCGGCCTGTCCGGGTTCGGCACCACCACGCTGACCGCGGGCAAGGACGCCGTCCTGCAGGTCGGCGACCCCGCCTCCCCCACCACGATCACGCGTCACGACAACCGGATCACCGACCTCGTGCCGGGCGTGACGCTCGACCTGCTCAAGGCCGCGCCCGGCACCGACGTCACGGTGACGGTGAAGAAGGACGACGACGCCGTGGTCGCGAAGATCAAGGGGCTCGTCGAGAGCCTCAACGGCGTGCTGAGCTGGGTGCGCGACAACAGCAAGTACGACGTCGCCAGCAAGACCGGCGGCCCGATGGTCGGCGACGCCGGCGTGCGCAGCGTCCCGGGCCAGCTCTTCTCGGCCGTGGCGACGCCGCAGGCCACCGGCGCCTACCGGCTGGCCAGCCAGGTCGGCATCGCGGCCACGCGGGAGGGCAACCTGGCCCTGGACGAGGCCATGCTCAAGCAGGCGCTCGCCGCCGACCCGGACGCCGTCCAGAAGGTGCTGGCCGGCGTCGCGGAGGCCGTCGCGGCCGTGGGCAAGGGCGCGTCCGAGGTCGGCGGCGTCGTGCGCACCGGCAAGGACAGCGCCGCAGCCAGGACCCGCCAGCTGCAGGCCGGCATCGACAGCTGGGACCTCAAGCTGGCCTCGATCCAGAAGCGGTACCAGCGCCAGTTCTCCGCGCTCGACGTCGCGATGAGCCGGATGAACTCGCAGAGCAGCTGGCTCGCCGGCCAGATCGGCAGCCTGCCGGGCGGCTCCTGACGTCGGGGACGACCGACATCGGGGCCGCAGCGGGCTTGACCTGCGGCGCCGGATGCCGATGAGACAGAGGAGAACGCGACCGCGACCGTCCCGGAGGACCGCCATGCAGAGCGCCGCAGACCACTACCTCGCCCAGCGGGTCAACACCGCCAGCCCGGCCGAGCTCACCGCCATGCTGTACGACGCCCTGTGCGCCAACATCCGCGGCGCCATCGCCCGCATCGAGGCCGGCGCGCCGCTCGAGGCGACCCCCAAGCTCATCAAGGCGCAGGACATCCTGCTGGAGCTGCGCGCCACGCTCAACAAGGACGCCGGCGAGCTCGCCGACCGGCTCGACGCCCTCTACACGTTCGCCTGGCGCCGGCTGCTCGACGCCAGCGTGCAGCGCAAGGCCCGGCCGGCCCGCGAGGCCCTCGACGTCGTCGACCCCATCCGCACGGCGTGGCGCGAGGCGTGCGTGCTCGTGGCGGTCTAGGTGCCCCCCTGCACCGCGACCCCCTGCACCCGCTCCGCCCCGCGCGGCGCCGGCGTCGGCGAGGCCGGCCGGTGACCGCCTGGCCGGACCTGCTCGACGCCCTCGAGGCGCGCACGCACGCGCTCGAGCAGGCCCTCGCGGCCGGCGACGCCGACGCGGAGGTCGCCCACCTCGAGCTCGCCGCCGCCGGGCCGCTCCCCCAGGGGCTGCGCCTGCGCGCGTCGGTGCTGCTCGCCCGCACCCGGCAGCTCGAGCGGGAGCTCGCCCACCGGACCGGGGCCGCCGCGCGCGCCCGGGCGGCGTACGCCTCGCACTAGCGCAAGACGCCTCGCACTGGAGCAAGACCCCTCGAAGGGACCACTCCCGGGATGACCCGGTCGGGGACTGCAGGCCGGACGGCCGGCCCCCGAAGCATCTGTCACAGGTACAGGGACGTACCGAGCGCACCACGCCGGGGAGACCTCGGGCCAGGCCTGCCAGGACGGCGGACCGGCTCGACGGCGCTCCCCCCGTACGTCCACGCGGAGGACTCCTGTGCACATGTTCGACGACGGGGTGACCCTGGCCCTCGGCCGGTCCCTGGACGCGGTGGCGCTGCGCCAGCGCGTCAACGCCAACAACATCGCGAACGTGATGACCCCGGGCTTCCGGGCCTCCAAGGTCGAGTTCGAGCAGGCCCTCGCCGGTGCGGTCGCGAGCGGCGACCCGTCCGCCGCCTCCCCGACCGTCCTGGCCACCGGGGCGACCCCGCGCGAGGACGGCAACAACGTCGAGCTCGAGGGGGAGCAGGGCTCCCTGCTGCGCTCGGGCCTGCAGTACCAGGCCGTCGCCCAGGCCGTGTCCTTCAAGGACGCGCTGCTCCGCACCGCGATCAAGGGCTGACGGCGATGAGCATGTTCGGCGCCATGGACACGGCGGCCACCGGCGTCGGCCTCGGTCGCGTCTGGATGGACGTCATCGCCAACAACGTGGCGAACGCCAACACCGTCCGGCCGGCCGGCGAGGCGCCGTTCCGCGCCAGCGCGGTCGTGGCCACCGCCAGCAACGACCTGTCGGGGGTGCGCGTCGACGCTCTCGCCGAGCAGGGCGGCCCGCCCGACGTCGTGTTCGACCCCGACAACCCCCTCGCCGACCCCGAGGGCTACGTGGTGCGACCCAAGGTCGACCTGAGCCAGGAGATGACGAACTTGCTGATGGCGAACCGGATGTACGGCGCCAACCTCTCGGTGATGCAGCAGGCCCGCGACACCTACCAGGCCGCGCTCCAGATCGGCCGTCCCTGATGGCCGTCCTGCCGATCGGCGCCACGCCGTTCGTCCCGCCCACGCTGTCCGCCGGGCCGTCCGCCGGCACCGCCGCCGGGGCCGGCGCCTCCCCGAACGCCTTCGCCGAGGGCCTCAAGCAGGTCGAGCAGCTCCAGCAGACCGCCGACACCACGGCCACCGGCGTCGCCACCGGAGCCATCACCGACATGCACCAGTTCACGACCGCCGCGTCCAAGGCCTCGCTCGGCATCGACCTCACCGTCGCGCTGCGCAACCGCGCCGTCGAGGCCTACCAGGAGATCATGAGGATGCAGGTCTGATGGCCGCTCTCGACGCCGTTGCCCTCAAGGACCGCGCCCTCACGGCCTGGCGCAGCTTCTCCCCCTCCCAGCTCGTCATCATCGCGATGCTCGGCATCGTCGCCGTCGTCGCCGCCGTCGCGTTCCTGCGCTGGGCGGGCGCGCCGACCTACACCGTCCTGCTCGCCGGGATGGAGGCCGAGGACGCCGCGGCCGTCACCGCGCAGCTCGAGACCGACGGCGTGCCCTACCAGCTCGAGGCGGGCGGCGCGACGGTGCTCGTGCCGAACGACCTCGTCGACGCCGAGCGGCTGAAGATCGCGGCGGCCGGCCTGCCGGCGGGCAAGACCGACGGCGGCTGGGCGGTGTTCGACGCGCAGGGCATGACGTCGTCGTCGTTCCAGCAGCAGGTCGCCTACCAGCGCGCGATGGAGGGCACGCTCGGCACGACGCTGACCGGCATCGAGGGCGTCCGCGCCGCGACCGTGCACCTGGCCATGCCCGAGAAGAAGGTCTTCACCGACGAGCAGCAGCCGGTCCGCGCCTCGGTGCTGGTCGACACCGCGCGGACCCTGGACTCCGGCGCCGTCGACGCGGTCACCCGGCTGGTCTCCTCCAGCGTCCCCGGCCTGCTGCCCGAGGACGTCAGCGTCAGCGACAGCTCCGGCCGCCTGCTCACCGGCGACGGCGCCGGCGGCGCGCAGGCCCTCGAGGCGCAGAACGCGCTCGAGGACGGCCTGGCCACCCGGGCCACCTCGATGCTCGACGCCCTGCTCGGGCCCGGCCACGCGGTCGTCCGCGTCAGCGCCGAGATCGACCAGGCCGAGAAGACGGTCGACAGCGAGGTGTACGACCCCGAGAAGTCCGTCGTGCTCTCGGAGGACAGCTCGCTCGAGACGTACGCGACGCCGAACGGCGCGGCGCTGGCCGAGGGGGTCGTCGGCGAGGAGCAGGAAGCGGCGCTCGAGGGCGAGGACGCCAACGACTACCGCAAGGAGGAGGCCAGCAAGGACCTCGGCGTCTCGCGGACGGTGACCAGCGAGAAGGAGGCGGCCGGCGGCATCAAGCGGCTGACCGTCGCCGTCGCCGTGAACCGGGACGCGGCCAACGCCCCCGCGGTCGTCGACGTGCAGAACCTCGTGGCCAACGCGGTCGGCCTCGACCCGGAGCGCGGGGACACCATCGCCGTCAGCACGCCGTCGTTCCTCAAGGCGGACGTCCCGCCGGTGGAGGCGGTCGACGCCGGCGGCGCCGGTGCCAAGGCCCTTGCCCCGACCGTCCTCGGCGGCATCCTGCTGCTGCTCGTCGCCCTCGGCCTGCTGCGGACCCTCAAGCGCGGCTCCTCCAGCGAGGTGCCGGCCGACGAGGTCACCGCCGCGCTGGCGTCCGCCGGCGGACAGGGCGCGGCAGGACAGGGCGCCCTGGCGGCCGGCGCCGTCCGCGAGCTGCCGGCCGCACCGGCCCGCAGCAGCAACGAGCCGGACCTGCTCAGCCTGGTGGACGAGAACCCCGACGAGGTCACCGCGCTCCTGCGCGGCTGGCTCGGCAACTCCGGCGGTGACAAGTGACCGTCGCGACGCTCTCGGGCGGCCCGCCCGCCCTCGTCGCCACCACCGGCGGGCGCCGCAAGGCGGCCATCGCCCTGGTCGCCCTCGGCCCCGAGCGGGCCAGCGCCCTGCTGCGCGGCCTCGACGAGGAGGAGGTCACCCAGCTCGCCCGCGAGATCGCCGAGCTCGGCGAGGTCTCCGCCGACGAGGTCCGCGCGACCGTCGCCGAGCTCGACCGGGGCCTGCGCGTCATCACCCGGCTGCCCGCCCCCGGCAAGCGCTTCGCCCGCGAGCTGCTCGTGCAGGCCCTCGGCCCGGAACGCGGCGCCGCCGCCGTCCGCGAGCTCGACCGGCCCGCGCCCTTCGCGTGGCTCGCCCGCGCCGACCCCGACGTGGCCGCCAGCGCGCTGGCCGGCGAGCCGCCTGCCGCCCTGGCGCTGGCCCTCGCCCACGTCGAGCCCCGCGTCGCGGCCGCGCTGCTCGTCCGGCTGCCCGAGGAGCGGCGCGCGCAGGTCGCCACGCGCCTGGCCTGCCTGGGCACCGTCCACCCGGACGTCCTGCGCGAGGTCGAGGCCGGCCTGCAGGCCCGGGTCGACGACGTCCTGTCCTCCCCCACGCTGCTGCTCGAGGGCCCCAAGGTCCTCGCGGAGGTCCTGTCCAAGGCGGGCCGCGAGGCCGCCCGCGGGATGCTGCAGGCCCTCGCGCTGGTCGACCCCGACCTCGCCGAGGCCGTCCGCGCCGAGCTCTTCACCTTCGAGGACCTCTGCGCGCTCGACCCCCGCCAGATGCAGGTGCTGCTGCGCGACGTCGACATGCGCCAGCTGGCCGTCGCCATCGCCACGGCCACCGACGACGTGAAGTCCCGCTTCCTCGTCAACCTGTCCGAGCGCGCCCGCGAGACCCTCACCGAGGAGATCGACCTCGCCGGCACCTCGCGCGCCAAGGACATGGCCGAGGCCCGGGGGGCGATCGTGGCCTCCGCCCGCCGCCTCGAGGAGGAGGGCGTGCTCGTCCTGTCGCGCGAGGACGACGATGCCTGAGGTCCGTCCCGCCCCGGCCGCGACCCGCCTGCTCAAGGCCGGCGACGTCGTCGGCGTCCGCCGCCGGGTGGCCGCGCAGGCCGCCGTGGCCGACGAGCAGCGCGCGGCCCAGCAGTCGCAGGTCGACCAGGCGTTCGCGGCCGGGTACGAGGAGGGCCGTCGCTCGGCGCTCGACGAGGGCGCCGGCGCGGCCCTGCGCGGGGCCGCGGCGCTCGAGCAGCTCGCCGCCACCGCCGCCCGGGCGCACTCCACCGAGGTGACCACGACCAGCCGGGCCGTGCTCGCCGCCGCCCTCGACGTCACCGAGTGGGTGCTGCGCCACGAGCTGGCCCGCGACAGCCGCAGCCTGCTCACCCGGCTCGGCGAGGCGGCCGCGAGCCTGCTGCCCAGCCCCACCACCCGCGTCGGCGTGAGCGCCGTGGACGCTGCCGCCGTGCGCGCCTGGGGCGCCCGCCGCAGCGGCGTCGAGGTGCACGTCGACCCGGCTCTGGCACCCGGTGACGCCACCCTCGACACCGACGCCGGCAGCGTCGACGTCAGCGTCGCCGCCGCCCTGCGCATCGCCGCGGAGACCCTCGGCGTCGACCCGGCCCGGGGCGTGGAGTGACGCCGGCTCGCGGGCCCTCCCCCACCGCGCTGGCGCTGCGCCCCCTGCTGCCGGTGCGTGCGAAGGGCCGCCTGTCGAAGGTCGTCGGCCTCGAGGCCGAGTGCCGGGGCCTGAAGGGCGCCCTCGGCGACGTCGTCGCCATCTCGGTCGGCGAGCGCCGGGTGCCGGCGCAGGTCGTCGCCGTCAAGGAGGACGCCCTGCTGCTCGCGCCGTACGGCGAGCTGGACGGGGTCTCCCCCGGGGCCACCGTCGAGCCGACCGGGAAGGGCCTGCGCATGCGGGTCGGCCCCGACCTCGCGGGCCGGGTCCTCGACGCCCTGGGCCGCCCGATCGACGGCGGGCCGGCCCTCACCGGCGAGCTCGTCGGGCTCGACGCCGCCGCGCCGCACCCCCTGCGCCGCCAGCGCATCGCCGAGCCGCTCCCCCTCGGCGTGCGCGCCCTCGACACCATGACCTCCTGCGGCCGCGGCCAGCGCGTCGGCATCTTCGCCGGCTCCGGCGTCGGCAAGTCGACCCTGCTCGGCATGATGGCCCGCGGCGCGAGCGCCGACATCGTCGTCGTCGGGCTGGTCGGCGAGCGCGGCCGCGAGGTGCGCGAGTTCCTCGAGGACGACCTCGGCGCGACCGGCCGCGAGCGGGTCGTCTGCGTGGTCGCCACCTCCGACGAGCCCCCGCTGATGCGGCTGCGCGCGGCGTACACCGCCACCCGCATCGCGGAGCACTTCCGCGACCAGGGCCTGGACGTGCTGCTGCTCGTTGACTCGCTGACCCGCTTCGCGATGGCTCGCCGCGAGATCGGGCTGGCGGCGGGCGAGCCGCCCGCGACGCGCGGCTACCCGCCGTCGGTGTTCGCCGAGCTGCCCAAGCTGCTCGAGCGGGCCGGCCCCGCCGAGACCGGCACGATCACCGCGCTGTACACGGTCCTGGTCGAGGGCGACGACATGAACGACCCGGTGGCCGACGCCGCCCGCGGCATCCTCGACGGGCACGTCGTGCTGTCCCGCCGGCTCGCCGCCGCCGGCCACTTCCCCACCATCGACGTGCTCGAGAGCGTGTCGCGCCTCGCCTCCAAGGTGACCAGCAGGCCCCGCCTGGCGCTCGCGGCCCGGCTGCGCCGGCTCATGGCCGCCGCCGCCGAGGCCAAGGACCTCGTCGAGATCGGCGCGTACGTGCCCGGCTCCGACCCGGTGGTCGACGAGGCCCTGGCGCGCCGCGAGGCGATCGAGGCGTTCCTGCGCCAGCCCGTGGACGAGGTCGCCGACGCCGACCGGTCCTGGGAGCAGCTCGCCGGCGTGCTCGGGTGAGCCGGCGCTCCCGGCTCGCCACCGTCGTCCGGGTCGCCGACCTGCGCGAGACGATCGCCCGAGGCGAGGTCGCCGCGGCGGGCGCGGCCACCGCGCGGGCCGTGCAGGACGAGCAGGCCCGTCGCGACGCCCTGGCCGCGGGCCGCCCGGACGGCACCGCGCCGCGCACCGCCGCGGCCCTGCACACCGGCGCCGAGCTGCTCGCCCGGCGCGCCGAGGCCGTCGCCCTCGCAGGCCTGGAGGTCGCCCGCACCCGCGCGGCCCGCGCCGACGCCGTGGCCGCGCTGACCGAGGCAGCCCGCCGCGCCAGCCTGTTCGCCACCCTCGCCGACCGGCTCCGTCAGGAGGACGAGGTCGCGAGGCTCCAGGCCGACCAGCGAGCTGCCGACGACAGCACCGTGGCCCGTCATGTGAGAGGAGGCGCGGCATGAGCCTCGCCGAGGTCCAGTCCCGCACCGCCGAGCTCGATGCCCGCCTGCGCCAGCTCAGCGGCCTGCGCGCCGCCGCCGGCCTGCCCACCGTGGTCGCCGGCTCCGGCGCCGCCGCGGCGGGCACGGCCGCGTCGTCCGGCAGCTCCGGCAGCTCCGGCAGTCCCGGCGCGTCCGGCGGCTCGGGCACCGGCGCCTTCGCCAGCCAGCTCGCCCAGGCGCTCACCCCCGCGTCGGCGTCGCCCCGGGCGGCGGCGTCGCCGGCCTCCTCGCCGGCCTCCTCGGCGGCCTCCTCGTCGTCGTCGTCCGGCACGGTGACGAGGTCCCGCGACGCCCAGGCCCCCAGCAGCCCGACCGCGGGCCCCCGCAGCGCCGTCACCGGCGAGCAGGTCGTCGCGCTGGCCAAGAAGCACCTCGGCACGCCGTACGAGTGGGGCGGCGAGTCCCCCGGCGGCTTCGACTGCTCCGGGCTCATCCAGTGGACGTACTCGAAGTTCGGCGTGGACCTGCCGCGCGTCTCCACCGACCAGGCCCGGGCCGGCCGCGCCGTCACCCCGGCGCAGGCCCGCCCCGGCGACCTCGTCTTCTTCGAGCGCGGCCGGGTCGACCACATCGGCCTGTACGCGGGCGGCGGCAAGTGGGTCGTCGCGCCCAAGACGGGTGACGTCGTCAAGGTGCAGGACGTCGACCTGAAGGCGGCCACCACGATCCGCCGCGTGCTGCCCGACAGCGCCCCCCGGGCCACGACGCCGTCCCCCGCGTCGGCATCGACCGAGCTGCCGGGCCTGCCCGCAGCCGGCCGCCGCTACGCCGACGACATCCTCGCGGCGGCACGGAAGGAGGGCGTCGACCCGAAGCTGCTGGCCGCGGTCGCGTGGTCGGAGTCCGGCTTCCGGGCCGGTGCCCGCTCCCCCGCCGGCGCTGTCGGGCTCATGCAGCTCATGCCGCGCACCGCCGCCGGGCTGGGCGTGGACCCGACCGACCCCGTGCAGGCGCTGCGCGGCGGGGCCCGCTACCTGTCCCAGCAGCTCAAGGCGTTCGGCGGTCGCGAGGAGCTCGCGCTCGCGGCGTACAACGCCGGGCCGGGCGCCGTCCGCAAGCACGGCGGGATCCCGCCCTACGCCGAGACGCAGGCGTACGTGAAGACCGTCCTCAACCGCTACGCGGCTCTCGGAGGCCAGGCATGACCAGCGCTCCCGCCCTCCCGCTGCTCCCGGCGTCGCCGGCCGACGCCGGCGCCGGCACGTCGCGCCGCCCCGTGCACGGGCACGGCGGCGGGACGTCGTTCGAGCAGCTGCTGTCGGGGACCTCGCCCCGCGAGCAGCAGCGGCCCGTCGTGCCGCGCCGCCCGCACGGACCCGGCGAGCGCCCCGACCCGCGCATCGACGCCGTCCGCGCCGCCGCCCCCGCGCGGCCGGCCGAGGAGGTCCGCCCGGCCGCGGCGCCCCGCCCGCCGGCGGGCCCGGCCGGGCGGGGCGACGCCCGCGACGAGCTGCACGCCCCGGACCGGCAGGCGCCGGCCGGGACGGACGCTGCCGGCACGACCGCCGACGAGGACGCCGCCGCCACCACCGGCGTGCCGGGCTCCGGTGCGCCTGCCGAGCAGGTGCCGGTCGACGAGGTGCCGGCTGACCAGGCGCGGCCCGACGAGGTGGGCGCCGACGAGGGCGTCGTGCCGGTGCTGCCGCCCGCACCGCCCGAGACCCCGGCAGCCCCGGCCGTCGCGGTGGGCGCCGCCCCGAGCCCGGCCGTCGCGGTGGGCGCCGCCCCGAGCCCGGTCGTCGCGACCGCGGTGGCGGTCGGAGCCGTCGCGGTCGAGCCCGTCCCCGCCCCCGTCGCCCCCGTCTCGGCAGAGGCCGCCCCGGTCGCGGCCCCGGCCGTCGTCACCACACCCGCCCCGGGCCAGGGCCTGGTGCCCGGCGAGGCCCCGGTCGCCAGCCCGGCCGACGCCGCCGCCCTGCCCGCCGGCCCGGCGCTCCCGGCCGCCCCCGCCGCCGGCGCGTCTGCACCCCGGCCGGGCGCCCTCGCCGCAGCCGCCGCGGTCCCCGCCGGACCGGCACCGGAGCCCACCGACGCGCCGGTCGGCCCGCCGGTCGCCGCGGCCCCGACGATCGCTCCGTCGTCCGCACCGGCCGCCGCCCCCGCCGGCACGACGCCGACCCCCGTGCCCGGGTCCGCCGCGCCGGCCGTCCTGCCGACGCCCGTCCCCGCTCCCCCCGCCGGTGCCGGCGAGGCCCTGCCCTCCGCGGACCTGCCGGCCGAGGCCCTGCCCGGGCCGCTGCCCGCTCCCGCGGCGCCCGCCGGCCCGGCCGCGACCGCCACCGCCACCGCCACCACCACCGCCACCACCGCCACCGCTGCCGGCGGCAGCCCCCCGGCGGCCCCGAGCGCCCCCGCCGCACCCGTCGCGGTCCCCGTCGCCGCGGCTCCGGCCGAGGCCGCGCCCGACGCCGCCCTCCCGGCCGCCGTCACCGCCCCGCCGGGCGAGCTGCCCGCGCCGGCCCCGGCCGCGCCGGTCGCCGCACCGGCCGGCGTCACCCCGGCAGCGGCCGTGCGCACCGCCGAGACCGTCCGCGCCGTCCAGCCGGCGGTCCTCGAGCTCGCCCGTGGGCTCACCTCCAGCGGGCCCGGGCACGCCAGCCTCGTCGTCCGCCTCGACCCGCCGGAGCTCGGCCCCGTCCTCGTGCGCGTGGTCGTCCGGCGCGGCGAGGTCAGCGTCACCTGCCGCACCCCCGACGTGGGCGCGGTCGACGTGCTGCGCGGCCAGCGCGGCGACCTCGTCGAGGTCCTGCGCCGCGAAGGCCTGGACCTGTCGGCCTTCGAGGTCCACACCCAGGGCGGGCCCTCGCGCGAGCAGGGTGCCCCGGGCGAGCGGGGCCGCGAGGCCGCGGGCAGCGCTGTCGGCGCCGGCCGGGGTGAGGACGACCCCTCGCGGCGCCGGGACGACGAGCCCGACGACGTCGCCCGTACGGGTGGTCAGGCGGGCGCGGACGCCGCCGAGGACAACGGCGTACGCACCGACGGCACGTGGCTCTAGGAGGACCGGGCATGACCACCCCCACGAGCGACAGCACCGGCAGGGTCGACCCCACCGTCCTGGCCGCTTCCGCGAGGAGCGTGACCCAGCGGGCCAGCGAGCCCGGGTCGAGCGCGCTCGGCAAGGACGCCTTCATGTCGCTGCTCGTGTCGTCGATGCGCTACCAGGACCCGAGCAAGCCCACCGACAGCCAGGCCTACATGGCCCAGCTGGCGCAGTTCGCGCAGGTCGAGAAGCTCGAGGCGATCGCCGCCTCGCAGGCCGAGCTCACGCAGTGGCAGCGCACCGTCGCCGGCCAGGGCATGCTCGGCCGCACGGTGAGCGGCAAGGCCGACACCGGCGGCGCGCTCACCGGCACGGTCACCGCCGTCACCCTCTCGGCCAGCGGCCCCCGCCTCACCCTCGCCGACGGCGGCACGATCGGCATCGACACCGTCACCAGCGTCGAGGGCGCGAAGACGCCCTGACCTGCGGGCCCGGCCCGCCGGCGCCCGACCCCGCTCCCCCTCGCTGCGCAGCCCGCGCCCGAGAGCACCACGGACCGCGACGGACAGCGGACCGCCCCGGCCAGGACGGCCTCCCGCTGCCGCACGCGGCAGCTGTGCAAGGAGACGAACCACCATGATGCGATCCCTGTACGCGGGCGTCTCGGGCCTGCGCTCCCACCAGACGATGATGGACGTGGTCGGCGACAACATCGCCAACATCAACACGCCCGGGTACAAGGGCAGCCGGGTGGTCTTCCAGAACACCCTGTCGCAGGTCCTGCGCGGCGGCAGCGGCGCCAACGACGCCCTGGGCGGGACCAACGCCCAGCAGGTCGGCCTCGGCGTCCGGGTCGCCAGCGTCGAGACGGTCAGCACCCAGGGCCCTGTGCAGAGCACCGGCCGACCGACGGACGTGGCGATCCGCGGCGAGGGCTACTTCGTCGTGCGCAGCGGCACCGAGGCGCTCTACACGCGCGCCGGCTCGTTCGGCTTCGACGACCGCGGCAACCTCGCCGACCCGTCCGGCGCGATCGTGCAGGGCTGGACCGCCGACCCGACGACCGGGGTCATGAACGTCAACGGCCCCGCCGCCGACATCCGCCTGCCGCTCGGCCAGTCGATCGCCCCCGTCATCACCTCGTCCGTCGCCCTCGGCGGCAACCTCAACGCCAAGGCCGCGGTCGGCACGCCGGTGACCACCGCGATCGGCGTCGTCGACAGCCTCGGCGCCACCCGCCGCGTGACCTTCGAGTACAGCCGCACCGGCGACAACAGCTGGTCGGTCTCGGCCACCGACGAGGACGGCAACGAGATCGGCACCGGCGAGCTCGAGTTCGACGCCGACAGCGGCCTGCTGGTCGGCGACCCCAGCCCGACGTTCGTCCTGCCGGGCCGGGACGGATCGACGGACACCACCTTCCGGGGCGACTTCGGCGACGCGGGCAAGGCCGGCTCGTTGACCCAGTTCTCCGCGGCGACCACCGCGGCCGCGATCTCGCACGACGGCGCCGCGACCGGCTACCTGCGCTCGTTCTCCATCGCCGACGACGGCACCGTCTCGGGCGTGTTCTCCAACGGGCGCACCAAGGTGCTCGCCCAGCTGGCGCTCGCTGGCTTCACCAACCCGGCCGGTCTGATGGCCGCCGGCTCGGGCCACATGCGGGCGGGCGCGAGCTCCGGCGAGCCGTCGGTCGGTCTGGCGGGCGGCGTCGGCCGCGGCACCCTGGCCGCCGGTGCCCTCGAGGGCTCGAACGTCGAGCTCGCGCAGGAGTTCACCAACCTCATGATCGCCCAGCGCGGCTTCCAGGCCAGCTCGCGGATCATCTCCACCAGCGACGAGATGCTCCAGGAGCTGGTCAACCTCAAGCGCTGACGCTGTCGACGGCCCGCTCGCCACGCTCCGTGGCGGGCGGGCCGTCGTGCGTCCGCAGCCCAGCGTGCCCGTTCGGGTGGACCTGCACGCTGCGTGACCACACCGCTCAACCCCGACCCGCTCGCGCCGACGAGAGAGGAGGGGACCGGCAGGGACGCCGGCCCCTCGCCCGACACCTCAGGAGGAGGGGACATGATCAGACTGACGCGCCTGAACGGCGGCGTGCTGCACCTCAACGCCGATCTCATCGCGACCGTGGAGCACCACCACGACACCGTGCTGACGCTCGTCGACGGCAAGACGTACGTCCTGCAGGACAGCGCCACGGACGTCGTGGAGGCGGTCCGGCAGTACCGGGCGTCCATCCTCGTGGCGGCCGAGCGCCTGTCCGTGGCCTACCCTGACCTGCCCCACCCGCAGGCGCCGCAGCGCGACCCGGAGGAGGGCGGGGCGCGCGTGCTCGTCCTGCGCTCCGTCGACCCCTCGTCCGAGGGGCGGTAGCGCCGTGGAGATCGCGACCCCCATCGGCATCCTCATCGCCGTCATCTCCATCGCGGCGGCGTTCGTCCTCGAGGGCGGCAGCCCCATGGTGGCCTTCTCCAACCCGGCCGCCATCATCATCATCATCGGCGGCACGGTCGGCGTCGGCATGGCCAGCAACCGCATGAGCGACATCGGCGGCGGCGTCAAGGCGACGCTGAAGATGCTCAAGCCGGGCGCCAAGCTCGACGGCGCGGGCGCGGTCAACGAGCTCATGCAGTACGCCGACATCGCCCGTCGCGACGGCCTGCTCGCCCTGGAGGAGAAGGCCAAGGCCGTGGAGGACCCGTTCCTCAAGCGCGGCCTGGAGCTCGTCATCGACGGCACCGACTCCGACGAGGTCGCCGAGGTGCTCGAGGCCGACATCGCGGCGATGAAGGAGCGGCACAAGGTCGCCGCGAAGTTCCACGCGGACTGCGGGGCGTACGCGCCGGCCATCGGCATCGTCGGCTGCGTGCTCGGCCTGACCCTCGCCCTGAGCCACATGGACAACCCCGCGGAGATGGGCCACGCGATCGCCGCGGCCTTCATCGCGACGCTGTGGGGCATCGGGATCGCCAACATGTTCTTCATCCCGATCGGCATGAAGATGAAGCGCATGTCGGCCGTCGAGGTCCAGCACCGGCAGATGGTCGTCGAGGGCATCCTGGCCATCCAGGCCGGCGTCAGCCCCCGCGCGGTCGGCGAGAAGCTCAAGAGCCACCTGCCGCCGTCGGCCCGCGAGTCGGTCGGCGAGAAGAAGGCGGCCTAGCCCGTGGCGCGCCACAAGAAGCACGAGGACCACGAGGAGCACGCGAGCGAGGCCTGGCTGGTGGCCTTCGCCGACATGATGACGCTGCTCATGGTCACGTTCCTCATGATGTTCGCGATCAGCGCGCTCGACCTGCAGAAGTTCAAGAGCTTCCAGGAGGCCTTCGACCAGGGACTGGGCAACAACACCCACGCCCTGGCCGGCACCGGGCCGCCGCAGGAGGGCACGCCGCGCGACGTCCCGCTCGGCGCGGACGAGGGCACGCCCAACTCCAAGCCCTCCCCCATCCCCGCGTCCACCGGCAAGCTCGTGGAGCGCAAGGACCTGTCCGAGCTCAAGAAGAAGGTCGAGAAGGCGGCGGCCGAGGCGGGCCTCAAGGGCGCCCTCGACATCGAGGTCGACCCCCGCGGGCTCGTGCTCTACGTGACCAGCGGGGTGCTGTTCGACGCCGGCGAGGCCGACCTCACCCAGCGCGGCGAGGTCCTGCTCGGGCGCCTCGGCGGCGTGCTCGAGCCGATCGACAACGACCTCGTCGTCGAGGGCCACACCGACCGGCGGCCGATCAGCACGCCGCAGTACCCCTCCAACTGGGAGCTGTCGACCTCGCGGGCCACCGCCGTGCTGCGCCACCTCATCGCCCGTGAGGGCCTGCCGGGCGGGCGCCTGTCGGCCGCCGGGTACGCCGACACGCACCCGCGCGCCAAGGGCGGGGACGCGGCGTCGCTGGCCAAGAACCGGCGCGTCGACATCGTCGTCGAGGTCCCGCTGCCGACGGAGGCGGCCGCCGCCCCCGCGGCAGCGGCCCCCGCGGCCCCTGCGGCCCCTGCGGCGGCCGCCCCCGCGGCCGCGGCAGCCGGGGGCGACCACTGAGCCGCCCGCTCCTGACCTGATGGCCCGAACGGACCATCTGCAAGATGGTCCCCCGGCCCCCTGCGGCGGGGCACGTGCGCCGACGAAGCAGTGCACGTGCCCCGACCCGCCCTCTTCGACTTCCGCGACCCCCTGCCCATGCCCGCCGGAGCCGAGCGGCTGGTCGCCGGGCTGACGGACGCCGTCCCGCGCGTCGGGATGCTGCTCGGCGCCGCCGCCGGGCGCACCGTGACCACGACCTCGGGCGGGGTGCGCCGCGTCGCCCTCGTCGAGGTGGCCGTCGACGGCGACGTCTGGGCCCCGCTGGACTGCGGGCTGCCGGGGACCTGCCTGCTCGTGGTGCCGCGCGCGAGCGCGGTCGCGCTCGCCGACCTGCTCATGGGCGGGCTCGGCGAGGCCGACGAGCGGGCGGCGAACCGGCTCGAGCAGACCCTGCTCGTCCGCCACCTGGTCCCCGCGCTGCGCCCGCTGGCCACCGCCCTGGCCGAGCACGGCGTCGACGGCCTCGACGCGCAGGACGTCAGCGACGACCCGCTGCCCACCGGCACCGGCGAGGTCGTCGCGGTCCTGCTCGACGCCGCGCTGCCGAGCGGCGGCACGGTGCGCGTCGTGCTCTGCCTGCCCGCCCGCTCGCTGCTGCCCGCGGAGCCCGAGCCGTCGCTGCCCACCGCCGGCCCGGCCGAGGACGTCCTCGGCGACGTGCCCGTGAGCGTCGCGCTGCGCCTGCCCGCGACCGTCGTCAGCGCCGCCGACCTCGACGAGCTCGCCCCCGGCGACGTGCTGCGCCTGGACCCGGCCGCGCCCGACTCGCTCGTCGGCGTCCTGCCGCGCGCCGCGGGCGACCTGCTGGTGCTGACCGCCCTGCTCGGCCGCCGCGGCGAGCAGCGCGCCGTGGTCGTCTCCGACGTCCTGCCGGGCCTGTCGTGACGCTGCCGGAGGAGTTCGCCGACGTGCTCGCGGGCACCGTCGAGGTCGCCGACCCCGCGACCGTCGCCGACGCGGCCGTGGCGCCGGAGCCGGGCGCCCCCGAGCCCGTCACCGCCACCCTCGCCGTACCCGTCGCCGACGAGGCGGACGGGGACGACGTCGAGCTCGACCTGCCCACCGGCCCCGACGGGCACGTCGACCTGCGCCTGCTCTCCGACGTCGAGGTGGAGCTGTCGGTGGAGCTCGGCCGCATCACGCTGCCCCTGCGGGCGCTGCTCGGGCTCGCGCCCGGCTCGGTCCTGCAGCTCGACCGCCCGGCTGACGCCCCCGTCGACGTCCTGGTCAACGACAGCCCGGTCAGCCGCGGCGAGGTCGTCGTCATCGGCGGCGACTTCGGCGTCCGCGTCACCAGCCTGGTCGACCGGTGAGCGCCGCCCTCGGGCTCGGCGCCCGCGTCCTGTGCGTGTTCGTGCTGCTCGCCGCGGTCCTGTGGGTGCTCAAGCGCACCGACGGCCTCGGCGCCCGCCGCCGGGTCACCCCGGTCCAGGTGCTCAGCACCGCCCGCCTCGGCAAGGCCGCGACCCTGTCGGTCGTCCGCGTGCACGACGAGGAGCACGTGCTCGCCGTCTCCGGCTCGGCCGTCACGGTCGTGGCGACCCGCCCGGCACCGCTCGCGGTCACGGCGCCCGCCGGCCCGGCCGCGCTCCCGGTCGACGCCGCCGGCGCGGACGCCGGTGCGGACCCCGCCCGCCCCGCAGCCACCGCCCGGCCGGTCCCCCCGTCGGCCGCCGAGTTCCTGCGCGGCGGCTGGCAGGTGCTCCGCAAGCAGCCGGTCGCCTCCACCGAGCTCGACGACGACGAGGTCCGCACCGCGCTCGCCCGCGCCTGCACGCTCGCTGCCCCCACCGCCGGCGCCGGGGACTTCGCGGCCGACCTGGCCCTCGCGCTGCGCGCCGTCGAACCCGCGGCCCACGAGCGGCCCGTCACCGACGAGCAGCCCCCGGCAGCCCTGCCCGCTCCCCGCGCCGCCGGCGACCTCGCCGCGGCCCGTGCCCCGCACCGCTGCCGCACGGAGGCCCGCCCGGCCCACCTGCGCGTGCCCCGCCGCGCCGCGCTGCGCCCGGTCGAGGACGGTGCCGCGTGACCGCGGTCCTGCGCGCCGCCGCCGCCGTGCTCGCGGCCCTGGTCGCCGGTCTCGTGCTCGTGCTCGGCGCCACGCCCGCCGCGGCCGCCCCGCTGCCCGGCACCACGACGACGACCATCGCCCCGGTCGCGCCGGTCGAGCCCGTGCAGCAGGCGCGGACACCCGGCAAGGCCAAGGCCAAGGAGAAGGACGCGGGGAAGGGCTCGACCCGCGGCACCACCGCAGACCGGAGCGACGACGCCGACGGCAGCGGCGCCCTGTCGAACCCGCTGGCCCTGGTGCTGCTGCTCGGCTCGCTGTCGTTCCTGCCGGCCGTGCTCATCATGACGACGGCCTTCACCCGCATCGTCATCGTCCTCGGCTTCACCCGCTCGGCGCTCGGCACGCAGGGCGTCCCGCCCAACCAGGTCCTCATCGGGCTGGCGATGTTCCTGACGATGTTCGTGATGGCCCCGGTCTTCAGCCAGATCAACGACGACGCGCTCCAGCCGTACCTCGCCGAGAAGATCGACGCCACGCAGGCGTACGAGCGCGGCGTCGAGCCGCTGCGCGAGTTCATGTTCGAGCAGGTCCGCGACCAGGACCTGCAGCTGTTCGTCGACCTGTCCGGCGACGGCAACCCCGCCACCCCCGCCGACGTCGAGACCACCACGCTGGTGCCGGCCTTCGTCATCTCCGAGCTGCGCACCGCGTTCCTCATCGGCTTCGTGGTGTTCATCCCGTTCGTGGTCATCGACCTGGTGGTGAGCGCCGCGCTGTCCGCGATGGGCATGGCGATGCTCCCGCCGTCGCTCATCTCGCTGCCGTTCAAGCTGCTGCTGTTCGTCGCGGTGGACGGCTGGTACCTGCTCGTCTCCTCCCTGATGCGGTCGTTCGCATGACCGCCCCGACGTCCACGGCAGGTACGCGATGACCGAGACCGACATCGTCCACATGTGCAGCCAGGCGCTGCTCCTGGCGGCGAAGCTGTCCGCGCCGCTGCTGCTCGTCGCCCTAGTGCTCGGCGTGGTCATCAGCCTCGTGCAGGCCGTCTTCCAGGTGCAGGACCAGACCTTGACGATGGTGCCCAAGCTGCTGCTCGGCGGGGTCGTGCTCGCGCTGACGGGCGGCTGGATGCTGCGCATCAGCGTCGAGTTCACCCAGGAGCTGTTCGCCCGCATCCCCGAGCTGGTGCAGTGATCGACCCGGCCGAGACGGTCGACGGCCTGGCGGCCCTGCTGCCCTGGTTGACCGCGGGCACGCTCACGACCTTCCTGCTCGTGCTCGTGCGCACCTCCGCCTGGGTCCTCACCGCTCCCGGCCTGTCCGCCCGCGGCGTCGGCGGCACCGGCCGGCTGGGGCTCGCGGCGGCGATGTCGCTGTTCCTCACGCCGCTCGTGCAGGACGGCGCCCCCGCGCCGGGCCTGGCCGCCTTCGCCGCGGCCGCGCTGGCCCAGGTCGCCATCGGCCTGGCGCTGGGCTTCCTGACCGGCCTGCTGTTCGCGGCCTTCGAGGTCGCCGGCACGCTCGCCGACCTGTCGAGCGGCTTCTCGTTCGCCTCGATCGTCGACCCGCTGTCGGGGCAGCCCGCGGCGGCGTTCTCCCGGCTGTTCGCGATGGCCTTCGTCGCGGTCCTGTTCGCCTCGGACGCCTACCAGACGATCCTGCGCGGCTTCGTGCACTCGTTCACCGCGCTCCCGCTCGACGCGCTGCCCACGCTGTCGGCCGGCACCGCCACGGCCCTCGGCCACGCGGTCACCGCGATCCTGGCGGCCGCGCTGCAGGTCGGCGCGCCGCTGCTCGGCGTCCTGTTCCTCACCGACGTCGCCCTGTCGATGGCCTCGCGCTTCGTCCCCCAGGCCAACGCGCTGGCCATGGCGATGCCGGTCAAGACGCTGGTGGCGCTGAGCGCCGCCGGCGCCACCCTCGCGCTGCTGCCGGGCCACGCCGCCGCGCTGCTCGAGCCCGCCGTCCGGCTGCCCTTCGAGGTGCTGCGGTGAGCGGGGAGAAGACCGAGAAGGCGACACCCAAGAAGCTCAAGGACCTGCGCAAGAAGGGCTCCGCGGCGCGCAGCGTCGAGCTGCCCGCCGGCATGTCGCTGCTCGCGCTGGTGATCGTCCTGCCGTGGATGACCGGCAACCTGTTCGACGCGCTGCGCTCGGACATGGCCCTGGTGCTCTCCAGCGCCGGCGTCTCCGACATCGGCCAGGCGGCCGGCCTGGGGAGCCGGATGCTGACCGACGCCGGCCGCGCCATGGCCGCACCGGTCGCCGTCGTCAGCGCCGTGGCGCTCGCCTCCGGCTCGATCGTCACCCCGCAGCCGGCCCAACCCGGCGGTCCTGAAGCCGCAGATGGTCCGGATCCACCCGGGCAAGGCCATCAAGCGGATGCTCGGCCCGCACAGCGCGGTCGAGCTGCTCAAGAGCACGACCAAGCTCACCGCGCTGACGGTGGTGACGTACGGCGTGTGGCGCGACGGCTACGCGGCCCTGCTGCGCGGCACCGGCGGCGTCCCCGGGCTGCAGGCAGTCGTGGGCGCGGCGACCAGCAGCCTGCTGCTCAACGCCGCCGTCCTCGCCGTCGTCGTCGGCATCGCGGACGCCGCGTACCAGCGCCACTCGTTCAACAAGCAGGCCAAGATGAGCAAGCAGGACGTCACCGAGGAGCACAAGCAGGCCGACGGCAACCCGGAGACCAAGAGCGCCATCCGGGGCAAGCAGCTCGCCGCGGCGCGCAACCGGATGATCCAGGCCGTCCCGTCCGCCGACGTCGTGCTGGCCAACCCGACGCACCTGGTCGTCGTCCTCACCTACGAGCCCGGCTCGGTCGCCCCGGTCGTCGTCGCCAAGGGCGCCGGTGTCGTCGCCGACCGCATCAAGGCCGTCGCCGCCGAGCACGGCGTGCCCGTCCTGTCCGACAAGCCCCTGGCCCGCGCGCTGTACCAGGCGACGGAGGTCGGCGACACCGTGCCCGCGGAGATGTTCCGCGTCGTCGCCGAGATCCTCGCGACGGTCTACGCCGCCAAGCGCCGCGGCATCCGCCCCTCGTGGTCCGGGAGGTCCGCAGCATGACGAGCCCCGCCATCACACTGCGCTCGCGAGGGGGCCGCGGCGCCACCCTCGGCGTGCCCGCCATGATCGTCGGCGTCGTCGTCATGATGGTGCTGCCGCTGCCCAAGCCGCTGCTGGACCTCCTGCTCGCCGTCAACCTGACGGTCTCGCTGGTCATCCTGCTCACCGCGCTGACGGCGCGCCGCGCCCTGGACTTCAGCGTCTTCCCGGCCCTGCTGCTCGTGACGACGCTGATGCGGCTGTCGCTGAACATCTCCTCGACCCGCCTGATCCTCACCGACGGCGACGCCGGCAAGGTCATCGAGGCGTTCGGGCACGTCGTCGTCGGCGGCAGCCTCGTCGTCGGCCTGGTGATCTTCATGATCCTCGTCATCGTGCAGTTCGTCGTCATCACCGCGGGCGCGGGGCGCGTCGCCGAGGTCGCCGCGCGCTTCACCCTCGACGCGATGCCCGGCAAGCAGATGGCCATCGACGCCGACCTCAACTCCGGCCTCATCACCGACGAGGTCGCCAAGCAGCGCCGCCTCGACGTCGCCCGCGAGGCCGACTTCTACGGCTCGATGGACGGCGCCAGCAAGTTCGTCAAGGGCGATGCCATCGCCGGCATCGTCATCGTCGTCATCAACCTGCTCGGCGGGTTCGCGGTCGGGATCGTCCAGCACGGCCTGTCGCTGCAGGAGTCGATCAGCAAGTACGCCCTGCTGTCGGTCGGCGACGGCCTGGTCTCGCAGGTGCCGGCGCTGCTCATCTCCGTCGCCTCCGGCATCGTCGTCACCCGCGTGCAGAGCGACGGCGACGACGGCGGCCTGGGCACCGACCTCGCCAGCCAGCTCATGCGCTCCGCCCCCGCGCTGCGCACGGCGGCCGGCGCCGTCGTCCTGCTCGGCCTGATGCCCGGGCTGCCCAAGCTGCCCTTCCTCGCCATGGCCGGCGTCCTGCTGCTCGCGGCGTCGCGGGCCAAGGAGGCCCCCGCCGAGGTCGCCGCCGCGCCCGACGCGGGCGACGCCGACGGTGAGAGCACCGAGGTCGTGCTCGAGCAGGTCCGGGTCGACCCGCTCGAGCTCGAGCTCGCGCCCGACCTGCTCGACCTGCTCGACCCGGCCCAGGGCGGCAGCCTCATGGAGCGGGTCCGCTCGCTGCGCAAGCGGATCGCCGGCGACCTCGGCCTGGTGGTCCCGCCGGTGCGCACCGTCGACGCCGCCGGGCTGCCCTCGTCCACGTACGTGGTGAAGCTGCACGGCGTCGAGGCGGCCCGCGGCGAGGCGCCCGCGGGGCACGCGATGGTGCTCGGCGACGACGCCAGCGGCGTCCCGGGCCGCACCACCGTCGACCCGGTGTTCGGCATGCCGGCCAAGTGGGTGCAGGAGGAGCTCGCCGAGCTGCTCGCGTCTGAGGGCGCCACCGTCATCGACCGCGCGTCGGTCATCGTCACGCACCTGTCCGAGGTGGTGCGCAACGCCGCCGGCGACCTGCTGACCCGCCAGGACGTGCAGGTGCTCGTCGACGCGGTCAAGCAGGTCTCCCCGGTGGTCGCCGGCGAGATCGGCGGCGACGTGCTGTCGCTGTCGGAGGTGCAGGGCGTGCTGCGCGACCTGCTCGAGGAGGGCGTCCCGGTGCGCGACCTCACCCGCATCCTCGAGGCCGTCACCGCCCGCGCCCGTACCGACAAGAGCCCGGAGGGCCTCGTCGAGGCCGCCCGCGGCGTGCTCGGCCCGACCATCAGCACCGGGGCGGCCGTCGGCGGGCGGCTGGCCTGCCTCACCCTCGAGCCGCTGCTGGAGGCGTCGCTCCTGGAGGCCGTGCGGGCCGGCGAGGGCGGCAGCTGGCTGGCGCTGGACCCGATGCGCATGGAGCAGCTGGTGCAGGGCATCGGTGACGCGGTGCGCACGGCTGAAGCCTCAGGGCGACGACCTGCCATCGTGTGCTCGGCGCAGCTGCGACCCGCGGTGCGCCGCCTGGTGGCGACCGGCCGTCCCGACCTCGCCGTGCTCGCCTACCCGGAGCTCGCCCGCAACCTCGACATCGAACCCGTGGGAGTGATCGGCCTTGCCCAGCTCAACGCCTGACGTGGACCCGACCGAAGTGCTGGACGTCTACACCGGCGACTCGCTCGAGCAGGCCATGGCCACGGCGGTCGCCGCGCTCGGCACCGACCTGCAGGTCCGGCGCGCCCGCAAGGTGCGCAGCGGGGTGCGCGGGCTGATGGGGCGCGAGGTCTACGAGGTGCTGGCCGCACCCGGCGCGTCGCGGGCCCGGGTCCGGACGCCGCCCGAGGCCGGCGGCGACGCGGTGGGGTCGGCGCTGGACCGGCTGCTCGCCGACGCCGACGCCGACGACTCCGCGCCGGCCGCTCCCCCGGCACCCCCCGGCCGGCGCCTCGGCCGCCGCCGGAGCACGGACGGCCCGGCGCCCGCCGCGCGCCGGCCCGAGCCGTCGCGCCCGGTCGACCTGGGCGGCCCGCTGCGCGAGGGGTCCCCGGCCGCCGGCGCCGGGGGCACGGGTGCGGGTGCGAACGGTGACGACCGTGCGCCCGCTGACGACCGTGCGCCGGCTGGCGACGGTGCGCCCACTGGCCGGACCCGGACGCGGCCCACCTCCCGGCCCACGTCGACCTCCGGGGCGGCTGCGTCCTCCGCCGGGGGCACGGCCAGGGCCGGGGCCGGGGCCGGGACCACGGGCGGGACCACGGGCGGGGCCGCCACCGGGGCCACCGCCGGCACCGCGCCGGTCGCCGGCACCACGTCTGCCGCCGGGACCGCGACCACCACCGGGACCGCGACCACCACCGGGACCGCGACCGCTGCGGGGACCGCATCTGCTGCGGGGACCGCGATCGCCGCAGGGACCGCGTCTACCAGCGGGACCGCGTCTGCTGCTGGGACCGCGATCGCCGCCGGGACCGTGACCACGGCCGCACCCGCGAGCAGGACGACGCCGACCGCCAGGGCGGTACCCGGCGCCGGCGAGGCCGCGCCCGCCGCGCTGGCCGGCGAGGTCCTGCCCGCCGGCACGGCGGCGCCCGTCGCCCGGCCGACGGCGACCGCGACGCACGCGCCGGTGCCGGCGCCGGACGCAGCAGCGACACGCAGTCCTGGCGGGACCGGTGCCGGGCCGTCTGTCGCAGGCCGGGGCGCGAGCGAGGGCGGCGGCACCCCCGTCGGCCCGCTGCGCCGCCGGACGGCCGCGGCCGCCCGTGCCCGCACGGTCGAGGGCGAGGTGCTCCCGCCGCTGCCGACCGACGCCACTCCCCGGGCCGCCGTCCGCTCGCGACCGACGTCCCGGCGGTCCGACGCGTCCGCACCGCATCCCGACCCCTCGGTCGCCGACCACGGGCAGCCCGCGTCCGCCCGGGCGAAGGCCCCCGGGTGGGACCGCCGTGCCCTGCGCCGCCTCGGCGTGCCCCAGGCCGTCCTCGCCGCGCTGCCGGAGGACGACCCGGCCGACGACCTGGCCTGGCTGAACGCCCTGACCTCGGCCATCAGCGCCGTCGTGCCCGACCCCGCGGTGGTGTCCCCCGAGCACCCGGTGGTCGTCGACGGCTACGGCCTCGAGGGTGCCGTCGGCGTCCTGCAGGCCGCCGTCAAGGGCGCCACGCCCGGCACGCTGCTGCTCGACGACCGGGTCGCCCCGGCCAGCGCCGTCGAGCTCGCGCTCGTGCTCCGCGCCGGCGTGACGGGGGTCTGAGGTGCGCGTGCAGTCCCGCGGCCTGGCCCTGGTCGGCCTGCTCGCCGTCGCCGTCGTCGCGCTCGGCCTGCTCCAGCGCCAGCTGACCGTCCCCGAGGCGGCGGGGCGCATCGGCCTGGCCGTCCTGGTGCTCGTCGGCCTGGACCGGTACGTGCTGCCGTTCGTCCGCCTGCTCGTCGGCGCCCCGGAGCGCGCCGCTCCCCCGACACCGCACCCGACGGAGCAGCCCAGCTCCTGAGGACCGCCTCCCGGCCCGGCGATCGGTGCTGCCGACACGCGCGCGTCCCGACACCGATCACCGGGCCGAGCGGGCGGCGCGCCGGCGGGCACGCCGCACGGGCGTACCGACGGCACGAGGTGCCGACCCGGCGGTCGGTGCTGCCGACACGCGCGCGCCCCGACACGGATCACCGGGCCGAGCCGGCGCCGCGCCGGCGAGCACGCCGCGCGGGGCGTACCGGCAGCACGAGGTGCCCACCCGGCGGTCGGTGCTACCGACACACGCGTGTCCCGACACCGATCACCGGGCCGAGCCGGCAGCACGCCGGCGAGCACGCCGCGCGGGGCGGACCGGCAGCACGAGGTGCCCACCCGGCGGTCGCTGCTGCCGACACACGCGCGTCCCCCGGCACCGATCACCGGGCCGAGCCGGCAGCACGCCAGCAAGCACGCCGGGGCGGGCGTACCGGCAGCACGAGGTGCCCACCCAGCGATCGGTGCTGCCGACACGCGCGCGTCCCGACACCGACCACCGGGCCGAGCGGGGCCCCGGCACGGCAGGCGCCCGCCGTCGAGAGCGGACCCGGACGACCCGGGAGGCCCGACCGGCTCAGACGGCCTGGCGCTGCGCCGGCGTGCGGCCCGGGCCGCTCAGCCGCCCGGCGTACGTGCTGCGCGCCGCGACCGCCGAGGCGTACGCGCTCTGCCGCGCGGCGACCTGCGGGGCGACGTCCTGCACCGGCAGGCGGCCGGCGCGGGAGGGGTCGGCGTACTGCGCCTCGAGGCCCGTGCGCATCAGGGTGAGCGCGGCCGTGCGCATCTGCGAGACCCGGGACTCGGTGACGCCGAGCTCGGCGGCGAGCTCGGCGCTGCTGCGGCCCTGCAGGAAGTAGCCCTGCACGACGTCGCGCATCCGGTCCGGCAGGCACGCCAGCGCGTCGTGCAGGTACGTGCGCTGCTCGCGCTGCTCGAGCACCTCGAAGGGCTGCATCGCGGCCGCGTCGATGATCGAGGCGCCCAGGGTCGTGGGCTCGCCGTCCTGGCCGGAGCCGACGGGGGCGTCGAGGCTGAGCACCAGGCTCGCGTGCACGCGGCCCTGCAGGGCGGCGAGCTCGGCCTCGGGGACGCCGAGCGCCGCCGCGGTCTCGGAGGTGGTGGCGGGCCGGCCGAGGTCGACCTCGAGGCGGGCGCGGGTCGCGTCGGCCTGCCGGGCGGCGCTGCGCAGCGTGCGGGGGGCGAAGTCGAGGGCCCGGACCGCGTCGACGATGGCCCCGCGGACCCGCACCGACGCCCACCGGCCGAACGGCACCTCGCGGGCGTCGTCGTACCGGCACGCCGCCTCGACCAGGCCGAGCGCGGCCGCCTGGGCCAGCTCCTCGCGGTCGGCGTGGCGCGGGTAGTGCGCCGCCACCCCGGCGAGCACCTGGCGCACCAGCGGCAGGTGCTCCTCGACCAGGGCCCTGGCCTCGTCGGACAGCGGGGTGGGAGCGGACACGGACGACCTCGGTTCTCGGGAGGGGCGGGCGTGGAGGGGCGTCAGGCGTCGGCGGCGGGCGCCCGGCGGGCGGCGCCCAGGCGCAGCGGCGACGGCGCGGGAGCCGCCGAGGCCGGTGCCGGTGCGGGAGCGACGGGCGCGGGCGCGTCCTGACCGAGCACGGCCGAGGCGTTGGCCTCGGACAGCGCGGCGAGCAGCTCCTCGCGGTAGACCTGGACGTCGCGCGGGGCGGTGATGCCGAGGCGGATGCTGTCGCCCTTGACCTCGAGCACCGTGATGACGATGTCGTCGCCGATCACGATGCTCTGGTTCTTGCGGCGGGTGAGGACCAGCACGTGAGTTCCTTCCGTGGATGGCTGGGAGTGCGGAGGTGCCGGCTCAGCCGGCGAGGGGGACCCGCGTGCCGTGCTCGGAGTCGGCGAGCACGGCCTGCACGCCCTCGAGCGTGCGGAGGTTGACGACGACGGGGCCGAGCAGGTTGGCGGTGGCGTCCCGCGCGGTGCGGCCGAGCGTGACGATCACGAGCAGCAGGCAGTCGTCGGCGTCGTCGAGGTGCACCTTCGCGGCGACCGCGTCGTCGAGGTCGACGGCGTAGTCGGGGAAGAACACCTGCGGCGGCACGACGAGGAAGCGCACGCCGGGGTCGGCGACGTCGACGAGGACCCGGTACGGGCCGTCCTCGGCGCCCCAGCCGACCAGCGCGAAGCCGCGCGGGCCCGGGAAGCCGGGCAGGCCGGACGCGAACGTCAGGTGCGGCACGTCCGCCGGGCGGACCGGCTCCGCGAGCTGGCTCATGCTCTGCACGAGGTCTCCTCCTGCATGTCCGGCAGTCGGGGCTCGACTGCGACACCCAGGCCTTCGTCACGCGGCGGCCCGACCTGGAGTGGCCGGGAGGGACCAGATCCGGGTCCGCGCCCCTGCCCATCGGCGGGTCTGCCGGTCCCGTGAGCGCTCGCGGCCGGTCCACCCGTCGGGGTGGCGGTGCGTACGGTCGGGCCGTGGACCCCCGCCTGCGCGCGCTGTGCGACCTGTCCGTGCCGGAGTCCCGGGAGTACGCCGGGCGGCACGAGTACGACGGCCGCCTGCAGGACCTGAGCCCGTCCGGGGTGGCCGCCGGGCTCGCCCGGCTGGGCGGGGAGCCGCTCGACGACCCCCACGACGAGGCGCACCTGCGCGCGTTCGAGGACGGCGCGCGGGTCGCGTACGGCGAGCTGGAGCTGCACCGCCGCTCCCCCGGCCTGCACGTCGACGTCCTCGACCTGGCCTGCTACGACCGCGCGTACGCGCCGGAGCCCGAGCGGCAGCACGCCCGCGCCCGCCACCTCGCCGGCTGGCCGGACGCCGTCGACGCCGCGCTGGAGGCGCTGGACCGGGTGCCCCGCGACGTCGCCCTCGGCGAGCTGCCGTCGGTGCGGGGCCTGGCCGAGGGGGTGCAGGACGAGGCCGCGCTCGCGGCGCACGCCCGGCTGGTGGCGCACGTCGAGCGGGCCGCGCGCGAGGGCGACCCCGACCCGGCGCTCGGCAGGACGGCGCTGCAGCGGCTCATGGGCGTGCCGGAGGCCCTCGAGGTCGACCTCGGCCGGCTCGCCGAGGACGCCGACCGCGAGCGCGACCGCCTCACCGCGGTGCTCGCGGACGCCTGCGAGCAGATCGCACCGGGCCGGCCGGTCGCGCAGACCCGGGCCGCGCTCGAGCGCGACCACCCCGACGCGGCCGGCGTCCTCGTCGAGGCCCGCGCACTCAGCGCCGAGGTCATCGCCTGGGTGGAGGCGAGCGGCCTCGTGCCCTCCCTCGCCGGCGAGTGCCTCGTCGGCCCCGCGCCGGGCTCGCGCTCGAGCACGATGGCGTCCCTGTCGTGGGCCGCGCCGGGCGAGCCGGAGGGCCCGTCCTGGTACTACGTCACCCCGCCCGACCCGGCCTGGTCGCGCGAGGAGCAGGAGCAGTGGCTGGGCGTGTTCAGCCGCTCCAGCCTGCCCGCGGTGACGCTGCACGAGGTCGCCCCCGGGCACTTCAGCCACGGCCGGGCGCTGCGCTTGGTGCGCTCGCCGGTGCGCCGCACGCTGTTCAGCAGCGCGTTCGTCGAGGGCTGGGCGCACTACGGCGAGCAGCTGGCGCTGGAGGAGGGCTTCCGCGACGGCGACCCCCTGCTGGCCGCCGGCGTCGCCGTCGAGGCGCTGATCCGGGTGACCCGGCTGGCCTGCGCGATCGGCGTCCACACCGGCGCGATGACGGTCGAGCAGGCGGCCGCGCGGTTCACCGCCGACACCGGCACCCACGGGACGGCGGCGCTGTCCGAGGCGCGGCGGGCGGCGTGGGACCCGACGTACGGCCGCTACACCTGGGGCAGGCTCGAGATCCTGCGGCTGCGCGAGCAGGTGCTGGCCCGGCCGGGCGCCACCCTGGGCGGCTTCCACGCCGACCTGCTCGCGCTCGGGGCCCCGCCGCTGGGGCTGATCGGCGCGGTGCTGCGCTGAGCCCAGCCGGTCAGGCGCGCACGCGCGCCGGCTCGGGCCGCTTGGGCTGCACGTCGTCGCCGGACGAGCGGCCCTGCACGCGGCGGACCACCCACGGGGTGAAGTGGGTGTGCAGCCAGGCCGCCTCGGCGCGCAGCACCTCGTGCGAGCGGCGGCGCAGCGGCGGCGGCAGCGGCCGGGTCCAGGCGTCGTCGGCGCCGGGCAGGCCGAGGGCCTGGGCGAGCCCGGCGGCGATCCGCTCGTGACCGAGCGCGTTGGCGTGCAGGCGGTCCAGGCTCCACAGCCGCGGGTCGGCGCCGACCGGGTGCGCCGCGACGTCGGCGAGACCGGCGCCGGTGCGGGCCGCGGCCTGCCGGACCCGCTCGTTGAAGTCGGCCAGCCGCCCGCGCAGGGGCCGGGCCAGCGGCATGACCCGGCTCGGGTCCGGCACCGTGATGGTCAGCACCGTCGCGCCCGCGCCCCGCAGCGCCGCGAGCAGCTCCTCCACGTCGGCCGCCACCGCCGCAGGGTCGAAGCCGGGCCGCAGCAGGTCGTTGACGCCCGCGAACACCGTCGCGAGGTCCGGCCGCAGCGCCAGCGCCCGGGGCAGCTGCTCGTCCAGCACCTGCCGCACGACCCGCCCGCGCACGGCGAGGTTGGCGTACTCCAGGCCCGGCGAGGTGACCGCGACGTGCTCGGCGAGCCGGTCGGCCCAGCCCCGCCAGCCGCCCTCGCCGTCCGGGTCGTCGAGGCCCTCGGTCGAGCTGTCGCCGATCGCGACGTACCTGGCGTACATGCCGCCACCCTGGCACGGACAGGTACCGGGCCATGAGCAGCCTGTCCGACCTCCGCCGCTCCGCCCGGCTGGTCGCCCTGCCCCTGGCCGCCGGGGCGTACGCCGTGACGGGCGCGGTCCGGCGCCGGCGCGGCGAGGACCCCGACGCCGTCCGCCGCGACCTGCGCACCCGCAACGCCGAGCGCATCCGCCGCACGCTCGGGGAGCTCAAGGGCGGGGCGCTCAAGGCCGGGCAGCTGCTGTCGACGGTCGAGGCGCTGTTCCCCTCCGACCCCGAGGACACCTGGCGCGACGCGCTGACGGCGATGCAGGAGCGCAACGCGGCGCTGCCGTTCGCCGAGGTCGAGCCGGTGCTCGTGGCCGAGCTCGGGCCGGGCTGGCGTGACCTGCTGCAGGGCTTCGAGCCGGACGCGGTCGCCGCGGCCTCGCTGGGCCAGGTCCACCGGGCCACCTGGCAGGGGCGTCCGGTCGCGGTCAAGGTGCAGTACCCCGGGGTGCGCGAGGCGCTGGCCTCCGACGTGCGCACGATCTCCGCGGTGTCCCGGGTCGCCTCGCTGGTGGCCCGCGGGCTGGCGCTGCCGCCGCTGGTCGCCGAGCTGCGTGACCGGCTCACCGAGGAGCTGGACTACGAGCACGAGGGCCGCGCGCAGGAGCGTTTCGCGGTCGCGTACGACGACGACCCGGCGGTGGTCGTCCCGCACGTGCTGCTCGCCACGCCACGGGTGATCGTCACGCCGTGGCTGGACGGCTCGCCGCTGGCGCAGGTCGCGCGGACGGGCACGCAGGCCGAGCGGGACCGGGCGGCGGCGCTGTACCAGGTCTTCCTCGTGTCGGGTCCGGAGCGGGTCGGCCTGCTCCACACCGACCCGCACCCCGGCAACTTCCGCGTCCTGCCCGACGGCCGGCTCGGCGCGCTCGACTTCGGCTCGACGCTGGAGCTGGCCGGGATGCCCGACACGTTCGGCCGGCTCATCGCCGCCCTGCTCGGCGACGACCCGTCGCTGGTGCTGGAGCGGCTGCGGGAGGACGGCTTCGTACGACCCGGGGCGCAGCTCGACGTCGGCAAGCTCGTCGACTACATGGCGCCGTTCAGCGTCCCGGCCCGGCACGAGCAGTTCCGCTTCGGACGGGACTGGCTGCGCGGCGAGTTCGGCCGGGTGAACGACCCCCGCGACCCCGACTTCGCGGTCGCCCTGCAGCTGACGATGCCGGCCGAGCACCTGTTCACGCACCGCGTGTGGCTCTCGATGGTCGGGGTGCTGTGCTCGCTCGAGGCCACCGTGCCGGTGGCCCCGGTGCTGCGGCGGTGGCTGCCCGGTTTCGACGACTCCGCCCCGGGTGCGGCGAAGGGCGGCGCAGCAGGGTAGGAAGCGCGCGACGACCTGGAGGTCCCTGTGCGACTGCCCCTGCCCGGCCCCATGGACCTGGCGCACGCCGTGCAGGCGGTGGTGGAGACCGCCGCCTCCCTGGCCGGTGCCGCGACGGCGGCCGTGGCGCTCCTCCCGCGCCTGGAGAGCTCGCTCGACCGCGTCGACCGGCTGCTGGACCGCGCCGAGCAGGGCGCCGACGTCCTGGAGTCACGCGCGCGCGACGCCGACGCGCTCCTGTGGTCGGTGGAGCCGCTGCTGTCCGGCGTGCAGGACGCCCTCGACCGGGTCGACGACATCCTGCGCCTCGCAGCCGGGGCGTTCACCGGAGTGGACGCCGTCGTGGTGCAGGCCGGCGCGTCGATCGCCGCGGTGGACGCGGTGGCGGCGCGGGCCGGCGCGTCGATCGCCGCCGTGGACCAGGTGGTGGTCCGCGCCGGCTCCTCCGTCGGGGACGTCGACCGCGTGGTCGCGCGGGCCGGCACGTCCGTCGGCGACGTCGACGCGGTCGTAGCCCGAGCCGCCGGCTCCATCGCCGGCGTCGACGCGGTCGTCGACCGCGCCGGCACCAGCATCAGCGGCGTCGACGACGTGGTGGACCGCGCCGGCACCTCCATCGGTCACGTCGACCAGGTCGCCACCCAGGCCGAGGGCGCCATCGGCGGCGTCGACGCCGTCGTGGACCGCGCCGGCACGTCCATCGGCCACGTCGACCAGGTCGCCACCCAGGCCGAGGGCGCCATCGGACGGGTCGACGACGTGGTCGACCGCGCCGGCACCAGCATCGGCGGCGTCGACGCCGTCGTGGACCGCGCCGGCACCAGCATCGGCGGCGTCGACACCGTCGTGGACCGCGCCGGCACGGCCATCGGCCACGTCGACCAGGTGGTCACCCACGCCGAGGGCTCCGTCGGACGGGTCGACGACGTGGTGACCCGCGCCGAGGGGACCCTCGGCCAGGTCGACGGGGTCGTCGACCGCGCGGGAGGCGCCATCGAGAAGGTCGAGGGCGTCGTCACCGACGCGCAGCAGATCATCGGCACGGCGGACGACGTCGTGGGCCGCGCCGACCGGGTGACGGACGGCGCGCAGCAGAGCATCGGCAAGGCCGACGAGGTCGTGCGACGCACCGAGGAGACGGTGACCCGGGCCGGCGAGACGCTGCGCTCCGCCGACGCGCTGGTCGCCGGCGCCTCCTCGCTGTTCGACGCGGCGCGGCCGGCGCTGGACCACCTGCTCCCCGTCCTGCAGGAGATCTCGCGGACGGTCAGCCCGCAGGAGGTCGACGCCGCGGTCGCCCTCATCGACCGCCTGCCGGTGCTCCTCGACAGCGTCGACAGCGACATCCTCCCGCTGGTCCGGCAGCTCGGCGACGTCGCCCCCGACCTGCACGCGCTGCTCGAGCTCGTCGAGGAGCTGCACAAGCTCATCTCCGGGGTCCCCGGTGCCAAGCGGCTGCTCCGCCGGGGCGGGGAGGACGGCGAGGCGTCCTGAGGGCTCGTCAGGGCAGCGCGACCGTCCGACCACGGGCGCAGGACGCCTCGCGGCGCTCACGCCGGTGGGGCGCGAGGACCGCACGCCTCCGGATCGCTCGGGCCACAGGTCGGAGCAGAACGTGTCGAGGTCGTCACTCCGTGCGATGCTCGCGGCCCGTTCCGCCGCGTCTGTCCCGAGGAGCTCCTGGGACGTGACCGACGTGCAGCTCGGCGCCCTGGGCACGGCGACCGCGTTCGTGACGATCACGGCCGGCGGCAACGACACCGGCTTCGCCGACGTCCTCACCGAGTGCGCCAAGCCCGCCTGGGCCAGCAACTGCCAGGCCTCCGTCGACCGCGGCCTCGCCATCGCCCAGGACGTCCTGCCGGCCCGGCTGTCGACCCTGTACGCCGCGATCCGCCGGCGAGCGCCGCACGCCCAGGTCGTCGTCGGCGGCTACCCGCGGATCTTCAACGGCCAGGACTGCAACGCCCTGACCTGGTTCTCGCCCACAGAGATGACCCGGCTCAACGCCAGCGCCGACGTGCTCAACGCCAGGCTCTCCGCCGCCGCCAGGACCGCCGGGTTCGGCTACAGCAGCCCCACCGCCGCCTTCACCGGGCACGCCGTCTGCGACCGACCGGAGTGGCTCAACGGCCTGTCCTCCCCGGTCGGCGAGTCCTACCACCCGAACCGGCTCGGGCACTCCGCCGGCTACACCCCGCTCATCGGCACCGCGCTGACCGGCTCGCGGATCACCGTCACCGCCACCACCCGCGCACGTGCTGCGGCGTCCACTGTGCAGCTCGCCGCCCGGCAGCGCCCGCACGCCGCCGCCGACCGCACCATCACCCCCAAGCCCTTCCGCGCCCCGGACCTCGACAGCCCGCAGATCGAGGCTGCTGCCGCCCGCGCCGGGGTCGACCTCACCAGCCGCGCCAGCATCGACACCCTCGACCGCGCCTACGAGGCCCGCCAGCGCACCCGGGAGTGAGCCGGCACCGCTGCGTCTGCGCGGCGGTCTCGCGACGCGGGTCCCCGCGGTCCGCAGCACCGACGACGACCCGACCGGTCAGGCGACGGGCCCCGCGGCGACCACCGCGCCCCGGACCTGCTCGAGCGCCGCGACGGTCAGCAGCCCGAGCCCGGCCGCGTGCCGGGCGGCCCCGGCGCTGTCGGCGACCAGCTCGAACGGCACCCCGGCAGCCACGACCTGCCGCGCGACGGCCGCGACGGACGCGTCGCGCTCGGCCGTCGTGACGTCGCGGACGTAGACCGCGAGGATGCGGTCCGGGTGGGCCAGCGCGACGTCGCGGTAGATCTCCGGGTCCTGCTGGCCGCTGTCCCCGATCAGCACGAACCGCAGGTCCGGGTAGGTGTCCAGCAGCCCGAGCACGAGCTCGGACTTGTGGCCGTGGTGCCCCGCGCCGGGCCGGGTGTCGGCGTCCAGCCCCCACGCGCGCAGGAACAGCGGCCCGGCCGGGACCTGGTTGAGCTCCAGGAACGACAGGACGAGGTCGTAGAGGTTCCACGGGCTGGACGACACGTAGAACAGCGGGTTGCGCGACGTCCCGGACGGGCCGTCCTGCAGCGCGCGGTAGAACGCCGCGACCCCCTGGAAGGGGGTGCGGGTCCGGGCGTTGTGCAGCAGCACCGTCAGCGCAGCGCGCAGCGGCCGGGTGACGTCGCTGCGGATCACCGTGTCGTCCAGGTCGCTGATGATCCCGAAGTCGGCGTCCGGCGGCGGTACGAGGACCCGGCCGGCGGTCTGCTCCTGGACCTGCCCCGGCCCGACCGGGTGCTGCAGCTGCGCCGTCAGCTCGTGCCAGCCCGCCTCCAGCGGGACGCTCGGCCGCATCTCCGCCCGGAAGTACCCGTCCCGGTCCGACACCACGAGCGCGCCGCCGGCCCCGACCGGAGGCGCGCCCGGTGTGCGCGACGCGGCGTGGAGCTGCAGCAGGACCCGTGCGTCCGGGACCGGGGTCGCGGTGAACCGCCGCACCACCGCCCGCAGGTTGTCGAGCGGCCCATCCAAGGGCTGCGGGGCGGACACGCCGGTGCGCTCGCGCACCCGGCCCTTCACGTGCACGACCGATGCGGTCCCGTGCCCTGTGAAGGGACGAGCGCGCAGGGGCCGCAGCACCCCCAGAGCGCGCTTGGCGCGCAGGACCAGCGCGCGGGCGCCGTCCTCGGCCTGCGCCAGGACGGGCCAGAAGCGCTCGCGGAGCCGCGGGAGGTCCATCCCGCCGCTGTGCCCGCTCGTCACCTGCCCGCACCCGACCCCCGCGCGACGGCGGCGACCATCTGCTCGTCGATGCCGAGCCAGGACCGCCAGATCGTCGGTGTCGAGCCGACCGACCTGGCCGGGCCGGGCCGGCTTTCCTGGGTCGGCAGGACCTGCACGTTGCTGATCGTCCTCACGCCGTCGGCGATCCCAACGGCGACATCGCTTATCAGGCTCTTCACAGATGACGGTGTAGAGGTCTGCGCGCGTCGTAGCCGGGATGGGGGTCGAGGTCCTTCGAGGATGGGAGTTCTCACGCTGCCATCTGAAGGACCTCGACGATGCCGGACGCTACCTTC
>JAABUN010000347.1_pt1 | contig 120622 bp, 112 predicted proteins | sample 5559311 | NCBI WGS metagenome assembly JAABUN01 (sample SAMN10711877, study PRJNA513370) | rock metagenome | isolation source: Antarctica rocks | place: Antarctica: Victoria Land, Siegfried Peak sud | reverse complement strand
CGGTGCATCGCAGCCCGCAGAAGGACTTTCGGCAGTCCGGTGACACCAAGGGGACGGCGCCGCTCTACCGGCTCTCAGCGGTCACCCAGGCCGTGCAGGACGGCACCACGGTCTACGTCTGCGAAGGCGAGAAGGACGTGCACGCCGTCGAGTCGCTCGGTGCCGTCGCCACGACGAGTCCGATGGGCGCCAGCAACGCCCACCGGGCCGACTGGTCGCCGCTGCACGGCGCGCACGTCGTCCTCGTGCCCGACCGCGACCAGGCCGGCAAACGCTACGCCAGCGACGTCCTGGCCCTGCTCGACGGCCTGGCCGCGTCGGTGCGGGTGGCGTTACCCAAGGCCGGCAAGGACGCTGCCGACCATGTGGCAGCCGGGCATGGGCTCGAGGAGCTGGTTCCCGTCGAGCTGCCGGCGGCCGAGGACGACGCCGACGCCGGGACGCTGAGGCAGTCCGGCGGCAAGAAGGCCGCCGCGACGGTGCTGGTCGAGTTGGCCTTGGCCCGGTACCGGCTCGGAGTGGCTGAGGGTGGCGAGCCGTTCGCGGTCGCGCACAAGCTGCCGCACCTGGCCCGGCTGCTGCGCGGGCAGGGGTCACTCCGCGCCGAGTTGGCCGGCGCCTACTACTCCGCCACCGGCAAGGCGGCACCTCAACAGGCTCTCGCCGACGCGCTGCTGGTCCTCGAAGGTGAAGCCCTACACGACGCACCGGAGCGGCTCTACCTGCGAGTCGCCGAAGCAGGTGGCGCGCTGTGGGTGGACCTCGGTGACGTCGCGGCGACCGTCGTGCAGGTCACCGCGACGGGGTGGCGGGTCGCCGAGTCTGTGCCGGTCCTGTTCCACCGCACCGCGCTGACCGGGGTGCTGCCCACCCCCGCGGACCGAGGCGACCTCGCTGCGCTGTGGCGCCTGGTGAACGTCTCCCCAGAGCACCGCCCGGTGCTGGCCGCCTGCCTGGTGGCCGCGCTGTTCCCCGACCTCGCGCACCCGGTCGTCGCTCTGCTCGGGGAGCAAGGCACCGGCAAGACGACCGCGAGCCGGCTGCTGGCCGGGGTGCTGGACCCATCGCCGGCACAGACCCGCAAAGCCCCCCGTGACGTGGAGGGCTGGGTCACCGCGGCGGCCGGGTCCTGGCTGGTCGCACTGGACAACCTCTCCACCATCCAGGACTGGCTGTCCGACGCGCTCTGCCGTGCGGTCACCGGGGACGCCGACGTACGGCGTCGGCTCTACACCGACGCCGACCTGACCATCTTCGCGTTCCGCCGGGTCGTCATCGTCAACGGCATCGACCTCGGCGCGATCCGCGACGACCTCGCCGACCGGCTGGTAGCCGTGCAGCTCACCCCGATCGGCGAGCGCGACCGGCTGCTCGACGCCGACCTGGCGCGGGCGTGGCAGGTCGAGCACCCTGCCATCCTCGCCGGGCTGCTCGACCTCGCCTCCACGGTGCTGCGCCGGCTGCCGACTATCCGCCTAGCCGGCCTGCCCCGGATGGCCGACTACGCACGGGTCCTCGCCGCTGTCGACGCCGAGCTGGGCACCGACGGGCTGGCGACGTACCTCGGGCTGCGCGCCGAACTTGCAGAGGACGCGGTGGCCGCCGACCCGGTGCTGGCCCGTCTCGCCAGCACCGTGCGAGGGGAGTGGGCTGGCACCGCGGCAGAGCTGCTCGACCACCTCACGCCGACTGAGCCGGGATGGAAGCCGGGGCGCGAGTGGCCGAGCAGCGCGCGATCCATGACCGGCCTGCTGCGCCGTCGAGCGCCGTCGCTGCGCCGGGTCGGCTGGACCGTCGACGACCTCGGCCGACAGGGCAAAGCGAACGCGGTCCGCTTCCGTATCCGGCCCCCCGAACAGTCGGACGGCAGGCGAGCGACAGGCGAGCGACAGGCGAGCGAGGCGAGCGACGACGCTCGCCAGGCGAGCGACAGGAATCCGCGTCGCTCGCCACAAAACCCTCCCGTGACCTGCGAGGACGCCGAAAGCGCCGAAAAGGCGAGCGACGCGAGCGACGATTCCTACCTCCCTCTGTTGAGTCGAAGGGGAGAAGAAGAAGGGGAACCGCCCGACACACCGCCAGCAGAAGGCGCGCAATCGTCGCTCGCGTCGCTCGCCACGCTCGCCAGCGATGCCGACGACCTCAACTGCCCCGACTGTGGCCGAGACCTCGACGCCGACCCCGCACCGGCCTGCGCGTACCGACTCCACACGCAAGGGGTGCTCCGGTGACCACGACCTTGGACTGGTCCGACCCGCTGCACTGGCGAGCCGGCGTCGCACACCCGTGCCGCTGGTGCGGGCTGTGGACCCCACTCCTCGACACCGCCGGACGCCCAGCACACAAAGCGTGCGTGGAGGCCGCCATCGACGCACGACTCCGCGCGCGAGGGGAGCACGGGTCGTGAACACCGAGTCTTCAACCGGAACGACAACAGGAGGAATCCCAAGATGAGCGCGAGCTTGACCGTGCATCCTTCGTACCCGACCCGCGCTGCCGTGCTCGACGGCATCGCCGCTGCCCGCCCGAGCGTCCCTCGCCGACCACGACGCCGCGCTGGCGCTGATCCGCGACGGGCTCATCCGTGGCGTGATCCCCGAGGCCGAGGCGGCCCGGCCGTTCGTCGAGGCCATGCAGCAGGTCGACGGATGACGACCGACGCGGCCATGCGGCAGAACGCGAGCACCGACGACGACCGTCGCACCTGCGCGCACTGCCCGCCAGCGCCGAGGGCTGCGCCGCGCGTCGGGCCGCCACCCGCAGTCGGTGCTGCCGCCTCTGCGACCATCCGGCCGGCGAGGTGGCCGCGTCGTGAAGCCGCCGAGCTGCAGCGCGACCGTTCGCCGGCTGCCGCAACCGACCTCCAGTCCGCCGCACGCGGCGTCAACGTCACCCCCCGCTCAGGCCGAGGCGCGCCGAGCAATCAGGGAGCGAAGGCCGAGAGCGCATCACAGTCGCGCACAGACCGACCTGCGCCGAGTGCGGCACCCAACGGAGGACCGGACCGCAGGACCCGGACCGCGAAGGGGTGGGGGGGACCCCGCGAGGGGGTGGAACGCTCCCAGACCGCCGAACAGCAGAGCTCTCGCAATCTCAGAACGAATCTTTAGGAGGTGCGGAGAAAATGTCGTCGTCGTTGATGTGTCGTAAATGCGGCGGACCGGTCACCGCGAAGGCTGGGCCAGGTCGGCCGCGTTCGTACTGCTCGACGGGCTGTCGGCGGGCGGTCGAGTACGAGCTGCGCCGTCTACAGAAGGCGCTGGAGGACATCGAGGAGCAGATCCGCTTTTGCTCGCTTCGCTGGTCCGGTCGCAGACCTGACCAGCGACCGGCGCTGGACGCCGAACGTGTGCGGCTGGAGGACCGGCTGCGTGACCTGCTCGACGACCCGGAGACCGTCACCCCGACATGACCGCCGCACGACCACCCGAAACGAACCACTACACGAAGGAGAACACCATCATGACCGAGCTCAACACTCTGACCACCGTCCCCAGCATCCCCAGCGTTGCCGACCAGGGCGCGGCGTTCGACCGCGACATCGACGACGGTGCACAGGGCGGCGCTGTCCGCCTACCCCGCGCCGCGCTGATGTCCGCGCTGAGGCAGCAGCTCTTCCCGTCCGTGCCCGAGCCGCTGTCCGTCGCGGTGGCCGCGATCGAGGGCGCCGTCGACCTGGAACGTCAGGTGATGACCGCGGCACCGGAAGGGCTGGGCGTGTTCTGCCAGCGGGTCGCGGCCGACGTGCTGGCGGGCAAGGGCTACCCGCCCGACTTCGGCGAGGCCGCGTTCGAGGCAGCGCAGGCGGGTGCCCGCGTCGACGCCCAGTCGTTCGCGGTTGCGGCTGTCCGGCGCGGGCTGGACCAGCAGCTCCCCGGCGTCGTCGCCGCGGCACTGCCAGGGCTGCTGGGCGGGCTGCGCAAGCGGGTCGAGAAGGTCCTGGCCGAGCTGCGCAAGGTCGACCGGACGCTCGGCGGCCTGGACCTCACCGACCCGGCCGCGATCGCGGCCGCCAGCGACGAGGAGCGGTCAGCGTTCTTGAAGTTCCGCGAGTTGCACGAGTCCTACAAACTTGCCCGCTACGCCCAGCGGGCCGCGCTGATGGCGTCTTCGGTGCCGGCGCCGGGGTGGCACGACCTGCTCCCGTCCGGGGACACCGGTTGGGCCGCGATCTTCGAGGCAGCGGTGCACGAGGTCTCCGACCCCCGCGAGCATGGCTCGCTGACGGGAAGCCTGGCCTCACCGTTGCGGTTCCGCTCGCTGGCGCACCGGCCCGACGTGTGGGTGCCTTCCGTCTCCGAGCTGGCCGCCGCCTGGGACCGGTTCAACGAACCACGGCCACGCCCGGTCGAGTCGGCAGGAAGTGCGGCATGAGCACCGAAGAGCTGCCGTTGTCCGAGCGCGCCTTCAACAGCGCCACCATGATGTACGAGTCCGACCACCGAGGACCCCCGCCTGAGCCGGAGGACTTCGCTCACCTGGATGCGGCGCCGGCCGCAGTCGTCCCTGCCGAGCCGGTCCTGGTGCCGGCCGCGGAGCCGCCCGCGGAGCCGCCCGTTCCGGGGTGGGACCTTGCCGCGTTCGACGCGCTGCCCGCCGAGACGAGGGCCGCAGTGCAAGCCGGCACCGCCCGCGGCCTGGGTCGCAGCGTCCTGGAGATCGAGGCTGAGGGCGAGCTGCTGCGCCCCGGTGACGTGCACATGCACATCACCGATCCGAGCAAGTACGTCGATGCGCAGGGACGCGTGGATCGTGCGGCCATCCGTGCCGATGTCGGCGCCCTCACCCGTCAGCGGCCCGAGCTGTCGCGGTACGGGAACGGTCCCGGTCAGGTCGGTGCCCGGCCCGACGGGCGGCGCCACGCAGAGCAGGGCGGCCCGGTCGGCGCCCAGCGTGGCCCGACGTCGACGCTCGCGGGTCGGGTGGCCGCGGCCAGTGCGGCGATGCGGGCCGGCACATGAGCCGTCGCTGGGCCGGTTCCCACAGTGCATCCCTTGGAAGCGCCGGAGACTGTGGTGGTCTCGGCGAAGGTCTTACCGCCCCCGGCGTTGCGCTCGCCGCTGTCGGTGGGAGCCTGCATCATGGTTATCACGCACGAGAAGGCACGCGGCGAAGTCCCCTCTCGACCTGGCCGCGCCGCACCACCCACCACCCACGACGTGCGGAGGAGAGACCAATGAGTACCGGGACCGTCCACACCATGACCCCTGACGGCGCCCGCAGGCGCCGCGTAGAGCTGGTGGAGTCCGCGGGGGGTGACGAGACCGCGCTCCGGGCGCGGGCCGACGTCTACGCGCTGGACGCCCGCGAGCTCGCCGTCCTGGACGAGATCGACGCCCTCGACTACCTCCTCGACGGCGCCTCGGCGGGCTGAGCGAGCCGGGAGTTCCTTGGCGCGCCCCCGTGGAGACGCTGGAAGCGCAGGCACGCACGTTCGCTGACGCGCTGACCGCGGCCGTGCACGCGATCGCCCCGATGTGCGAGCCGTTCCGTGCCGTGGCGATGGAGTCGCCGGCGGGCCGCTTCTATGTCCGACAGGAGCCGGACACGGGCATCCCACTGACCGTCGAGAGCGCGCCGCTGCTGACACTCAAGGTCCGCTACAGCTGCACATGGGACACGTCCCAGCGCTACCTCGCCGTCGAGCGTTCGTACGTTCAGGTCTACGCGGGCGCCCAGGCGAGCGGGGAGCCGCTGTTCCGCTACGACTACCTCCGCGCGCCGGGTCGCGACCACCCTGGGGCGCACCTACAGGTCCACGCACACCGCGACGGCATCGCCCACGTCATGAGCCGCGCGGGCCGGAGCACTCGCCGCGCGCGGCGTCGGGCGGACGAGACCGCCGCCCCGGCGATGAGTGAACTGCACTTCCCCGTCGGCGGTCCACGCTTCCGCCCGTGCCTAGAGGACGTGCTGGAGATGCTCGTCTGCGAGCTGGGGATCGACTGCCCGGACGGCGCCCGGGAAACCCTCTGGAAGTCCCGCGAGGCCTGGAGGCGGCAGCAGCTCCGCTCGGCTGTCCGCGACGCCCCCCGCGACGCTGCCGAGGTGCTGGCGGTACTCGGCTACACGGTGACACCGCCGTCGGGTGGACACCCTGCGGACAACCTCGACCGGCTGCGGGATCACTGACGCGCGAAGGGCGGGCGCCCGGCATCCCCGGTCACTGGTGCAACCGTGGTCGACTGGCGACGGATGCTAGCGAGCAGCGCCTCCTTGGCTGCCAGCCAGCGGCGACCTCGCCGGGTGCCGCGTCGGCCCGGCCGGGTCCGCATCGGCGTGGTGATCGCCTCGGCCGTGGTGCGGCCGTGGGCGCCGTTCACCGGGCGTCTCCGGGCAGGTCCGGCCAGTCCCAGACCGGCTCGACGCCTGCCGTGTGGCCGCCGGGGGTCCATTCCCACCCGCCGATCCGTCGCCACCCGACACTGCGTAGGTGGTCGTCAGCGGCGTCGGGGTCCCTCTGGTGCCAGTCGGTCTGCCAGTGGCGAAGCAGCGTCTCGGAGCGGGCGTCGGCGTCGGCTCGCACGATCACCCCGAGACCGGAGTCACCCTCGGCGTCACGGACCGTGGCCCACACGCTGTAGCGGGCCGGGTCGTCGGCGCTCATGCGGGCACCGTCTGGATGTGCATGGTGCGGGTGACCGCGACCGCGACGGGGTGCCGACTGTGCGCGTCGGCGACGAGCGTGTCGATGCTGGTCTGGGACAGGCCCGCGGCGTACCTGGCGGGCAAGGTGACCGACCGGCCGTCGGTGCTGGCGGTCCGCGCTCGCTGGTGGTCTCATGGGAAGGTGTCCATGTGGTCGTCGCGCCGTTGTCATTCCGAGCCCCCGCTCAGTCCAGGATATTACGACGCACAACGCTTCCAATATGGCCGCTGACCAGGCATGGCACAGCGTTCAGGCGTCCCTAATGCGCGACTACCTGGACTGAGCAGCAGTGGCTCGCCCGGAGCCGACTGACCTGTACGCCCACCCGCGGGACCTGGTCGCGGAGGCGGTGCGGATCTTCGGCGTGCACACCGTCGCCGACACCTGCCTGGCCCTGCTCGCCGGTGAGTCCGAGTACGACCTGCTCTCGGTCCCGCTCACCTTCCTGGGCGGCGCCGGAGCAACTGCGCGGCTCTCCCGGGGCGACCTGGTCTCCCGCGGCCAGGACCACTGGCCGCGGGTGTGGGGTGCTCGGGGACTGCGGTACGTATGGCTGCCGTACGCGGAGCCGGGCGTCGTGCGCGCGCTCCCCGATCCGGCCTGGCGGGTACGTGAGATGGCCGCAAAGGTGGTCGGCCAGCGCGCTTGCGGCAGTGCGGCCGAGGCGCTCGAGCCGCTGTTGGTCGACGAAGTGGTGCGGGTGCAGGTGGCGGCAATTCGGGCCCTGGGAGTCGTGGGGGAGGTGGAGCAGGCGGTGCTCCTCGACCAGGTGCAGACGCCGGACACCAGCGTCCTGGTGGCGCTGGCGGCGGCGCGGCGCACCCTGCGACTGCGGCTCGACCGGACCTGGTGAGTCGTTGCTCGCGGGCCCAGAGCAGCCCTCAGAGCAGCACGGCGCCGAGGCCCCAGCACGCTGCCGCCGACAGCGCGCCAGCCAGGTGCACGAGCAGGACGAGACCGGTGGCGCGCAGCGCGGCCGTCGTGGCCGGCCAGGCAACCTGATGGGGAAGGCCGCGGGTGCGTTCGGCGGCGTACACGCCGGCAACGAAACCGAGCGGCAACCCCACGACCGGGACGACGAAGAAGCCGACCGCGCCCACGAGCCCGCCGATCAGGAGCGTGCGGCGCGGCACACCGGCTGCACCCAGGTGCCGCCGCCCGAGCCACCATCCGCCGGCCCAGCCGACCGCGAGGACGGTGAGGGACACCGCAGCCACGGACCAAGCGGCCAGACCGCCGGTGAACACCGCCCACACGCCGATCGCGCCAGCGATCAGCAGCTCACCGGGCAGCACCGGCACCACCACCCCGAGCACACCGATCGCCACCGCCAGCGCAACCAGCAGCTCACCCTCGGTGCTCACCAGTGTCCTCCTCCTGGTCACCCCCGCTGGTCACACTGGCATGACACGACGCTGGCCCCGGAGGTGTTCCTCCGGGGCCAGCGTCGTGCTCGTGGGGGGCCTGGACCCCCGCGGTTCAGCGCTCGTCGGCGGCGGCGACCGCGGGGGTGCCGCTCAGCCGGTTGGTCTCGTCGTGGATGGACAGCGCGACCTCACGGAGACGGTCACCGTGCTCGCGGGCGTGGTGGGCGCAGAACAGCAGCTCGCCACCGGTGACGAGCTCCACCCGCAGGTAGGCCTGCGCGCCGCAACGGTCGCAGCGGTCGGCAGCGTTGAGGGGAGCGAGGGGGGCAACTGCAGTGTTCACGTCGATCCTCTTCTCCGGGTCGGTGCGGGGACCATCGAGTGATGACCCTGTCGATCCTTGCAACATCCAAGCACGCCGGGTGCTTCCCTCCGCATCGGCTCTCCGGTGTGACCTTGATCGCCGAACGGCCAAATCGCCTCGTACGGGTCGAAACGGGCACCCGGCGAACCCTTCGTACCCGCAGTGTCACGGGCCCCAAGTCTACGTGAAACCACGCGGACGGGTCCGTGCCTGCGCTGACCGAGAGCAGCGCGCGGCTACGCTCGACAGAACGGCCCCGAGCCGCCCGAAGAATGTCGTGAAGGAGTCGTGTGACCGTCCAGCGGGTCCCCGTCGACGCCACCTACAACGCCCGTCACCTGTTGGTGCTCGAGGGCCTGGAGGCGGTGCGCAAGCGGCCCGGCATGTACGTCGGGTCGACCGACACCCGCGGCCTCATGCACTGCCTGTGGGAGATCATCGACAACGCGGTCGACGAGGCGCTCGCCGGCATCTGCACCTGCATCGAGGTTCTGCTGCGTGCGGACGGGTCGGTGGAGGTGCGCGACGACGGGCGTGGGGTGCCGGTCGACGTGGAGCCTCGTACCGGCCTGTCCGGCGTCGAGGTCGTCTACACAAAGCTGCACGCCGGCGGCAAGTTCGGCGGCGGGTCCTACGTCGCGACGGGCGGCCTGCACGGTGTCGGCGCCACGGTCGTCAACGCCCTGTCCGCGCGGCTGGACGTCGAGGTCGACAAGGGCGGCTCGACGTGGACGATGTCGTTTCGCCGCGGAGTGCCCGGCGTCTTCGCCGGTGACGGCCGCGACGACGACTTCGAGCCCGACGGTCGGTTGCACAAGGCGGGCCGGGTCAAGAAAGGGGTCAGCGGCACCCGGGTGCGCTACTGGGCGGACCCGCAGGTCTTCATCAAGGGTGCGGCTTTCTCCTACGACGAGCTGGTGACCCGGGCGCGGCAGACCTCGTTCCTCGTCCCCGGGCTCGAGCTGGTGCTGCGGGACGAGCGCGGGCCACAGGTGCACGAGGAGCGGTTCCGCCACGACGGCGGCATCGCGGAGTTCTGCGAGTTCCTTGCCCCCGACACGGCCGTCACCGACGTCGTACGGCTCCAGGGCAGCGACCGGTTCACCGAGACGGTGCCGCTGCTCGACGACGCCGGCCACCTCACCCCGCGCGACGTGGAACGCGAGCTCGAGGTGGACGTTGCCCTGCGCTGGGGCGCCGGCTACGACACCGAGCTCCGGTCGTTCGTCAACATCATCGCCACCCCCAAGGGCGGCACCCACATGAACGGGTTCGAGCGCGCGCTGACCCGCACGGTCAACGACGTACTGCGCGAGACCAAGCGGCTACGGGCCGGGGACGCCGACGTGGTCAAGGACGACGCGCTTGAGGGGCTGACCGCGGTGGTGACCGTACGCCTGGCCGAGCCGCAGTTCGAGGGCCAGACCAAGGAGGTGCTCGGCACCCCCGCGGCGAGCCGGATCGTCGCCAAGGTGGTGGGTGCTCGGCTGCGTGAGTACCTCACCGGTGGCAAGCCGGCGCAGCGGGCCCGGGTCAAGCTCTTGCTCGACAAGGTGGCCACCGCGGCCCGCACCCGGGTGCTGGCGCGCCAGTCGCGTGACAATCAACGCCGCAAGAACGCGCTGGAGTCCAGCGCGTTGCCGGCCAAGCTGGCCGACTGCCGCAGCAGCGACGTCGACCGCACCGAGCTGTTCATCGTCGAGGGCGACTCCGCGCTCGGCACCGCCAAGTCCGCGCGCGACGCCGAGTACCAGGCGCTGCTGCCGATCCGGGGCAAGATCCTCAACGTCCAGAAGGCCTCGATCGGCGACATGCTCAAGAACACCGAGTGCGCGTCGATCATCTCGGTGGTCGGTGCCGGCTCCGGGCGCACGTTTGACGTCGACGCGGTGCGCTACGGCCGGATCATCTTCATGGCCGACGCCGACTCCGACGGGGCCCACATCCGCTGCCTGCTCGCGACGCTGCTGTTTCGCTACATGCGGCCGCTGGTCGACGCCGGCCGGGTCTACACCGCCGTACCGCCGCTGCACCGCATCGAGCTGTCCAACCCCAAGAAGGGGATGCAGCGCTACGCCTACACCTACTCCGACGCCGAGTTGCAGCGCCGCCTCGCCGAGCTGAGCCGGCGCGGGGTGCGTTGGAAGGACCCGGTGCAGCGCTACAAGGGGCTCGGCGAGATGGACGCCAACCAGCTGGCCGAGACCACGATGAACCCGCGGTACCGCACCCTGCGCCGACTCACCGTCGACGACGCCGCGTCCGCCGACGAGGTGTTCGAGCTGCTGATGGGCAACGACGTCGCTCCGCGCAAGGAGTTCATCGTGAGCAACCGAGGACAGCTGACCGAAGAGGCACTGGACATCTGACCTGCCGCTTTGTGACGGCCCGTTGACCGATGAGGTCGTCAGCGCGCGTTCGGCGACCGCCCCGCGTGCCGGCACGGCTCGATCTTTCGACATTCGGGTCGTTGGGACAGCCCGGATGTCGAAACATCGGAGGGCTGTGCGTCCGGCGAGGAGCCGGGCAAGGTCGAGTGGTGCCAGAGAGGGGCGTTGTTGGGCCTAAGCAGCCCGGTCTGGCACCAGTGGGTGCGGGAGCAGCCCGGCTTGGCACCAGTGGGTGCGGGAGCAGCCCGGTTTGGCACCAGTGGGTGCGGGAGCAGCCCGGTTTGGCACCAGTGGGTGCGGACGCATGCCGGTCGTTGGTCAGGCGCCGACGCCCAGGTGCAGGTGGTAGCGGGTGTAGTCCTCGAAGCGCTGTGCGAACCGGAACCCGACCCGTTCCAGCAGAGCAGCGCTCTTGTCGTTGCCGTGCGTGACACCCGCATAGATGTCGGTCGCCCCGAGTGTCACTCGGGCGTGACCCAGCAGGGCTGACACCGCGGCGGTGGCGAGCCCGCGACCGATGGCATCCGCACCGAGCCAGAAACCCAGTCCGTACGCGGGCGGAGCCACCGCAACCAGGTCGGCGCGACCGATGAGCTCCCCGCCGAGCAGGATGCCGAAACGGAGCGGCACGGAATCGCGCTCGGCCAGCTCTCGTCGGTGCTGCTGCGTGGTGGCAGCGACCTCGTCGGTGTAGTCGCCGAACCGGGTGAGGTGCTCGTCATTGCGACGCACCAGCGCGTGGTACGCGAAGGCGTCGAGCTCGTGGAGCGCTCGCAGTTCCAGCCCGTCGACCGAGGTCCGCAGCCGCTCAGCTCGGGGCTCCCCGCACGTCGATTCCTGGTCGCCGGTCACACCAGCTGCTGCAGCAGGCCGGTGTCGACGTCGTACAGGAACCCGCCCACCTCGACGCGGTCGCCGATGAGCGGGTGCGAGCGAATCCTGGCCACGTCCTCGTACAGAGCCGCCTCCTGGTCGGCCACGACGCCGAGCTCGGTTCCCGAGGCGTCTCGACCAGTGGCCTCGCTGATCCTGCGGAGCAGCTCCTGCTCGGTCGAGGTCGCCACCGCGCAGCGGGTGTGCGGCACCACCAGCACCCGTCGCACCTGCAAGAGCGTGACCCCGAGCACGAGCGCCGCCAGCGCCCGCTCGGTGACCCGCCCGCCTGGGTTGCGCAGGATCTTGGCGTCACCGGCCCGCAGGCCGATCATGCGCAGCGGGTCGATCCGCGAGTCCATGCACGTGACCATGGCGACGCCGGCGTGGGCGACGCCGTCGAAGCCGGCGAGGTCGAAGTGCTCGGCGTACTCCCGGTTGGCGGTGAGGAGGTCTGCGAAGGTTCCGTCCACGGCACTCACCGAAGGACGTCGGCCAGCGCCGGAGACGGGTGGTCCGCGGTGCCGCGCAGCAGCAGCGCCGCGGACACCGAGGCCAGCAGCGCGGCGACGGCCGCACCGAGGAACACGGCGTGCAGCTGAGCGATGCCCGCCTGCAGCAGCGCGTCGCCGTAGGCGGGGCAGTTCTGCGGCGAGGTCGGGCACAGCTGGGTGACCGGGGGGATCTGGCGGGCCTCGGCGTAGAACGTCCGCAGCCCGACCGTGGTGAGCGCGGAGACGCCGACCAGCATGCCGATCATGCGCGCCACCACGACGAGCGCGCTGGCGATGCCGTGTACGCCGGGCGGGGTGGCGGCCAGGACCGCGGCGTTGACCGGTGCGATCGCGATGCCGAAGCCGAGCCCCGCCACGACCAGCGGCACCGTCGCGAGGGGCGAGGAGAGCGCCTGAACGTCCCAGGTGGCCATCCAGGCGAACCCCGCCGCGGCGAGCAGCATGCCGGCCGCGGTCAGCACGCCGGGTCCCACCCGGCGTACCGCCCAGCCGCCGAGGACGGCACCGACCGGCAGGGCGAGCAGGAAGCGGACCAGCACCAGCGCGGCGTCGAGCTGGGAGTCGGGGTAGACGGTGATGCGCGCGAAGAACGGGATGTCGACCAGAGCGGCGATCAAGGACGCGCCGACCAGGAAGGAGACCGCCATGCCTCCCCAGGCAGGCCTTGCCGCGACCGCGGTCGCCGGGACCAGCGGATGAGCGGCCCGCCGTTGCCGCCAGGCGAAGCCGAGCGCGCCCGCGCCCGCCACCGCCAGCAGTCCCGGTCCGGCGGGGGAGAGGACGGCGACCTCGGGATCGGCGGTGGCGAACGCGAGCACGACCCCACCGAGGGCGATCGCGAGCAGCACGGCTCCGGCCGGGTCGGTCTGCCGCAGCGTCTGCGGCCAGGTCCGCCAGGCCACCAGCGGTCGGGGGGCGATGGCTTCGCGCGCCACGAGGAGCGCGAGCAGTGCCGCCCCGACCAGCGCCAGCGGGGTCAGCCACCGGCTCTGCCCGGCGACGGGCAAGAAGGCCAGTCCGTACGTCACGTCGGTGACGAGCACGTCCGGTTCGAGCATCACCAGCGCCAGGCAGGCGGCGACGAGCACGACGAGCACCGCACCTGCCACGTCAGGTCGGTCGCGGGTGACCCGCTCCACCGGCGCTTGCTGGCGCAGTCGCGCGATACCGGCGGCCAGCACGAGCCCACCCGCCAGGTTGAGCCAGAAGATGTCGCGCCAGGTGCCGACCGCCAGCACCACGGCCCCGAACAGGGGGCCGAGCACGCTGCCCAGCTCCTGGACCGCCCCGACGACGCCGAGCGGCACCCCGCGGCGCTCGGCGGGCCACAAATCGGCGACCAGCGCCAGCGTGGCGGGCACCAGCCCGCCTCCGCCGATCCCCTGTACCAGGCGCCCGGCGACCATCGAGTCCAGGTCGTACGCACAGGCGGTGACCAGTGACCCAGCAGCGAAGACGACCAGGGAGCCGACGAGCACCGGCAGGCGACCGCGCAGGTCGGCGATGCGACCCACCAGCGGCAGCATGCCGACGTAGCCGAGCAGGAAGCCGGAGACGATCGGCGCAGCCCGCTGCAGCTCGTCGGCGGACAGGCCGGCGCCGGCCATCATGTCGGGCAGGGCCAGCACGACGACGTAGGTGTCGGCGGCGGCGAAGGCCACCGAGCCGGCGGCGAGGGCCAGCAGCAGCCGGGCGGACCGGGGTACCGCCGCGTCGGTCACGGTGCCTGGATGTCCACGGCCTGGTCGGAGGCCTCGACCCGAAGGGCGTAGGTGACGTCCTCGCCGTCGGGGTAGAACGGTCCGGTGATCGATGCGGTGCGCAGCACGTCCTCGTCGGTGAGGTCGTAGGTCACGTCGAAGTCGCTGGTGGCGTCGGCCGTCGGGACCAGCGTCTGCACCACCTCGCCGGGCAGGGTGCCGCTGATCTGGGTGAGGACGTCCTCCCCGTCACGGGTCTGGTCCCCCTCGACGGGGTCGTCGGTCGAGGTGAGGAAGCCGGACACACCGGTGTCGGGGTCGAAGAAACCGGCCGGGTCGGGGGCGCCGACGCTGGCGGGGTCGAACGGGATGTAGGACGGGGTGAAACCGAGCTTGGCCTGCACCTGACCGTCGACAGAGACCACGGCGGCATCGACGTTCTGACCGACGGCGGAGACGATCACGTCACCGCGGAAGGCCGGGTCATGGGTGCCGACCCCGGTGGCCGACAGCAGACCGGGGGTGCCCGAGGGCAGCGCGTCGGTGGACAGGTCGAAGTCGATGCTGGCGGCCTCGTCGAGGGCGGCCTTGGCCGCGTCGAGCCGGTCCTGGACGTCGACGGTCGGGTCGGGCGACGGGGGGGCGTCGTCGCTGCAGGCAGCCAGTGTCAGCGGTAGCAGGCACGCGGCCAGTGCAGCGGCCCGGGTACGGGCGTGCAGCACAGCGGGTGGGGGCACTGCGTCAGGCTATCTCGCGGCCGGGCCACCGAGCGCGACCACGGGCTGCTCCAGCGGCGTGCCGGACCCGTCGCGCCTGCCGGGGACGGTAGGGAGGTCCACCGGGGTGCCGCTGCTGGCCGCCGCGAGCGCCGGACCGCGCCCGGCCCACGCCAACAGCAGCACCGACTCGTCGCGAAGGAAGCGGTGACAGCGCACTCCGCCGGTCGCCCGGCCCTTGCCGGGGTACTCGGCGAACGCGGTCACTTTGGCGGTGCCGGCCTCGGTTCCCGGCAGCGCCGAGCCGGAGCCTGCGACGGTCACCACGACGGCGTCGTCGTCGGGTCGCAGCGCACCGAAGAACACCACCCGGGCACCGGACGAGAGAGCGACGCCCGCCACGCCTCCGCCGGCCCGCCCCTGCGCCCGCACCGCGGCGGCGGCGAAGTGCAGGAGCCGGCCGTCGCTGGTCACGAAGCAGAGCTCACGGAGGTCCTCGTGCAGCTCCGCGGCTCCCACGACGGAGTCGCCCTCGGCGAGCCGGATGACGTCCCAGGTGTCCTTGCCGGTGGGGGAGTCGGGCACGACCCGCTTGACCACGCCGGCGGCGGTGCCGAGGACCAGCCCGGGGCCGTCGGCATCCAGGCTGGTGAGCCCGCGTACCTGCTCGCCCGGTTCCAGGGCGAGGAACTCGCTCACCGGAGCGCCACCTTGCAGGTGCGGCGCCGCGGCGGTGCCCGGCAGCGCCGGCAGGTCGAGCACGCCCAGTCGGTGCACGCGTCCCGTACTCGTGACGACCCCTACCTGTCCGCGGGCGGTCGTGCGGACGGAGGCGACGAGCAGGTCGTGCCGCGAACGGGGCCCGCTGCCCTCCGCAGCCGCGGCCCCGGGGGTGGGGCCGACACCCGCGCGAGCCAGCAGCCCGGCCGAGCTGAGCAGCACCAGGCACGGGTCGTCAGCCACCTCCAGCGGCGCACCGGCCGCCACGGCCTGACCCGCCGACTCCAGCAGCACCGTGCGGCGGGGACTGCCGTGCTCGCGGGCCAGCTCGGCCAGCTCGGTGGAGACCACCGAGCGCAGCCGCTGCTCGTCGGCCAGGATCACGTCCAACTGCTCGATGCGGGCCATCAGCTCGTCGCGTTCACGCTCCAGCTCCAGGCGGGAGAGCCGGGTCAGCCGCCGCAGGGGCATGTCGAGGATGTACGTCGCCTGTTCGACGGACAGGTCGAAGACCTGCATCAGCCGCGTCCGCGCGGCCTCCGCGTCGTCGCTGGAGCGGATCAGCTGCACGACCTCGTCGATGTCGAGCAGCGCGGTGACCAGCCCCGAGACGAGGTGGAGGCGCTCGGCGGCGCGCAGGCGACGGTGGGTGGTGCGGCGACGCACGACGTCGATGCGGTGCGACAGGTACACCTCGAGGAGCGCCCGCAGGCCCAGCGTGCGGGGCTGGCCGTCGACGAGTGCGACCGCGTTGATGCTGAAGGACTCCTCGAGCGGCGTCTGCCGGAACAGCTGCTCGAGCAGGGCCTCGGGGTGGAAGCCGGTCTTGACCTCGATGACGAGCCGCAACCCGTGCTCGTGGTCGGTGAGGTTCTTGACGTCGGCTACTCCGGTGAGCTTCTTGGTCTGCACGAGCACCTTGATCCGCTCGATGACCTTCTCGGGGCCGATGGTGTACGGCAGCTCGGTGACGACGATGCCCTGGCGGCGGGCGGACACCGACTCGATCCGCGTCGCGGCGCGCATCCGGAACGAGCCCCGCCCGGTCTCGTACGCGTCGCGGATCCCGGCCAGGCCGATGATCTTGCCCCCCGTGGGCAGGTCGGGGCCGGGCAGGAAGCGCATCAGATCGTCCACACTCGCCCGGGGCGAGTCGATCAGGTGCCGCACTGCTGCGACCACCTCGACGAGGTTGTGCGGGGCCATGTTGGTGGCCATCCCGACCGCGATCCCCGACGCGCCGTTGACCAGCAGGTTCGGCAGCGCTGCCGGAAGCACCGACGGCTCGGTCTCGCGTGAGTCGTAGTTGGGCCGGAAGTCGACGGTGTCCTCGTCCAGCGAGGCGGTCATCGCCAGCGCCGCCGGAGCCATCCGGCACTCGGTGTAGCGCATCGCGGCTGGGGCGTCGTCGAGGGAGCCGAAGTTGCCGTGCCCGTCGACCATCGGCACCCGCATCGCCCATGGCTGCGCCTGGCGCACCAGCGCGTCGTAGATGGCGCCGTCACCGTGCGGGTGCAACCGGCCCATGACCTCGCCCACCACACGGGCGCACTTGACGTGGCCGCGGTCGGGCCGCAGCCCCATGTCCGCCATCGTGTACAGCAGGCGCCGCTGGACCGGTTTGAGGCCGTCGCGGGCGTCCGGCAGCGCCCGGGTGTAGATGACGGAGTAGGCGTACTCGAGAAAGCTGGTGCGCATCTCCTCGCCGACGTCGATGTCGACGACGTGCTCCTCGAAGTCTTCCGGCTCCGCGGTCCTGCCCTTGGGTGCCATGACCCCATCCTCCCGCGCCGGGCGCCGTGGCGCGGGAGGCGACCCGCCGGTCCGGGGGACGACCAGTCGCATAGATTCGCCGCGTGGACCTGCCCACCGCTCCGGCTGCCGCTCGGGGTTACCCGCGGCACTGGGAGGCCGACGTCGTGCTGCGGGACGGCCGCGGCGCGCACCTGCGGCCGATAACCCCCGATGACGCCGAGGCACTGGTCGCCTTCTACGCCCGGGTGTCCGACCAGTCGAAGTACTACCGCTTCTTCGCGCCGTACCCGAACCTGAGCGAACGCGACGTGGCCCGCTTCACCCGGGTCGACCACGACCGGCGGGTGGCCCTGGTGGTCACCGTGGGTCCGCGGCTGCTCGCCGTCGGAAGGTACGACGCGATCAACGACCAGCTCGCCGAGGTGGCGTTCCTCGTCGAGGACGCCTACCAGGGCCGCGGGCTCGGTCAGCTGCTGCTCGAGCACCTGGCGCAGGCGGGCCGCGAGCGTCGGCTGCGTCGCTTCGTCGCCGAGGTGCTGCCCGACAACGTGCCGATGATCCGGGTCTTTCGCGAGATGGGTTACCAGGTCGGCGGTTCGTTCGAGCAAGGGGTGATGCGGCTGGAGTTCCCCATCGACCCCACCGACACCTCGGTGGGCGTCATGACGGCGCGCGAGCACCGCGCGGAAGCCGCCTCCATCCAACGCTTCTTCAACGCCCGCAGCGTCGCGGTGGTCGGGGCGAGCCGGCGCCAGGACACCATCGGGCAGGCGCTGGTACGCAACTTGGTGCTCGGCGACTTCTCCGGCGCGGTCTACCCGGTCAACCCCCAGTCGGAGTCGGTGTCCGGCCTGCCGGCGTACCGCACGGTGCAGGACATCCCCGGCGAGGTCGACCTGGCCGTGGTCGCCGTACCGGCCGACGCCGTGACCGACGTGGTCCTGGACTGCGCGGCCAAGGGCGTGCACGGGCTGGTGGTGATCTCCTCGGGCTTCGCAGAGACGGGGGAGGAGGGCCGTCGCCGGCAGCGCCACCTGCTCGGACTGGCCCGCAGCTACGGGCTGCGCATGGTCGGTCCAAACTGCCTCGGGGTCATCAACACCGCCGCCTCGGTGCGGCTCAACGCGTCGCTGTCCCCGCTGATGCCGCCGCGCGGCCGGGTCGGGTTCTTCTGCCAGTCAGGTGCGCTCGGGGTGGCCATCTTGGAGTCGGTCGACCGTCGCGGGCTCGGGCTGTCCACCTTCGTCTCGGCCGGCAACCGCGCCGACGTCTCCGGCAACGACCTCCTGCAGTACTGGGAGGAGGACGACGCGACCGAGGCCGTGCTGCTGTATCTGGAGTCGATCGGCAACCCGCGCAAGTTCTCGCGCATCGCCCGGCGGGTGGCGCGGCGCAAGCCGATCGTCGCGGTCAAGTCCGGTCGCACGACCCAGGGCGTTCCCGTCGGGCACGCGGTGCGCCGCAGCTCCGCGCCGTACGCCGCGGTGGACGCGATGTTCCGCCAGGCCGGCGTCATCTCGGTCGACACCCTCGACGAGATGTTCGACGTGGCCCAACTCGTCGCCCACCAGCCGCTGCCGCGGGGTCCGCGGGTGGCGGTCGTCGGCAACTCCGACGCGCTGGGACTGCTGGCCGCCGACGCGGCGGCCGCGGTGGGACTGCAGGTGCGCGTGCCGGTCGCCCTCGGTGCCGATGCGACCGCCGACGACTTCGAGCGCGCCCTCGACGACGCCATCGACCATCCCGAGGTCGACGCGGTGGTGGCGGTCTTCATCCCGCCGGTCGACGTGTCCGGCGAGGAGGTCGCCGAGGTGCTCGCCACCGTCGGTGAGCAGTCCGACAAGCCGATCGTGTCGACGTTCCTCGCCACCGAGGGGGTACCCGAGCTGTTGCGGGTGCCGGATGTGGAAGGTGCGGCCGGTCGAGGCTCGGTGCCGTCGTACCCGGCACCGGAGGCGGCGGTGCGCGCCCTGGCGCGGGTGGTGTTGTACGCCCAGTGGCTGGACCGGCCCGCGGGGGACAGCGCTGACCTGGCGGTGGATCGCGCGGCCGCCGAGCGCGTGGTCGAGCGCGCCCTGCGCAGGGGCGCCTCCGGGGGTGACCTCGACGCCAACGAGGTCGCGGCTCTGCTCGCGGGGTACGGGATCGCGGTCGTACCAGGCATCGCGGTGACCACGGTCGAGGAGGCGGTGTCCGCCGGCACCGAGCTGGGCTGGGACGTCGTCCTCAAGGCGACCGCCCCGCAGCTGCGCAACCGGCTCGACCTGGCGCACGTGCGCCGCCACCTGGAGGACGAGGCCGCGATGCGCCAGGCGTGGCAGGGCCTGGTGGACGGGGGTGGCGCGGGCCGGCTCGACGCGCGGGCCGCGGGCTTCGTCGTCCAGCGCATGGTCCCCCCGGGGGTCCCGGTGTCGATCGAGGCGGGTGAGGACCCCTTGTTCGGCCCGCTGCTCTCCTTCGGGGTGTCCGGTGCGCCGAGTGAGCTGCTCGGCGACCGGGCCTTCCGCATCCCGCCGCTCACCGACGTGGACGCTGCGGAGATGGTCCGCGAGATCAAGTCGGCGCCCCTCCTGCTCGGCTGGCGGGGGGCCGAGGTCGTCGACACCGCGGCGATCGAGGACCTGGTGCTGCGGCTCGCCCAGCTCAAGAACGACCTGCCGGACGTCGCCCGGCTCGACCTGGACCAGGTGCTGGCGGGTGCCGCGGGCGCCTGTGTGCTCGAGGCCGCCGGGCGGGTCGAGCGCACGTCCGGTGCCCGGGGGGACAGGTACGTGCGCCGGCTCAGCCAGGCCGACATCGCCGACACCCTCCCGCCCTGACGGTGTGGCGGCCGGCAGCCCGCTCGCACCGGGCCAGCGGCGTCGCCGCCGCGTGACAGACTGGTGCGCATGCCAGACCTAGGCCGACGCCACTCGCCTCCCGCCCACGCGCCGGCCGCAGCCGACCGATCCGCAGGACCGGACCGGTCCCGCGAGCTGCGCGTCGCCATCGACGCCTGCGGGTGGCACCCGGAGGTCGTGGCCGCTGGCATGGACGAGTCGCTGGCCCAGGAGCCCGTCCGCGCGTTCGTGGTGCACCACGAGCCGACGTTCGACCGCGACGAGATCCGCCGGCACGTGACGGTCGTCGCGCTCACCCCTACCCGGCTGGTCGTCGGCCACACCGACGAGCACCCGCCCGACGACCTGCTGCCCGCCCCGTACACCTCCACCACCACCGAGGCGATCGGGCTGGCATCGGTCCAGTCGGTCGTGGTCAACCGGATGATCGCCCACCCGGAACGGTTCGCCCACACCAGCGTCCCCGCGGCAGCCGTGCAGGAGGTCGTGGTGACGATCGGGTGGGGGGCGGTCGGCCGGATCGACCTCGAGCCGGCCAGCTGCGAGGACCCGGAGTGCGACGGCGACCACGGGTACTCCGGCACCCTCACCTGCGATGACTTCTCCATCCGGGTCAGCGCCACCGCCGACGGTGCCGACGCAGTCGACCGGTTGCTGGCCTTCGCCCGCGACCTGTCGGCCGCCACCGCCCGCTGAGGGTCAGCAGGTGACCCGGTCGACCCGGCTGCTGCCGGCCGACCCCGAGTCGGTCGTGCTGCCGCGGTACGGCGGGGGGTCGCTGGCCGACGTGCTGCCGGGCGTGGGGGTCTCCCTCGGCGTGCCCTGCGACGCACCGCACCTGGTCCTACCGCCGGCGCGTGGCTGGGTGGTCCTGCTGGTGGACGGGCTGGGCTGGCACCTCCTGCGCGAGCACCGCTCGATCGCGCCCTACCTCGCCTCCCTGGTCGACGGGCGCGACCCGCTGACCACTGGCGTGCCCAGCACCACCGCCACCAGCCTCACCAGCCTGGGCACCGGGCTGGTCCCCGGCCGGCACGGCGTCGTGGGTTACACCACCCGGATCCCCGGCACCAACCGCACGCTGAACTCGCTGTCGTGGCGGCACGGACCCGACCCGCGCGAGTGGCAGCCGTACGACACCGCCCTGGCCCGGCTGCAGGCGCGCGGGCTCGACGTCACCGTGGTCAACAAGACCGAGTTCGAGGGCACTGGTCTCACCGTGGCCAGTCAACGCGGTGTGCCGTTCAGCGCCGCCGACGGCCCGGAGGGCCGCTTGGCGTGCATCGGCGCAGCGGTGCTGGCCCCCCGGCCCATGGTGTACGCCTACGAGTCGGCGCTCGACCACACCGGTCACGAGAACGGCTGCCGCTCCGCGCAGTGGCGGGACCGGCTCGGTGCGATCGACGCCGAGGTCGCCGAGTTGCGCGGAGCGTTGCCCGGCGACGTGGGCCTGCTCGTCACCGGTGACCACGGGATGGTCGACGTGCCGGTCGACGACCGGGTCGAGCTCGACGACGAGCCGGACCTGCTGGCCGACGTGGCGGTGCTGGCCGGGGAAGCGCGGTTTCGGCACGTGCACACCCGGGCCACCGCGGTGGAAGCGGTTGCGGCCCGGTGGCGGGACCGGTTGGGCGCGCGCGCCCTCGTGCGCACCCGCGACGAGGCACTCGACGAGGACTGGTTCGGCCCGGTGGAGGACCGCGTACGGCCGCGGATCGGCGACGTGCTGGTCGCCTCGCTCGGCACCTCGGCGGTGTTCTCCACCCGGCAGTTCCCGGTCGAGCACAAGATGGTGGGCTTCCACGGCTCGCTCACCGGTGCGGAGACGCTCGTGCCGTTGCTGATCGACCTGCCGATCGACGACTCGTAAGCGCCGAGGGTGGCCGTGACCCGTCCCATGCGGTAGACCGTGCGCATGATGCAGATCACGCCCTCGTTCCGGTCCCCGTCCGTCCGGCGCTCGGCGTCGCTGCTCAGCAGCGTCGCACTCGCCCTGACCACCGTCCTGTTCGTCGCCGGACCAGCGGAGGCGGTCACCAAGATCAGCCACTCGCACGCCGCCGGCCACTTCAGCGACGCCGGCATCACCTGGTCCTCCAGCGGCAACTGCTCCGACCGCTACAACTCGACCTGCACCTCGTTCGAGCAGATCAACCACGAGACCGTCGACGGCGTCATCACGCTCAAGCGGGCCAGCGGCTGCTCGATCAACATCACCGGCGGCACCGAGACCGGGCACGCGTCGGGTACCTACAGCCACTGGAACGGCTACAAGGTCGACATCAGCAAGTACACGTGTGTCGGCAACTACATCCGAAACAACTTCAGCTACATCGGCGGGTCCAAGTGGCGGGCGCCGTCGGGGAACATCTACTACGACGAGGTCAGCCACTGGGACATCACCTACTACACCTGTGGCTGCTGAGGGCGCCGTGACGGTGCCGGCCCCAGCGTTGCTCTCGCCGGGCCGGCTGGCCGAGCTGCTGCTCGCCGGTGAACGCCTGTGCCTGCTCGACGCGCGCTGGTCCCTGAGCGGTCCGTCCGGCCGGCGGGCCCACGAGGATGGGCACCTGCCCGGGGCCGTGTTCGTCGACCTCGACACCGAGCTGGCCGGCCCACCGGGGCCCCCCGGACGCCACCCGCTGCCGGACCCCGACGTGTTCGCGGCCGCGATGCGTCGGGCCGGGGTGACCCGGGCCGACCCGGTGGTCGTGCACGACCAGCGGGACTCGACGGCCGCCGCGGCCCGGCTGTGGTGGCTGCTGGTTCACCATGGCCACCCCGACGTACGCGTGCTCGACGGTGGTGTCGACGGATGGGTCGCGGCGGGACACCCGCTGTCGGTCTCACCGCCGCACCAGCGCGGGGGCGACTTCGTCGCGCGCCCCGGCCGGCTGCCGGTGCTCGACGCCGAAGGCGCTGCCGCCCTGGCCCGCGAAGGCGTGCTGATCGACGCGCGCGCCCCTGCCCGCTACCGCGGCGAGCAGGAGCCGGTCGACCCCGTCGCCGGACACGTCCCTGGTGCGCGGAACGCCCCCGCCGCCGACCTCGTCGGTCCCGACGGGCGGTTCCTGCCCGCCACCGAGCTCAGCCGCCGGTTCGGTGCGCTCGGTGCGGACGGGAGCGCCCCTGTCGGGGCGTACTGCGGCTCGGGGGTCACCGCCGCACACACGGTGCTCGCGCTGCGCCTGGTCGGCGTCGAGGCGGCGTTGTACGCCGGGTCGTGGAGCGCGTGGGTGACCGATCCGGACCGGCCGGTCGCGAGGGGTGGCGAGCCGGGCTGAGCGCCGAGACCGGTTACCAGTGGATGCCCCTGAGCAGCCGGGCCAAGATCAGCTGCTCGCGTGTCGTCTCGGACGCGCCGTCGTTGCCCTTGGCCGCCGCGGAGTCGGGGAACACCCGGTACGCCGTGTGCAGGATCCGGAAGGTCAGCGTGGGCGCGAGCGAGTGGCCGAGCGCACCGAGAGTGCCGAGGGCGGTGTTGATCTCGTGCGGCTCGTCCTTGATCGCGCTCATCACGCGGTCGGCGGCCTGTGCCGGTGTGATGGTGGGGAAGGCGTCATAGATCTTGGTGGGGGTGATCATCGGTGTGCGCACCAGCGGCATGTGGATGGTGGTGAACGTGATGCCGTCACCGAGCAGCTCCGAGCTCACCACCCGGCTCCAGGCGTCGAGCGCGGCCTTGCTGGCGACGTACGCGGCAAAGCGCGGGGGATGGGCCTGCACCCCGATCGAGGAGATGTTGACCACGTGCGCGCCGCGCGACGTCATCGCCGGGGTGAGGCCCATGACGAGCCGGATCGCCCCGAAGTAGTTGAGCTGCATGGTCCGCTCGAAGTCGTGGAACCGGTCGAAGGACAGCCGCAGCGAGCGCCGGATCGAGCGTCCCGCATTGTTGACGACCACGTCGATGGTGCCGTGGTCCTCGACGATCTGCTTGGTCAGCGCGTCGATCGCGTCCATGTCGGACAGGTCGCACGCGTACACGTACGCCCGGCCCCCCAGCTGCTCGATCTCGGCCCGGGTCTCCTCGAGCTTGTCGCGGCCGCGGGCGACCAGGAGCGGAAGGCCACCGGCCTGCGCCACCTTCAGTGCAGTCGCCCGGCCGATGCCGGACGAGGCACCGGTGATGACGACCGTACGGCCCTGGAGGCGCCGACGCAGCGCGGAGTCCCGCGCGGTGGAGGTGTCGAGGTGCTGCTCCCAGTAGTCCCAGAGCGCGGGGGCGTACGACTCCAGCGGCGGGCACGTCACGCCGGAGCCCGCCAGCGCCCGCTCGGTCGCCCGGGTCGAGAACCGCGCGGGGAACGAGGTGTGCGCGAGGACCTCCGGTGGCACACCGAGTCGGCCGAGGGTCTGGCGCAGCCCCAGCTGCACGAGGTCGTTGTCCAAGAGGCCGCGCACCGTGCGGGTGGCCAGCGCCGACCCCGGCAGCAGCGAGGTCACCCGGCGGTCCCACGGCACCGCGAAACGGGGCGCCTTGGCGGCGGCCGCAAGGGTGTTGAGAACCTCGGTGGCCGGTTGTGGCACCGCAGCGGCGAGGTGGAACGCCTGGCCGTCGAGACCGGGTTGGTGGGCGATCACGTCCATCGCGTCGACCACGAAGTCGACGGGTACGACGTTGGTGTCCCCGGGGTCGACCCCGAACAGCGGGGTGAACTGCGGCAGGTGGTCGCGCAACGCCTTGAGCAGCGGGAAGAAGTAGTACGGCCCGTCGATTTTGTCCATCGCTCCGGTCTCGGAGTGGCCGACCACGATGGCCGGCCGGTAGACCCGCCACGGCACCGGGCTCTCGTCGCGAACGATGCGCTCCGCCTCGAACTTCGTGCGGTGGTAGGCAGAGGGCAGCGACTGTCCCTCGTCGAACATCGACTCGTCGAACGCACCGACGTGGTCGCCGGCGATCGCGACCGACGACGTGTGGTGGAAGCACGTGACCGACAGCGCCCCCGCCAGGGCGAGCGCCTGTCGGGTCCCCTCGACGTTGAGCGCCTCGTTGCGCTGAGCGGGCGCCGTCATGTCGTACAACGCGGCCAGGTGGAAGACGTGGCCGATGGACCCCCGATGCTCGGCGCGCCAGGTCTCGTCCACGCCGAGCAGGGGAGCGGTCAGGTCGCCGATCACGGGCTTGACCCGCTGACCGCCCTCCCAGCGCTGTGCCATCGACAGGAGCCGGTCGCGGGAGCCCTCCCGCACGACGCAGTGGACGTCCCCGTCGCGGGTGGTCAGCAGCCGCTCGACCAGGTGCCGACCGAGAAAGCCCGTCGCCCCGGTGACCAGGTAGTCCGCCGGGGCGGTGGGAGTGTCTGACATCAGGTGTGCTCCAGTCACGTGTCGGACTTGCCACCGAACATGATCTCGTCCCAGCTCGGGATGCTCGAGCGTTTGCGGTTGCGCCGCTTGCGCGGGGCGGGCTCGTCGATCGCGCCGCCGGTGAGGTCGTCGAGGGTGAGCTTGCCCTCCGCGTCTCGCGCAGCGGCGTCGCCGTCGTCGATCCGGACCGGCTCGTCGACGTACGTGAGCGCCGGAGGTGGCTCGTCGTCCGCTGGTGCGGCGGGGTCTGGCTCGGCACCCGCGTCCGCCGGTACGTCGTCGGCCGACTGCTCGGACACGGCCAGCGCGATGGCCATCTCGTCGGCGTCCTCGGCCGGTGTGGGCGGGACGTCCCCGATCAGAGCGCGGCCGGCGTCGTCCTCGGCCACCGCGTACCGGCCCGGCACGTCGAACCGGTACGTGCCGACCGGTTGCCCGGAACCCGGGTCCACGGTGACGGTCCAGCGGCCGTCGTCGCGCCGCCACGCATCCCACGTCGCTTCGACCGGATCGCTCCCGGCGGCCCGCAGCTGATGGGCGACGGCGTCGCCGAGCAGCCGCGACGGAGCGCCGGCGTGGCGCCGCCGCACCGCAGCGGATCGGGCCCGCAGGGCCACGTGCTCCCGTTCGGCGAGCACGGGGAGCACGTACACCATGATCCGCTCGACCGGCACCTGTGCGGCGTCGGCGACCGACTCCACGGCCTCGCCCGCGCGGATGCGCGCCTGGATGTCCTTGGGGCGCAGGGCGCTGTCCATGGAGGTCTCCCGTCGTGCCGGTGGCACCGATGCTCGCAGGTCGTCGGCTCGCACCGCATACTCCTGGTCGAGCGCGTCGCGCAGGAGCACGTGCGTTCCGTCCTCGCTGAGCCGCGGCGCACGCAGCTCACGCATGGCAGCCTCCCAGGGACGGAGACCCAGTGTGTGCCCCGTGTGCTCGACATCCAAGCGAACGGCACCCCGCGATGCGACCCGGGGTCGACGAAGGAGACGCGACCATGACCAGTGTTCCCGATGTGACCGGCCCGCCGCCGGCCGTGTCGCCGTACGACGCGTTGCTGGTGGTCTCGTTCGGAGGGCCCGAGGGGTCCGAAGACGTGCTGCCGTTCCTGCAGAACGTCACCCGGGGGCGTGGCATCCCACCCGAGCGCCTGGCGGAGGTCGGCGAGCACTACCGCGAGCTGGGTGGGCGCTCGCCGATCAACGACCAGTGCCGAGAGCTGATCGCCGCGGTGCGGGCGGACCTGGCGGCGGCCGGCCTCGACCTGCCGGTGTACTGGGGCAACCGCAACTGGGACCCCTACCTGCGCGACACCCTGCAGCAGATGTCGAGCGACGGGGTGCGTCGGGCCGCCTGCTTCGTGACCAGTGCCTACGCGTCGTACTCGGGATGCCGGCAGTACCGGGAGGACCTGTGGGACGCGGCGGTGGCGGCGGCGCCGGGCGCACCCCGGCTGGACAAGCTGCGGCACTACTTCAACCATCCCGGTTTCGTCGAACCGTTCGTCGGGGCCACTCGAGCAGCGATCAGCGCGTTGCCTGGGCCGGTGCGCGACCAGGCGCGGCTCGTCTTCGTCACGCACTCGATCCCGGTGACCATGGCTGCCGCGGCCGGTCCCGACGGCGGCGCCTACACCGCACAGCACGTCGACGTGGCGGCCGCGGTCGCGGCCGCGGTCGCCGCCGGCACCGGGGTGCAGCGAGAGCACGACCTCGTCTACTGCTCCCGCTCCGGCCCGCCGCACGTGCCGTGGCTGGCACCTGACGTCAACACCCATCTCGAGGCGCTGCACGCCGCCGGCGTACCGGCCGTCGTCGTGGTGCCGATCGGGTTCGTGTCCGACCACGTGGAGGTCCGCTACGACCTCGACACGCAGGCAGCGGCTACCGCCGAACGCCTGGGGCTGGCCTTCTCGCGCGCGTCGACGCCGGGGACCGACGAGCGGTTCGTCGCCCTCGTCCGCGAGCTGCTCCTGGAGCGGGCCGCTGCGGAGCGTGCGGCCGCCTCATCAGCCGCCTCATCGGCCGCTGCCGACGTCGTCAGGCCACGAGTGGGTGCGCTGCCCGCGAGCTGGGACGTGTGTCCCGCCGGATGCTGCCCCAACCCGCGCGAGCCGGACCGACCCGCGCTGTGTGGCCGCGACAGCGGCGACCCGGTCGTGGTCTCGGCATGAGCGCCGCCGACTGGTCGGACCAGCAGCTCCTGGATCTCGCTGTCGACACCGCCCGCGAAGCGGCGGCGCTCATTCGCCGGGAGCGTCCGCCCGGTCGGGTGGGTGCCAGCGCGACCAAGTCCAGCGCCACCGACGCGGTGACCGCCGTCGACGTCGCCAGCGAGCGGTTGCTGCGCGACCGGCTGGTGGGTGCCCGCCCGGGCGATGGTTTCCTCGGCGAGGAGGGCGGGACCGCGGCGTCGACCACCGGAGTCACCTGGGTCGTCGACCCCATCGACGGCACCACCAACTTCATGTACGGGCTGGCGGCCTACGCGGTGTCGATCGCCGCAGTGCGCTCCGAGGTGCTCGGCGACCAGGCGGACACCGGTTCGGGCGGCGGCACCGTCGTTGCCGGGGCCGTGCTGGACGTGGTGAGCGGGGAGGAGTACACCGCCGTACGAGGCGGGGGAGCGAGTCGCCGGAAGGGCCGCTCCGGGCAGGAGCACCGAATGGGCGTGGTCGATCCGGGCGGCCTCGACCAGGCGCTGGTGGCCACCGGCTTCGGCTACGACCCACAGCGTCGCGCGCTGCAGGGGGCGGCCGTTGCGCGGTTGCTGCCCCGCGTGCGCGACGTCCGCCGGATCGGCGCCGCCTCGCTCGACCTCTGTTCGCTGGCGACCGGACGCGTCGATGCGTACGTCGAGCAGGGACTCAAACCGTGGGACCTGGCCGCCGGCGGCCTGGTCGCCCGCGAGGCGGGCGCGCTGATCACCGGACTCGACGGCGAGCCGGCCGGGGAACGGCTCGTGGTCGGCTGCGCACCGGGGCTGTACGCCGCGTTCTCCCGGCTGGTGCGCGACTGCGGCTTCTGACCGCCGACCGTGGCCCTGGCCGAGCGGGGGTCGGACCGCCGCGGGGAATGCGTCCCGTCCAGGCGACGTTCGAGCCCGCGGTTGGCCGGGTCACATCCGTGCGGCACACTTCGCGCGCAGGCGGCACGCACACCGCCCGGCGCCAGCACCACAGCAGTCGAGGGCACAGCAGGTCGAGAGGCACAGCAGGTCGAGAGGAAGGTGGGCATGGCGACCGACTACGACGCTCCCCGCAAGAACGAGGAAGAGCAGAACGAGGACTCCATCGAGGAGCTGAAGGCGCGCCGGCACGAGAAGAACTCCGGCAAGGTCGACGAGGACGAGGCGGAAGCGGCGGAGTCCTTCGAGCTCCCGGGCGCGGACCTGAGTCACGAGGAGCTGTCGGTGCAGGTGCTGCCCCGGCAGAGCGACGAGTTCACCTGCTCCTCGTGCTTCTTGGTGCACCACCGCAGCCAGCTCGCCAGCGAGCGGGGCGGGCAGCCGATCTGCCGCGACTGCGCGGCCTGACCCCTCCGCCTGGCCTGGGTGCCGCGACGCCGATCAGCGAACCCGGGACCGCGCCTTCGTCGCGGCCGATGGTCGCTGCGTCGCCTCGTCGTCGGCGATCCGCTCGGCGGCTTCGCGAGTCATCCCGGGTGGCAGGTCGCCGGTCGTACGGATCCAGTAGTCGACCGCCTTGCGGGTGGCGGTGATCCGCGCGAGCTCGCGCAGTGAACCGCTGATCACGGCCCACACGGCGGCCTCCCGGGCGGTGACGTCCGGGTTCTCCGGTGTCGCCGGAGGCACCTTGCCGGTGGCGGTGCGCCACAGCAGGGCGCTGGCCCGGGTCGCCGCCATCCCGGCCGCGAGGCTCGTCACCCGGCCGTAGGTCTTCCACAGACCTTTCCCCTTGGTCTTGGCTTTGCTCTTCTTGCTCGCCACGGTGGTCGCCTCCAGAGTTCCGGTCAGCGGTCAGTCTGTCACCGGACCGGTGGCAGGCGCTGCACCAGTGCGGGGTGCGGTGTCGATGGCGGTGTCGATGGCGGTGTCGATGGCGGTGTCGATGGCGGCGTCGATGGCGGCGGCGAGGCGGTGTGGGTGCCGGGTGGCGACCAGCCAGTACGGCGTCGAGTCGGCCGGGTCGTCGAGCTCGACCCGGACCGCGGTCGCCACGAACGGCGGCAGCACCAAGAACGCCCGGGCGTCGGCCTCCACCCCGGCCAGGCGGTGCCGCTGCGCGGCGTCCAGCGGCGTCACCGCCGCCACCGCCGACACGGGCAGCCGGGCTCGTCCGGCCACCAGCAGCGCGCCGGCGGGTCCTGCCTCGACGGCCACGATCGTCGACCCGAGTCGCAGCAGCAAGCAGGTCACGGCGACGGCAGCCACGACGCCGGTCACGGCGGCGGCCAGGCCGGGAGCCACCACCCAGACGATCCAGACGACGGTGCCGACGAACCCGGCGCCGAGCAGCCACCACGACGGGGGCGCGGTGAGCCGCTCGCGCCACACCTGATGGTTCGCCCCCGTCTCGGCTGCTCCCACCTGCCCAGGGTGGCACGCGGCCGCCGCCTCGAGGTCGTGGGTACTGTCGAGCCGGTCCCGGCGAGGCGTCCGGGGGCTGGGACCCGGCACGAGAGGAGCACCGGTGGCCGTGCAGGTGCAGCTGACCCGGCTCGACCCCGAGGTGCCGCTGCCCGCGTACTCCCACCCTGGTGATGCCGGCGCCGACCTCGTCACCACCGTCGACGTGCAGCTGCGGCCCGGGGAGCGGGCCTTGATCCCGACGGGCGTGGCCATCGCGCTGCCGCCGGGGTACGCCGCCTTCGTCCACCCCCGCTCGGGGCTGGCGGCGCGATGCGGGCTCTCGATCGTCAACACCCCCGGAACCATCGACGCGGGCTACCGGGGCGAGGTGACGGTGCTCCTGGTCAACCACGACCGGACGCACCCGGTGCGGCTGCGCCGAGGTGACCGGGTGGCCCAGCTCGTCGTGCAGCAGGTCGAGCGGGCCGAGTTCGTCGAGGTCGACGCCCTGCCAGGCTCGCCACGAGGCAGCGGAGGCTACGGTTCCACGGGTGGTTTCCAGCCCAGCCAGCCCAGCCAGCCCAGCCAGCCCAGCCAGGAGGCCGAGGCGTGATCTTCCGCCGTCGCCGTGACCGCCATGACGCCCCTTCAGGCGCCGAGAACCAGGAGGAGACCGACAGCGCCCCACCCGCCGGCAGCGGCGGGAGCGAGAGCCCCGCGGCCACCACGTCGGACCGGCCCCGGGGCCCGTGGGACGCCGCCGAGCTGGACCGTGCCGAGGACGACCCGACGTACGTCGACCTCGGTGGGCTCGTGGTCAAGGGTCGCCTCGGGCTCGAGCTGCGGCTCAACTCCGACCCCCAGAGTGGCCAGCCGGTGGCCGTGATGCTCGCCGCGCAGGACGGCGCGCTGGAGCTGCGGGCCTTCGCCGCCCCGCGGTCCGGCGGCGTCTGGGACGGCGTCCGCGCTGACATCGCCGCGGAGGTGACCCGGCTGGGTGGCAGCGTGGAGGAGCGCGACGGAGAGTACGGGCCCGAGTTGGTCGTCTCGCTTCAGGTGGCGCTGGACGACGGTCGCCGGGCCACCCAGCCGAGCCGGATCGTCGGCGTCACGGGACCCCGCTGGCTCCTGCGCGGCACCTTCCTGGGCCGTCCGGCGGTGCAGCCGGAGCCCGACGGCCTGCTGGAGAGTGCCCTTCGCGACGTCATCGTCGTCCGGGGAAGCGACCCGATGTCGCCGCGGGAGGCGCTCCCCCTGCGCCTGCCGAGCGACGTTCAGCCGTGGAGCGAGCCACCCGCCTGAACCGGCGTCTACGCTGGAGCCATGAGCTCCCCGGCCCCGACGGACCCACCAGCTGGCGGCTTCCTGCGCCGGACCGTGGAGCGACTGGCCAGCGGCCCCTCGGTGCGGGAGGCCGAGGAGCTACGTCACGAGGTGGTCCGGACCGGTTGCGGTGCCATCGTCACGTACGGGGACCGTGACCTGGTCACGCTGCACGGAACCCTGCGCGCCGTCACCCTGCGCCCCTGCGGGGGTGTGGCGGCGCTGGAGGCCGACCTGTACGACGGCACCGGCACCGTCACGCTCGTCTGGCTCGGCCGGCGACGTATCACCGGGGTGGAGCCCGGACGCCAGCTCACCGCGCAGGGCCGCCTGGGGTGCCACAACGGGACCAAGGTGCTCTACAACCCGCGCTACGTGCTCAGCTCGTGACGGCTTCGGACCCCGGCGCGGGCCCTGCTGGCACCGTCGGTCAGGAGACCGTCGAGCAACTCGTACGAGCGCAGCTCTCGAAGGCACTGGGCGGTCGCCGCGGCATGCTCGAGGGTGCAGTCCCGACGATCGCGTTCACGGTGGCCTGGATCACCAGCCGAGATCTCACCCTCGCGCTGTCGGTGAGCCTGTCCCTCGCGGTCGCGGCCCTACTGCTGCGGCTGGCGCAGCGCCAGCCGGTCCGGTTCGTGCTCAACGCACTCATCGCCATCGGTATCGGAGCGTTCATCGCCGCCCGCACGGGTCAGGCCAAGGACGTCTTCTTGCCGGGCATCCTCACCAACGCCGGGTACGCCGCGCTGATGCTGGCCTCGGTGGTCATGCGGTGGCCCATGGTGGGTTTCATGCTGGGCAGCGTGACCGGCGACCCGACCGGCTGGCGCGCCGATCCAGGCGTCGTCCGGCTGTGCAGCCGCTTGACGCTGGTTCTCGCGGTGCCCTGCGTCCTACGGTTCGCGGTCCAGCTGCCGCTGTACCTCGGCGACCGGGCCGGGTGGCTCGGCGCGTCGAAGGTGGCGCTCGGCTGGCCGCTGCAGGTGGCCGCGCTGGCCGTGATGGCGTGGCTGCTCAACCGCGACGAGACGCCACTGACCCCGCCGTCCGCGCTGCAGGGCACCGTCCGAGCCTGACCGCTGCCTCTTCGTCAGGGTCGGGCGTGGGTGGCAGGGCTGAGCAGTGTCGCGATCTCGGACTCCTGCTCCTCCGAGGCGACGAACAGCAGCTCGTCACCGGCCTCGATCGACCGGTCGGCATCCGGGGTGGTGATGCCCTCGTCGCGCAGCACGGCCACCAGGGCGACGTCGGGCGGCCAGGGCACGTCGCCGATGAGCACCCCGACGTAGGGCGACTCGGCCGGCAGGGTCAGCTCGAGCAGGTTGGTGTTCGACTGGCGGAAGGTGAACAGCCGCACGATGTCGCCGACCGAGACGGCCTCCTCGACCAGAGCGGACATGATCCGCGGGGTCGACACCGAGACGTCGACCCCCCAGGCCTCGGTGAACAGCCACTCGTTGCTGGGATGGTTGACGCGTGCGACGGTGCGCGGCACCGCGAACTCCGTCTTGGCCAGCAGTGAGATGACCACGTTGGCCTTGTCGTCGCCGGTGCAGGCGATCACCACGTCACAGCCCTGCAGCGCCGCCTCCTCCAGGCTCGACAGCTCGCAGGCGTCGGCCAGCAGCCACTCCGCCGCGGGGACCGCGTCGGCCTTGATCGCCTGCGGGGTCTTGTCGATCAGCAGGACGGAGTGGCCGTTGTCGATCAGTTCCTGGGCGACCGACCGTCCCACCGCACCGGCCCCCGCGATGGTGACCCGCATCAGTCCTCCTCCGGGCCGCGCCGCAGACGCTCGGCGACGCCGTCGGCCTGCTCCTCGAGCAGGAACAGGTTGAGCTGGTCCCCCTCCTGGATGACCGTGCGGCGGTCGGGAATCATGCCCGAGCCGAGCCGGGTGATGAACGCCACCCGGGCGCCGGTGGCGTCCTGCAGTGCGAGCACGGTCGACCCCACCCACACGTGCGGTGCCGGGGTCTCGTCGACGCGGACCGTCCCGGACGGGTCACGCCATAGCGGCTCGGCCGCGTTCGGCAGGATCCGCCGCAGCACCCGGTCGGCCGCCCAGGTGACCGTGGCCACCGTCGGGACCCCGAGCCGTTCGTACACCTCGGCCCGCCCGGGGTCGTAGATGCGCGCGACCACGTTGGTGACACCGAACAGCTCGCGGGCCACCCGCGCGGAGATGATGTTGGAGTTGTCGCCGCTGGAGACCGCCGCGAAAGCGTCCGCCCGCTCGATACCGGCACGGCGCAGGACCTCACGGTCGAAGCCGTAGCCGTCGACGGTCGTCCCGGCGAAACCCGGACCGAGCCGACGGAAGGCGTCCGGGTTGCTGTCGATGACCGCGACGGTGTGCGCACGCTCCTCCAGGCTGCGCGCCAGGGTGGAGCCGACCCGGCCGCACCCCATGATCACGACGTGCACGGTGTCTTCCCCAGCGGCTCGACGGTGCCGGCGCGACGGCCGGTGCAGCAGTACGCCGCGACGCTACCCCCAACGCCGGTGCGGCGGAGCCTGGGTACCGCGTCAACCGAGGCTCGGCGGGGACTAGCGTTGCCGGTCGTGGGAACAGCCGACGCCGCCAAGCGCATCGTCCTCGGGCGGAAGCTCCGCAGCACCCAGCTCGGCGAGACGCTCCTGCCGAAGCGCATCGCCTTGCCCGTGTTCGCCAGCGACCCGCTGTCCAGCGTCGCGTACTCGCCCGACGAGATCTTCTTGATGCTCTCGATCGCCGGGCTGACGGCGTACTCGTACTCGTGGAAGATCGGCCTGCTCATCGGGGTCGTACTGCTCGCGGTCGTCGCGTCGTACCGGCAGAACGTGCAGGCCTACCAAAGCGGTGGCGGCGACTACGAGGTCGCCACCACCAACCTCGGTTCGCGCGCCGGACTCACGGTCGCCAGCGCCTTGCTCGTCGACTACGTCCTGACCGTCGCCGTGTCGATCTCGTCCGCTGCTCAGTACGCGGCCACGGCCGCGCCCTTTCTCCAAGGGCACCAGGCGGCGATCGCCGTCACGGCAACGGCCTTCCTGATGGCCATGAACCTGCGCGGGGTGCGGGAGTCGGGGACCGCGTTCGCGATCCCCGCCTACCTGTTCATGGCCGCCATCTTGGGCATGGCGGTGATCGGTTTCATCCGGTACGCGCTGGGTGAGCTACCGCTCTCCTCGACCGCCGAGCTCGATGTTCTCCCCGAGAGCGATTTCGACTCCGGCTTCGGTGGAATCGCCGCGGGATTCCTGCTCCTGCGCGCCTTTGCCTCGGGATGCGCGACGCTCACCGGTGTCGAGGCGATCAGCAACGGAGTTCCGGCGTTTCGCAAGCCGAAGGGCCGCAACGCCGCCACGACGCTGACTATCCTGGGCGCCATGGCGGTAACGATGGCGCTGAGCATCATCACGCTGGCCAACCTGATCAAGGTGCGCGTCGCCGACGATCCGCAGCGTCAGCTCATCGGACCCGACGGGACGCCGGTGGGGGCTGGGTTTCATCAGGACCCCGTGGTGACGCAGATCGCCCACTCGGTCTTCAGCGGCTTCGATGTCGGCTTCTACTTCGTGGCGGTGACGACGGGACTCATCCTGGTGCTGGCCGCCAACACCGCGTTCAACGGCTTTCCGGTTCTCGGTTCGATCCTGGCGCGCGACGGATTCCTACCGCGTCAGCTCGACACCCGTGGGGATCGATTGGCCTTCAGCAACGGGATCGTCCTGCTCGCCGCCTTCGCGGTGCTCCTCATCGTCGCCTTCGATGCCGAGGTCACGCGGCTGATCCAGTTGTACATCGTGGGGGTGTTCGTAGCTTTCACGGTCAGCCAGACCGGCATGGTCCGACACTGGACGCGTCTTCTCAAGACCGAGAGCGACGCGGGCGTTCGCCGTCGGATGTATCGCAGCCGGCTGATCAACGGCTTCGGTCTGATGGTCACCGCGACCGTCCTCGTCGTCGTGCTGGTGACCAAGTTCACGCAGGGGGCGTGGATCTCGATCCTTGCGATGGCGGTGCTGTTCGCGCTGATGAAGGGAATTCATCGTCACTACGACAACGTCGAGCTCGAGCTCGCCGCCGACGACATCGACGCCACGCTGCCCTCGCGGATCCACGCGATCGTGCTCGTCTCCCGTCTGCACAAGCCGACGCTGCAGGCCCTGGCGTACGCACGGGCGTCGCGGCCAAACTCCCTCGAGGCCCTCACCGTCGACATCAACGCCGAGAAGACGGCCGACCTGCTCGAGGAGTGGGACGCCCGACGCATCCCGGTTCCGCTCAAGGTGCTGTCCAGCCCGTACCGCGAGATCCAGCGCCCGATCGTGCGCTACGTGCGTGGCGTGCGTCGGGAGAGCCCGCGCGACGTCGTCACCGTCTACATCCCGGAATACGTCGTCGGCCACTGGTGGGAGCAACTCCTGCACAACCAGTCCGCGCTGCGGCTCAAGGGCCGGTTGCTGTTCACCCCCGGTGTGATGGTCACCTCCGTGCCGTTCCAGCTTCGCAGTGCCCACGAGGCGCGGCCGCGCAGGGAACGCACGCAGAGCATGCCTGGTGAGGTCCGGCGAGGCGTGCCGGCGCCCCGTGGCGGGGTCGGGGCCAACCACGGTGGACCGGTGCCGCACAGCCCCGCCGACCAGCGTCGGCCCGACGGCGGCGGCGATCGCTCGCCCGAGGACGTCGGCAAGCGGTGAGCGCGTCCCTGGTCGGGTCCGGCGTCGAGCTCGACGTGGGCCCGGTCGCCCATGGCGGTCACTGCGTCACCCGGTGGGACGGCCGGGTGGTGTTCGTGCGTCACGCGCTGCCCGGCGAGCGGGTCCGCGTCGAGGTGACCGAGGGTGAGCAGGACAGCGGCTTCCTGCGCGCCGACGCCGTCGAGGTGCTTCGTGCCGCCCCCGGTCGGGTGGAGCGGCCGTGCCCGTGGGCGGGTCCCGGTCGCTGCGGCGGCTGCGACTGGCAGCACGCCGACGCAGCGACCCAGGGGGCCTTGCTCGCTGACGTGGTCGCCGAGCAGATGTCGAGGCTGGCCGGGCTCGACGTCGAGGTCGTGGTGGAACCGGTCGGGGACGGCCTGCTGGACTGGCGCACCCGGATGGGCTGGGCGGTCGACCGACGCGGTCGCGCTGGGCTGCGCCGTCACCGCAGCCACGACGTCGTCCCCGTCGACGACTGCCGGATCGCGCACCCGGACCTGCCGCCGGTCGCGGCCGGAACCTGGCAGGGCGAGCACGTCGAGGCCGTGGTGGGCTCGACCGGTGACCGGCTGCTGGTGCTGGACGGCCCACCGGCGCGCGGCACGGTCGCCCCGGACGTCGGCATCGTGGGCGCCGACGGCCACTCGGTGCGGGGCCGCGCCGCGGTGCGCGAGCGAGTACGCCACCGGACCTTCCGGGTGAGCGGCCCCGGCTTCTGGCAGGTGCACCCGCGGGCCGCGGAGACACTCGTCGACGCCGTGCTCGCGGCGGCGGCACCGCAGCCGGGCCAGCGGGTGTGGGACCTCTACGCCGGGGTGGGGCTGTTCACCGCCTTCCTCGCCGAGGCGGTCGGAGCCGATGGCGAGGTCGTCGCGGTGGAGGGTGACGCTTCGGCTTTACGGGACGCTCGCCGCAACGTGCACGACCTGCCGCAGGCGCGGATCCGGTCCGGTCGGGTGGAGCGCGTGCTCCGCGAGGCAGTCGGGGCGGGGGAGCGGGCTACCACCGTCGTGCTCGACCCGCCGCGGGTCGGCGCTCGCGCCGGCGTCGTACGCTCGATAGCGGCCCTGGCGACCGAACGGGTGGTCTACGTCGCCTGCGACCCGGCGGCGCTGGCCCGCGACGTCGCCACCTTCGCCGTGGCGGGGTGGCGGCTGGCCGACCTGCGTGCGTTCGCGCTGTTCCCGATGACGCACCACGTGGAGTGCGTGGCGCTGCTGACCCGGGCGACGGCCACTTGACTACAGGCGTCGGAACATCACGGGTAGCCCAACTAGGCCGTGCTCGGGACGCCAAGGTGGACACCAGGCCGTCCTCGAAGCCGCCGAGGCCCAGCTGGTGCCCGCCAGCGGGACCAATCCTGCGGCCGTACCGGCGGTTGCGCGACCGACGCGGCAAGGCGGACTACCAGGGCTCTGAAGGTGCTGTGCACCCCGAAGACGTCGAGGCCGATCTTCCGGCCGCACAAGCCATCGTCGATGCCGCCGCGAATGTCGTTCCGCACATGCCGGTCTTTGTCCCTCGACGCTGAGCGGCGGCGACCAGCTGAGGCGACCGGCTAGGCCTCGCTGCATGCACGTCACTAAGTTGGGCGGTCGAGACTTGGGGGCCGTGACCGATGGCGGTCCGGTTGGAGTGGGACGGCAAGCGGTCGCAGCCGGCGCGAATGCAGCTCCCGCTGCAGGCGGTCGAGACCGTCAATGCGCCTCTGACATGAAGCGAATCAATCAGGTTGCCGGCGAACGGCACCCTCGGAGCCCGCGCCGTCCACGTCGGCTCACCGGCCTGCGGGCTTTCTCTGTTCCCGATGACGCACCACGTGGAGTGCGTGGCGCTGCTGACGCGGGCGACGAGTTAACGTGCCCGGTCGGGGCTTCGCCACAGACGAACAGTGAGGTTCTCGGGGCCCAACTCGAGGTCTGGTGTGGTCCCGTTGAACGCCAGCATGCCTGCGACGATCTTGCGCGGGATCCCGAGCCCCATGTGCTCGAGGTAGCCGTAGTCGCGCATCACGTCCTTGAACAACTCGTTGCGGGCTGTCCGCACGCCGAGCTTCATCCCTTCGATCGTGACTCCGTTCGGAAGTCGCCCTGGACTCACCGCCTCCAGCCGGTCGGAGTAGATCGACAGCTCTATGTCGGTGTTGGTCAGCAGGTAGTCGCGATGGATGACGGCGTTGACGAGCGCTTCCCGAACCGCCTCCTCTGGCAGACCTGGGGTCTCCAACCGGCGCACGCCGTCCACGAGTGCGGCCGATGCGCCGACGTTGCGCCGGACGAACGCAACCGCAGCGTCGACCAGACCGAGTTCCAGAACCTCTCCCGTGGCCGACATCAGCGGGAGCAGTGGCCCGCGAAGCGTCGTCCGCTCGAGCGTGGCGTAGTCCTTCTCGTCTCCCGGATAGGCGACGGCATCGATCTTCGACTGTGGCAGGGCCTGGCTGGGTGCCCTGCCGAACAAGGCCACCCCCGCCACCGTCGCCACTGGCCGTTCGACCCCTTCCGCCATGAACTCCGTGGCGATCAGGAAGGTGGTTCGCGCCTCGCGATCGTCCCGCTCGGGGATGCCCTGTCCCCGCACGCGGGTGAAGTAGTCGTCGAGACGCCGGTGATCCAGCTGGTCGTACGAGACTCCGGTCACCGGCTGCAGCTCGGCGCGCAACGTGCCCCGCTGCTGTTGCAGCCTCGCCAGCTCCTCGGGGCTGGCCTCGCGGGTCTGCCGTCCGACGCGAATGAAGTAGGAGAAGTGGTTGTGATGCCACACGGCGTGGACGGCGTAGCCGGGCTCGACGGTGATGACGAGCAGGCGGTTGCCGCTGACTGGGTCGGTCAGTCGCTCGACGTAGGGGTTGAGCGGTGGTCGTACCTTGTCGCGGGCGACCGTCAGGACCCATTCCTCGACGTCATCGCGGGTGAGGCCGCTGACTCGGCCGTCGTCCTCGACGCCGAGCAGCACGCGGCCACCGCGTAGGTTGCTGAACCCGACCATCGCCCGGGCCAGGTCTTGTGGTGTGATGTCGTCGCGCTTGAACTCCACCCCGCTGTTCTCGCCCTCGCGCAGCAGCAGGCTGAGCTCGGTAAGGGTTGTCATCTAGAAGCCGTAGAGCCGGCGACGTTGGGCGAAGGCGTCCTTGCCGCCTTCCAGAATCTGCTCGGCCTGTTCGCGGACACAGGCGTCGTCCAACGAGCCCACCCCATCGTCAGCGAGTGTGCCGCGTCCGGCGCCGGCCTCGAAGACTGCTATGAGTTCAGCGTCGCCCAACACCGGGATGTTGGCGTTGTGGGTGGTGAAGACGAGCTGACGTGCGTCCTTCAGCTCGCGCAGTCGCGGAACGACGCCTTCCACGATGAAACGGTTGTCCAGGTCGTCCTCGGGCTGGTCGATGATCAGCGGCGCCGTCGACGTCGCCAGCAGCATGAGGAGCAGCGCGGTGGCCTTTTGTCCCTTGGACAGGTCGGCCAGGACACGCCAGTCGTCCTGACCACCGGACTCACCCAGGTTGAGCGACGCTTCGGCCGCGGTGACAACGGTCATCTCCTCCAGCCGCAGGAACAGCTCCTCGTCGGCTCGGGCCAGGCTGTCGGCCTGTGCTCCGGTGATTCCGAGCTCTGCCAATGCCTCGGCGCCGCTTCGCGCGGCCGCGGCCAAGCTCCTCGGTGAGAAGTCATCCCGTTCGATGGTCGCCTTGATGCGGGCTCGCTGGCCGGACACGAACTCGCCGATCAGCGCAAGCAACTCGGCCCGGTCCGGCGATGGCCGCGGGCGCACGCGTACCACGCCTTGCAGGGCTTCGTTGGCCCGGCGACAGGCCTCGCGCAGGCGATGCGTCGCCGCTGCCTGCGTGTCCTCGTGCTCGGCCAGCAGTTGGCGGCGCTCGTCGTGCCGGGCCGTCAAGTTCAGCCTGAGACGTTGCACCTGCTGCTCCAGCGGGGTCAGCTGCTCGACCGCGCGTTGGGTTTCGAGGTAGCGACCTGCCTCCAGCCCGCCGCGCTGCAGATCGCGCAGCACCTGATCCCACGTGTTCTTTAGTTCGGCGACCTCGACCGTCCATCTGGAACGCACGCTCCCAAGTTCACCGCGGGCGGTGTCCACGGCCTGATCGAGATCTCCCAACGCCGAGTCGACACGCTGCTGCAGACGCCCGATTATGACTCCAATGTCGGTCAACGGCTGCGCGCGAGGCAGTTCAGAGAGGGCAGCAGCCGAGACGAACGCCTTGTCGAAGAGGGACTGCTCGTGCAGCGGCTCTGCGGCGGTCGCGACATCGCGGAGCCTGGCGTCCGCCGTCTCCAGCACACGCTCCTCTCGCTGCACGTGGGCCTGGTCGGCGAGCCGCTCGTCCAGGCCTGACTCTCGGTACCGGCGCAGCTCCTCGCGGAGGCGGGGGAGTTCGTCGAGCGCTGCTTCGGTCTCGACGATGCGGTGCCGCAGCTCAAGAATGGCCTCGCGATTCTTGCGGAGCGCACGCGCAGTGCCGCTGTCGTGCACGTCGGCGACATCGCCAACGAAACGGCGCAGCACCTCTGCGACGAGGTCCATGGACTCCGCCAGCTCGGCGAGTTCGTGCTGGCCGAAGACGTCGATGGTCCCGAGGACGTCCAACGGTGTGGACGCCAGCACGGTGCCGGCGCTGTCACGAAGCACCGGCGGGTGCGGCACGGTTCGCTCGACCAGAAATTCGGCAACTGCGGGACTGCTGGCCTCGAAGTGAACCGAGACCTTGGCACCGGGCTCCAGGACACGTTCGACCACGCTGCGGTGGTCCCGCTGAGCGGCCTCGCCGATGGGCCGGACGCCCAACGCATAGCGAATGCTCTCGACCACGGTCGACTTGCCGGTGCCGCGGCCCCCAACCAGGCACGTCATCGACTCACTCAGCGGCAGTCGGACTCCGTCGAGGAAGCCGCCCTCCCAGGAGATGGCCGTGACGACGGGGTGTGCCCGACCGAGCGGCTCCTCCCGTCTCACCCTGGTGTCCGGCGTGCGCGTGGCCAGCTTGAGGCTCTCCAACGCCGGTCGTGACATCTTCACCCAGCTGGTGGCACCGGGCCGACGGAGTCCGTCGGGGCGCGTGACGTCGCCGGCCGCGAGGATGGCCGGTACGTGCGGCCGCTTGTACTCGGCAACCTTGTTGTCGAGGATGTCCTGCTGCAGGGCCGACGGCGGGTCGTCTGGCTGAACTGCGACAGCGGACAAGCAGGGTGACTTCCAGGCCGTCGCGAGCGCCTGGCCGTGCAGCTCCTCGAGCAGCCCATTGGGACCGGTGACGTGCGCTGCCACGGTCAGCGCACCCCGATCGTGCATGGCTTGCAACAGGCTCGCGAACGGTTCCCCCGTCTTACCGCTCGGGCAGTCGGGATGGGCCCCGCAGACACCGATGGCGGCGTTGACCCTTGCCGCGTCGGCGTTCTCGTCGAACAACACCAAGACGTGGATGCCCTCGGAGGACACGGCCTCGAAGCCGGGGAGCGCCACGACGCCCCGCTCACGCGCCTTCACCATCAGGCGCTGCGACTTGTCGACCCGCCAGTGATCGGTCACCCCGATCAAGGTGATGTCCCTGGCGATTAGCTCGTCGACCAGTGCCTGGTTGTAGGTCTTCTCGTCATCGAAGAACTGACTCGGCGCGCCGGCACCTTCGTACTCGTACGGGTTGACCTGCAGCGCTACTCGGTGCCATCGCGCCCCTACCGGAGCGGAGAGCGCCTCCGTGACGTCAGCGTCGATGGTCGCCATGGCGTGCCACCTCCGTCGCTGTTGCGGCCACGTCGACTCTACGGGCTAGGCCGGCGTCGATGCCGCCGCCACAGGGCCCGTGACCTAAGTTGGGGAGCCGAGAGCAAGGAGGCGGTGACCGATGGCGGTCCGGTTGGAGTGGGACGGCAGGCGGTCACAGCCCGCGCGGCTGCGCCTGCCGCTGCAGGTGGTCGAGACCGTCAACGCGCCCCGCGCCGACCGCGGCACGATCTTCGAGGGCGCCGACAACGACGCGGACGACGGCTGGCGCAACCGGCTGATCTGGGGCGACAACCTGCACGTGCTCTCCTCACTGGCCGACGAACTCGCCGGCCAGGTGGACCTGATCTACATCGACCCGCCGTTCGACTCCCGCCAGGACTACAAGGTGCGGATCGCGGTCGGCGACGACAACGTCGGGGCCGACCAGGAGCTGTCGAAGATCGCCTCGGTGATCGAGGAGAAGGCCTACCGCGACACGTGGGGCAAGGGCGTCGAGTCCTACCTGCAGATGCTGTACGACCGGCTCGTGCTGCTGCGCGAGCTGCTGTCGGACCGCGGCTCGATCTTCCTGCACCTGGCGCCCAACGTCAGCCACCTCGCCCGCGCACTGCTGGACGAGATCTTCGGTGCCGAGAACTTCCGCGCCGAGATCATCTGGCAGCGGACGACGGCGCACGCCGACACCAAGGATTTCGGTACTATTCACGACTCGGTTCTGTGCTTCGCCAAGTCCGAGAAGCACCTGTGGCATCCGCAGTTCCGGCCCTACACAGAAACGTACGTTCGATCTCACTACTCGCAAGTCGATGCCAGCGGTCGCCGATATCACGCGGATAATCTCACGGGTGCTGGTCTGCGAAACGGAGTTACAGGTCGGCCATGGCGCGGATTCAATCCGGGAGGCAAAGGAAAACATTGGGCCAACGATCACGCCACGCTTGACGCCTTGGACTCGGAGGGACGTATTCACTGGCCCATTGGTGGCGGATTCCCTCGTTACAAACGGTTTCTGGACGACATGCCGGGTCAGCCGATCGGAGAACTTTGGAGCGACATACCACCGATCAATTCGCAAGCGGATGAACGGCTCGGCTACGACACCCAGAAGCCCGAGGTGCTGCTTGAGCGCATCATCAAGGCCTCGTCCGACGAGGGCAGCATCGTGCTCGACTGCTTCGCCGGGTCTGGCACCACGCCGGCCGTGGCCGAGCGGCTGAACCGCCGGTGGATCGCCGCCGACATCGGCCGGTTCGCGATCCACACCACCCGCAAGCGGCTGCTCGACCTGCCGGGGTGCAAGCCGTTCGAGGTCGCCAACCTCGGTCGCTACGAGCGCCAGGTGTGGCAGGTCGAGACGACCGGTGCGCAGGTGCAGGCGTACCTCGACTTCGTCGTCGAGCTCTACGGCGCCCAGCCGGTCGCCGGCTACCAGCACGTGCACGGAACGCTCGGGCCGCGCGGTGTCCACGTCGGTGCCGTCGACGCACCGGTCACGCTGGCGGAGATCAAGGACACCCTGGACGAGGCCGCCGGCGCCGGGTACCCAAGTGTCGACGTGCTCGGCTGGGAGTTCGAGATGGGCCTGCACGAGCTGGTGCAGGACGTGGCCAAGGCGGTCGGCCTGGACCTGCGGCTGCGACGCATCCCGCGCGAGGTGATGGACCCGCGTGCGGTGGCGTCGGGAGAGATCGCCTTCCACGAGCTGGCGTACGTCAAGGTCGACACCACGGTGAAGCGCCGGGCCGTGCAGGTGACGCTCGCCGACTTCGTGCTGCCCAACCCCGACCTGGTGCCGGCCTCGGTCCGCGAAAAGGTCACCGGCTGGAAGGACTACGTCGACTACTGGGCAGTCGACTTCACGTTCGGCGCCGAGGGCGACACCGACACGTTCCGCAACCAGTGGCAGTCCTACCGCACCCGGTCACATCGCGCCCTGGAGCTGACCGCCGACCACGGCTACGACGAGCCGGGGGAGCACACCGTGCTGGTCAAGGTCGTCGACATCTTCGGCAACGACACCACCACCGCCGTACGGGTCACGGTGCGATGAGCCCCACTGCGGCCTCGAACGATCCGTACGCCGTACCTGAGACCCGGCGGCCGACACCCGCCCCGCTTGTCGACGGCATCCGTACGGCGGTCGATGCCTGGCGAGCGGGCGGCTACCCCGGGGCGAGCGAGACCACGAAGCGGCTCCTGCAGCACTGGTTCCTCGACGAGCACCAGACCGACGACGGGCTGCCGTTCCGCTACTACTTCTGCCAGCGTGAAGCCGTCGAGACGCTGATCTTCTTGCACGAGGTGGCGCGCTCCCGCACGCTGAGCGACCTCGCCACACAGTTCGCCACCACGGCCGTGCCGGTCGCCCGCCAGGAGTTCCCGCGCTACGTGGTCAAGATGGCCACCGGTGCCGGCAAGACCAAGGTGATGAGCCTGGCGATCGCCTGGGCGTACTTCCACACGCTGCGCGAACCAGGGTCGGCACTGTCCTCGACGTCAATGGTGGTGGCGCCCAACCTCATCGTCTTCGAGCGGCTGCGGCAGGACTTCGGGGCGGGACGCATCTTCCGTACCGACCCGGTGGTGCCGCCGGAGTGGCGGCACGACTTCGACCTGCAGGTGTGCCTGCGCGACGACCCGGTGCCGCTGCAGGCGCCCGGGGTGCTCGCCCTCACCAACGTCCAAGCGTTGTACGAGCGAAGGACCGCCGAGCCACCGGACCCGGTGAGCGCCATGCTCGGACCTCGGCCGCCGGCCCGGATCGACGCGCCCGACCCGCTGCTGGTGCAGGTCGCCCGCCGGGGCCGCGTGCTCGTCGTCAACGACGAGGCCCACCACCTGCACGACGAGGTGCGCAGCGACACCGGTGAGCCCCTGGTGGCGGTGCGCAGCATCCACCGGTTGCACGACCTGGCCGAACGCGGAGTGGCCGCCCAGCTCGACTTCTCGGCCACGCCGCGCAACCAGCAGGGACAGATCTTCCCCGAGACCGTCGTCGACTACCCACTGGCCTCGGCGATCGAGGACGGCATCGTCAAGCGACCGGTGATCGGAGAGCTGTCCGGCGACGTCGAGGCGGTGAGCGACGACGCGGCGGTTCGTTACCGGCAGCGGATCGGCGCCGGGGTCGCGAAGTGGCGGGAGTTCCGGGACCGTCTCGCCCAGGCTGGTCGCAAGCCGCTGCTGTTCGTGATGGCGGAGGACACCGCCGCCGCCGACCAGATCGCCCGCTACCTGGAGACGCTCTCGGACCTGTCCGGCAAGGTGCTGACCATCCACGTGAAGATGGCCGGCAGGGACCGGGGCGAGATCGCGACCGGCGATCTCGAGCTGGCGCGCAAGGCGGCCCGCGAGGTCGACGACGATGACAACCCGTACGCCGCCATCGTCAGCGTGCTGATGCTGCGCGAGGGCTGGGACGTGCGCAACGTGAGCGTCATCGTGCCCCTGCGCCCGTACACCGCCAAGGCGCAGATCCTGCCCGAGCAGACCCTAGGTCGTGGCCTGCGGCGCATGACCCCACCTGGATCGGGCGTCGACGAGCAGGTGGTCGTCATCGAGCACGAGGCGTTCCGCCAGCTGTGGGACGACGCGCTGGACGCCGAGGGCCTGGACATCGAGCGTCGGCGCATCGACGAGGTCCATCCGCAGCCGCAGGTCATCGCGGTCGACCCCGACAAGCTCGAGTACGACATCGAGATCCCGGCGCTGTCCCGCATCCTCGTCCGCGACACCGCCGCGCTCCAGCAGCTGCGGGTCGAGGACGTGTCCGCCCGCCAGCTGCAGCTGCCCGCCGAGCTGCGCAGCGACGTCGTCGACTACACCGGCCGCGACCTGCTCACCGGTGAGGTGGTGGACAGGCAGCGCTACGACTTTCCCAGCGCCGATGATCCCGTCGCCGTGCTCGCGTGGTACGTCCAGGAGCTGCAGCGCGACACCCGGGTGACCGGGCAGTTCGCGGTGCTCGCTCCGCTGGTCCGTGAGTACGTCGAGAGGCGGGTCTTCGGCGGGCCGGTCGACCTCGGCGATCTGCTGGTGCTGCAGATGCTCGCCGAGCCGGTCACGCAGGAGACCGTCCTCGGCGCGCTCCGAGAAGCCGTCGACCGCGCGACCTTGGTCGGCCACCGGGCCAGCGGAGAGGCCAAGCCGCTCCGGCTGTCAGCCACCCGGCCGTTCCTGTGGAGCGGGGAGACGGCGTCGGCGAGCAAGTCGGTGTTCACGCTGCAGCCCTGCGACAGCGGCTTCGAGCGGCAGTTCTGCGGTTTTTTCGACCGCTGCCAGGACGTGGCTTCCTTCGCCAAGCTCGCTCGCGAGGTGCGCTTCTCGTTGGAGTACCGCGCCGAGGGTGGCCGGTTGGCGTACTACTACCCGGACTTCGTGCTGCGCCTGGGCTCCGGTGACTGTCTCGTCGTCGAGACCAAGGGCCTGGCCGACCTGGACGTGCCGCACAAGGACGAGCGGGCCACCCGGTGGGCGGTCGACGCCTCGATCGTCAGTGGGGTGCGGTGGGGCTACCTGCGCGTCGACCAAGAGCTCTTCGAGGCTCACGCCGCACGGCTCACCACCATGACCTCGCTCGTAGACCTCGTGCACGAACGACGACGCCAGTCGTACCTCGCGACGATGCCGACCCCGCGGCGCCGCACGCGCGAGGAGATCCTCGCGACCATGGACGCCGTCAGCGAGCAGATGCGCGACGTTACCGGAGTCGACGAGGAGATTCGCAGGCTGCGGGACGACCCGCGTGCCTGACGACGCGTACGTCGTGGACACCGGTGTCTTGGTGCGGTGGTTCATCCCGCAGGACGGCTTCGAGCACGCGCATGAGGTCCGCGATCACCTCCTCGCAGGTCGGCTTTCCCTGGAGACGGTCGACTTCGTACGTGTTGAGCTGGCCAACGTGCTGCGCAAGAAGGGTCTGCTCTCGGCTCGACTGGACCGCGCCCAGTTCCTGTCAGCGGTGCGCTCGGTCGACGACCTCGGGATCGTCATCCACGGCACGGACGTCGAGGCGTTGGAGCGGGCGGCGGCGTTGGCGGCCGACCGCAGACTTGCGGTGTACGACGCGCTCCTGGCTCACCGCGCCTTGGACCGCGACCTGCCGTTGCTGACCGCGGATGCCGCACTCTGCCGGGCAGTGCAGGGCTTGGTATCCACAGAGTTGTTGCGCGGGATCCAGATCGGCTGACGCCCGGCCTACGGTTCCGCGGTGAGTGTCGACGCCCTGCTGGGTCAGATCGCCGATGAGCTGCGTCCACTGACGTCCGGGCTCGGCATCGAGGTCGTGATCGTCGTGCCCGTATGTGGAGAAGCGCACGGCCCGCCGATGGTGGTCGCGATCGGGTCTGCGTCTGCTGTCGCTGTCGGCGTCGCCGACGTGCTGCGACCCCTGCTGGTGAGCGGTGCTCCACAGCTGGTCCTCGTGCACAACCATCCCGACGGGCGTACGGCCGGCCCGGCCGACCACGCCTTCACGCGACGGTTGGTCGCATCCTGCGCCGTGCTCGGCCTGGGCCTGCGTGGCCACCTGGTGCTGCTGCCCGGGGGCTGGGTCGACTGCCTGGGTGCACCGGGGCTAGTCCCGTACGCAGTCCCTCGGGCCGCTTGATCTGTGGCTCACCTCGTGCGGTGGAAACCACGAGAAGGGGCTACAGAGCCCGATCTCCCCCTGATCGACCCTGGGTTCCGCCACGCTGTGCCCATGCGGACCCACGCCGACCCGACGCACTGCCCCGGCTGCGGCGCCGTCCGGGTGCCCGGGCCTCGCTGCGGGACGTGCGGGTTGCTCCTGCAGGGCGCGCTCGCCGACCGGTTGTGGGGTCTGCTGACCGCCACCGACCAGACGCTGGCGCAGATGCGGGCCGAGCGGGCCGAGGCGGTGGAGGCCGCACCGACTGCACCGGTCACGTCCCCGCCCCTCGTACCCACGGCTCCCGCTCAGTCCTCCGCGGCGGCTCACCGGCCGCCGCGACGACCGGTGTCGGTGGCGGCGGTGCTGCTCGGGCTGGGGGCGCTGCTGGTCGTGGTCGCCGCCTTCGTCTTCCTCGCGGTGACGTGGGGACGGCTGTCGCTGGAGGCCCGGGCCCTGGTGCTGGCCGCGATGACCGCCCTGGCCGCGACGGTGGCCACGCTGATCTCGCGCCGGGAGCTGCGCGCCTCGGCGGAGGCGGCGTGGGCGGTGACGCTGGCCATGCTCGCCCTCGACGTGGCGGCGGCGCGCACCACCGGCCTGCTCGGTCTGGACCGTCCGCCGGAGACGGCGTACCTCGTCGGCACGGGCCTGCTGCTCACACTCGCCGGCAGCGGGGTCGCCGCGGCGTTCCGGGGCCGGCTCGGCCTGGCCCTGGTGGTGCCGCAGCTGGTCTCGCTCTGGGGGCTCGTCCTGGCCGGCACCGCAGGGCTGGCCGACTGGGACGCCCGGCTGGCCTGGCGGCTGCTGGTCGCCGCTGGCCTCGCCGCCCTCGTGGCCGTCGGTCACCGGGTCCTGCGACTGTCGGTGGTCGCCGTCGTCGCGGGGGTCACCGCCGCCGTCGCGGGGCTCGCCCAGGCCGTCATCGCGTGGGCGGGCGTCGTCGACGCCGGAACGTGGCGGGCCGCGTGGCTGGAGGGTGCCGCGTGGCCGTCGGTCGCCAGCGTGCTGGTGCTGCTCCTCCTGGGCCGGGCGGCGCCCCGGCTGTTGGCCACGATCGACGTGCCATTGCCACCCGAGGCACCGACCGGGCCCGACCCCGCCACGACCACCACCACCACCACCACCACCGGCCACACCGTCGACCTCCCGGCGCTGCTCGTGTCGCTGGCGTCCTTCGCCGCGGCGGGGATCGCGCTCACGTGGGTGCTGGTACCGCTCACCGCGGATGCGTCGGAGCAGCGGACGGCGGTGGTGGTGGCGCTCGCCGCCCTGGCGCTGGTCGCTGCCTGCATCCCGGCCACGGGTGCCTGGGGCCGGGGTCTGCGGGCGCTGGCGGCTCTTGTCGGCGTCGGCTCGCTGCTGGGCTGCCTGGACGAGGCGGCGACCGGAGCCGTGACCCTGGTCGCAGCCGTGTCCCCGGTCTGGCAGCAGCCACTCGACGTCGCGCTGCGGGTCGTCGGGGGACCGGTCCCGAACTGGTGGACAGCGTCCCTTCAGCTCGCCGTCGCCGGTCTCAGCGTGCTCGTCGCTGCGTACGGCTGGCGGTGGCGGCACGGCACCACGCCCGCGTGGCTGCGGCGCCTGGGGCTGCCGCTGGCGGTCGTGCTCGGCACCGGTGCCGCTGCCTTGCCGTTGACCGTGCTGCGCACGCCGGTGGTCGTGGTCTGCGCGATCGCCGTCGCGACGGGCGCGGGGCTGGCCGCGTGGGCGCTCGGCGGCCGTCCGCGCGTCGGCCTGGCGCTCGCCGCGGGCGCCGCACTCGCCTTCGCGTCGTACGAGGCGCTGGCGTCGGCCACCCTGTCCGCGCTCACCTGGGGTGCCGTCGCGGCGCTGCTGGTCGCCGCGTCGGTTCGGCTGGCCAGGCTCGACGCCGCCAGGTTCGGTGCCACCGCCGGGGTCACCGCGGCGCTGGCGGGGGGGTACGCGGTCGGCGTGCTGCTGGCCACCTCCGACGCGCTCGACTGGTCACTGCGTACGACGAGCCTCGTGCTGGTGGCGGCGGCGGTGGCGCTGGCAGCCGGCGCACAGGGCCTGCGCCGCCGAGCGAGCATCCGGCGGGGGACGGAGCTGTCGTCGCTGCTGCCGGCGCTGCTGGCGGTGGCGGGTGGGGTCCTGGTGGCGTTCGACGACGGCCCGGCGTTTCTCGCGCTCGTGCTCACGCTGCTCGGTGCCGCCACCGCGGCGGTGGCCGTGCTGATGAGCGACCGCCGCCGGCTGGCACCGGTGGCCGGCGGGCTGCTCGCGGTCGCGTGGTGGCTGCGGCTGGCGGCCAGCGACGTCTCGACGATCGAGGCCTACACGCTGCCGGTGGCCTCGCTGCTCCTCCTCGCCGGGTTGTGGGCGATGCTGCGTCGACCCGGCACCCACTCGCTGACGGCCCTGCTGCCCGGCCTGCTGCTGGCTACCACGCCGTCGCTACCGGCCGCCCTGGCGGAGCCCTCCTCCGTGCGCGGTCTGCTGCTCGGCCTGGCGGCGCTGGTCCTGGTCGGAGTCGGTGCCCGGCTGGCGTGGGTGGCTCCGTTCGCCGTCGGGGTCGTCGAGGCCGCCCTGCTCGCGGTGCGACACCTCACGCCGTTCGCCGACGCGCTGCCCCGGTGGGTCCTGCTGGCCGCAACGGGCCTGCTGTTGCTCGGAGCCGGCACCACCTGGGAGAGCCGGGCGCGGCAGGCGCGGCGCGGGCTGGCGGCCGTCCGAGCGATGCGCTGAGTCGCTCCGTGAGGTATCTTGACGTCAAGACAGTTTCGTCCTGGACCAATCGGCAGGAGGCCACGAGATGGCGAGTGACGCCAGCACGGACAGCTTCGGGGCACGCAGCGACCTGAGGGTGGGGGAAAGCTCGTACGAGATCTTCCGGCTCGACGCGGTGTGCGGGGACGGCCTCGACGTCGACTCCCTGCCGTACAGCCTGAAGATCCTGCTGGAGAACCTGCTGCGCACCGAGGACGGCGTCAACATCACCGCCGACGACATCAAGGCGCTGGCCGGCTGGGACGCCGACGCCAGGCCGACGCGGGAGATCTCGTTCACCCCGGCGCGGGTGATCCTGCAGGACTTCACCGGCGTGCCCGCCGTCGTCGACCTGGCCACGATGCGGGAGGCGATGAAGGACCTCGGCGGGGACGCGGGTCTGATCAACCCGCTGGCGCCGGTCGAGCTGGTCATCGACCACTCGGTGATCGCCGACGTCTTCGGCACCCCGCAGGCCTTCGAGCGCAACGTCGAGATCGAGTACGAGCGCAACCAGGAGCGTTACCAGTTCCTGCGATGGGGCCAGGGCGCCTTCGCCGACTTCAAGGTCGTGCCGCCGGGCACCGGGATCGTCCACCAGGTCAACATCGAGCACCTCGCCCGGGTGGTGTTCGTACGCGACGGCGAGGACGGCCTGCGGGCGTACCCCGACACCTGTGTCGGTACCGACTCGCACACCACGATGGTCAACGGCCTCGGGGTGGTCGGTTGGGGGGTCGGCGGCATCGAGGCCGAGGCAGCCATGCTCGGGCAACCGGTCAGCATGCTGATCCCGCGGGTCGTCGGCTTCAAGCTCTCCGGTGAGCTGCCCGACGGGGCCACGGCCACCGACCTGGTGCTGACGATCACCCAGCTGCTGCGCCAGCACGGGGTGGTGGGCGCGTTCGTCGAGTTCTACGGCTCCGGCGTGGGTGCGGTGCCGCTGGCCAACCGGGCCACGATCGGCAACATGAGCCCGGAGTACGGGTCGACCATCGCGGTGTTCCCGATCGACGCCGAGACGACGACGTACCTCGAGCTCACCGGGCGCACTCCCGAGCAGATCGCGTTGGTCGAGGCGTACGCCAGGGAGCAGGGCCTGTGGCACGACCCCGACCGTGAACCGCGGTACTCGGAGTATCTCGAGCTCGACCTGTCGAGCGTGGTGCCCTCGATCGCCGGACCCAAGCGCCCCCAGGACCGGGTGTCACTCACCGACTCCAAGCAGGCCTTCCGGGCAGCGCTCGCCGACTACGTCTCCAACGGCGGCAGCGGCGTCGAGGCCGGCCACCAGCCGCGACACGGCGTGGCCTCGACGGTCGACGTCGGATCGGCCGACTCGTTCCCGGCGTCCGACCCGCCCGCAGCGGACAGCGGCGACGGCGACGGCGCACCCCGTGACCCAGGCCACGCCGACGACCGTCCGTCCCGGCCGACGCCGGTGCGGCTCTCCGACGGCACCGAGTACGAGATCGACCACGGCGCGGTGACGATCGCGGCGATCACCTCGTGCACCAACACCTCCAACCCGAGTGTGATGATCGGTGCGGCGCTGCTGGCCAAGAACGCGGTCGAGCGAGGGCTGGAGCGCAAGCCGTGGGTCAAGACCACGCTGGCCCCGGGGTCCAAGGTCGTCATGGACTACTACGAGCGCGCCGGCCTCGTCCCGTACCTGAACAAGCTGGGCTTCAACCTCGTCGGGTACGGCTGCACCACCTGCATCGGCAACTCCGGTCCGCTGATCCCCGAGGTGTCCGCCGCTGTCAACGCCGCCGACCTGGCCGTGGTCTCGGTGCTGAGCGGCAACCGGAACTTCGAGGGCCGCATCAATCCCGACGTCAAGATGAACTACCTGGCCTCTCCGCCGCTGGTGGTCGCCTACGCGCTGGCCGGGTCGATGGACGTCGACCTCTACGCCGAGCCGCTCGGCCAGGACCCTGACGGCAACGACGTCTACCTGCGCGACGTGTGGCCGTCCACCGCAGACATCGCGCGCGTGGTGGGGGAGTCGATCGCGGCGGAGATGTTCAGCACCGACTACGCCGACGTGTTCGCCGGCGACGAGCGCTGGCGGTCCCTGCCGACCCCGGAGGGCGACACCTTCGCCTGGGACGCCGAGTCGACGTACGTGCGCAAGCCGCCGTACTTCGAGGGCATGCCCGCAGAACCCGCACCCCTCACCGACATCACCGGCGCCCGGGTGCTGGCCAAGCTCGGCGACTCGGTGACCACCGACCACATCTCACCCGCGGGTGCCATCAAGAAGGACAGCCCCGCGGGGCACTACCTGGCCGCGCACGGGGTCGAGCACCGCGACTTCAACTCCTACGGGTCCCGACGCGGCAACCACGAGGTGATGATCCGCGGCACGTTGGCCAACATCAGGCTGCGCAACCAGCTGGCACCGGGCACCGAGGGCGGCGTCACCCGTTGCTTCGCCGACGACCCCGGCGGTGAGGTGATGTCGATCTACGCGGCCTCGGAGGCGTACGCGCGCGCCGGCACGCCGCTGGTGGTGCTGGCCGGCACGGAGTACGGCTCCGGGTCATCGCGCGACTGGGCGGCCAAGGGCACCGCGCTGCTCGGAGTCCGGGCGGTGATCGCGGAGTCGTACGAGCGGATCCACCGCTCGAACCTGATCGGTATGGGGGTGCTCCCGCTGCAGTACCCCGAGGGGCAGAGCGCGGACTCGCTCGGGCTCACCGGCGAGGAGACCGTCGACATCACCGGGGTCAAGGCGCTCGCCGACGGCATCCCGCCCACCGTGCACGTCAGGGCCGGCGACGTCGAGTTCGACGCGGTGCTGCGGATCGACACCCCCGGCGAGGCGGCCTACTACCGACACGGCGGGATCATGCAGTACGTGCTGCGCAGCCTGCGCGGCTGAGGTGGGGGCCGACGGCGTGGTGCCGCCGGGCTGGCCCCGCGGCGTACGCCCGCCGGGGGCGCCGTGGTGGGAGGACACCGCCGTGGCGTGGCTGCTGGACCAGTGCCCGCCGGAGTACCGCGGCTACTCGGGCCTGCGGCACCACCCGGCGGTGCTCGCCCGCTTCGCGGTGCTGCACGTGGAGGCGATGCAGGCGGCGGCCCGCCGGGGGGTGTCCGAAGGCCGTACCGCGCTGGGCGACGTCGCCGACCCGGAGGTCGTCGACAAGGCGCTGGCCACCTGGCAGGTCGAGCAGGCGCGGCTGGTCGGACTGCGCCGGGCCGTCGGTCTGGTCGAGGAGGCCCTGCGCGGGCGGCGGTTCCGGGCCCGGTTGTGACGTTCGGACGCTGGATCCTGCTGGCAGGATGGCGCGGGTGACGATCTCCTCCGACCACCCCTTCGCCACGCCAGCAGGTGATCGTGCGCCGCTGCGGCGGCTGCGGGGCAGGCTGTCGTTGCCGGTCAGCATCTGGACCACAGCGGCCGAGCCGGTGGAGGCGGGTGCGTCGCTGCCGGCGAGGCCGGGGGACTGGGCCGGGCTCACGGTGTCGTCGTTCGTAGTGGTCGCCGGTGAGCCGGGCGTGCTCGTTGGCACGGTCGACCCCGACAGCGACTTCGCGGACCTCGTCGCCACGACCGGCCGCGTCGCGGTGTCGCTGCTGACGTGGTCACACCGCGGCGTCGCCGACGTGCACGCCGGACTGGCGCCGTCGCCGGGCGGACCCTTCCGTACCGGGCGATGGGAGGCGACCCGTTGGGGACCGGTGCTGACCGACGCGGGCTCATGGGCAGCCGGGTCTGTCGTCGCCGGGTCGACGCGCGACGTCGGCTGGTCGCGACTGCTCGAGGTCAGTGTCGAACACGTGCACGTCGTCGGCCATGAGGACGTCGCCGGTCAAGAGCCGCTCGTACACCGCCGCGGTCGCTACGAGCGGGGCTGAGGAACGGATCGTGCGCGGGCCATCGCGGCGTCCGGGGCAGCCTCGACGACGGCTTCTGGCGCCACGTCCCTCGGGGTCATCTGCTCCTCGTCCATGCCCTGCACGCTAGGGAAGGGGTCGGACAGAAGCTGTCCGATTGTGACCGCTGCGCGCAGGCGCCGGCAGAATTCGCTTGCCGCAGCACTCGCGACGCGGCACGGTCGAGACGGTGACAGACATCCGCGACTACCGACGTACGGATGAGACGTCATGGGTGCGCTGCCGCGTGATCGCCTTCCTCGACACTGCGTACTACGACGACGTCACCAGCCGTCGCCCCGACCATCGACCCGGCCTTGCCGTCGTCGCAGTCCACCGCGGACAAGTGGTCGCTCTGTGCGACGTCAGCCTCGGCGGTGACGACGAGGCGACGATCGAGACGATCGCGGTCCACCCCGAGCACCGTCGAAGCGGGCTCGCCACCGCCATGACGGACGTGCTGCTGCCCCGCCTCGCCCACGCTCGGGTCAACCGGCTGCACGCCTGGACCCGCGACGACGCCACGGCGCTGTCCTGGTACGAGAACGCAGGCTTCGAGGAGACGTTCCGGTACCTGCACGTCTACGCGTCGACTCCCGAGGAGGCGGCGCGCAACGCGGGCGACGACCGTCGCCTGATGCCCCGCGGAGCGTTCTTCCACGCCGGGATCGAGCACGAGGCCGAGCTGCGGCGCGCGTACGAGCGGGTGCACGTCTGCCGCCGGCTCACCAGAACGCTGATGCGGGGCCCACCGGAGCCATCGGCGGCAACGAGGCAGGATGACCACGGCGCAGCGACGCCACCGAGCCAGCCTCGAGAGGACTCCCCATGACCGACGACCTGACCCAGCTCGACGAGCTCGCCGACCAGCTCCAAGCGACAGCCGCGAGCAGCTCGGCACAGCGCGCGGCTCACACGCTCATCGCCGGCGACGCCCCGCTTCGACAGACCGTGATCGCCCTGGCCGCCGGCGCCGAGCTGTCGGAGCACGTGAACCCCGGGTACGCCACCGTGCACGTCCTGCGGGGCGAGGCTCGACTGATGGCCGGCGAGGACACCTGGCAGCTGCGGACGGGCTCCCACCTGGTGATCCCCGACGAGCGGCACCGCGTCGTGGCCGACGCCGACACCGTGCTGCTGTTGTCGGCCGTGCTGGCCAACGAGGACCTCCCGATCGACCGCTGACACCTGCCCGGCTCCTGCCCCTGCAGCAGCAGGGGGAGAATGCAGGCGTGCACCTCATCCGTCGACGGCGTCCGGCTGCTCGCGCTCGCGCGCTGCTGGTCGCGACCCTGACGGGGCTGGTCCTCCTCACCCCCGACCGTGCGTCGGCCCACGCGGCGCTGGTCGACTCCGACCCCCCCGACGGCGCGACGCTGACCTCGGCTCCCGCACGGGTGACGCTCACCTTCGACGAGGCCATCGGGCGTCCGGCGTACGTCGTGGTGACCGCTCCAGACGGGACGCGGGTCGATGTCGGCGCCGCTGAACCGGTCGACGCCACGGTGACCCAGCGGCTGGATCCCTCGGCAGCACCGGCGCAGGCCGGTCGCTGGACCGTGGCCTTCCGGGTGGTGTCGGTGGACGGGCACCCGGTCAGCGACGAGCTGTCGTTCACCGTGGAGGGTGGCCCTCGCAGCGACCGACCGGCGGCGTATCGGACGACCGGAGTACTCGCCGACGAGCCGCCGTTCTGGCGCGAGCACGTCGGACTCATTGCGCTCGGCGCGGGTGGTGTGCTGATCGCGGCCCTGCTCGTGTGGTGGCCGACGGGACGCCGTCGCCATGCCTGACCGGACGAGCACGGCCCCCCAGGACACTCCCGCAGCGTCGACCGGCTCGGGCAACTCCGCCTCGCTGACGTCGGCCGCCGCCGTCGTGCGCTGGGCCCTGGCGACCGCCCTGGTCGTCGGCGGGGTGCTGGCCCTAGCGCTGACCCTGGGTGGCGGTGCCCCGCAAGAGGTGCCGGCCGGACTGCCCGACCCCGGCCCCGTCACCGGATGGGCCCTGCCGGGCGTACGCCTGCTCAGCGACCTCGCCGCGATCGCGACGGTTGGACTCATCCTCACCGGCGTGCTCCTACTGCCGTCACCACACGGCGAGCTGGCCGGGCTCTCCCTGCGTTCGGTGCGGACCGCGGGACTGGCGGCCGCGGCCTGGGCGGTCCTGTCGCTGGTGTTCTCGGTGCTGACGGTCTCCGACGTGTTCGCCGTGCCGCTGTCCGGTGCCTTCGACCCGGCACTGCTCGGCGGCTTCGCCCTCGACACGTCACCTGGCCGGGCGCTGCTCGCCCAGTCAGTACTCGCGTCGATCGTGGCGGTGTGGTCCCGCCTCACCCTCAGCACGCGCGAGGCTGCCGTGCTCCTCGGACTGGCGCTGGCAGCCCTGGTCCCGCCCGTCCTGACCGGCCACTCGGCCGCCTCAGGAGCCCACTACCTCGCCGTGGTCAGCCTCTTGGTCCACGTCGTGGCGGCGTCCTTGTGGGTCGGGGGGCTGCTCGGGCTGGCCTGGGTGGCCTGGCGAGGCAGCAAGCGGCTGCCCGCCGGTCTGCGCCGCTACTCCGCCCTGGCCGCCTGGTGCCTGGCCGTGGTCGCCGTCTCAGGCGTGGTCAACGCGGCCGTACGCCTGGGTGAGCCGACCGCGCTGGTCACGACCGCGTACGGCGTCCTCGTCCTCGGCAAGGCGGCTGCCCTGCTGGCGCTCGGCGCCTTCGGGTGGGTGCACCGCCGGCGCACCGTGGCCGATCTGGGGCTTCTGGACGCCGACACCATCCCAGACCGCAGGATGCGGCTCGACTTCGTCCGCCTGGCCGGCCTGGAACTCCTCGTGATGGCGGCCACCGTGTCCCTGGCCGTGGCACTGTCGCGCACCCCGACACCCGTGGGCGACCTGGCGGCCTTCGACCCCGCCGTCGAGTTGCTGGGTCGCTCGCTGCCGCCCGCGCCGACCCCCTGGCGGCTGGTGGCGTCGTTCAGCCCGGACGGCCTCGGTCTGCTCCTGGTAGGTCTCGGCGCGGCGCTGTACCTACAGGGTCTGTGCGTCCTGCGCCGGCGCGGCGACCGCTGGCCGATCGGGCGCACCGCGGCATGGTTCACCGGCCTGCTGATCCTCGCCTGGGCCACCGTCGGCGGGCTCGGCCTCTACGCCCACGTGCTGTTCAGCGCGCACATGGTCGCGCACATGGTCCTGTCGATGGTGGTGCCGATCTTCCTCGTGCTCGGGGCGCCGGTGACGCTGGCCTTGCGGACGCTGCCGGGGGCGCGCCTGCCCGGTGAGCAGGGCCCGCGCCAGCTGCTGCTGGCGGTCCTGCACTCGAGGATCAGCCAGGTGTTCACCTTCCCGCTCGTCGCGCTGGCCGTGTTCGTCGGCAGCCTGTACGTCTTGTACTTCAGCTCGGTGTTCGACGTCTTGATGGGCTCCCACCTCGGCCATGCGGCGATGGAGCTGCACTTCCTGGCCGTCGGGTGCCTGTTCTTCCACGTGCTCGTGGGCGTCGACCCTTCGCCGCGCCGGACGGTGCCATTGGTGAGTTTCGTGATCGTGCTCGTCGCGTTCGCGCTGCACGCACTGTTCGCCGTGGCGCTGATGGCCGAGACCAGCGTGCTGGGCCAGGGCTATTTCGGCCAGCTCGACCGTCCGTACGCCACCGACCTGCTCGCCGACCAGTACCTCGGCGCGCAGATCTCCTGGGCGATGGGTGAGCTCCCGCTCTCGATCGTGATGGTCGCCATCTTCGTGCAGTGGTTCCGCGGCGACGCCCGAGAGGCAGCCCGGCAACGGCGCACCGAGCACCGCAGCACCCTGCGACGACGCCCTGAGCAGGACGGCGAGCAGGACCGGGGTCCGCTCGACGAGCACGAGCAGTACAACGCCTACCTGGCCCGCCTGGCCGAGCAGGACCGCACCGGGCCGTCGGTTCGCCGCCGCTGAGCCACCAGTCGGCCGGCGCCGCGTCCGCTGCGGCATCATGGGCACCATGCCCGCCGCCCCGCGCAGCTCCCTCGGTGTCGTCGGTCTGGCCGGGCGGGCCGACGCGGCCGCGTCGGCCCGTACCGACGCGGTCCGGCTGCGCCTGGGGGGCCGCAGCGTGCCCATGCTGGGCACCGTGCGCAGCTACGTGTGCGGGATCACCCCCTACGACGTCACGCACGTCGGTCACGCCGCGACGTTCGTGTGGGCCGACACGCTGCGTGCGGTGGCCACGCTGGCCGGCGCCCAGGTGGAGACCTGCCGCAACGTCACCGACGTCGACGACGTCCTCACGCACGCCGCGTGGCGCCATGACCGGGAGTACGACGAGTTCGCCCTCGGTCAGGAGTTCCTCTTCGGTCGCGACATGGCCGCGTTGCGGGTGCGGCAGCCGACCCACGAGCCGCGAGCCCGCCACCACGTCGACGACGTCGTACGCCTGACCGCGGCGCTGCTGGAACGCGGCGCCGCGTACGCGCGCGGCGGGCACGTGTGGTTCCGCGGCGGCGACGTGCCCGCGGCCGCGGGGCTCGACGCCGACGAGGCAACCAGGCGTGCGGTGCAGGGCGGCGACGACCCGACCGACGAGCGCAAGGACGACCCGTTCGACGTACCACTGTGGCGCCCGTCCGACGAGCACCACCCGGCGTGGCCGAGCCCCTGGGGATGGGGCCGGCCCGGGTGGCACGTGGAGTGTGCCGCGATGGCGACCGCGGTGCTCGGGTCCAGCGTGGACGTGCTCGCCGGGGGAGCGGACCTCGCGTTCCCCCACCACGCGTACCAGGTGGCGATGGCCGAGCGGGCGACGGGAGTGACGCCGTTCGCCCGCGTCCACCTGCCGGTCGGCACCGTCCACGTCGACGGTCACAAGATGGCCAAGTCGACCGGCAACCTGGTGCTGGTCACCGACCTGCTGCAGATGCACCGCCCGGCGGCAGTACGGATGCTGCTGTTGAACCGGCGGTGGGACCAGGGCTGGGAGCTGCGCACCGCCGACCTGGACGACGCGGCCGCCCGCGTCGACGCGTTGTACGAGGCGTCGGGGCACTCCGCACCCGACCGAGGGGCTGAGCAGCGGGTGCGCGACGCCCTCCTCGACGACCTCGACGTGCCCACCGCGATCGACTCCGCCCTCACCGCCGGCGGGAGCGCCGCACGGCTGCTGGTGCGGACCTTGGCGCTGGACTGAGCCTTGACGCTGGACTGAGCCTTGACGCTGGACTGAGCCGGGGCTGACCGGGGTTCGGTGACCGGTAACCTGTGGGTCCCGGGCGGCGGCCCGGACGCAGCAGGAGGAGGTCCGGTGACCGACGGGAGTGGAGCGGCGCTCTCCGACCGAGTCTGGACGATCCCGAATCTCCTCAGCTTCGCTCGCCTGCTCGGTGTCCCCCTGTTCTTGTGGCTCGTGCTCGGCCCCGAGGAGGACGTGCTCGCCCTGCTGGTGCTGATGGCCTCCGGGGTGACCGACTACCTCGACGGCGTGCTCGCCCGCAAGCTCGACCAGAGCTCCAAGGTCGGAGCGATCCTCGACCCGGTCGCCGACCGGCTCTACATTCTCGCGGTGGTCGCGGGACTCGCTCTGCGCGACATCATCCCGTGGGGGCTGGCCGTCTCACTGCCGCTGCGCGACGTCGCGCTGTTCGCCGTCATCCCGTTCCTGCGCACTCGCGGATACAGCTCCCTGCCGGTGCACTTCCTCGGCAAGGCCGCAACGGCCGCGTTGCTGTACGCCTTCCCCCTCCTGTTGCTCGGTGACGGCGCCGGCACCACCGCGGCGCTGGCCAAAGCCTTCGGGTGGAGCTTCGCGGTCTGGGGCACCGGGCTGTACTGGTGGGCCGGCCTGCTGTACGTGTGGCAGGTCCGCACCCTGATCCGCACCCGTCCGCCACTGCGCCTGCATGAGCGGGCGGCGGTGTCGACCACCGGCACCGGCTCGACCAGTGGGTCGACCGGCACGTCCCCGTCCGTGCCCGCCCCATGAGCCGACCCGGTCCCGGTGCGCCCGCACCGGGGCACCGGCCGGCGCGTCCGGTCGCCTCGATGGACCTCCTGCGTGAGGTGATGACCCAGACCGTCGACCCCGACTATGCGCTGGTGGCGCACCGCCGCGACTCCGTCCGGTCCCGCGGTCGGTGGCGACCCGTCGCCGCGAGCGTCGTCATCGTCCTCGGGCTGCTGGTCTCGGCTGCGGCGGTGCAGCGGGTCCGTGCCGCACCGCAACTCGCGGCGGACCGCGCGGCGTTGGTGGCCCAGGTGCAGCAGCTGCGAGAGTCCATCGCCAAGACCCAGGCGCTCACCGCCGCCGTACGCGCGGACGTGGAGGCCCTCCAGGGGACGGTCGCCACCGGAACCGAGCGCAACGACCTGCTCGGTGCGTCACTTGTCGCCGCACGCGTGCTCAGCGGCACCGTCCCGGTCACCGGGCCAGGGCTTCGCATCGTCGTCGACGACTCGCCGAACGCCGGTGGCCGCGCCGAGGGGCAGGTCCTCGACACCGACCTGCAGGTGCTCGTGAACGGGTTGTGGGAGTCCGGCGCCGAGGCGATCGCCATCAACGGCCACCGCCTCGGGCCGCTGAGCTCGATCCGGGTCGCCGGGCAGGCGATCACCGTCAACTTCCGCTCCCTCAGCTCCCCGTACGTCGTGGAGGCCATCGGGGACCCGGCCACGCTGCAGGCGCGCTTCATCGACACCGCCGCGGGACAGACCTGGCTGGATCTGCAGACCAACTTCGGCCTCGTGTTTCGGCCCACCGAGCACGAGCAGCTGAGCCTGCCGGCCATCCCCGAACCACGGCTGACGTCCGTCCAGCCGCTCGGAGAGCTGCCGTGATCGCGCTGGTCGGGCTGGTCGCCGGCGTGGTCCTCGGTCTCCTCGTGCAGCCCGACGTCCCGCTGGGGTTGCAGCCGTACCTGCCGATCGCGGTGGTCGCCGCCCTCGATGCCGCATTCGGCGCACTGCGCGCCTACCTCGACGGCATTTTCGACGACAAGGTGTTCGTGATCTCGTTCGTCTCGAACGTCGTGGTGGCCGCGCTGATCGTCTTCGTGGGGGACGTGCTCGGCGTCGGTGGGCAGCTCTCTACCGGCGTCGTCGTGGTCCTGGGCATCCGCATCTTCTCCAACGTCGCCGCGATCCGCCGGCACCTGTTCCATGCCTGAGCCGCAGCCGACCGGCTGGCAGCGACTGCGCCGCGCGGTGACGGCCCGGCCGGGGCGGCGGCAGGCGCTGGTGGCCGTCCTGCTCACCCTGCTGGGCTTCACCGCTGCGGTGCAGGTGCGCTCCACCACCGAGGCGTCGACAGAGTTCGCAGGCGCCCGCCGCGGCGACCTGGTCCAGCTGCTGGACTCCCTCGGGGCGGCCGACCAGCGCGCGCGCCAGCAGCTCGCCGACCTCGCGCAAGTCCGTGAAGAGCTGCGAACCTCCTCCGATCGAGCCCGCGAGGCGGCCCAGGCAGCGCGCGAAGAGGCCGCAGACCTGGCGATCCTCAGCGGTGCTGCACCGGCCACCGGTCCCGGTGTGACCCTCACGATCGAGGACCCGCAGGGGTCCATCGGCGCCCGGACGATCCTCAACGCCGTGGAGGAGCTGCGCGATGCCGGTGCGGAGGCGATCCAGGTCAACGGCGTCGCTAGGGTCGTCGCACAGACGTACTTCGCCGACACCGACGGGGGCTTGGTGATCGACGGCGAGACCGTGGTCCCGCCGTACGTCGTCGTGGCGATCGGCGACCCTGACACCCTCGCTCCGGCCGTCCAGTTCCGCGGGGGGCTCACAGACGAGGTGGAGGCGCTCGGTGGCAGCGTCCAGGTCGTGCCCTCCCAAGCCGTGACCGTCACCGCGGTGGCCGACGAACGCAGCCCGCAGTACTCTCAGCCGGCCCAGTGACCTACCGCCAGGAGACCGATCCCGTGATACCGCCGGACCTGCGCTACACGACCGAGCACGAGTGGCTGCGCGGGCCAGAAGCCGACGGCGTGGATCGGGGCGTGGATCGGGGCGTGGATCAGGGTGGGGAGCAGCTCGTCACCATCGGGGTCACCGACTACGCCCAGGAGCAGCTCGGTGACATCGTCTACGTCTCGCTGCCCGAGCCGGGGGACACCATCGCGCCCGGCACCTCGGTGGGGGAGCTGGAGTCCACCAAGTCCGTCAGTGACCTGTATGCGCCGCTCGCCGGCGTGGTGGAGTCGCGCAACGAGGCACTGGAGGCGACACCGGAGCTGGTCAACTCCGACCCGTACGGCGCAGGGTGGCTCATCACGGTGCGCGTCGACGGCGCGCTCGATGATTCCGCGCTGCTCACCCCCGACGCCTATGCCGAGCACATCGCCTGAACCTCGACTCCCGGCTGAGGTAGGTTCGGGACCACCCGACAGCGACCAGGAGGCACGGATGCCGTTCTGCACCGAGTGCGGACACGAGAACCCCGGCTCGGCTCGGTTCTGCTCCCAGTGCGGCCACCGGCTGGTTCGCTCTGACACCCCGAGCGAGTCGACCGCCACCATCGCCTCCGTCGCTCAGCACGGCGCCGCCGCCGACGGCGAGGCGGAATCCGGCGAGCTCACCCCCGCCGACGCGGCCGCCCTCGACGCGTTGCCGGCCGGCAGCGCGCTGCTGGTCGTCCAAAGAGGCCCCGGTGCCGGGAGCCGGTTCCTGCTGGACACCGACGTGGTCTCGGCCGGGCGGCACCCCGACAGCGACATCTTCCTCGATGACGTCACCGTGTCGCGCCGCCACGCGGAGTTCCGCCGCGGCCCCGAGGGCTACAGCGTGCGCGACGTCGGCAGCCTGAACGGCACGTACGTCAACCGGGACCGCATCGACGCCAAGGTGCTCAGCGGCCAGGACGAGGTCCAGATCGGCAAGTTCCGACTCGTCTACCACCCCAACGCCGGCGGGGTGGGCGGTTCCTCCTCGTGACGGCGGCGATGCCGTCCCGTGCGTCGCTCAGCATCGGGGAGGTTCTCGCCCAGTTGCGCGGTGACTTCCCCGACGTGACGATCTCGAAGATCCGCTACCTCGAGGCAGAGGGCCTCGTGGAGCCGCAGCGGGCCTCGTCGGGATACCGCAAGTTCTCCGCCGCCGACGTGCAGCGGCTGCGCTACGTCCTCACCCAGCAGCGCGACAGCTTCTTGCCGCTGCGCAAGATCCGGGAGCACCTCGACGACTTGGACCGCGGGCTGGCGCCGTCTCCGCACGGCGGCCCGCCGCGGGTCCCGCACGTCGTGCTCAACGGCGACGGCCACCCGGCCGCCGAGGCCTTCGGCCCCGACGGCACCGAGATCCGCCTGACCCGCGCCGAACTGATGCAGGCCGCCGGTGTCGAGGCCCCCATGCTCGACTCGATGCTGCAGTACGGCTTGATCCGTCCCCGCCCCGGCCAGGAGCTGTACGACGGCGCGGCCCTCGTGGTGGCGCGGACCGTGGGAGAACTGGCGGCCTTCGGGCTCGAGCCCCGGCATCTGCGTGCATTCCGCACCGCCGCTGACCGTGAGGTCGGCCTGTTCGAGCAGATCGTGTCCCCCCTGCTGCGACAGCGTGACCCCGGCGCCCGGGCCAGGGCGGAGGAGACCGTCCGCGAACTCGCGGCGCTGTCCGTGCGCTTGCACACGGCCCTGGTCAAGAACGGCCTGCGTCAGCGCGGATGAGGCCGTGGCGCCCTTCGGGGCGAGCACTCGCGGGGGTACGGTGGCGGGGTGCGCGAGGTCGATGTCGTCGGTGTCCGGGTGGAGATGCCGAACAACCAGCCGTTGGTCCTGCTGCGTGAGTCCGAGGGGGTGCGCTACCTCCCGATCTGGATCGGTGCGGTCGAGGCCACGGCCATCGCGTTCGCGCAGCAAGGCGTGGTCCCGCCCCGTCCGCTGACCCACGACCTGTTGTGCAACGTGCTCGATGCGTTCGACGAGCGGCTGCGTGAAGTGCGCATCACCGAGGTCCGCGACGGCGTCTTCTACGCCACTCTCGTCTTCGAGTCGGGCGTCGAGGTCGAGGCCCGTCCGTCGGACTCCATCGCCCTCGCCCTGCGCACCGGGAGCCGCATCCTGTGCGACGAGGACGTCCTCGGTGCTTCGGGAGTGAACGTGCCCGACGAGGAGGAGAACGAGGTGGAGAAGTTCCGCGCGTTCCTCGACGACATCACCCCGGAGGACTTCCATCCCGAGGAGCCCGGGGTCTAACCCTTGACCTGAGAGTGAGACTTCGCCCCGCCACGCCGGGCGTCGAGTCGTTGCCAAGCGTCCGGACCGGCCGTACGGTAACCAAGCACGCAAAAGAATCCTGCTGTAACTTCACCGCTGTCAGGCGCTCGCCGACCGACCCGGTCGCAGCCCAGTGGTCGAGGATGACCTTCGGAGGACACGTGTCCGGCATCGGTGACGACAGCACGAGCGCGGGGGAGTCCGCGGACGAGACCGCCGCCGCCTCCTGGGCGGCGCAGGTGGCCGGCGACCAGGGACTGCTGTTCGACGACGACGTGGCGCCGGTACCGCACGGGGTCGGATTTCGCGGACCGACCGCGTGCAACGCGGCCGGCATCACCTACCGCCAGCTCGACTACTGGGCGCGCACCGGGCTCGTCGAGCCGAGCGTGCGCCCGGCCGGCGGCTCCGGCACGCAGCGGCTCTACGGGTTCCGCGACATCTTGCTGCTCAAGATCATCAAGCGGCTGCTGGACGCCGGCGTCTCCCTGCAGCAGATCCGCCAGGCGGTCCAGCACCTGCGCGAACGCGGCACCGACGACCTCACCCGCGTCACCTTGATGAGCGACGGCGCCAGCGTCTACGAGTGCCGCTCGGCCGACGAGGTGATCGACCTGCTCCGCGGCGGCCAAGGGGTGTTCGGAATCGCGATCGGCGGCGTCTGGCGCGAGATCGAAGGCTCACTGGCCGACCTGCCCAGCGAGCGCGCCGCCGACCCCGAGGGGGACCACCCGGGCGACGAGCTCGCCGCCCGCCGGCTGGCCCGGGTCAGCGGGGACTGACCCGCCGCTGGCGTTCCCGGGACCACCCGGGTTCGCTGATATCCTCCTAGCTGCTGACGACGACGCGCGGGAGAGTCCGCCGCCACGGGAATCCCTCCCACGGCGGCGGCGCCGAAGGGGCAATTCCTCCCCGGAACCTCTCAGGCCACCGGACCGCGCGGACCAGGCACCTGTGGAACCGGCTCAGCGGCCGGCGACAGAGGGGGAGGGCGCCGAGCACCCCTCGACGCTCCCCGTCGACAGCCCAGGAGCATCGTCGTGACCGACCGGCCCACCCTCACGTCTCTTCGCACTGCCGTCCCTTTCGCCGACCGGCACGTCGGCCCAGATGACGAGGCCGTCACGGCGATGCTCGCGGCGCTCGGACACCGCGACCTGGACGACATGATGACGGCGGCCGTTCCCGGCCGGATCCGCACCGACTCGGTGCTGGCGCTCCCGGCGGCGCTCAGCGAAGACCAGGCGCTGGCCGCCCTTCGCGCCAAGGCGAGCCGCAACCAGCCCGGTGTCGCGATGATCGGCCTGGGCTACCACCCCACGGCCACGCCGGCCGTGGTGCGCCGCAACGTGCTCGAGAACCCCGCCTGGTACACCGCCTACACGCCGTACCAGCCGGAGATCTCCCAGGGCCGGCTCGAGGCCCTGCTCGTGTTCCAGACCATGGTCGCCGACCTGACCGGGCTGCCGACCGCCAACGCGTCGCTGCTCGACGAGGCGACCGCCGCGGCGGAGGCGATGACCCTGGTACGCCGTGCCCTGCGGGCGCAGGAGCCGGGGCGGTTCGTCGTCGCCGCCGACTGCCTGCCGCAGACGGTCGCGGTCGTGCGCACCCGGGCCGAGGCGAGCGGGATCGAGATGGTCGTGTCCGACCTCGACGCCGGCCTCCCGCCAGGTGACGTAGCCGGAGTGCTGATCGCCTACCCGGGAGCCAGTGGCCGGATCCGCGACCCGCGGCCGGTGATCGACGAGGTGCACGAACGGGGCGGGCTCGTCGTCGTCGCCACCGACCCGCTGGCGCTCATGCTGCTCGAGGGCCCTGGACACCTCGGCGCCGACGTCGTCGTGGGTTCCAGCCAGCGCTTCGGAGTGCCGATGTTCTACGGCGGCCCGCACGCGGCCTACATCGCCGTCCGCGCCGGGCTGGAGCGACACCTGCCGGGCCGGCTGGTCGGCGTCTCCCGCGACGCGGAGGGCAGACCGGCGTACCGCCTTGCGCTGCAGACCCGAGAACAACACATCCGGCGCGACAGGGCGACCTCCAACATCTGCACCGCGCAGGTCCTGCTCGCCGTGGTAGCCGCGATGTACGCGGTGCACCACGGTCCGCAGGGGCTGCGCCGCATCGCCGAACGGGTGCACCGCTCCGCCGCCGTGCTCGCCGCCGGCCTGCGTGAGGGTGGGGTCCAGGTCGAGACCGGCGAGTTCTTCGACACCGTGGTGGCGCGCGTACCCGGGCGCGCCGGCCAGGTGGTCACGGCGGCGCGGGCGGCGGGCATCCACCTGCGCGGCATCGACGCCGACCGGGTGGGGATCAGCACGTCGGAGATGACCACGCCCGAGCACCTGCACGCGGTGTGGACCGCGTTCGCGGTGTCCGGCATCGACCTGACCGCGGTCGACACGTCCACCGCGGACGCGCTGCCCGAGCAGCTTCGGCGCCGCAGTGACCTGCTCACCCACCCCACCTTCTCGGCGCACCTCTCGGAGACGTCGATGCTGCGCTACCTGAGGCGGCTGGCCGATCGTGATTTCGCCCTCGACCGGGGCATGATCCCGCTCGGGTCGTGCACGATGAAGCTCAACGCGGCGGCGGAGATGGAACCCGTCAGCTGGCCGGAGTTCGCCGACCTCCACCCGTTCGTCCCGGCGGAGGACGCCGCCGGGCTGCGCGAGGTCGTCGCGGAGCTCGAGGACTGGCTGACCGAGGTCACCGGCTATGCGGCGGTGTCGGTGCAGCCCAACGCCGGTTCCCAAGGTGAGCTCGCCGGACTGCTGGCGATCCGCGCCTACCACCGCTCACGCGGTGAGGAGCGGCGCGACGTGTGCCTCATCCCCTCCTCGGCGCACGGAACCAACGCGGCCTCGGCCGTGATGGCTGGCATGCGGGTGGTGGTGGTCAAGGCGGCCGCCGACGGGGGAGTGGACGCCGCCGATCTGCGGGCCCGGTGCGCGGAGCACGCCGACACACTGGCCGCGATCATGGTCACCTACCCGTCGACCCACGGCGCGTACGAGGACGGCATCGTCGACCTGTGCGAGACCGTGCACCAGCACGGGGGACAGGTGTACGTCGACGGGGCCAACCTCAACGCGTTGCTCGGCCACGCCCGCCCTGGCTGGTTCGGCGGCGACGTGTCTCACCTGAACCTGCACAAGACGTTCTGCATCCCGCACGGCGGGGGAGGACCCGGTGTCGGCCCGGTCGGCGTGGCCGAGCACCTGGTGCCGTTCTTGCCCTCCCACCCGCTGCACCCCGACCCCGAGCGCCGTGACGGCATCGGGGCCATCAGCGCCGCCCCGTACGGCTCGGCCGGGATCTTGCCGATCGCCTGGGCGTACGTGGCGATGATGGGGGCCGTCGGGCTGACCCACGCGACCTCGGTGGCCGTGCTGGCCGCCAACTACCTCGCGGACCGGCTCGAGGAGCACTTCCCGGTGCTGTACCGCGGCCACGGCGGCCTGGTGGCGCATGAGTGCATCCTCGACCTGCGCCCGCTGACCAAGGCCACCGGTGTGACCGTCGACGACGTCGCCAAGCGCCTGGTCGACTACGGCTTCCACGCCCCGACCATGAGCTTTCCGGTGAGCGGCACGTTTATGGTGGAGCCGACCGAGTCCGAGGACCTCGCCGAGCTCGACCGCTTCGTCGACGCGATGATCGCCATCCGCCGCGAGATCGACCAGGTGGCGCGGGGGGAGTGGCCGCTCGAGCAGAGCCCGCTGCGCCGTGCTCCGCACACCGCGGCCAGCCTGCTCGGGTGGGACCGTCCGTACGACATCGCCACCGGCTGCTTCCCGGCGGGCGAAACCGTCGACAAGTACTGGCCGGCGGTGGCGCGCATCGACCAGGCGTGGGGTGATCGCAACCTGGCCTGCTCGTGCCCGCCGATCGAGGCGTTCGAGTGAGTGTCCTCCTGCCGGGCACCGCGCGGGCTCTCGAGCTCGCGGCCCGGCAGGTGCAGAGCGACACGCGCCAGCCGTCGCTGGTGGCCGGGGTGGTACGCGATGGTGATCTGGTGTGGTGCACCGGCGCCGGTGGCCACACGGGCGGTCCGGCCCGTCCGGGCCCTGACCTGGCGTACCGGATCGGGTCGCTGACCAAGACGGTGACCGCCGTCTTGGTGCTGCAGGACCGCGACGCCGGGGCGTTCCATCTCGAGGACCGGCTGGGTGACGTCCTCGGCGAGGGCGTGCCGTTCGCCGACGCCAGGCTGCATGACCTCCTCGCACACGCCGCCGGGCTGCCGGCCGAACCCGAGGGGCCGTGGTGGGAGCGCACCGACGGCGGCGACTTCGCCGACCTGGCCGCCCGGGTGGGGGAGCAGGGGCTGGTCCTGCCGCCCGGCCAGCGGCACCACTACTCCAACCTCGCGTACGGCTTGCTCGGCCGGGTCGTGGAGCAGGTAGGCGGCCGCGGCTGGATGGACCTGGTGCAGGAGCGGGTGCTGGCACCGCTGGGGATGGTGTCGACGACGTACGCACCGACAGAGCCGGGGGAGCGGTCGGCCCGTGGCTACTCGGTGCACCCCTACACCGGCCGGTTGCTCGACGAACCGTCGACCGACACCGGGGCGATGGCACCCGCGGGACAGCTGTGGTCGACGCTGAACGACCTCACGCGCTGGGCCACCTTCCTGCTCGACGGCGACTCTCGGGCAGGATCGGAGTCGGTGCTGTCCGCGGCCTCGCTGAGCCAGATGCGGACCGCGGCACGCGGTGACACCGACGGACTGGGCACCGTCTACGGCCTCGGGCTCAGCCTGGTGGCGAGCCGCACCGGCCACCGGTACGGCCACGGTGGGTCGATGCCCGGTTTCCTGGCCGGCCTGCGCGTCGACCCGGCTCAACGGGCCGCCGCGATCGCACTCTCCAACGGCACGACCGGGGGCACCGCGTTGCTGCCGAGCACGCTGCTGGACCTGCTCGCCGAGCACGAGCCTGCCGTCCCGGAGCCGTGGGCGCCCGAACCGGTCGTGGCCGGGGCCGATGAGCTGGTCGGGGAGTGGTACTGGGGCGCGGTGCCGGTCACCGTGTCGGTGCGGCAGGGGAAGCTGGTCATCGATGTGGGCAAGGGCGGACGTGCCAGCCGGCTGGTGCCCGCCGGGACCGACCGGTGGCGTGGCCTCGATGCGTTCTTCGCCGGCGAGACGCTCAGCGTGCTGCGCGACCCGGCGGGCGCTGTCGACCAGCTGCGGGTGGCCACGTACGTGCTCACCCGCCGGCCGTACGACCGCTGAGCGCGATCTCGTCCAACAGTCCGGTGAACCCGGGCCCCCACGTCGTGGGATCTTTCGACATCTGGGTCGTCGGGGCCACCCGAATGTCGAAAGATCGGTCGACTCACCGCCTTCTGGCCCTCCCCGAATTCGTAGTGGTCTTTCGGCTGCTGTCCCTTACCCCGGCGGACGGCCGACCGAAGGCCGAGGGCGCCGAAGCGGCCGCTGTGGCAGACGATCACTGGGCCTGGCTGACGCTGCTCATGTTGAAGTCGGGCACCCGCAGGGCCGGGGTGGCGGTCCGCGGGAAGTAGTCGCCCCACTCCCGGGAGAACGACGGCACCGTCGTGCCGGCCGCGGTGAAGCGGTCGAGCAGCGAGATCGGGCTCTCGTTGAAGCGGAAGTTGTTGACCGCACCCGTGACCTCGCCGCCCTCGACGAGGTAGACCCCGTCGCGGGTCAGGCCGGTCAGCAGCAGGGTCTGCGGGTCGACCTCGCGGATGTACCACAGGCAGGTGAGCAACAGACCCCGGTCCACCCCAGCGACGAGGTCGTCGGTCGAGCCGGAGCCGCCGTCGACGTCCATCACGAGGTTCTCGACCCCCGGGGTGACCGGTAGCCCGGTGAGCTGCGCGGAGTGGCGGGTCGAGATGAGCGCCGCGAGCCGGCCGTCCTCGATCCAGGAGGTGCGCTGCAGGGGCAGCCCGTTGTCGAAGACGCTGCTCATCGACGACGAGGTGGTGGCCGTCACGAACGGCGCGCTGCCCAGGCCCGGGTACGCGGGATCGGACCACAGGTGCACGGGCCGAGAGCTCAGCGACTCACCCACCCGGGTGCCTCCGCCGGGCTTGCTGTAGACGGTCTGGCCCTCGTGCGCGTCGCGGGCCGCGGCCGTCCAGTACGCGTAGATCAGGAGGTCGGCCACGGCGGTCGGCGGCAGCACCGTGTCGTAGCGGGCGGCCTCCAGCGCCACGGTGCGCTCTGCCCAGCCCAGCCGACGCTGCAGTTCTGTGTCGAGCGCCAACGCGTCGACGTCGGAGAAGTCCCGGGTGGACTGCCCGACCCACGCCGAGCGGGTCAGGTCAGCACTCTTGCCGGTGATGCCCACATGGCCGACCGGTTGTACGTGCCGGCGGCGCAGCCCCGTCGACGAACCCAGCCAGGTGGTGTCGACGGTGTGCTCCACGTAGCCGTACAGCAGCCGGTCCCCAGCCCGGGCCCGGCCGAACGCCTCCCCGAGCGCCGGGGCGAACGAGTCGAAGACGTCGATGGAGGTGTCGGCGGCGGAATCGGCCCAGGCGTCGGACGAGCCCTTGGAGTCCTGCGGTGCCACCAGCGGCGCGGCATCCTCGGCCGGACCGGCCGCCCGGGCAGCCGCGTCGGCGTCCTCGACCAGCCGCAGCACGTCGTCGACTCCGGCGGCGCTGCGGCCCACGGCCCCCGCCGCGACACCGTCGGAGCCGGCGACCGTGGAGATCACCGTCGCCTGCGCGCCACGCATGAGCCCGTTGGTGGTCAACGTGTTGCCCGCCCAGCGCAGGTTGGCGCTGGTGGACCGGCCGACGAGCACCAGGCACCCGTCGGCCGTGGACGCCTCCAGGGCTCGCTCGACCAGCTCCTGCGGGGTGCTGCTGATCATCGTCCACCCTCCGTCTGGGTGTTGAGGATGCGTACGTGCCGAAACAGCGCCGAGGGACACCCGTGGCTCACCGGAGCCACCTGCCCGGGCTGTGCCTTGCCGCAGTTGAACGCACCGCCGAGGACCCAGGTCTCGGGTCCACCGACGGCCTCCATCGCTCCCCAGAAGTCGGTGGTGGTGGCCTGGTACGCCACGTCGCGCAGCTGTCCGGCGAGGCGGCCGCTCTGGATGCGGTAGAAGCGCTGCCCGGTGAACTGGAAGTTGAACCGTTGCATGTCGATCGACCAGGAGCGGTCCCCGACGACGTAGATGCCGCGCTCGACGCCGCCGATGAGCTGGTCGGTGCTGGGACCGTCGGGGCCGGGCTGCAAGGAGACGTTGGCCATGCGCTGGATCGGGATGTGCCCGGGGGAGTCGGCGTAGGCACAGCCGTTGGAGCGCCCGAGTCCCTTCATCTGCGCCATCCGCCGGTCGAGCTGGTAGCCGACCAGGACGCCGTCCTTGACCAGGTCCCAGGACTGGGTCTGCACCCCCTCGTCGTCGTAGCCAACCGTGGCGAGCCCGTGCTCGACCACACGGTCGCCGGTGACGTGCATGACCGGCGAGCCGTAGCGCAAGGTGCCGAGCTGGTCGTACGTCGCGAAGCTGGTACCGGCGTAGTTGGCCTCGTAGCCCAGGGCCCGGTCGAGCTCGGTGGCGTGGCCGATCGACTCGTGGATGGTCAGCCACAGGTTCGACGGGTCGACCACGAGGTCGTAGTCGCCGGCGGTGACCGACGGCGCTCGCAGCTTCTCGGCCAGCAGGTCTGGGAGGATCGCCAGCTCCGCCGTCCAGTCGTAGCCGGTGGTGAGCCACTCCCAGCCACGTCCGACCGGCGGTGCGATCGTGCGCATCGAGTCGAACCGGCCCGAGCTCTCGTCGGCGCCGTGCACCCCCCACTGTGGGTACAGGCGTACGCGCTGCTGGGTCGTCGTGGTGCCTGCCAGGTCGGTGTAGAACTTGTTCTCGTGCACCTGCTGCAGCGCGGTGCTGACGTGGGCCACGGCGGCTGCAGCGAGCAGCTGGGCGGAACGCTCACCGAGCAGGGCCACCTTGTCGGCCAGCGGTACGCCGAACGGGTCCACGTCATATGCCGAGACCCAGGTCGCGTCGGCGTGGACCGGCTCGGGCGCCATGTCGATCCGCTCGGAGCTGATCGCGGCTGACACCCGCGCCACCTGCACGGCCTCCTCGGCCGTTCGCACGGCGGCCTCGGGGGTCAGCTCGACCGCGGAGGCGAACCCCCACGTGCCGTCGAGGACCACCCGGACGGCGAACCCGATCTCCTCGGTGTCGGAGGCTCCCTGCAGCACGGCGTCGCGAAGGGTGACGCGCTGGCCGCGGAGCCGCTCGAGCCGAAAGTCGGCGTGCTCGACGCCGAAGTCACGGGCGCGTTGGAGAGCGGCGTCGGCGAGCCGCCGAAGGGGCAGCGCGGTGAAGGCGGAATCGACCTCGGTTGGCATGGGCCGGAGCCTAGTTGCGTCACCTCGCCGGGTCGCGCTCAGGTGGCGATGTCGAGGTCGACCAGCAGGTCGGCGGTCGGGCGGTCCGAACCACCGGCGGGCTCCTCGGTGAGAGCGACCGACTGGGTGCCGCCGACGTCCTTGATCAGCGCAGTGGCCCGGTCGCGGCTGATGTCGTCGGCCTCGATGACGCCCGCGCTCGTGACCGTGCCACCGGTGACCTGCCACAACTGGTAGCTGCGCCCGTCGGGGAGGTCGGGCAGGTCGCGCAGCGACACGACGGCGGCGTCCATCTTCTGCGACTTCACCACGGTGAGGTGCAGGCCGGAGTCCAGCTGGGTGTCGTAGGCGACCTTATCCCCGGCGGTGAGCACGTCGGCGATCAGCGCCTTCTGCTCGGCCTGGGCGTCCTTCTCGGCCTGGGCGTCCTTCTCGGCCTGGGCGTCCTTCTCGGCCTGGGCGTCCTTCTCGGCCTGGGCGACGTCGGTGCGAGAACGGTCCTGGTTCTCGGAGAACTGCTGGACACCGACGCCGACACCGAGCACGGCCAGCAGGGCGGCGGCCACCCCGAGCCCCCGGTTGGTCGACCAGCGGCTGCGACGCTCCTGCAGGGACACGACGTTCGGCCGCTCCTGCGCGCTGCGTCCGATCGCGTCGAGCACGCGCGAGCGCATGGCCGGCGCGGGCACGATCTCGGCGACCGACCCCAGGCGAGCCGCCGTCTCGACCATCTCGGCCATCTCGGTCCGGCAGGGGCCGCAGGTGGCCAGGTGCTCCTCGAACGCGATGCGCTCGTCGTGATCCAGCGCGTCGAGGGCGTAGGCACCGACGAACGCGTGCAGGTCGGGGCTCATGCGAAGCTCACTCCCAGGCAGTCGCGAAGGCGGATGAGGCCGTCGCGCATTCGGGTCTTGACGGTGGCCGGGTTGGCCTTCAGCAGCGTGGCCACCTCGGCATAGGTGTAGCCGCGGTAGTACGCCATGGTCACCGCCTCACGTTGCACGTCGGTCAACGAACCCAGGCACCGGCGCACCTGTTCGTGTTCGAATCGAGTGGTCACCTCGTCCGCGACCGCGTCGTAGTCGGGGCCGCCGGTCCAGTCGTACCGGGCCTCCCGGTCGCTGGCCGACTGGTCGCGGCGCACGGCGTCAACTGCACGCCGGTGGGTCAGCGTGAGGATCCACGTCTTGGCCGTGCCCTTGGCGGGGTCGAAGCGGTGCGCGGACTGCCACACCTGCACGAACACCTCCTGGGCCACCTCTTCGGCCAGGGCCGGGTCGCGTACGACGCGGCGGGCGAGTCCGAGGACCAGCCCGGCGACCCGGTCGTACAACGCGGCGAAGGCACGCTCGTCACCTCGCGAGGTCTGCATGAGCAGGGCGGACAGCTCCGCGGTCGCGGACACCGCACCGGAGGACGGGACGGGAGCGAGCTCCACGGCGACCTCCTCCTGACGACGCAAACGCCGCATTGCACCGAACCGACTTGGCTGGTCACTGCTCATTCGACGCACTTCCCTCGGGGGATGGGCTGGGTGGGGGAGTTCCTGAGAGACGCTCAGCATGGGTGTAGACCACCATGCGCTGCCCGCGGGTGAAGCCGGCCACGGTCAGACCGTACGACGCGGCCAGCTCGACGGCGAGACTCGACGGTGCCCCGACCGCGACGATCGCGCAGATGCCCGCCACCGCCGCCTTCTGCACGATCTCGAACCCGACCCGCCCGCTCGCGCACAGGATGAGGCCGCGAGGGTCGACACCGTGCAGCAGCGCGTGCCCGACCACCTTGTCGACGGCGTTGTGGCGCCCCACGTCCTCGCGGACGACCACCGCCGAGCCGTCGGGGGAGTACAAGCCGCTGGCGTGCAGACCGCCGGTGCGGTCGAAGACCCGCTGGGTGACCCGCAGACGCTCGGGCAGCGACAACAGCACCTGGGGATCCAGGCTCGCTCGCTGCGTCCCGTCGACGGCCTGCGGGACGGCGCCGACGTCGGCCACCTCCGCGAGGCTCTGCTTGCCGCACACGCCGCAGGCCGACGTCATCGCGGTGGCCCGGGCGGCCGGCAGCCGGGCGGGCGGCCGAGCGAGGTCGACCGTCACGACGTTGTACTCCTGGTCGGGCTCCACGGTCTGGTCCGTGCAGTAGGCGATGCCCCGCAGGTCGCCCCGGTGCAGGCCCTCCGCGTACGTGAGCCCCGCTGCCAGCTCGAAGTCGTGGCCGGGCGTGCGCATCGTGACCGTGAACCGGTGCGCTACCTGGCCTGGCCACGCCAACCGCACCTCGAGCGGCTCCTCGGTGACGAGGCGGTCCTCGCGCCGCTGGCTGGAGCCGTCGGCCCACTCGGTGACGCGGACCCGGACCGAGGGGCCGGGGCGTCGTCCCTCACGCACGCTGGGTTCCTCTCGCTCGGTCTCGCTCGGTCTCTCGCTCGGTTCGGTACGGCGGCGCCGTCTGCTGCCATCTTGCCGGGCTGGGCGCCCGTGCTGGTGCGGCGGGGCGAACCGCCGGGTGCGACCATGACGCGGTGTCCGCACCTTCCCTGCTGCGCCGTGACGTCTCCGTCGACCGATGCCGAGGAGTGGTCCTCCTGCTCCACGGCGGACAGCAGGCCAACGTGGCGCCGGTGCAACGCCGCAACCTGTCCTGGGCCCGCATGGCCGCAGTCCAAGGAACGCTCGCGCCGGTGGCCCACCACCATCAGGTCGCGGTGTGGCTGCTGCGCTACGGGCAGCGGGGGTGGAACGCCGCGCCAGGATGCGAGCCTGCGCCGGTGCGCGACGCCCGCTGGGCGATCGAGCAGGTGGGCGCCGCGTACGAGGGCGTACCGGTGGTCCTGCTCGGCCACTCGATGGGCGGGCGGACCGCGGTCGCCGTTGCCGACGACCCCTGCGTGGCCGGTGTCGTCGCGCTGGCTCCGTGGTGGCCGCAGCACGAGTCGGTGCGAGCGCTGGCGGGCAAGCCGCTGGCGGTGATCCACGGCACCGCTGACCGCTGGACGTCCCCGCGGTGGAGCCGCGACTTCGCCGAGCGGGCGCGGGCCGCCGGGTCACCGGTGACGTACGAGACGCTGCCGGGGCTCGGTCACTTCATGCTGCGCAAGCTCGGGACCTGGGACCGGTTCGCCCGCCGCAGCAGCCTCGGGATGCTGGCCGTCGCCCCCTACGACCAGGCCCTGCACGAGCGGCTGGCGCGGTGACGCCCACGGTCGCGGCAGTCGTCGCCACCTGCGGGCTGCTCGTGGCCGGCCGCGCGTCGTGGTTGGTGGTACGGCGGCGGCGGGTCGACGACACCTCGTTCTACCTGGTGGCGCTCGCCGAGGTCGTGCTGCTGGCCGTGGCCGTGGGCGGCTTCGTCGCACTCGCCCGCACCTCACGCGACGTGGATGGGCTCGTCTTCGGCTCGTACCTCGTGACCACGGCGTCGATCCTGCCCCTGGCCCTGCTGTGGGGAGTGTCGGACACGTCGCGCTGGGGTCCGGGAACCCTCGCGATCGCCGGCGTCGTGGTCGCGGTGCTGGGCCTGCGGCTGCTGCAGATCTGGGTTGGTCTGCGGTGAGCCGGGGGGCCCGGTCCACCGCGCAGGGTCCCGGCCGGTTGCTGGTGGCGGTCTACGCAGTGTTCGCGCTGTCGGCGAGCGCCCGATCGCTGGTGCAGCTGAGCACAGACTTCTCCGCCGCACCCCTCGCGTACACCCTGTCGGCGGTGGCGGGACTGGTGTACGTGGTGGCCACCGTGGCCCTCGCTCGCGACGCCCGGCCGGTGGCGTGGACCGCGGTGCTGGTGGAGCTGGTCGGAGTGCTGGGCATCGGAACGCTGAGCGTGGTGCAGCCGGCCGACTTCCCCGACGCCACCGTGTGGTCGCAGTTCGGGCAGGGGTACGGCTACGTGCCCGCCGTACTGCCGTTCGTCGGCCTGGCGTGGTTGGCGCGGACCCGATCCCGGCCCTGACCGTTACCCTCGCGCCATGAGCGAGGCCGTGAGCCGTGGGAGCCACGAGCACGAGCCCCACCGTGGCAGCCTCGGTGCCCGGCAGAACTGGTTGCGCGCCGGTGTGCTCGGCGCCAACGACGGCATCGTGTCGACTGCCGGCATCGTGGTCGGTGTCGCCGGGGCGACCACCGACCGCGGCGTGATCCTCACCGCCGGCATCGCCGGCCTCGTCGCCGGGGCGCTCAGCATGGCGTCGGGGGAGTACGTCTCCGTGAGCAGCCAGCGCGACGCCGAGCAGGCACTGATCGCCAAGGAACGAGCCGAGCTGCATGCGATGCCGCAGGAGGAGCTGGCCGAGCTCGCCTCCCTGTACGAGGCGAAGGGCCTCTCACCGCACGTGGCCCGCACGGTGGCCGAGGAGCTGACCGAGCGGGACGCACTCGGAGCCCATCTCGACATCGAGCTGGGCATCGACCCCGACGACCTGACGAACCCCTGGCAGGCCGCCGGCGCGTCAGGGCTCGCCTTCACCCTCGGCGCACTGCTGCCCTTGGTGGCGATCGAGCTGCCCCCACCGTCGGGTCGGGTTCCGGTGACGTTCGTGGCGGTCGTGCTCGCACTGGCACTCACCGGGTGGTTCTCAGCCCGACTCGGTCAGGCCACGGTCGCCCGCGCCGTGGCCCGTAACGTCGTCGGGGGAGCGTTGGCGATGGCGGTGACGTACGGGGTCGGCACCGCCCTGGGTGGAATCGGCGTCTAGGCCTCGCAGACGATGGTGCCGCTACCGCGTCACACCGCGCCGCTGGCGCGTCGTCCGTGCCGATACCACGTTAACGTGGTGGGCGTGTTGCTTAGCCCGGCTTCGAAGCCGGGCTAAGCAACACGCAGCCGGGCTGAGCATGCCGTTGCGCGACCAGGAAGGCGAGCCACCGTGGACATCACCCAGCTCATCCTCGACGACCACCACGAGCAGCGCCGGCTGTTCGGGATGCTCGAGGAGATCGATCGCCGCGACACCGATGCCCTGACCGCCATCTGGGGACGGCTGTCGGCGCTCCTCGACGTCCACGCCGAGGCCGAGGAGCAGCTGTTCTACCCCGAGTTGCTACGGGTGGGCACCGGAGCCGGTGACAAGGACGACGCCAAGGACGAGACGATCGACGCGATCGACGACCACAACGACATCCGAGACTCCGGCGCGGCCGTCGACGGCCACGAGGTCGGCAGCGACGGCTGGTTCGAGGCGGTCGCAGCTGCCAACAAGGCCAACGGCGACCATATGGCCGAGGAGGAGCGCGAGGGCCTGGCCGACTTCCGCCGCCATGCGTCGCTCCAACTGCGGCACGACCTCGCCGTCGCGTTCGCCGCCTTCGAGGCCCGCCACGTGACCGGAGTGAAGCCGGTCGACAAGGACCCAGAGGAGTACGTCGCTGAGCACACCTGAGGGCGAGCCGCCGAACCGGGGCCAGCAAGTCGACAAGGTCGTCTGCGTGGTGCTGCTGGTCGCCACGCTGATCGAGGCCGGGCTGGCGTACTTGTTCTCCGGGTTCTTCGCCATGGCGAGCGACGCCTGCTATTCACCCGACTGCGACACCCGGCCCATCACCGTGGGGATCATCGTGGCCCAGGGCGGCACGCTTGTGCTGTGGCTGGGTGCGCTGCTCTTGTCCTTCCGCGCCTGGAGACGTGACCGGCTGTCGTTCTACTGGCCGCTGCTGGCGGGCCTGGCCATCCCGGCGGTGTTCGCCCTCGGCGGGTCCATCGCGAGCACCACCGGGCAGTAGGTCAGCGCAGCAGCTGCGCGACCAGCGCGCGCGCAACCGGTGGACCGTCGAGGAGGTGAGGCGGTGCGGACTCTCAGCGGCGGCGGAGGTCTAGCGGATCGTGTATTGACATAATGTTGCTTATCGGCGCACGAGTGGGAGGAGTCGAAACAGATGAGAGGCGTCGTCTCTGACGGTACCCGCGAGGGCCTCGGTCAGGTGCGAACGTAGGCCTCGAGGTGCTCGCCGGTGAGGGTGGAGCGGGCAGCGACGAGGTCGGCGGGTGTGCCCTCGAACACGATCCGGCCGCCGTCGTGGCCGGCGCCGGGGCCGAGGTCGATGATCCAGTCGGCGTGCGCCATGACCGCCTGGTGGTGCGCGATGACGATGACCGACTTGCCGGAGTCGACGAGCCGGTCCAGCAGGCCGAGCAGCCGTTCGACGTCGGCGAGGTGGAGGCCGGTGGTCGGCTCGTCGAGGACGTAGACGTCGCCCTTCTCGGCCATGCGGGTGGCCAGCTTGAGCCGCTGCCGCTCGCCGCCGGACAGCGTGGTGAGCGGCTGGCCGAGGCTGAGGTAGCCGAGTCCGACGTCGGCGAGCCGGTCGAGGATCTTGAACGCGGCCGGCGTGTGCGCCTCGCCAGCGCCGAAGAACTCCTCGGCCCCGGCGACCGGCATCGCGAGCACCTCGCTGATGTTCTTCCCGCCGAACTTGTACTTCAGGACCTCGGCCTGGAACCGCTTCCCCTCGCACTCCTCGCAGGTGGTGGCGACACCGGCCATCATCGCCAGGTCGGTGTAGATGACGCCGGCGCCGTTGCAGTTGGGGCAGGCGCCCTCGGAGTTGGCACTGAACAGCGCCGGCTTCACGCCGTTGGCCTTCGCGAACGCCTTGCGGATCGGGTCGAGCAGTCCGGTGTACGTCGCCGGGTTGCTCCGTCGCGAGCCGCGGATCGGGGTCTGGTCGACCGACACCACTCCGTCCCGCCCCGACACCGAGCCGTGGATCAGGGAGCTCTTTCCCGACCCGGCCACGCCGGTCACCACCACCAGCACGCCAAGCGGGATGTCGAGGTCGACGTCCTGGAGGTTGTGCGCCGACGCGCCGCGGATCTCCAGCGTGCCGGTAGACGAACGCACCGATTCCTTGAGGGTCGCCCGGTCGTCGAGATGGCGGCCGGTCGTGGTGTCACTCCCCCGTAGCCCCTCGACGCTCCCTTCGAACACCACCTCGCCGCCCCCCACGCCAGCGCCGGGGCCGAGATCGACGACGTGGTCGGCGATCGCGATCGCCTCCGGCTTGTGCTCGACGACCAACACGGTGTTGCCCTTGTCCCGCAGCTGCAGCAGCAGCTCGTTCATCCGCTGGATGTCGTGGGGGTGCAGGCCAGTAGTGGGCTCATCGAAGACGTAGGTGACGTCGGTGAGGCTGGAGCCGAGGTGACGGATCATCTTGGTGCGCTGCGCCTCACCGCCCGAGAGCGTTCCTGACGGGCGGTCAAGGCCGAGGTAGCCGAGCCCGATCTCCACGAACGAGTCGAGGGTCTCCCCCAGCGCCTCGAGCAGCGGCGCCACCGACGGTTCGTCCAGGCCGCCGACCCACTCGGCGAGGTCGCTGATCTGCATCGCGCAGGCGTCGGCGATGTTGATCCCCTTGATCTTCGACGACCGAGCATCCTTGCTGAGCCGGGTGCCGTCGCACTCGGGGCACGTGGCAAATGTGACAGCGCGCTCCACGAAGGCGCGAATGTGCGGCTGCATCGCGTCGACGTCCTTGGACAGCATCGACTTCTCGATCTTCGGGATCAGGCCCTCGTAGGTGAGGTTGATGCCGTCGACCTGGATCTTGGTCGACTCCTTGTGGAGGAGGTCGCGCAGTTCCTTCTTGGTGAATTTCTCGATGGGCTTGTCCGGGTCGAAGAAGCCGCAGCCGCCGAAGATCCGGCCGTACCAGCCGTCCATGCTGTAGCCGGGGATGGTGAGCGCACCCTCGTTGAGCGACTTGCTGTCGTCGTACAGCGCCGTGAGGTCGATGTCGTTGACGGCGCCGCGGCCCTCGCAGCGTGGACACATGCCGCCGGTGATGCTGAAGCTCCGTCGCTCCTTGGTGGTGGTGCCGCCGCGCTCGATGGTGACCGCCCCCGCGCCCGAGATGGAAGCGACGTTGAACGAGAACGCCTGGGGCGAGCCGATGTGCGGCTTGCCGAGTCGACTGAAGAGGATGCGCAGCATCGCGTTGGCGTCGGTGGCTGTGCCGACCGTGGAGCGAGGGTCGGCACCCATCCGCTCCTGGTCGACGATGATCGCGGTCGTCAGCCCGTCCATGACGTCGACCTCGGGCCGGGCCAGCGTCGGCATGAAGCCCTGCACGAAGGCGCTGTAGGTCTCGTTGATCAACCGTTGCGACTCCGCGGCGATCGTGCCGAACACCAGCGAGCTCTTGCCCGAGCCCGAGACGCCGGTGAACACCGTCAGCCGGCGCTTCTGGATCTCGATGCTGACGTCCTTGAGGTTGTTCACACGCGCGCCGTGCACGCGGATCAGGTCGTGGCTGTCGGCAACGTGCAGCGCAGGCGACTGCGTGTCCTTCTTCGTCGCCTTGGTCATCGTGTCTCCATCTGTTGGGTTAGCGGGCGACGGCGGATCTAGTGTGAGGCGTCATGGAATACTTCGTGTACGGCCGCGACCGTCCGGGGGCATTCGACCTCAAGATGAGCCTGAACGACGAACACTGGGCCTTCATGGACGGCTACCAGGAGCTGTTGGTCGCCCGCGGTCCCACGTTGAGCGGGGCGGACGACGGGGCCCTTCCGACGGGCAGCCTGCACATCGTCGACCTCCCGGACGTGGAGGCGGCTCGCGCATTCGCGTTCGAGGAGCCGTACTACCGCGCGGGCGTCTTCGGGAGCGTGCTGCTGTGCCGGTTTGCCGACCTCCTCGGTCGCACCATGTGGGACTTCACCGAGGCGGTCGACAACTACGGACGCTTCCTCGTGATCGCGATGGCGAAGACCGATCCAGCGCCGGCCACCTCGAGACACATGCTCGTGTACGGCGAGCTGCTCGCTCTCGACGGCGAGTCGCGACTCGGTCGGGCCGCGATCGTCGAGGCGCCGGACCTGGAGGCCGCGGCAACGATGCTGCCTGCCGGCGGCCACGGCCGGACCGAGGTCCATCACTGGCGGTTCGGCGGCAGACCGGCCCAGCGCTGACGCGGTCCCACCTGCGATCGCCGGACGGCTCAGCGCAGCTCCTGGACGCGGATCAGGTTGCCGGCAGGATCGCGGACGGCGCAGTCGCGAACCCGTACGGCTGCTCGATCGGCTCCTGGACGACGTCGGCGTCGCTGGCCTGCAGCCGCTCGAAGGTGCCGTCGAGGTCTTTGGTGGCCAGGAGAAGCATGGCGTAGGTGCCCTTGGCCATCATCTCGGCGATAGTGCGGCGCTCGTTGTCCGTGATGCCGGGGTTGGCGGCCGGCGGGTCCAGGACGATGGACGTGCCGGGCTGGTCGGCGGGGCCGACCGTGATCCAGCGCATCTTGCCGTTCCCGACGTCGTTGCGAACCTCGAAGCCGAGGATGTCGCGATAGAAGGTCAGGGATGCGTCCGGGTCGTCGTGCGGGAGGAAGCTCGCGTGAATGGTGATGTCCATGACCGTCACGCTAGGTGCAGCCGAGGGGCCGGCGCTTCTCGATTCCTGATCGGTCTGGTCACCTGTTTCGCCACGCACGGCGGCATCCCCGCCGTCGCCTGCGTCGCGTGGCGCCGGTAGGCGCTGGGCGGCATACCGACCAGCTCGGTGAAGCGAGTGCTGAAGGTGCCCAGCGACGAGCAGCCGACCTCGAAACAGACCTCGCTGACCCTGAGGTCACCACGACGCAGCAGCGCGAGGTCGCACAACTGCTGCGCCGCGGCGGGTCTGGTGGTCACCTGCGAGATCGTGCCACGTCGCGCCGGAGGTGCCCAGCGCCGCTGTTGTCCCACTCCACTCCGCGTCCGCTCGGGCCCGGTCTGCTCCGCCTACGTACCCGACCTGCTCAGGTCCTGAGGCATCCGCCACTCGTCCCACGTCAACACGTCTCGTCAGCAGTCCGCCGAGAGCGGGAACAAGGCAGCATGATGGCGGCGTGAACACCGCCGCAACCCCCGGAGTCGAACCCGTCTCGCCGCACGCGCCGCAGATTCCTCCGCCGGTGCTCATGCAGCAGAGCTGGCTGGACCTGGCATCGCTGCACTGGGCGGTGGATCCCGACAGCGTCGTTCCGCACCTGCCGCGAGGGACCCGCCCCGATTTCCTCAACGGACGCACCTACGTCGGTCTCCTGCCGTTCCGCATGGTCGACGCGAGCCTGTCGACCGGCCCCCCGGTGCCAGGTTTCCGGGCTTTCCTGGAGACCAACGTGCGCATCTACTCCGTCGACGCCACGGGGCGCCGGGGCATCGTCTTCTGCAGCCTCGACACCGACCGGCTCGCCGTGGTCGCCGGCGCCCAGGCGGTCTTCGGTCTGCCGTACCGCTGGTCCGCGATGTCGTACGAGCAGCGCGGGGAAGCCGACGGGACGGTGCACGAGTACCGCTCGCGAGTCCGCAGGCCGATGACGGCGGCTGACGGTCGCCCGAGCAGCCGACTGGTCGTGCGCGATCTCGGACCGCTCAGGGAGAACGACGGGGTCGATCGTGAGGTCGCGCAGTTCCTGTCTGCTCGGTGGGGGGTGCACGTGCACCGGTTGGGGCGCACCTGGTACGTCCCCGCCGAGCACCCTCCGTGGCCGTTGCACCGGGCCGAGCTGGTGGCCATCGAGGACGAGCTCGTGGGTGCTGCCGGCTGGCCCGAGCTCAGCCTCCGAGCGCCGGACCTCGTGCTGTACAGCCCCGCTGTTCGCGCCCGGTTGGGCCGGCCCGTGCTTGCGACCACGCCGCGGGCCGCGAGCACCTGAACCGAGCCCGCGCTCGGTCGTTGTGCCGGCGCAACGTGGCTGTGGACAACCGCCGACGCCGGCAGCGCGCTTCGGCCAGCCTGTACGACATGACCACAGCCGAAGAGCCGCGCCAACCACTGCGGCGCCCCGCGGACTACCCGCCGATCACCGACGTCGACGGCCTGCGGCAACGCTGGCGTTCGCTGATGGGTACCGAACGCTTCGGGCGTCGTTCGCTGTGGCTGATCTTCCTCGACGCCGAGGGCATCCAGCTGCCGATCGTCATGCCGATCGACGACGTGCCGGCTCGTCCCGACCGCACCATGCTGGCCGGACTCGGCGAGATCCTCGGGCAGGTCCGCACTGCGGATCGGCACGTCGCCAGCGTTGCGATGCTGCTCTCGCGCCCCGGCGACGACGCCGCGACGGCCGCTGACTGGACCTGGGCCCGCGAGCTCGGCCGGGTACTGTCTCGGGCCGGCATGCCGACGTGGCCGCTGCACCTGGCGACCAACGACCAGGTGCAGCGGATCACGCTCGACCAGCCGGGCACGTGGGCCGAGACCGGCTGAGCTCGGCGAGTCGTCTCGAAATGTGTATTCTATGCGCATGGCACGGGTGAACATCACGGTTCCTGACCACCTGCTGGAGCGGGCACGGGCGGCAGGCCTCAACGTGTCGCGACTGGCCGCCTCCGCCTTGGACGAGGAGCTGGACCGTCGCACCAAAGTGGCGGAGCTCGACGCGTACCTCGGCGAGCTCGACGCCGAGCTGGGTCCGGTTCCGCCGGACGAGCAGGCAGCGGCCGAGGAGTGGGCGGATGGTGCCCTCGGGGGAGACGGTCCAGCCGCGTCCACGCATCCCATCCGAACCGCGTGACGGTCATCCTGGACGCCGGTGGACTCAGTTCCCTGGCGGGGCAGCGGGCGCGGCTCGTGGAGCTGCGCCGCCGGGGTGCGTGGCCGGCGCAGGTACCGGCCGTCGTCCTCGCCGAGGCGCTGCACGGCGATCGTCGCCGTGACTTCGCCACCAACCGACTGCTACGCGCGTGTCAGGTCCGGCCGGTGACAGAGGTGCAGGGCACGTGCGGCGGCCCGGCTGCGGACCGACACCGGACGGGCTGGCACCATCTCGGCCACCGACGCCATCGTCGTCGCCGTCGCCGCTGAGTTCTCGACCGCGGTCGTGCTCACCGGCGACCCGCGGGACCTGGGCGCCTTGGCGGCGCACACGACCGTTCCGGTCACCATCGTGGCGCTTTAGGTCCTTCGGCGTCGGATCGCGGGTTCCCTGCACGAGGCGCGGATGCCGCGAAGACCGGCGAGGGGTGGTCGCCACCCGGCACCCGGTCGCACCCCGGCAGGATGGCCCGGTGACGAGTCTCCCGACCGCTGCCACCCCCGGGGTCCCGGCCGGTCAGGCGGTGGGGACCGCACCACCGGAGTCACCGCTGATGCGGGCGCTCGCGGTGCCGGCCATGCTCGGCATCGGCGCCTTGGTGGCGCTGCAGACGCTGATCAACGGGGAGCTCGCCGAGCGACTCGGCACGGGCACCCGGGCGGGTGTGGCGGCCGCGGTCCTCAGCTTCGGCAGCGGATTCGTCGTCCTCACCGTGGCGGTGGCGCTCCTGCCCGGTCCCCGTCGCGGCCTCGGCCGGCTGCGGCGTGCGGCCGTGACGGGGACCCTTCGACCCTGGCAGCTCGCCGGCGGCATGGTGGGCGGCCTGCTCGTCGCCGCACAGGGGTTGTCGGTCCAGACGATCGGCGTGGCCTTGTTCACCGTGGCGGTCGTGGCGGGACAGACCAGCAGCGGTCTCCTGGTGGACCGGGCTGGGATCGGGCCCTCGGGCGTCCAGGCAGTGACGCCGGCCCGTGTGCTGGGCGCCGCTCTGGCGCTGCTGGCCGTCGGCCTCTCCGCGAGCGGGCGCTTCGGGGGTTCGGACGCCCTGACCGCCGCCGGGCTGGCGTTGGCACTGCTGCCGCTGCTCGCCGGGTGCGGGACGGCCTGGCAGCAGGCGGTCAACGGGCGCGTGTCGGCGGTCGGTGGCCCGATCGCGGCCGCCTGGAACAACTTCCTCGTCGGCCTGCTGCTCCTGCTTGCGCTCCTCGCCGCTTCGCTGGCGCTCCCGGGTGAGCTGCGCATCCTCCCCGGGCCGTGGTGGTTCTGGGTCGGCGGCGTCCTCGGCGTCGTCTTCATCAGCTCGGCCGCGGTGCTGGTCCGGGTGCACGGTGTCCTCGTCCTCGGCCTGTGCACGATCGCCGGTCAGGTCATCGCTTCGCTGGTGATCGACTCGGTCATCGGGGCGGATCTGGGTGTGCTCGGGGTCGGCGGGGCGGTGCTCACCCTCCTCGGGGTCCTGGTCGCCTCGCTCGCCGGACGGCGGGCCCGCCGTACCCGGGCCGCTCAGCCGGCTGCGTAGGCGTCGATCTCGGCGAGCACTCGCCGCCGCACCGTGGTGCCGAACATGCCCGGGTCATCGGAGCATCCAACCAGGAGCTCTGCTGGCCTATACACGTCATCGCGCGCAAGCTCATCGGCGACACGCCGAGGTCCTCCTTGACGAACTATCTCATATTTGAGATACCCTGCGGGCATGGGAGAGGACTACCTGAGCCGCATCGGGAACTTGATCCGGGACGCGCGCAAGCACCGAGGCTGGACCCAGTCTGAGCTGGCCGATGTCCTGACCACCAGCCAGAGCGCGGTCAACCGGATCGAGAAGGGCCATCAGAACCTCACCCTGGAGATGCTCGCGCGCATCGGCGAGGCGCTGGACTCCGAGATCGTCTCGCTCGGCGTCGCCGGACCCATGCACCTGCGAGTCGCCGGAGGCACCCGGCTCTCCGGCTCGATCGAGGTCAAGTCGTCCAAGAACGCCGGCGTCGCCCTGTTGTGCGCCGCACTGCTGAACCGCGGCCGCACCACGCTGCGCAAGGTCGCCCGCATCGAAGAGGTCAACCGTCTGCTCGAGGTGCTCGAGTCCATCGGGGTCCGCACGCGCTGGCTCAACGAGGACAACGACCTCGAGATCGTCCCCCCGGCCGAGCTGCGCCTGGACCAGATGGACGCAGAGGCCGCCCGGCGTACTCGCAGCATCATCATGTTCCTCGGTCCGCTCATGCACCGCGAGACCGCCTTCCAGCTTCCGTACGCGGGCGGCTGCGACCTCGGCACCCGGACCGTCGAGCCGCACATGACCGCTCTGCGGCACTTCGGGCTCGAGGTGAAGGCGACCGAGGGCTGCTACCACGCGCGCGTGGACTCCGGGAGCACCAGCAGACCGACGATCGTGCTGACCGAGCGCGGCGACACGGTTACCGAGAACGCGCTGATGGCCGCCGCCCGGCACGGGGGCGTGACGGTGATCCGTAACGCCAGCCCCAACTACATGGTGCAGGACCTGTGCTTTTACCTCGTCGCGCTCGGGGTGCAGATCGACGGCATCGGCACGACGACGCTCACGGTGCACGGCCGCGCCGAGATCGACGTCGACGTCACGTACGCCCCCAGCGAGGACCCGATCGAGGCGATGAGCCTGGTGGCCGCGGCGATCGTCACCGAGTCGCAGATCACCGTGTGCCGGGTGCCCATCGAGTTCATGGAGATCGAGCTCGCACTGCTGGAGGAGATGGGCTTCACCTACCGGCGCGGCGAGGAGTACCTCGCCGCCAACGGGTGCACCCGCCTCGTCGACATCACCACGTACCCCTCGGTGCTGCACTCCCCCATCGACAAGATCCACCCGATGCCGTTCCCTGGCCTCAACATCGACAACCTGCCGTTCTTCGCCGTGATCGCCGCGACCGCGCAGGGCCAGACGATGCTGCACGACTGGGTGTACGAGAACCGGGCGATCTACCTCACCGAGCTCAACAAGCTCGGTGCCCAGGTCACCCTGCTCGACCCGCACCGGGTACTCATCGAGGGACCCACCCGCTGGCGGGGCGCGGAGCTGATCTGCCCGCCGGCACTGCGGCCCGCGGTGGTGATCCTGCTGGCGATGCTGGCGGCCAAGGGCACCTCGGTCCTGCGCAACGTCTACGTCATCAACCGCGGCTACGAGGACCTCGCCGCCCGGCTCAACGGCCTCGGGGCGCAGATCGAGACCTTCCGCGACATCTGATCGCCTGCGCCGGCCCTCTCTGGTCCGGCCGGACCAGATCACCGACGGCCATACTGGCGAGGTGACGCAGCGTCCCGGCCGGCAGTGGGCCGTGCTAGACGAGCCGGGACCTCTGGCGATCGCGCACCGGGGTGGTGCGACGTACCCACCGAACCTGGGCGTGGAGAACTCCTTCGCCGCGTTCCGCCGGGCCGTCGAGATGGGCTACCGCTGGTTGGAGACCGACGTCCACGTCTCCCGCGACGGCGTCGTCTTCGCCTTCCACGACGCCACGCTGATGCGGCTCACCGGAGAGGACGGGTCGGTCGCCGACCTCGACGCCGACACGGTGCTGCGCGCCCGCATCGGCGGGACCGAGCCGGTGCCGACGCTGCACGGCCTCCTGGAGGCATTCCCGCAAGCGCGATTCAACATCGATGTCAAGGACGACCGCGCCGTGCAGCCCCTCGTCGAGCTGCTGGGACTGCTGGACGCCTGGGGCCGGGTCTGCCTCGCGTCGTTCTCCCAGCGCCGCCTGCTGCGCTTGCGCCGGGCGGCACCGCCCGGGGCGGCGACCTCGGCCGGGCCGGCGGAGGTCGCGGCGCTGCGGGTGACCCCGCCGTGGTTGCCGGCGTGGGTTGACCGGGCGGCCACCCGGCCGCTGCCCGTCTCGGTGTGGGACACGCTGGCGTGCGTGCAGGTGCCGGTACGCGTGGGCACGATCCCGCTCGCCACCGCTGGGTTCCTCCGGGCCGCGCATGCGCGCGGGCTCGCCGTCCACGTGTGGACCATCGACGATCCGGACGAGATGCACCGCCTGCTCGAGCTGGGCGTGGACGGGCTGATCACCGACCGGATCGACGTGCTCAAGGACGTCCTGGTGGCGCGCGGCCAGTGGAGCGGAGCGGCATGACGGTGCACGAGCCCCAGGCGCACGACTACCCGAGCGAGCAGGAGCGGCGGCGCGAGCAGCGCGCCTGGTACTGGTACGACTGGGCCAACTCCGCCTACGTCACGACCGTCGGAGCGGTGTTGTTCACGCCGTACCTCACCAGCGTGGCCGAGCGGGCGGCGTGCGGCTACGTCAGCGACCTCGACCAGCGTTGTACCCAGACGCTCTCGGTGCTCGGCGTCGCGGTGTCCCCGGGCTCCCTGGTGTTCTACGCGATCACCCTGACGACCCTGCTGTCCGCTCTCGTGCTGCCGGTCGTCGGTGCCATCGCCGACCGCAGCCCGGCGCAGCGCCGGTTGATGGCCCGCCTGGCATGGACCGGAGCGGCTGCGGCCACCGCCATGGGCCTGGTCGCCGGCACCAACTGGCAGCTCGGTGTCGGACTGCTGCTGGTCGCCAACCTCGCCCTCGGCGGCTCGCTGGTCGTGTACGACGCGCTCCTGTGCCGCATCGCCACCCCAGACGAGCGCGACCGGGTCAGCTCTCGCGGGTGGGCGCTCGGCTACCTCGGGGGCGGTCTGCTGCTCGCGGCCAACCTCGCCCTGGTCACCTTCGGCGGTCAGCTGGGGTTGTCGACCGGCACCGCGGTGCGGATCAGCCTGGCGTCCGCGGGCCTGTGGTGGGCCGGCTTCACGCTGATCCCCTACCTCGGGATCCGCGACCGCCCACCCACCGACGCCGAACCGGCCTCCGGCAACCTCGCGCAGCGCAGCTTCGGCCAGTTGTGGGCCACGCTGCGCAGCATCCGCAACTACCCGCAGACGCTGCTGTTCTTGCTGGCGTACTTGTTCTACAACGACGGCATCCAGACCGTCATCGGTGCTGCATCGGTGTACGGCAACAAGGAGCTGGGGCTCGCGACGAGCTTCCTGATCGCCGCGATCCTGGTCGTGCAGTTCGTCGCCTTCGGTGGAGCCCTCCTGTTCGGCCGCATCGCGGCCTCCTACGGCAGCAAGCGCACGATCGCCGCCGGCCTGATGATCTGGTCGCTGGTCGTCGTCGCCGGCTACTTCGTACCGGCGCAGGCCCCCCTGGTGTTCTTGGCCCTCGCGGTGAGCATCGGGGTGGTGCTGGGCGGCACCCAGGCGTTGTCGCGCTCGTTCTACAGCCAGCTAATCCCACGAGGACGGGAGGCGGAGTACTTCAGCCTGTACCAGGCCTGTGAGCGCGGCACAAGCTGGCTGGGCACGCTGGTGTTCGGGCTCGTGCACCAGATGACCGGCTCCTACCGGCCGGCGATCTTCGCGCTGGTGCTGTTCTTCCTCGTCGGCCTGGCTCTGCTCCTCCCCCTCGACGCCCGTCGAGCGATCCGGGAGGCCGGCAACGAGGCGCCCGCGGTCGTCTGAGGCGACAGAACGATCGGACGGGAATCCTGGTCTGGGTCCGCTCGTTGCAAACCATTGGAGGCCCGGCTGCGAACCCCTGGTGAGCAGGTCGGTTGGCGGCGGCAGTCGCCGGACACCAACAGGGAGGAGCCACCATGGCGGAGCGTTCGCTTCGAGGCGCGCGACTGGGCGCCCAGAGCTTGGAGGACGAGCGTGGCGTCGAGATGGCGCCACGCCAAGATGTCGACTTCGACTGCAGCCGCGGTCACGAGTTCAGCGTCACCATGGCCACGGAGGCCGAGATCCCGGCCGAGTGGGAGTGCCCGCGCTGCGGAGCCACCGCCCGGCACCGCGAGGGCGCCGAGCCGGTGGCCAAGAAGGAGAAGCCCCCGCGTACGCATTGGGACATGCTGCTGGAGCGGCGCTCCATCCCAGAACTCGAGGAGATCCTCACCGAGCGGCTCGACCTGCTGCGGACCGGACAGATCGGTCCCGCCCACCTGCACCGCCCGGCCAAGCGCCGCCGCAGCGCCTGAGGGCTGCCCGGCCGGTCAGGGCGACCGTCTGTCGTCGGGGTCGACGACCTCGCCGGGCACCACGCGCCCGGGCGCTCGCCCCGGGCGTCCGCTCCCAGCCGACCCACGACTGTGCGTATCGAGGGCGTGCTTGGTGACGTACGCCTGGAGAAGCCGGCGCGCCACCGGACGGGTCGGCGGCAGCACGAAGAAGAAGCCGACCACATCGGTCACGAAACCGGGGGTGAGCAGCAGGGTGCCGCCCACCAGCACCAGCGCGGCATCGGTGAGCTCCCGGCCCGGCAGGTGTCCGGTGCGCACGGCCTGGGAGAGCGCACGCCAGGCCCGGGTGCCCTCCCGCTTGACCAGCCACGCACCCAGAGCGCTCTCCACGACCAGCAGCACGACGGTAGGGACGAGGCCGATCCGCTGCCCTACCTGCACGATGACCGTGATCTCGATGATCGGCACGAGCAGGAAGGCCAGCGGCAGCAGCCGCCAGGCCCTCATCAGAGGCCCCGCAGCCGTCGGCGGGCGGTGCCGGCGATCTGCGTCGCCCGGTGCCGGACCCCCCAGAGGGTCACCAGCCACAACGCCTCGCGCACGATGTCCCCGCTCATCTTCGACTCACCCCGCTCGCGCTCCACGAAGGTGATCGGCACCTCCACCACCCGGCAACCGGCCTGGACGGTCCGCCACGCCAGGTCGACCTGGAAGGAGTACCCCTGGGAGCTCACGTCGTCGAGGTCCAGGCGGCGCACGGTCTCGGCGCGGAAGGCTCGGAACCCCCCGGTGGCGTCGTGCAGCGGCAGGCCGAGCGCGACCCGGGTGTAGAGGTTGCCGCCGCGCGACAGCACCGTGCGACGGCGCGGCCAGTTGACCACCGAACCCCCAGGCACCCAGCGCGAGCCCAACGCCAGGTGGGCACCGTCGCGGACCGCCGCCAGCAGGTCCGGCAGCTGTTCGGGCCGGTGGGAGCCGTCGGCGTCCATCTCGACGAGCACGTCGTAGCCTCGCGCCAGCCCCCAGGCGAAGCCCGCCAGGTACGCCGCGCCCAGGCCCTGCTTGCCGGACCGATGCAGGACGTGCACCCGGGGGTCGCGGCGGGCGCGCTCGTCGGCCACCTTGCCCGTGCCGTCGGGTGAATCGTCGTCGACCACCAGCACGTGCGCCGCGGGAACGGCCAGGTGCAGCCGGTCCAGCAACGGCTCGAGGTTGTCCACCTCGTCGTACGTGGGGACGATCACGAGCACGGCGTCGAGGGACTCGCTCATGCCGTGGCCGCCGCCGGGCTGGGCGCAGGGGCTGCCGTTGGTGCCCCGTCGCCGGCAGGCTCCGGTCGCCCCTCGCGCGGCCGGGCAGCTGCACCGACGACCGCCAGCAGCCCCAACCCGGACACGACGAGCTCGAGCCACCCGCCGGCGCGCACACCCCACGTCACACCCGAGGCCAGCCGTACCTGCGCGGTGAGGACCTCCTGGACGCCGGAGCGGCTCTGCTGGAGGGTCGCGCCGTCCGCGGAAGCGACTCCGGAGATGCCGTTGACCGACGCGACGACCAGATCACGACCGGCCAGCGTCGCGGCCACCCGGGAGATCTCCCACTGCTGCGCCGGCTGTCCGGTGCCGAGGTAGGTGGCGTTGTTGGTCTGCACGACCAGCAGTTGAGCCCCACCGTCCGTCACCGCCGCGGAAAGGTCGCGCACGGCGTCGTCGTAAGCGACGTCGAAGCACAGCAGGTCCCCGACCAGAAAAGGGCCGAGCCGGAGCACGCCGGCCTCGTCGCCGGGGACCATGTCGCGCGGGATCTGGTCGAGCCGCGAGATGTACGGGGCGAGCTGGGAGCGGAACGGGATGTACTCACCGAACGGAACCAGGTGGCGTTTGACGTACCGCTCCCCCGGGCCGGTGCCAGGCTGCCAGACGATGCCGGTGTTCTGTGCCTGCCCGGGAGCCGGGCCCTCGACGATCGCGCCGATCAGCGTGGGCACGCCGACCGCGTCGACGGCACCCTGTACGTCGGCGCCCACGGTGGGGTGGACGAACGGGTCGATGTCGGTGCCGTTCTCCGGCCAGATCACCAGGTCGGCGGCTGCGGCCTGCCCCGCGGCCACGGCGGCGGCGTAGTCGCGCGTGGCCTGGACGTGGTTGCCGACCACGGCCCGCTGCTGGGCCGCGCCCTCGGCTCCGGTGCCCGGCACGCCGCCCTGCACGAGCGCCACCGAGACGCTGCCGTCCGGCTCGGCCAGCCCGGTGGGCAACAGGGGGGATACCGCCACCAGGCCGAGGGCCGCGATCGCCGGCACCGCGGCAGCGCGGACCGGCGTCCGCCGGCGCAGCGCCCAGAGCGCGGCGGCGCCGAGCAGGCACCCGGTCAGCAGCACCAGCCCGCTGGTGGCGGGGACACCCACCCAGCGGGGCCAGGCAGAGAACGGGCCGTCGGGTACCGAGAAGGCAAGCCGGCCCCAGGGGAAGCCGCCGAGCGGTGCCCGCCCCCGGGCGGCCTCGACGGCTACCCACCAGCACGCGGCCCACACGGGCCACCCGGGCCAGCGGCGCAGCAGGGCGTGCCCTGCGCCGTACGCGGCGTAGAAGGATCCCTCCAGCACGGCCACCCCGAGCCACGCATCGCTGCCCACGACCTGCAGCCACGGCATCAGCGTCGCCATGAAGGCAACACCGAAGACGAGGCCGACCAGGCCACCGGAGCGCGCGGACACACCGTCGAGGCAGACGGTGAGCAGGGCGAGGCCCGCCAGGAGCGCCACCTGCTGCTGGTACGGGGCGAAGCCGGCGGTCACCGCGAGACCGGCGAGGGCGGCCAACCCCAGTCGCAGCCAGGTCGACCGCACGAGGGGACCACTGCCGGGACCACTGCCCGGACCACTGCCCGGACCACTGCCCGGACCACTGCCGGCCACGGAGGCGGAACGGCCGGTTGGTCCTGCGCTCACGTGCGGTCCTTCGTCGAGTCCTCGTCGAGTGCGGTCGTGGAGACCGACGCTACCCGGCGCCGCCAACCCGACGGGGCGGCACTGCGCAAATGGTCGCGCACATGGTTGCGCACACGGTCGCGGTCGCTTCCCGCATGCACGAGACCCGTCACCCTTCGGACCGGTTCCGGGTCCGATGGAGTCGGACCACGATCCCGTTGTCTACTGGATGACGGGTCCCGTGCGTGTTCCACCCCAGCTCCGGACCCGCAGACCCAAGAGACGTGCCCGCGCGGTCAGAACCTGGATTCTGGTCCCCCGAGCGGACTTTCTTCTCGGACCCGTCCGTCCGGGACGGACACGAGGTGGACTCGTGGAGCCTCGCCAAGTGCACCGACACTGTCAACCGCCGTCTGACCTGGCGCTTCGTCGCGTCGCCGCAGGTCAGGAGGGGATGGGGGACAGTCCAGGAAAAAGTCCCTGGGATGGTGTCCGACGGCGCGTCGTGAGTCGACACGCCGCGGGTCCCAGCGGGCCGTCAGCCAGCGGCCGGCAACACGACGGTGCCACGTGCCCGCACCACGACCAGTGGCGGATCCAGCACCGCCGCGGCGGATCCACCGCGCCCGCTGTCGCTGCGGCACACCACGTGTGCGACCAGCTCCAGCTCGCGGCTGCGTCGGCCGACGCGTACCACCGTGGCCGTGGCCTCGAGGACGTCGCCGGCCCGCACCGGTGCCTCGAAACGGACGTCGGTGTAGGCGGCGAACAACCCCTCGTCGCCGTCGCTGCGGATGCACAGCTCGGTGGCGACGTCGCCGAACATGCCCAGCACGTACGCGCCGTCGACGAGGTCGCCGGCGTAGTGAGCACAGGCGTACGAGACGTAACGCCGGTGGGTCACGCGCAGGCCGACGCGCGGGTCGTCAGTCATGCGGGTGCTCCGGTGGGCACCGGCCGGGCCGAGCGACTGCGCGGGTTCCTCCGGGGGCCGGCCGCGGCCCGGCCACGCACGACGAGCTCGTACACGAGGTAGCTGGCCACCTCCACGGGCGTGGTGCCCCGGCCGAAGATGCGGTCGACGCCGAGCTCGTCGGACCTGGCCTCGTCGAAGCGCGGACCGCCCACGACCAGCACCGGACGGTCCTGCGCCGGGTAGGCCTCACGGAATGCCGCCGACATCTCCTGGGTGTTGATGACGTGGGCGTCGCGCTGAGTGACCACCTGCGAGACGAGCACCGCGTCGGCCGTCTCCGCGCTCGCGCGTGCGACCAGCTGCGGCACCGACACCTGGGCGCCGAGGTTGACCACCCGCAGCTCGCGGTAGTACTCCAGTCCCTTCTCTCCGGCGAAGCCCTTGACGTTGAGGATCGCGTCGATGCCGACGGTGTGGGCGTCGCTGCCGATGCATGCGCCGACCACCGTGAGCCGGCGACGCAGCCCCTGACGGATCGCGAGGTTCGCCTCCTTGGGGCTGAGCAGGGGGTAGTCGCGTTCGACCACGCGTACCGCACCCACGTCGACGAGGTGGTTGACCCGGCCGTACACGACGAAGAAGGTGTGCGCGGGACCGAGCGCCTTGGCGTGCACGACCAGGGCCGGGTCCATACCCATCTTGGCCGCGAGCTGGGCGGCTGCACCCTCGGCGGTCTTGGAGTGGGGCATCGGCAGCGTGAACGACATCTGCACCATGCCGTCGCCGGTGGTGTCGCCGTACGGGCGGATGATCTGACCGGTGTGGCTCACGGCGCGGCCTCGAGCATGTCGGCGGCCGGGTTGAGGTAGCCCTCGGCCTTGCGGGCGATCCCCTCGAGCCCTCGGCCGCCGTCGGCCGGGCGTCGCATCAGACCGAAGGTGCCGTCGGCGATGGCGTCGAGCAGGCCCGCCCCACCGGGGTGGTCCAGGATCTGCTCGAGCAGGTCGATCCCCTCCCCGAGCACCTGCCGGGCGCGGGTGGCGATGAACCCGTCGGGGGTTGGGCGAAAGTCCTCGTGCAGCCGGCCGCAGGCGGAGAGGACGTAGCGCACGTTCTGCAGGGCGAGGTCGCGGTCGGACAGCCACGGCGTCACGACGGCCTCGGTCATCATGCCCACCAGCAAGATGCCCTGCCCGGTGAGCGCGCCGGCGAGGTTGAAGAAGCCGTCGAGCAGGTAGCCCATGAACACGTCGCCGGTCATGTGTCGGGTCGGCGGCATCCACTTCAGCGGTGCGTCCGGGAACAGGGTGCGGGCGAGCATCGCGTGCGCGAGCTCGAGCCGGAAGGAGTCGGGCACCTGCGGGTCGATCTCGAACGCGTGACCGAGGCCGAGTTGCCAGTCGGAGAGCCCGGCCTCCTTGGCGAAGTACTCGTTGAGCAGCTGGCTGACCGTGACGGTGTGCGCCGCCTCCACGGCGTCGGCGGTGGTCAGGTAGTTGTCCTCGCCGGTGTTGATGATGATGCCGGCCCGGGCGTGGACCTGACGGCTGAAGCGCTGGTCGACGAACGTACGCACCGGGTTGATGTCGCGGAACAAGATGCCGTACATCGAGTCGTTGAGCATCATGTCAAGGCGCTCGAGCCCGGCGAGGGCCGCGATCTCGGGCATGCACAACCCCGACGCGTAGTTGGTCAGGCGCACGTAGCGGCCCAGTTCGGCGCTGACCTCGTCCAGGGCTCCACGCATCAGGGCGAAGTTGTCCTGCGTGGCGTACGTCCCGGCGAACCCCTCACGGGTGGGGCCCTCGGGGACGTAGTCCAGCAGCGACTGGCCGGTGGAGCGGATCACCGCGATGACGTCGGCGCCGGCCCGCGCCGCCGACTGGGCCTGCGGCATGTCCTCGTAGATGTCGCCGGTGGCCACGATCAAGTAGATCCATGGCGTACGCGGTGGGTCACCCCACCGTTTGATCAGCCGGTCACGCTCGCGCCGGCGGGTGTCGATGCGGCGGATACCGGTGCCGACGGCCCTACCTGCCGCGGAGCGCGCCCGGACCCGGTCGCGGCCGACCGGCAGGCGGAACCGTACGGAGCCGACCGACGCCTTGGCCGCCAGCTCAGCCAGGTCGGCGGCGTCGCCACGGACGAGCGCGTCCCAGACCGGCAGGCAGACGCCGTGCTCGAGCCCCACGTCGCCGCGGACGGAGTCGACGAGTCGGTTGACCCATGGGGTGCCGTCGGGATCGGCACCGGACAGGCCCGCCAGCCGCAAAGTGGCCCGCTCCACCGACACGGTGGTGTGCTGCTGGGCCAGCTCCACGATCGGTCGCCCGACCCGCTCGGACAGGCTGCGCGCCTTGGCGACGACGGTGGGGTCGAGGTCGAGGCTCGGACGGGCGGACATGCGCCGGAGGCTATCAGCCGACCGTCCGGTCAACCGCACTCGTGAGTGCACGGAACGTCGTCGAAACGTTGCTGTCCCGCAGGAATTCCTGCTTCTCGTGCGACGGGCCGGAGGAAGTGCGTGTGGCCCGGGCGCTGGAGCTCGGGCGGCGGGCTCGTACGACGGCTTCGATGGTGGTGAGCGTCGACGTGCCCGCCCGCACCGCCGCGCTCGGAGCGCCGCAGACCCTGGTCAACCGGTGCGGGTGGGGATACCTTCACCTCGTCTTGCCGATCGGCGAGCAGGTGTGACGAAAGGGACGAAGATGCCAGCATCCCACCTCTCCCGAAAGGCGTCGGCAGTCGCCGTGGGCGTTGCCCTGCTGATCCCGGGTCTCGGGGCGACCACGGGCGCCGAGGCCGATCAGTCACCCCACGGCGCACCGAACGCCGTGGCCGGGGCCCGGTCGCAGACACAGGTCGACCTCACCCGCATGGGCTCGGTCAACCTGGGCGCCCTGGCCAGGACGGCCGCACGCTCGCAGCGGCTGGCACCGGCGACCGCAAATCCCCGCACCGAGATCGGGCCGAAGCCCCCTGGCGACGACGCAGAGGCGTCGCTGGTGGCCCGGGTGGCGCCCGACCCTGCGACCAGGCGGCTGGACAGCCGGCCCAACGAGTCCCTGCATTTCGAGGGCTTGAACATACGCGACAGCCGGTACGCCAACAACGGCAACCAGTTCACCAGCGAGCCGCCTGACCAAGCGCTCTGCGTCGGCAACGGTTACACACTGGAAGGTGTCAACACCGCGCTCGCGGTGTACGACCGCACCGGCGGCCAACTCGCCGCCGCCGTCTCCATCGCCGAGTTCTTCGGCTTCGCCCCTGAGTTCAACCGCGACAAGGGCACCTTCGGGCCGTCGGCGTTCGACCCGGTCTGCCTCTACGACCAGAAGGTCGACCGCTTCTTCTTCCTCGTCACCGAGCTTGACGTGGAGCCGATCTCCGGCAACCTCACCGGCGGCTCGCACCTCTACTTCGCGGTGAGCCAGACCGGCAACCCGCTGGGCGACTACACCCGCTACGTCATCACCACCACCAACGGTGACGACACCGACCGGGGTTGCCCCTGCTTCGACGACTTCCCGCACATCGGTGCCGACGCCAACGGCTTCTACATCTCGGCCAATCGGTTCCCGATCTTCGTGAACGGCTTCAACGGTGCGCAGATCTATGCGATTTCCAAGCGCGGGCTCGCCGCCAACGCCGTCGGGGCGGCACCGGCGCCTACCGTGGTCAGCCTCAACGCCGGACGGATCGACGGGGACCCGTCGTTCACCGTCCAGCCGGCGGCCGTGCCACCGGGCGGCACCTACACCGCCAACCGCGAGTACTTCTTGTCGACCACGGACTTCGACACCCGGCGCGAGAGCAAGATCGGGGTCTGGGCGCTGTCCAACACCGACTCCCTGGACGACCAGGACCCGGCCGTCCGGTTGAGCCGGCGGACCATCCCGAGCCTGACCTACGCGCTCGAGCCGAACGCCGAGCAGAAGCAGGGAGCAGCGAACCCGCTCGGGGAGTCCGTCGACGAGCCGCTGAACGCCTTGGACAGCGGCAGTGACATGAGTGAGGTCGAGTACGCGGGTGGCCGGCTGTGGGGTGCCATCGGTACCGCGGTCGGCGGGAGCGGTGACAAGCGTGACGGCGTGTTGTGGGTGCAGGTGCGGCCGTCGTTCACCAACGGGCGCGCCGACGGCACCGTCGTCGAGCAGGGTTACGTGGCCCTTCGCACCAACAACCTGATGTACCCGGCCATCGGCGTGAACGCCGCGGGCACAGGTGCGATGGTCATGAGTGTGGCCGGTCCGACCGTCTTCCCGACTCCGTCCTACATCCCCATCGACCGAACCGGAGTCACCGGTCCGGTTCGGGTCAACGAGTTCGGCGCCCGGCCCGACGACGGCTTCACCTGTTACGCCGCCTTCGTCGGGAGCCGGGACCGTGGCTGTCGGTGGGGCGACTACTCCGCTGCCACGGCGGACGAGTGGGGCGGGATCTGGATGGCGACCGAGTACATCTCCTCCGGTCCTCGGGTGCCCTTCGCCAACTGGAGTACCGAGGTGTTCCGTTACCGGCCGCGTTCCTGAGGTCGGTCAGCCGATCTGACCGGTCGCCGATGCCTGCGCACGGTGGACGACGACACCGTCGACCACCGTGCGCAGGCACGTGGGCCGGGCCGGACCGTTTGACAAGTCAGGCAGCCCGGGCGTCCTCGAGCGCGGATCGGTCGACCAGGCGCTGACCCGGCCGTCCGGCGCCTGCACCAGGTCGACGACGTCCCAGACCGCGAGCGTGGCGGGCGAGCCCGGTGCCAGCACGCCGAGGGAGTCGTGCCCGGCCGCCCGGTGCCCTCCTCGGGTGGCCGCCGTGAACGCCGCCCGCGCGCTGATGCGCTGCTCGGGATTCGTGTGGCCGACCGCCGCCGCGACCCAGCCCCACGGGTCGAAGGGCGTGACCGGGCTGTCCGAGCCAAGGGCGAGCGGCACCCCGGCACGGACGAGCGACGCGAGCGGGTTCATGGCCCGCGCACGCGCGCGTCCCAGCCGCTTCGCGTACATGCCGTCGGGTCCTCCCCACGCGGCGTCGAAGGACGGCTGCACCGAGGCGGTGATCGCGAGGTGAGTGAGCTGCTCGACGGCTGCGGCGTCCACGAGCTCGACGTGCTCGAGCCGGTGTCGTGCTCGGCGTAGGGCGGGCAGGCCGACCACGTCCTCGGCCGCCGCGAGGCCGGCCAGCACGACGTCGAGCGCCGCGTCGCCGATCACGTGCATGCCGCCCTGGATTCCCGCGCGGGTGCACGCGACGAAGTGGTCTCGCACCTGGTCGGCGTCGAGGTAGACGTGGCCCCGGACTCCGTCGGCGTCGGCGAGGGGGTCGGCGTCGACGTACGGTTCGCGCAGTCCGCAGGTGCGGGAGCCGACCGACCCGTCGGCGCACAGGTCGCCGGCGAGCCCCGCCAGGCCGGTCGGCAGCTCGGCCACCACCTGGTCCAGCTCGATGGTGTCGGCGACAAGCGTGCCGCGGTAGGCGATGACCTGTGGCAAGGGCTCCGAGCCGGTCAGCGCGACCAGCTCGAGCAGATCGGCGAGCGGGGCGATGTGCGGCGCCGACATCTCGTGCAGGGTGCCGATGCCAGCGGCTGCGGCTGCCCGTAATGCCGCCCGCTGCAGCTCTCGCCGCCGGTCGGGGGCGATGCCCTCGCGGGTGAGCCCTCGGGCGGCGGCGTGAGCCGCACGCTCGACCCGGCCGTCGGCGGACCAACCCACCAGCGTGTCGAGGCCGAGCCGTTCGGCCAGTGCGGACGACACCACCCCCGAGTGGACGTCGACGCGAGCCAGGTAGACCGGCCGTCCACCGCTGGCTCGGTCCAGCTCGGCGAGGGTGGGAGGTCGTTGCTCGGGCCAGTGCTGCTCGTCCCAGCCGTGTCCCAACACGGGCCCGTCACCGGTGGCCGCGGCCCGCGCCACCTGGTCGAGTGCATCTGCGACGCTGCGGGTGTCGGTCAGGTCGACGCCGGTGAGCGCCAAGCCGGTCTCGGTGACGTGGGCGTGCGCGTCGACGAAGGCAGGCGTCACCAAGCCGCCGTCGAGTTCGACGACCTCATCGGCGGAGTCTGCGTGAGCCCGGGCCGCGTCATCCGACCCCATCCAGGCGACCGCGTCGCCAACGGTGAGGACCGCCTGCGCGGACGGGTCGGCCGGGGAGTACACCGCCCCCCCGCGGTACAGGGTCGTACGCCGTCTTGGCTCGTCCACGGCGCACAGTCTCACCATGCGGCGACAGGCGCGTGCCACGGGGTCCACGCGTCGTCCCCGCGACCAACGGGCCAGAGTCGGTGACGCTTGTGCTGCGCCTGTGCTGCCCGCAAAAGATCAAGGACGTCCCCGATGAAGTGGGTGACGAATTGTCGGGCCCGAGCCGCACTGGCCGGACGATCGCTCCAGGAGTACCTGCGCATGCGTCTGGTCGATCTGGCCGAACGACCCGACGCCGATGTGTTCGTGGCCAGGCTGCGGGCCAGGAAGCAGGCCACCGGCGGATCGATGGACGTCGCCCACGTTCTGCGCCATCGAGACGCCGACCGCCGGTGACGACCGTGCTCGATGCCTCTGCGGTCGTGGCTGCCCTGATCGACCCGGGTCCGGTTGGCCGCTGGTCACCTTGCCGGTCGAGTTCTTTCCGTATGCACCGTTCAGCAGCCGGGCGTGGGAGCTGCGCCAGAATGTCACCTCCTACGACGCGTGGTACATCGCCTTGGCCGAGACACTGGGATGCAGACTCGCGACCCTCGACGAGCGGTTACGCTCGGCCACCAGGCCGCTACCGTCGGCCCAATGAGCGACCTGACCGAGCCTGAGTTCCCCGCTGCCCCCGACCGCATCTACCCGCCGTTCGTCGCCGACGAGCGGACCATGCTCGACGCGTGGCTGGACTTCCAGCGTGCCACGCTGCTCGCCAAGTGCGAGGGACTCGACGGCGCCCAGCTGCGCACCAGGTCGGTGCCGCCGGCGTCGCTGTCCCTGCTCGGTCTCGTACGGCACATGAGCGAGGTCGAGCGCAGCTGGTTCCGCCGCACGCTCGCCGGTGAGAACGCCCCGCCGATGTACTACTCCCCCGACAACGAGGACGGCGACTTCGACGACGTGGACCAGGCTGACGTCGCCGCGGATTTCGTCGCCTTTCGGGCAGAGGTCGACGCCTGTCGGGCCGTCGCCGCGACGTACGCCGATCTCGACACCATCGCGGCGGTCAAGCGCCGTGGCGTCCACGCCGTGTCACTGCGCTGGATCTACGTGCACATGATCGAGGAGTACGCCCGGCACAACGGGCACGCCGACCTGCTGCGGGAGCGCATTGACGGCCGCACCGGGGACTGAGCCGGCGTCGTCGCGGCCGATGGTGGCCGCCAGTGCGGCTACAGCCGGGATCGGAACAGCGCCTCCACCCCGGGGCACGTACGCATCAGCCGCAGCGCCAGGTCGGCGTGGCCGGGGGTGTAGCCGTTGCCCACCAGCATCGTCACGTCGGCGGCGAGTCCTTCGGCGCCGAGCGCCGCGGCGCTGAACGACGTCGCCATCGAGAAGAACACCACGGTGCCCCGCTCGGCGGTGGACAGGATGGCCCCTCCCTCGCAGCCGGGAACGTCGACGCAGACGACGGTGACGTCGGCCGGTCCGCCGGCCGAGGCGACGGCGGCCGACAGCGCCACCGGATCGCGGGCGTCGGCGAGCACCACCTCGTCGGCCAGACGCGCGTCCCGCAGCCGGGTCGCCTCCGCCTCGACGGGCACCACGCCGATGACCAGCCGCGCGCCAGCCTCCCGTGCGGCCGCGCAGGCAAGGGAACCACTCTTCCCGGCGGCTCCGACGACCGCGACGGCCGGACTCTGGTAGCCCTCGACGACCCGCGCGGTCAAGGCAGGAGCTCCGCAGACGTCCATCACGGCGAGCGCCAGCTCGGTCGACAGGTCGGCGGGCAATCTCGCCGCGATGCTGCGGCCGAACAGCACGGCGTGACCCGCGCAGGGCACCTGCTCGGAGCGGCCGTCCCACGTGGCGAGGCCATCGGTCAGCACCAGCGGGGTCAACGTCAAGGAGACGAGCGTGGCCACCCGGTCGCCCACCTGCAGACCCAGCGGCGAGCGCGGGCCGACCTCCTCGACGGTGCCGACGAGCATGCCGCCCGATCCGGTCACCGGGTTCTGCATCTTGCCCCGCTCGGCGACGATGGCGAGCACGGCGTCACGCACTGCGGCACCAGATCCGTGCTCCTCGCGCAGCTGGCGGAAGCTTGCCGCGTCGAGGTTGAGCCGCTCGACGGCGATGCGGACCTCGTCGTCGAACAGCTGCGTCCTGGTGTCGAGCCGGTGCGCCGCTTGGGGGAGAACTCCGGCCGGCTTGAGGACCCGTCGCATCCCGACGGCGTCCAGCAGCGGAACTGACGGCATTGACGTTCCTCCGGGCTCTAACGAGATAAGCTGCAGATCTTGCGGTGTCCGGTTGGACTGACGGGAACTTCTTTCGTAGTCTTGCAGCCTCTGCCAATGAGCTTCAACCCCGCCCCCACCGCTTCGAGGACGTGCCGTGACCGCTGAGCTGACGACCGACCACCTGGCGATGGCGACGCCGGCTGACCGGCTCCCGCAGCCGTACGTCTACCGGGCGCCCGAGCTGGTCGAACCCGACTGGACCCGCTTCCCGGGGTGGGCCGACGTTACCGTCGCCGAGTGGGAGTCCGCGCAGTGGCAACGTGCCCACTGCGTCAAGAACCTGCGCCAGCTGCGGGCGGTGCTGGGCGAGGGGCTCGACGAGCGGTTCCTGGCCGACCTGGAGCGCGACCAGGCCGAGCGGGCGACCATGTCGATGCTGCTCCCGCCGCAGATGCTCAACACGATGGCGCCGGGCCTCGCCCCGCACGCTCCCGGCTTCACCGACGCGTTCTACGCCGACCCCGTGCGCCGCTACATGCTGCCGGTGTTCTCCGACCGCCGTACCGACTGGCCCAGCCACCCCTTCGCCACCCGTGACTCGCTGCACGAGCACGACATGTGGGTCGCCGAGGGGCTGACGCACCGCTACCCGACCAAGGTGCTCGCCGAACTGCTGAGCACCTGCCCGCAGTACTGCGGCCACTGCACCCGCATGGACCTGGTCGGCAACTCCACACCGGTTGTCGACAAGCTCAAGCTGACGCTCAAGCCGGTGGATCGGATGGACCGGCACGTGGAGTACCTGCGCGCGAACCCGCAGGTGCGTGACGTCGTCGTCTCCGGTGGCGACGTGGCCAACCTGCCCTGGCCCCGCCTGGAGTCCTACGTCGCCCGGCTGCTCGAGATCGACAACATCCGCGACATCCGGCTGGCCAGCAAGGCGTTGATGGGTCTGCCCCAGCACTGGCTCTCCGACGACGTCCGGGCCGGCATGGAACGGCTGGCGACCACCGCTCGGGGACGTGGCGTGCAGATCGCCATCCACACCCACGTCAACGCCGCCCAGTCGGTGACACCGCTGGTGGCCAAGGCCGCCCGCGCGATGCTCGCGACCGGCATCCGTGACGTCCGCAACCAGGGCGTGCTGATGGAGGGCGTCAACGCACGTCCGCACGACCTGCTCGACTTGTGCTTCGCCCTGCTCGACGGCGCCGGGGTGCTGCCGTACTACTTCTACATGTGCGACATGATCCCGTTCAGCGAGCACTGGCGCGTCTCGGTGGCCCGCGCGCAGGAACTGCAGCACGCGATCATGGGCTACCTGCCTGGCTTCGCGACGCCACGGATCGTGTGCGACGTGCCCTTCGTCGGCAAGCGGTGGGTGCACCAGGTGCACGACTACGACAGCGAGCGCGGCATCTCGTACTGGACGAAGAACTACCGCACCTCGATCGAGTCGGCCGACACCGAGGCCACCAGCCGCCTGTACGCCTACCAGGATCCGATCCACACGCTGCCACCGTCGGGGCAGGCGTGGTGGCGGGCGCAGCAAGGCACTGACACGGCGACGGCCGCGGCAGCCGACGCGGCCAGGCTCAGCCGCGCAGCCGCAGCCGCCGAGCTGACCTGACCTCTCGTCTGCTCCGCACTCCCGTCCAGTGGTGCCAGACCGGGCACCCCCTTCGCCGAGTGGTGCCAGACCGGGGAGCCCAGGCCCCACAACTGACCCATCTGGCACCACTGGACGGGGAGGGACCGGGCACGTCCGCTCAGAGCGCGGCCGGGCGGTGCTCGTACGGCGTCGACAACACGATCGTGGTCCGAGTGGCCACGCTGGCCACCGCCCGGATCCGCGCCAAGAGGTCCTCGAGCGCCAGCGGGCTGGCCACGCGTACCAGCAGGATGTAGCTCTCGTCCCCGGCGACCGAGTAGCAGGCCTCGATCTCGGGGAGGTCGCGCAGGCGCTCGGGGGAGTCGTCGGGCTGGCTGGGGTCCATCGGACGGATGGAGACGAACGCGGTCAGCGCCAGCCCGACGGCGGCCGGATCGATCCTCGCGACGTAGCCGGTGACCATGCCCCGCTGCTCGAGGCGCCGCACGCGCTGGTGCACGGCGCTGGTCGAGAGCCCGGTCGCCTTGCCGAGATCGGTGAACGACATCCGCCCGTCCTCGCTCAGCAGCCGTACGATCGCCCGGTCGGTGTCCTCCACGCCGGGCACCCTAGCGGGACCACCCGCTCGGTTCAGGGGCGCCGCTCACTCTCGGCGCGGGCGAGGCGTCGCGCCCCGGAGACGCAAGCAGTCACCCGGCGTGAAACGGGTGGGGTCTCACCAGCATTGCACCGCGTCGCAATACCTGTACTGCCGCCACTCGGCGTCGAGCGCAGCCTGCTTGTCGGCGTAATCAGGGTTCCCGGCGAGGTTCTCCAACTCGTACGGGTCTGCGGTGAGGTCGTACATCTCGACGCCCCCGGTTTGCGGGTAGGTCACGTACTTCCACCGGTCCGGTGTGACGATCCCCCGTGCCAACCACTCGATCTGCAACGATGCCGTGCCGGTCAGGGCCGCCCGGTCGTCGCGTTCGACGAACCTCGACTCGTCCGTGGAGGTCGCCACCCTCTGCTCACTCACCGTGGGCGCGTCGGCCACTTCGAGAACGATGGGCCGGTCGGTCGTCTCCCCGTCGAGAAGAGGCAGGAGGGAACGTCCATCGAGCGGGGGGATCGTGGCGTCCCACTCGTCGGTCATGGACAAGATGGTCGGCGCGAGGTCCTGCATGCCCGTCAACCCGTCGTAAGTTCCACCGACTTGGATACCCGGCCCTCGGATGATGAGTGGCACCCGGACAGCCGGTTCGTACGCGACCCTCTTCCCCGCCGCGATGCGGTGCTGGCCCTGCAGGTAACCATTGTCGCTGACCAGCATGAAGTAGGTGTTCTGGAGCTCACCCATCCGCCTGATCATGTCCATCGTCCGGCCGATCTCGTCGTCGACGGTCCGCAGCGCCTCCCGGCGCTGCACCAGGGACTCCTTCTGGGCCGCGATCTTGTCGCGACTCAGCCGCGGCAGGTTCTCCACCCCGGACTCCTTGTCCGACACGTCTGCCTCGTTGTAGCTCGAGTCGGCGGGCACCAAGGGACCGGAGTAGGTGTCGCGGTACTTCGGCTGCACATACGGGCTCCCGGCGTAGACGTCGTCCGGATCACGAGGACCGCCGTTGTGCGGCGCGACGAACGACTCGTACAGGAAGAATGGCTCCTTCGACCCCTGGTGCTCGAGGAACAGACGGCCCTGCTGACCGAACAGGCTGGTGCTGTAAACGCCCGGGAAGTCGACCAGCCGTCCGTTGAGGTTGAGCTTCTGCCTCAGGTAGTTGTACGTGCCGGGCTCGACCGAGCCCTTCCAGGCGTCCCAGCCAGGCGGGACGTACCTGCGGTCCGCGTTGGTGTCAGCGTAGTCGTTGAAGTACTTGCCGACCAGGCTGGTCGCGTAGTCGTCGGTGAGCCACGTGGCGATGGTCTGCGTGTCCTTGAACCCGTAGAACCCGCCGTAGGGGTCGAAGTTGCCGAGCACCCGGTGGTTGTGCGGGTACAGGCCGGTGAAGATGGTGGCCCGCGACGGGCAGCACAGCGGGTAGGGGACGTAGTGGCGGGTGAAGGTGGTCCCCCGAACGATGAGCCGGTCCTGCACCTTCGGCATATAGGTGATGTCCTCGACGGTCGCGTCGTCGACCACGAACAAGACGACGTTGGGTGCCGCCGCAGCGGCCGTGCCGACGCTGAGACCGGGCGCGACGGCAGCACCGGTGGCGAGGTCACTGCCTCCGGGGGCGCGGGTGGCACCCGAGGTTGCCGGTGCCGCCACGACGGCGACCGCCAGCAGGGACAGGGCCAGCGGCGCGCGCGCGCGGTGGAACAGGGCCATGTCCTCGTCCTCCGAGCCGGGCGGGTCAAGATCTGTTGTGTCACCGTAACCCGCAAGCGCTTGGACTGCGCGGATTGGAATGAGCAAGGCGTCAGCCCGGCAGCACGACCAGTTCGCGCGAGGTGGTGTTGAGCCGCTCCACGCCGTCGGCGGTGCAGACGACGATGTCCTCGATCCGCGCCCCAGAGCGGCCCTCGAGGTAGATGCCCGGTTCGATCGAGAACGCCATGCCCTCCTCTAGCACCAGGGCGTTGCCGGCCACGATGTACGGCTCCTCGTGGGTCTCCAGCCCGATCCCATGCCCGGTGCGGTGCACGAACGCCGCACCGTAGCCAGCAGCGGCGATCGCCTCCCGGCCGACCGCGTCGACGGACTCCGCGCTGACACCGGGGCGGGCATAGCCGCACTGTTGCGCCTGTGCGTCGAGCAGGACCGGGTAGTAGGTCAGGACGTCGTCCGGCACCGGCCCCGCCGCCACGTACGTACGGGTCGAGTCCGAGCGGTAGCCGCTCGGCATGGTGCCGCCGATGTCCACCACCACCGGGTCCCCAGGCCTGACAACCCGGTCCGAGACCCCGTGGTGCGGCGACGCGCCGTTGGGGCCGGAGCCGACGATGACGAAGTCGGCCCGGACATGCCCGGCGGACAGGATTGCGTCGGCGATGTCGCGGCCGACCTCGCGCTCTGAACGCCCGGGCCGCAGCCACTCCCCCATCCGGGCGTGGACCGCGTCGATGGCGGCACCTGCCTCGCGCAGGGCAATCACCTCGACCGGTGTCTTGCGCATCCGCAGCTCTCGCAGGACCGTGCCGGCCAGGGTCTGACGGGCGGCGGGCATCGCCTCGCGTAACGCCAGCACCTGCTCAGCCGCCATGTGGTTGTCCACCGCAACCGTGCGCGCGCCTGCGGGCAGCAACGAGGCGGTGAGCGCGTACGGGTCGTCGGTCTCGGCCCAGGCAACGACCTCGATGCCGAGGGCGCCGACCGGGCTGGCCAGCGCCGCGGCCCGCTCCAACCCGGGTGCGACGAGCCGGGGGTCGCCCTCGGCGGGCAGCACCAGACAGGTGAGCCGCTCCAGCGGCACTGCCTCGTACCCGGTCAGGTAGAACAGGTCGGCGCCGGGTGAGACGAGCAGGGCATCGACACCCGCCACCCTGGTCGCGGCTCGGGCGCGCTCGAGCCGGTCCCGGGCGTCGTCGAGGGAGGTGGTCACGGCCACACGTTAACCGAGCGAGAGCAAAGCCTGGCCGGCCGCCCGCGGCGGTCAACCGAGTCCGCCGACGTACCCGAGCACGCCAGCCTGGGGCTGCATCCGGCAGGATCATCGGCCATGGGTCCGGGAAAGCTGCTGCTGCTCGACACCGCCTCGTTGTACTTTAGGGCGTTCTTCGGGGCACCGCAGACCTTGACCGCTCCCGACGGCACGCCGGTCAACGCGGTGCGCGGTCTGCTCGACTTCCTCACTCGCCTGCTCGACGCCACCCGGCCCGACGCGCTCGCCGCCTGCTGGGACGACGACTGGCGCCCGCAGTGGCGGGTCGACCTCATCTCGTCGTACAAGCTGCACCGAGTCGTCGAGGAGGTCGAGGGCGGCGCCGACGTCGAGGAGACTCCGGACCCGCTGGCGGTGCAGGTGCCGGTGATCCGCGAGGCGCTCGAACTGCTCGGGGTCGCGGTGGTCGGGGCTCCCGGTTACGAGGCAGACGACGTGATCGGCACGCTGGCGACGACATGGAGCGGTCCGGTCGACGTGGTCACCGGTGATCGCGACCTGTTCCAGCTCGTCGACGACGACGGCCCCGTACGCGTGCTCTACACCGCCCGTGGTGTCGGCCGGCACGAGGTGGTCGACGGCGCCTGGGTCCGGGAGCGGTACGGCGTCGACGCCGCCCAGTACGCCGACTTCGCGGCGCTGCGTGGCGACCCGTCCGACGGGCTGCCGGGGGTCAAGGGCATCGGCGACAAGAGTGCCGCGAGCCTGCTGAGCGCCCACGGCGACCTCGCCGGCGTACGAGCGGCGGCGCAGCGTCCCGGTGGCTGGCTCGGCCCGGCCCAGCGGCGCGCCCTGGTCAGCGCTGCCGACTACCTCGACGTCGCGCCGACAGTGGTCCGGGTGGCTCGCGACGTCGACCTCGGCGATCCGGACCTGAGCATCGGGCCCGCTGACGGCGTCGGCGTCGCCGCGCTCGGCGAGCGGTGGGGACTGGGCGGCAGCGCCACCCGGGCGCTGGCCGCAGTGGGACGAGCCGCTCGTCACGACCAGAACGGTCGCTGAGCGCCCCCGCACTGGCCGCGCGCGGCGCTCAGTCGGCCGCGTGGACCACGTCGCGCTCCTCGGCGAAGTGGCAGGCCGACGGCTGCTGGGAGCCGGTCCGCGGGATGAGCTCCGGCTCGTCTTTGGCGCAGATGTCTTGCGCCTTGTGGCACCGGGTGCGAAATCGGCATCCCGATGGCGGGTTGGCCGGACTCGGTACGTCGCCGGTGAGCATGATCTGGTCCCGCTTCCCACGCATCTCGGGGTCGGGCACAGGCACCGCGGACAGCAGCGCCTGGGTGTAGGGGTGGGTGGGGTGCTCGTAGATCTGCTCCTCGGTGCCGATCTCGGCGATCTTTCCCAGATACATCACCGCAATCCGGTCGGAGATGTGCCGGACGACGGACAGGTCGTGGGCCACGAAGACGTAGGACAGGCTGAACTCCTCCTGGAGACGCTCGAGCAGGTTGATGACCTGGGCCTGCACCGACACGTCGAGCGCCGAGACCGGCTCGTCGCACACGATGATCTTGGGCCGCAGCGCCAGCGCGCGGGCGATCCCGATGCGCTGACGCTGCCCACCGGAGAACTGGTGGGGGTAGCGGTTGATGTGCTCGGGGTTGAGACCGACGACCTCGAGGAGCTCTTGGACCTTGCTGCGCCGTTGGTTCTTCGGCGCGAAGTCGGGGTGGATCCGAAATGGCTCCCCGACGATGCCGCCGACCGTCATCCGCGGGTCCAGCGAGGCGTAGGGGTCTTGGAAGATGATCTGCACGTTGCGGCGCATCCGGCGCAGCTCACGCTCCTTCATGCCCACCAGCTCTTCATCGAGCAGCTTGACCGAGCCGGAGGTGGCGGGGATGAGTCCCATGATGACCCGGCTCAGCGTGGACTTGCCGCAACCGGACTCCCCCACCAACCCCAGCGTCTCTCCGCGGTGAAGGTCGAAACTCACCCCGTCGACGGCCCGGACGGCACCGATCTTGCGTTGGAAGACGATGCCCTGGGTGATGGGGAAGTGCTTGACCGCGTCGCGGACCGACACCACGACGTCACCACGCGGCTCCGCATGCAGGCCCCGCGTCTGCTTCTCCCGCTCCGTGCTGGTGACTCGTTGCGCGACGTCAGCCGCCGCCGTCGCGGCACCGGCCCGCTGACCATCGGCCCGCTCGTCAGGGGCGCCGGCGGCGTGGTCGGCCCGCGTCGACTCGCTCATCGAGCGAGCACCTCCTCGTAGTAGTGACAGGCGCTGCGGCGGCCACCGTCCATCTCGTACAGCGGTGGGTCGTCCTCCCGGCAACGGTCCCGGACGAGGTTGCAGCGGGGATGGAAGGAGCATCCCGCTGGCAGCTTCGTGAGGGTCGGGGGGAGCCCCTCGATGGAGGCCAGCTGCCGGCCCTTCATGTCGACCCGGGGAATCGACTCGAGCAACGCCTTGGTGTAGGGGTGCGCGGGGTCCTTGTAGATGTCGTGTACGCCGGCACGCTCGACGATCCGCCCGGCGTACATCACGCAGATGTTGTCCGCCACGTCGGCCACGACCCCCATGTCGTGGGTGATGAGGATGAGCCCCATGTCGCGCTCGGCTTGCAGGTCCGCGAGCAGCTGCATGATCTGCGCCTGCACGGTCACGTCGAGAGCGGTGGTGGGCTCGTCGGCGATCAGTACCTCGGGGTCGAGGGCGATCGCCATGGCGATCATGACGCGCTGGCGCATGCCGCCGGAGAACTGGTGCGGGAAGTCGGACACCCGGTTGACGGCGTCGGGGATCCCGACGAGGTCGAGCAGCTCGACGGCCTCCTTGCGGGCGTCGGTCTTGGAGTAGCCGCGGTGCTGGCGAAACAGCTCACCCAGCTGCCAGCCGATGCTGAACACCGGGTTCAGCGCGGACAGGGCGTCCTGGAAGACCATGGCGACTCGCTCGGAGCGCACCGAGCGGCGGACGTCGTGCGGGAGCGTCAGCAGGTCGACGCCGCGGAGCAGGACCTGCCCGCCGGCGATGTGGGCCGGTGGGCTGTCGAGGATGCCCATGATCGCCTGGGCCGTCACGCTCTTGCCACAACCGGACTCGCCCAGGATGCCCAGCGTCTCTCCCTCGGCGACGGAGAAGGTGGCCCCGTTGACCGCGTGGGCCACCCCGTCGCGGGTGCGGAACTCCACTTGCAGGTCGCGTACGTCCAGCAGCGGAGCTTGGGGGTTGAAGTCGAGCGACTCGGCTGCGTCGGAGCGGCCGAGTCGACGCCGCATGGACGCGGCACGGCCGTGTCCGGCGCCGCCCTCGGAGCGCCCCTGCTCGGTGGCTGTCACCATGGCTCAACGTCCTCTCGGGTCGAGGGCGTCGCGCAAAGCGTCGCCGAGCAAGATGAAGCTGAGCACGGTGAGGATGACCGCTCCCGCCGGGAAGATCAGCAGGTGCGGGAAACCGCCGACCGCCAACAACTGCCCTTGGGCGATGGTGATGCCCCACGAGATCGAGGGCAGCTGGAGGCCGACACCGAGGAAGGTGAGGGTGGCTTCGGCGGAGACGAAGCCACCGAGGTAGAGCGTCGCCAGCACGATCACCGGTGCGATCGAGTTGGGCAGGATGTGGCGCAAGATGATGGAGGAGTTCGAGGCACCGAGCGCACGGGCAGCCTCGACGTAGTCCTGGCCCTTCGCGGCGATGACTTGGCCGCGCATGATGCGGGTGACTTGGGGCCATCCCAGCACGATGAGCACAAGCGCCACGGTCCAGATGTTCTGTCCCCGCAGCAGCGCCAGGATCACAAGGGCGCCCAGCAGGAAGGGGAGCCCGAGCACCACGTCGGTGATCCGCGACACAACCGTGTCGACCCAACCGCCGTAGTAGCCCGCGATGACGCCGAGCGCGACGCCGATGAAGACGGTGGCAGCGGTGACGACCACCGCGATGATGATCGACGGCCGGGCCCCGTAGATGACGGTCGCGTACATGTCGCAGCCCTGCACGGTGGTGCCGAAGATGTGCTCGCTGCTCGGTGCCGCCTTGTTGTTGATGAGCTCGCAGGCGCCACGGGCGCTCGGGTCCTGGCTCGTCCACAGCCCCGGAAACGCTGCCATGGAGACCACGGCGAGGACGAGGAGGCTCGACACGATGAAGATCGGGTTGTGGTAGAGCTCCCGCCAGGCGTCGGCCCACAGGCTGGCGTTGCGCTCCTTCTTGCCGCGTGGTTCCTCGTCGCTCGAGCGTCGACCGAGGACCCGTCCTCGCTCCTCGGGGTTCTCCGAGCTCGCGGCGGACGACTCGACCGGCGCCTCGCTGTCGGCGGTGGCTTGTTGGTCACTCATAGCGGATCCGTGGGTCGAGGACGGCGTAGAGCAGGTCGACGAGCAAGCTGGTGATCAAGAAGACCATGGTAAACAGCGACACAACCGCCAGGACCACCGGGGTTTCGCCGGTCCGCACCGACTGGAACACCAGGCCGCCGACACCGGGAATGTTGAAGATTCCCTCGGTGACCAGCGCACCCCCCATGAGGGCGCCGACGTCGATGCCGATGTAGGTGATGACGGGAATCAACGAGTTGCGCAGAGCGTGCACGCCCACCACCCGGGCGCCGGACATGCCCTTGGCCCGGGCGGTGCGCACGTAGTCGGCCCGCATCGACTCGATCAGGCTGGTCCGGGTGAGCCGCGCAATGAAGCCGAGCGAGAGCGCGCCCAGCACCATGCCCGGCACGAGCAGGCTCGCCCACGGATGGTCGGCCTGATAGCTGATCGAGAACGCGGCGGTCAACCACTCGGGTGCACCCCGCTCGCTGAGCCACTTGCCGACGTAGAGTCCCGACGCGATCTGGACGAGCACGCCCAGCACGAAGACCGGGATGGCGATCACCAGCACGGTGGTGAACCGGATGAAGTTGTCGATGAACTTGTCCTTGCGAATCCCGGCCAGCACCCCGGCCAGGATTCCGATGATCGACTCGAAGACGACCGCGATGAAGGTCAACCGGATCGTGATCGGGGCGGCCCGCAGGATGAGGTCGATCACCGACTGGCGTTGGAAGTCGACACCGAAGTCGCCTTGGGCGTAGCCGCCGAGTCGCTCGAGGAACAGCCCGAGGCACGGGTTGCCGGTCTGGGTCAGGCAGGGGTCGTCCAACCCGAACGAGCGGGTCAGCGCCTGGATGGTTTCCGGCGGGGGCTGCCGGTCACCGAACAGTGCCCGGATCGGGTTGCCGTTCAGCTGGAAACCGAGCGACTGCAGATAGTGCAGCAAGAACAGCGTGCCGAACAGGACCGGAACGAACTGCAGAAGCCGACGCAATGCGTACCGGCCCATGGGCATCCTCCTAACGGCAGGCTTGCCTGGCGTCGACGAACAGTACGGACGCACCCGGTGCGGGTGCGGGAGGACCAGCCTCCCGCACCCGCACCCGAGTCGACAAGGGGCTTCAGCTGGCGGCGGACACCTGCGTCAGCAGCAGCTGGTCGAGCGGCGAGTACTGCACGTTCGACACGTTGTCGGAGAACACGATGAACGTCTGCCCGAACCACAGCGGGATCACCGGCAGCTCCTCCAGGACGACGTCCGCGGCCTGCTGGTAGATCGGCAGGCCCTCCTCAACGCTGGGGGCCCCGTCGCCCTCGTTGACGAGGTCGAGGAACTTATCGTGCGCCGGACCCGACCACTTGCCGTAGTTCGAGCTGCCCTCGCCGTAGATCGGGTCGAGGTAGTTCTGCGGCGACGGGTAGTCGGGCAGCCAGCCGAGCCGGTAGGGCCCGTCGACCTTGCCGGCACCCAGGGAGGCCAGGTACGGCGTGAACGGCTGGGACTTGAACTCGTAGTCGACGCCGAGGACGTCCTGCCAGCCCTTGGCCAAGGCCTCGATCCAGGCTTCGTGGCCGCCGTCGTTGTTGAACCAGATGGTGATCTTGTTCCCTGGGATGCCGCCTGCCTCGTCCCAGAGCTGCTTGGCCATGTCCGGGTTGTAGGTGCAGTTCTCGCCGCAGGCGTCGTCCCGGCTGCCGGGCACGAACGGTGCCACGACGTCCTGGGCCGGCTGGAAGAGGCCGTTGAGGATGCGGTCGATAATGAGCTGCCGGTCGATCGCCATCGACAGCGCCTGCCGGATCCTGATGTCCTGGAACTCCGGTTCGTAGAGCGGGAAGCCCAGGTAGGCATAGGAGCCGCTGTCGACCTGCAGGATCTTGTCCTCGGCCACCGAGGCCTGCGCCTGGGGGACCTGGCTCGGGTCGGGCGTCACGATGTCGAGGTTGCCGGCCTGGTAGTCCTTGAAGGCGGTCGCGGGGTTGCTGTAGATCTTGAAGACGATGTCATCGGCGTTGCCGGCGTCGTCGCCTTGGTAGTCGGCGTACTTGGTGACGGCGATCTGACGGTTGTGCTCCCACTTGCCATCGATCTGGTAGGGACCGTTGCCGATGGGCGTCTCGTTGCAGGCCTTCAGGTCGTCGATGCACGCCTTGGCCATCGGCGCGAACGCGGGCGTATAGCTCATCGTCAGCGGCCACTGCGAGAATGCCTCGCTGAGGGTGATCTCGATGGTCTGCGGATCGACCGCCTTGAGACCCGACATCTCCTTGCTCTTCGGCTTCTTGCCCTGCAGGTCGCTGTAACCCTCCACGGGTGAGAAGAAGAAGCCGATCTCGGTGGCGTTGGGGCCGTAGGCGTTGTAGTTCCAGGCCCGCACGAAGGACTCGGCGTCCACCGGCTCACCGTTGTGGAACTTCCAGCCCTGCTTGAGCTTCACGGTCCAGACCTTGCCGTCGGGCGAGTCGATCGACTCCGCGACGCCGAGGATCTGTTCGGAGGTCTCCGGGTCGATGCTCAGCAGGCCGGTCCACAGCACGTTGATGATCTGCGAGCACTCCGAGGAGTAGCAGTTGCCCATGGGAGCGAGCGCCTGCGGCTCACCGCTTTGGACACTGAACGAGCCGCCCTTGGCGGGCGCACCCTCGTTGCTCGGGCTGTCACCGGCGTTGCCGCCGCCGCCGCAGCTCACGGCAAGCAGGCCGGCAGCCGCCAGGCCGCCCAGCCATCGGGTGGTGGTCCGTCGCCCCATGTCGTCCTCCTGGGTCAGGGTCGCTCTCCGTCGGCGCCCGCAGAAAGCCGACACCGCGGTCACCATGTCACAGCGGCCCGGCCAGATCGAGCACCCGACGCCGCCTTGACCGAATCGTTAGTCGCCACGGGGCGGGCGGCTGAGTAGTCCGGGCGCCGTGCCAGGGGCAGCACATCGCTCCAAAGCGGGCCGCGACGCCCGATCGGAGTGGCCGGCGGGGGGGGGTCAGGTGTCCAAGTAGAGGCAGAACGGGTGGCCGGCTGGGTCGAGGAGCACCCGTACGTCGCTTTGGGGCTGGAAGTCGGCGGGGGTGGCGCCCAGCTCGATCGCGTCGGCAACCGCCGTCTCGAGGTCGTCGACCTCCACGTCGAGGTGCATCATCATCCGCGGGCTGCCCGCTGCCGCCGGCCACACCGGCGGAACGTAGTCCGGTGTTGTGTCGAAGGAGAGGTAGTAGTCATGGTCGGGCTTGGCGACGACCGCTCCGTCGCCCTCATCTCGCACCACCGGCCACCCGAGGATGCTGGAGTAGAAGGTCGCCAGCGCCACCGCGTCAGGACACTCCAGCACGACACCCCACCAGCCGGTCCGTCCGCGCATGCGCGCAGCCTGTCGCTCCCGGACGGCACCGTCAACGACCGGCCCGACGGTCCCGTCGCCCCAGGCACCGTCGACGACTCGCGCCGGCGTCAGGCGGCCAGCGCGCTGTAGGCGACGACGCCGCGGCGCAACCCGTCGGCGCACCGGCGAGCGGTGGTGCGCAGGTCACCCGGACCGGCGGCGTCGGCGACCTGGTCCACCACGTCGAGCAGCTGCCGCATCTGCCGGACGAAGTCGCCCGCGGTCGTCTCGGTCTCGGTGAGGACCTCGCGCAGCTCGGCGCCTCCCGCCCAACGCCACGCCGCCCAGGCGAAGCCGAAGTCGGGTTGCCGCAGGAAGCTCACCTTGTGCTGGGTCTCCACCGCCTTGAGGTCGGCCCAGGTGCCGTGCATGCGATCCACCGCATCCCGCACCGCGCCACGCGGCAGCCGTGGGGCGACCGCGTCGTCGGGGGTACGCGACTCGTACACCAGCCCGGTGAGCGCGGCGGCCAGGGACGCGGGGTCGAGCTCGTTCCAGATTCCGGTTCGCAGGCACTCGGCAGCGACCAGGTCGAGTTCGCTGTACAGCCGGGACAGTCGGCGTCCGTCGGGTGTCACCGCGTCGCCGTTGAGGTAGTGCAGTGTGTCGAGCACGTCGCAGATGCGGTCGAACTGTCGGGCGATGGTGCCGGTCCGGCTCTCGATGGCGCGCCGCTTGCCGGCCGTGTCGCGCTCGAGGTCGTACCACCGCGCGGCCCAGCGCACGTGGTCGGCGACGTCGGGGCACTGGTGGACCGGGTGGGCGCGAACGGCCGCGCGCAGCTCGGAGATGCGGGTGTCGTCCGGCACGGCACCCAGGCGCCGGGCCGCGTCGGGCGACGGCGGCACCAGGGCGGAGGTCTTGTGCCGCAACGAGCTGGCCAGGTCGCGGCGGGCCTGCGGGTTGCGGCGGTTGAACGACTTGGGGACCGCCATCCGCGTCACCGGCCGCACCGGCGCCGGGAAGTCGGAAGCCCGCAGTCGTTGGGCGTGCCGGTCGGCGGTGAGCACGTCGGGGTACGGGTTGGTGGCGTCGCCGGCCCCGATCACGACCGCGAGACCGGCGTACCTTCCGCCAGGCACCTCGATCACGTCTCCGCGCCGCAGGTCCTCCACCGAGGTGACGACCTCGGCGCGCGATCCGGACCTGCGGCGTCGGTCCGCGTCCTTCTCGCGCTGGCTCAGCTCGCGGGTGAGGGTGACGTACTCCCACCCGTCGCCCAGCTCGCAGGCCACGTTGGCGGCGTAGCCGGCCAGGGCCCGCTCGGCCTCACGGAGCTGGCGAGCCATCCCGACGACGCCACGGTCGGCCTGGTACTGGGCGAAGGAGGTCTCCAGCAGCGCCCTGGCCCGGTCGCGGCCGAGCTGGTCGACGAGGTTGACCGCCATGTTGTACGAGGGCGCGAAGCTGGACCGCAACGGGTACGTGCGGGTCGACGCCAGGCCGGCGAGCTGGCGGGGGTCCAGACCCTGCTGCCACAAGACGACGCCGTGACCCTCGACGTCGATGCCCCGGCGGCCGGCCCGGCCCGTGAGCTGGGTGTACTCCCCCGGGGTGATCGGGGCATGGGTGTCGCCGTTCCACTTGGTGAGCTTCTCGATCACGACCGACCGGGCCGGCATGTTGATCCCCAGCGCCAGCGTCTCGGTGGCGAAGACCACCTTGAGCAGCCCGGCGGTGAACAACTCCTCGACGCACTCCTTGAACCGCGGGAGCAGGCCGGCGTGATGGCTGGCGACGCCCGCGGCGAGCGACTCGACGAACGCGGAGTAGCCGAGCACGTGCAGGTCGCTGTCGGGGATGTCGGCACAGCGCTTGTCGAGGTACTCGCGGACGTCGCGTTCCTCGGCCGGGCTGGTGAGGCGCAGCCGGGCACCCATGCACTGCTCGACCGCCACCTCGCAGGCCTTGCGGCTGAAGATGAACACGATGGCCGGCAGGAGCCCGGCGCGGTCGAGGCGGTCGACCATCTCCGGCCGGCTCGGCGACCACGTCCGCTGCCGCTGCCGGTGGGCGGCGTACGAGTCGCCGCGACCCGCGCGTGCGCCGCCGCCACGACCACGACTGCCGCCCCGACGCGCTCCGCCGCCGACCCGCGAGGCGCGCCACTCCTCGCGGCCGATCCGCTCCAGCTCGCGGTTGAGCTTCGCCCCCGGGCCGGCGCCGGGTTCCCCGCCCTCGAACAGGTCGTGCAGGCGCCGGCCCACCAGCACGTGCTGGTACAACGGCACCGGTCGGCGTTCCTCCACCACCGTCACGGTGTCGCCGCGCACCTCGGACAGCCAGTCGCCGAACTCCTCGGCGTTGGACACCGTCGCCGACAGGCTGACCAGCGCCACCGACTCCGGCAGGTGGATGATGACCTCCTCCCAGACCGCGCCCCGCGCGCGGTCGGCGAGGTAGTGGACCTCGTCCATCACCACGTAGCCGAGGCCGAGCAGGGTGCGGCTGCCGGCGTACAGCATGTTGCGCAGCACCTCAGTGGTCATCACCACGACCGGCGCCTCGCCGTTGACCGACGTGTCGCCGGTCAGCAGCCCGACGTCGGCCGCACCGTGCCGGGCCACGAGGTCCGCGTACTTCTGATTCGACAGGGCCTTGATCGGCGTGGTGTAGAAGCACTTGCGGCCCTGCGCCAGCGCCAGGTGTACGGCGAACTCGCCGACGATCGTCTTGCCCGAGCCGGTCGGCGCCGCGACCAGTACGCCGTGACCCTCCTCCACCGCCTGGCAGGCCCGCACCTGGAAGTCGTCGAGCTCGAAGTCGTAGCCGCCGCGAAAGGCGCTGAGCCCGGGGTACGGCTGCTCCGCCCGGAATCGGGCATAGCGCTCTGCCGGCGACACCGGGGAGGACATGCCCGCCAGCCTACGGTCCGGCCGGAACCAGCACCTGCAGCGCGCCGGGCGCCACTCGCGCCGTCAGCGGCAGCGCGGACAGCCGCTCGCCGTCGCCGTACGCGGTGAGCGGGGTGCCACGGACCGCGACCGAGGCGGTGCGCACGCGGTGCCGCTCGACCGCGGGGTGCGACAGGTGGGTCCCGGTGAACAGCCGGGGATACAGCCACACCAGCTGGCGGCGGTGCAGCGGGTGCACGATCACCACGTCGAGGAGCCCGTCGTCGGGTTCGGCGCCCTCGCAGATGCGCAGTCCCCGCCGTACGAGGGCCCGTTGCCCACCGCGACCACCACGGCATCGACCCGGTGGTCTGCCTCGTCGAGCCTGAGCGTGTAGGGCAACGGCGAGAACGTGCGCAGCTCGGCCAGCGTGGCCAGCGTGTAGCGCAGCTGGCCGCCTGGCCAGGTCATCGCGTTGGCGCGCTCGTTGACCAGGGAGTCGAAGCCGGTCGCGACCACGGTGACCACCTGCGTACCTGCGACGTCGATGAGGTCCAGGGAGCGGGAGTGGCCGCCCAGGAGGACCTCGACCGCCGCGGAGGGGTCGCGCCGGGCGATCCCGAGCATCCTCGCCACGTCGTTGCCGGTGCCCGCCGGGACGACGCCCAGGCGTACGTCGGTGCCCGCCAGTGCCTGAGCTGCCGAGTGCACCATGCCGTCGCCGCCGACGACCACCAGTGCATCGGGACGGGCGGCGACGGCCTCGTGCGCCAGTCGCTGGGCGTCGTCGCCGTCGGTGCTGGCCACCCGGCGTACGGCGACGTCGGCCTCGCGCAGCAGTCGCTCCACCGTCGCGCCGATGCGGATGCCGCTGCCCCGGGCCCCCGCCGGGTTGACGAGCACGACGACGTCGGCACGGGCTGGCGTACCCACGGCGCGGAGCCTAGCGGTGGGTGGCCGCCCCGGCCGCCGTCTGGCGTGACTGCATCGGGCTTTCGAACGGCCGTAACCCCCATCCACTCACGTCAGACGCAGCCAGAGCGGGACGAAGGACACCTCCACTCACATCAGACGGCGGGCGGTCGGGGCAGCCGTCTCAGAGCTTGACGAGCACCCGGATCCGGTCCGGGTCGATGCCGATGGCCTTGGCGAAGCGGCGCAGGGCCTCGCACACCAGGCCGACGTCGACGGTGATCGCGGGTACGGCCACGGCGTACGAGCTCCCCGCCGCCAATAGCGCCACCTGGCCGTACCGCCAGGCCTGGTGCACCTGCGTCCGTACGGCCTCGGCAACGGTCGGCACCGGAAACGCCTCGTCAGCACCGAGCACCGCCAGCGGCAGGCACGATCCGTCACGCCCACGCAAAGCGCCCGACGCCGACGGACCGCCGATCGAGGAGTCTGCGGTCCAGGTGAGGTCGTGCTCGCCGAGCCACTCCGGCAGGTCGAACGGGTCGGCGACCTGCCAGTCGGCTCGTTCAGCGGGCATCGTCATCAGGGTCCAACGGGCTGGGCCGGGAGTCCTCGGGGTTGCTGGGACGCGAGTCCTCGACGTCGTACGTCTCGTCGCCTGGCTCACGTGGCACGTCGACCGAGGACGCCTCGTCGTCGTCCCAGGCGTCGTAGGCACCCTCGGGGTCTCGCTCGCGGCGCCGCCGGTCCACCGCGCGCGCGATGACCTCGCTGATCAAGAACAGCAGCGTCATCGGGATCGCCAGGAACAGCATGCTCACCGGATCGGTGGACGGCGTCGCGATCGCGGCGAACACGAAGGTGCCGACGACGATCCAGGGTCGGTGCGTGCCCAGCTGGCGCCCGCTCACCACGCCGGCGAGGTTGAGCAGTAGGACAAACACCGGGATCTCGAAGGCGACGCCGAAGACCAGCAGCATGCGCAACACAAAGGACAGGTAGCCCTCGATGTTGACGAGGTTGGCCACCCCGTCCGGGGTGAAGCCGAGCAGGACCTGGAGGCCCTTGGGCAGCACGTAGTAGCCGATCAGCACCCCGGAGATGAACAGCGGTCCGGCGACGCCGGCAAAGATCACCGTCCAACGTCGTTCGTGTCGGTGCAGCGCAGGAACGACGAAGCCCCACAGCTGGAACAACCACACCGGGCTGGCGCCCACGACCCCGGCAACCACGCACGTCTTGAGCAGCAGCGTGAGAGCCCCCGCAGAGGTCGTGAGGTTCAGGGAGGCGTCGAGGCCCTTCTTCTCCGCCAGCGGCCGCACGGCTTCGTAGAACGGGCGCTTCAGGACCTCGAAGAGCTGGTCGTAGAAGAAGCCTGCGGCGACGCTTGCGGCGACGATCGCGACGACGCTGATGAACAGCCGGCGGCGCAGCTCACGCAGGTGGTCCAGCAACGGCATCGCGCCGCCGGGGGGGAGCGCCGACCCCCGGGCACGGCGAAGCGGGACGGCCACCGGTCAGAGGATTTTCCGCGCCTCAGGCGCGGGGGTCGCGGGTGCTGGCCTCGTCGACCGGGTAGGTGGTGCCCACCTGCTCGGGTGGGATGCTCGTGGTGCTGCCGAGCTGCCCGATCGGGCGACCGTGCGGGTCGGCCTTGGGCTCCTCGCGCGGGTCGTGCTGGTCATCGTCCATCAAGCCCTTGGTCTCGGCCTTGAAGATGCGCAAGGCACGGCCGGAGCCGCGCGCGAGCTCGGGCAACTTCTTGGCGCCGAACAGCAGCACGACGACCAAGAGGATCAAAATGATCTCGGTCGGTCCGAGGTTGCCCATGAAAATCGTCTCCAAACGGTCGACTGCCCCGTCAGCATACGCCGCGTCGGTGAGCAGAGGCGTCGCCGCGGCGAACGGGCACCTGACTCACGCCGCAGGACTCAGCCCGGATCCACCGTTGGAGTTTGGTGGGGAGCGCGGGTCGTAACGCACGAATGCCCTTCTGAGCAGGGACGATGGGACTTACCACGGTTCCACGTCACCGCACCAGGAGGGCATCCGATAGA